>Ga0310690_10001587_pt1 | contig 39883 bp, 38 predicted proteins | sample AusTroGonzalo_MG_2_FD_207661 | JGI IMG/M metagenome (GOLD analysis project Ga0310690, IMG submission 207661) | Bovine rumen microbial communities from tropical cattle in Woodstock, Queensland, Australia - Gonzalo_04 (v2) (version 2) | ecosystem: Host-associated > Mammals > Digestive system >... | reverse complement strand
GGCCGATTCAAAGTAAAGACTATTGCGGTAAAGTTCCGCACATTCCGGATGATCCGCAAAAATCAGGCAGAGCACATAAAAACTCCAGCCGAAAGAGACGCCTGATCCGAGCGCGACCAATGTATCCATATTCGGCGCGCCGTGGAAAACCGAGCGGAAACCGCTTGTGAAAAATTTGTGGTTTATAACCATGACGATTGCCGCAAGGATCATCTGGATCAAGGCAAGGTGTTTGTGCGAAAGCCCCTCGGGAAGCGGCAGACTCAGCATGTGATGCCCCATCGTGATGTACATTAAAACAACGAGAAAAATCACGGATGAGAGCAGCCTTTTTTTGAGTTTCGGAGTTTCTGTATCGCTAAGAACATTGTCGTTTGAATCATTTTCTTTCGGTTTCGCGCCGTAACCCGCCTCTTGAACTGCCTTGATGACCGCTTCGTCAGAAGCCGAGCCTTCGACTCCCATCGAATTTGTGAGGAGGCTCACGCTTACCGATTCAACTCCTTCAACTTTTGATACAGCCTTTTCGACCCGCGCCTGACACGCGGCACAGCTCATTCCTGTAACGATATATTGCTTCATGAAAGCCTCTGTTTTTCCAAATTCTTCAAAATATCGGGATTATTTTTGGTAATAACTCCGAGAGTCGGACAGTTTTTCATTTTCAGACATTCTCCGCAGCTCACGAAACCCTTTTCCGAAGCGCATTTGCGGACAGTGCAGAGATTTTCGCAGTAGAAGGTTTTGATCCCTTCGGCGCGGCATCCGGTGCAGTTGATGTGCTCAGGGAGAATCGTGGCGTGATTCAGTTCGCTCCAGAGTTTTGCCGTTTTCTCACGCAATGAATCATCGTTGTTTTTCGTCGCGATATATGCGTCGCACTTTTCGCAGTCAAGGCCGCAGTAAGCGATCATGGATTTTTCCCCTCTTTAAAGAGTTTCATCATTTCGTTGGTTAAGCTGATACTGTCCGGCTGCAGCTCGATCTCATCACGTTTGAGCCACTGCGCGAACTTCAGTTCGTTTTCATCAAGGCTGATCTCGTCATCGCCCTCAGCTTCGCAGAAAAAACCGACTAAAATATCCTGCGCGATCCCCCACGGCTGCGATTTGTAGTAGCGGATGTTTTTGACTTTTATGCCGGTTTCTTCCATGACTTCGCGGGCCACGGTCTGCTCTAAAGTTTCGCCGATCTCCGTAAAACCTGCGACGAGCGCGTTGTGGTTATATCCGTTGCGATACCTCGTGACCAAAAGGGAGTCGCCTTTCGTAACGGCCACGATGACAGCCGGATTTATGCGCGGATAGACGATGTTCCCGCATTTTTTGCAGACAAGAGCACGTTCGGTTTCGGAAAAGGAAAGTTCTGCCGCGCACCTTCCGCAAAAGCGGTTATCCATGTACCAGCGCCACAGGTGATACGCCGTGAATGCAACAAGAAGATCTGCATTCACGCAGTTTCCGCGCAGCTGACGCAAGCCCTGATAGCAAAAACCAGCAAGCGAAATCTCATCCTGAGTTATGTCTAGAAAATAGCGTTTTTCATCAACGGAAAAGAGGTAAATTATTTGCTTAGTTGCCGGCGAATTTTTTGCAGTTGGAAACAAAATGCGTCCGCCTTCCGTTTTAACGAGGATTTCGCCGTTTTTGTTGAAATGTAGAATAAAATCAGTCTCTTGAGGCTTGAAATTTTTGAAAGCGATATCGAATTTACTTGGACCAATGTCCTGGATCATGATTTTATCCTCAAACCTTCCATCTCTTTCTGCAGCCGTTCAAGAAATCTTGCCGCGTCCCCGCCGTCCATCTGGACGTGATGGAACTGGAAAGAGACCGGCAGCGTGGTTTTGAAGAAGCCTTTGCGGTATCTTCCCCACATCACCATCGGATTGCTGAATTTATCGGTGTACTGATTTATGATGTAGTCGAGTTCCGTCTGTATCATCGCCGATGTTCCGATGATCATACACCCGTCAAGATAACTGCTTTTGCACTCGTCAGCCGTTTTGACGGTAAGTTTCAGATAGTCGCTGTTGAACTGCCGCAGATCATCCGAAAACGGAATGTCGCAGGAGTTGATTCCGCCTTTGACGTTTCTTACGACGACATTGACTGCGAGCGTGTCATAGCGGAAGAGTTTTCCTCCTTCCGGCAGCGTGTAGAATTCCTTCATTCCGCTTGCAGCCCTGACTATGCACCAGCACATCAGCGTATTGAATTTTATGCCGCTTCTGCTGCTCACTTTGAGCAGGCGGCTCACATCCATCGTTTTTACCAAAGTCACCATCGGTACAGGTGCCGTCATCCAGAGCCTGAAGGCTTCGTAACGGCTGCTTTCTTTGGGATCTATTTCTGTTTTCATGTCTCTTCCAATATCTGTTTGCTAAAACTTCACTGTCAAACTTAATCCGTTTCCCGTTACGGCGACATTCATGTCATTTTTTGTTTTGAGAGTGTGGAAGAAAGGCACTAAAAATCCGACCGCGCTTCCGATTGCTGCGCCGGTTAAAACGTCGCTCAGAAAGTGTTTCCCGCTTGAAACACGCAGTGCCGCGATTCCGCTTGCCAAAGCGTAACTTCCTATGGAAACGGGGATCCGCCACGGTGAATCGGGGAAATATCGGCAGAAAGTGTAGGTCAGAAAGGCAGCGCTCGCAAAGGCGAAAGTCGTGTGGCCCGAAGGCATTGATTTTGCCCAGTCGCCGTTATCGATCTCGTCCTGCGGCAGATCGTGGTCGGAATACATGTAGGGCCGTTTGCGGTTTACGGCGATTTTTGCCAGTTCTTTCAAACCGTTTGCGATCAAAAGAGTTTCGATATACATCACGCCGTTCGTAAACCATTCATCTTTGTCGGAGGAGAGCAGTATGACCGGAGTCGTCAGCGACGCGATAAGGAGAAAATCGGCAGCTCCGTCGTGGATTTCCGAATAGGGTCGGATAAGTTCGCGGTCGAACGGGTTGACATCGCTTTTGTCGTAAACGCTTCCGTCATATTTTTTGCGGTTGAGTTCCAGCATATCGTCCAGAATTATTTCACTTCCCGTCAGAAGAACGCCTGTTCCGAGCAGGATCCCGTCGGTCAGAGGGTCGAGGGCAAAAATTTTTCCGCTTCCCCGGATATTGAAATTTTTATCCGCTTTTCCGCTGTTTTCCTCGGCGAACAACTGAAGCGTTGCCAGAATCAGAAAAAATATGCAGACGATTTTTTTCATTTTCTCACCTAAAAGATTTTCTTTGCTGCTTTTTTTATAATTTTTCCAAGCCGTTCGTTTACAGTTTCATGAACTTTTTCAGCTGTTTGTCTCGCAAGAGATTCTTTAATACCTGCTTTTTTTGCGACAGAAAGAATGTCATTCATTGTCGGATTTTTTCCTTCTCCGGCGACTGTGGTTGCGTGTTCTCCGCCGACAGAGTTCGAATAAGTCAGATCGTAAGCCGGAGAGAGGCGCCAGTTGCCCTCATAAACAAAAGAAAAATTGTTGGAATGGTCGTCTCTGTTGTGTGCAAAAACATTGAAACACATTAGAGTGAACATTTTTTCCACTTCTTCCGTCTGTTTTGTAAGCTGCCAAGTCAAAGCGAGCAGCGAGCAGTAGTCGAGTGACGGGATCCTGTGGGAAGTTTCCAGCATAGCCGAAACGGAGGCTGTATGGATTTTTTTCTCTAAAAGCGGGGTTTTTATTCTGTCAAAGCGTTTGCAGCCGAAATATCCCTGACACACAGCCGATGGAAAGAGTTTTACTTCAGGAATTTCGATGCCGCAGTCTTTTGCGCAGAGATTATATTCGTATTCCATAAAACCGATATCTGCCGGATCGCCCGACGACGGAAATTTCACGATCCAATCTTCTCCACCCAGCCTGATCGTTACTTTCGGCCGCGCTCCGCCGGAAGAACCACCCATGGCAAAGAGTGTATCTAAATCACCTGAATCTTCGGTTTGAAGGATTTTCCGGCATTCTTCGGCAAGGTGGTCAAGGTCGTCGGTTTGTTTCGCGGTTTGCAGGTTGTAAACCGGTTTGTACTCCAAAGCTCCTTTCCCTGATGCTCCGACAATGGAGAGACGAGAAAAGGGATCAATTTCTTCCGGACGTTCTCCCGCTTTTCTGAGCATCCGGTCGACCAGAAGTCTGCCCCAGCCGTCGGGAAGCGAATCGGCAAATATCCCGAAGATTCCGTCGAAAGGATCTGCTTTTGCGATTTTCACTCCGGCTTGCAGAGGCAGCGAAAAGGGACTGATTGAAAATCCGTTTCTAAGCCATTCATCGGAATATTCAAAAGCGGTCAGCCGTTTCTGGTAGGGAACCATTGTGCCGACTTTTTTTCCGTCAAAAAAAACTTCGATCCTATCTGCGGTTTTCACGGATAATCTCCTCTATTGATGCGGGTATGCGCCGGGTAAACATGTTCGTGATCTCTTCGTCTTCGCCGATAGTGGAAACGATTTTAACGAGCGAAAGAAAAGATATTTCGCCGCTGCTTTCAAAGCGTCTGATTGTGGAATAGGGAACGCCGCTCCATTCACTTAGTTTTTTTATAGTGATTTTTTTCGCCTTTCTCATCTCTTTAAAGCGTGTCGCGGCATCGACTGCCATTTCCTGCGGAGTTTTCAGCACTATCATTCTTGCACCTCAAAATCGCCAATATATTAGCGTTTATCATTCAAAAAGTCAATTTTTTGATAAAATATTAGTATTTATAGTCACATATGACAAAATTCTCCGGTATAATTTGAGAAAAATCTCTCTTTAAATAAAATCAGCCGTTTTTTTGAGGAGGTTCAAATGCAAAACGAGGGAAAGATCGCGATTCTGGATGTGAGTTCTTATATTTTCAGGGCTTTTCACGCTCTGCCGCCGATGACATCGCCTGACGGAAGGCCGGTGAACGCTATTTACGGCTTTATCAATATGTTTCTCAGGACGATTTCGAAGTTCGAAGGTTTCGCCGCAGTCGCCGCGCTCGACAGCAAAACTGAGACTTTCAGGAAAAAGGCTTACCCCGAGTACAAGGCGAACAGAAAGGAGGTCGATCCTGACCTGAAATCACAGTTCGAGCTGATCGAACCGATGCTCCACGCGCTCAATATCCCTGTTTTCGCTTACGATGGCTTCGAAGCTGATGACATTATCGCTTCCATCGTCGCAAACAATCCTGAAAAAGAGATCATCATCGTCTCTTCCGACAAGGACCTGATGCAGCTTGTCGGCGGAAACGTCAGAATGTACGACAGCATGAAGGATAAGGTCATCGACCCTGACGGCGTTAAGGAAAAATACGGCGTTCTGCCTGGTCAGATGCTCGATTTTCTCGCACTTTTGGGCGACAGTTCCGACAATGTCCCTGGAATGCCGAAAGTAGGTCTTAAAACCGCTGCGGAACTTCTCAACAAATACGGTTCTGCTGACAACATTTACCAGAATCTGAATGAGCTGAAACCTGCATTGCAAAAGGGTTTTACGGAAAACAAGGAACAGTTTGAATTCTCAAAATTTCTTATAAAACTCGATTCATCGGTAAATTTGGAAGGCTGCAGAAAATGTTTCGAACCTTGGGAAAAACCGGATGTCGAAAAACTCACGAAACTATGCTCAGAACTAGGTTTCAGGTCGATCATGAAAAAAATAGAAAGCGATTTTTCTACTGAACCAAAAGCTGCACCCGAACCAAAAAAAGTTTTTGAACTTCATGAAAAATGGGAAGAGGGCAATTTTGAGCTGAAAAACTCTGAAACCCTTTACGGATGCACCTTTTACGGCAGTTTTTATGCCGCGAAAGAGGGTAAATTTATGCCGTGCGGGATAAAAAATCTCCCTGAAGGCTCGACAGTTTATTCTTTCGATGTGAAAGAGTTCCTAGACGCGCCGTTTCCAGCCGGGATCAAGTTCATCGACCTGCAGATCTACTACTTCTGCCACGACAGCGGTCGTCATGGATATTCGCCCGATGAAATCGCCGAAACACTTGGTTTTGAGCAGGTAAACAGAGAATCTCCCGAATCATTTTTTGCGTTTCTGGAAAAACTCCGCGCCGGAATTGAGCAAAAAGAATCCGACAAAACTTTTTTGATAAACGGAATCGAAATGCCGCACCTTGAAGTAGTCAGGGCGATGGAGCAGAACGGAATAAAAGTCGATCTTGACAAAACTGCCGCTCTGAAAGCCGAATTCGTAAGTAAAATAAATGAACTTACCATGCAGATCTATGAGGCGGCGGGAACAGTTTTCAACCCCAATTCCCCGAAACAGCTTGCCGAAATTCTGTTCGACAAACTTCAGCTCAAGGGTGGCAAAAAGACAAAAACAGGCTATAGCACAGGCCACGATATTCTTGAAAAAGTTGCCGAAGAAAACGATCATCCGCTGCCTAAACTCATTATCGAAAACAGAAAATATTCCAAACTCGTCTCCACTTATCTTGAGCCGATTGCCGCGAAAACGGCATCCGACGGAAGGCTGCATACTTCATACATCGTGACTTTTGCAGCCACAGGCCGCCTTGCGAGCAGGGAACCGAACCTGCAGAATATCCCGACACGTACTGAAGACGGACAGAAGATACGCGGACTTTTTGTGGCCGAAAAAGGATTTAAACTTCTATCACTTGATTACAGCCAGATCGAGCTCAGGATTCTGGCGGCACTCAGCCAGGAGCCTGAATTTATCGAAGCTTTCAAACACGGCGAGGACATCCACACACGCACCGCAGCGGCAATTTTCGGCACGATGCCCGAGCTTGTGGACAAGGAGATGCGCCGCAATGCAAAGGCGGTAAACTTCGGAATAATCTACGGAATGCAGGCATACAAACTTTCGGTCGATACAGGTGTCGACATCGCTTTTGCGAAAAAATACATCGACAACTACTTTGCGTGCTACCCGAAGATCAAACAGTTTATCGACGGCACGATCCGCGAAGCGCGTGAAAACGGATATGTTGAAACTTACTTCGGACGCCGGCGCTACATCCCCGAACTTGCCGAAACTAACAAAAATATCGCGAAATCGGGCGAAAGAATGGCAGTTAATACCGTAATTCAGGGAACTGCTGCCGACATCATCAAGCAGGGAACCGTCCTGGTTTACAAAATGTTGCAGCAGGAATGCCCTGAAGCGAGGATCCTGCTCCAGATCCACGACGAACTCATCATTGAGATCCCCGAAAACAGGCTCGATATAGCAGAAAAATGCGCCGAAAAAATGCGCGAAGCGGGCAAAGTTTTCAATGTTCCGCTCGATGTCAACTACGAAACAGGCGAAAGCTGGGCTGATTTGAAGTAGAGGTGGCGCAATCACCACTCGCATTTCCTCATTCTCAGACTCAACATTTTGCCACATGTGGCAGAATCTAAAGATATCTCTGTAAACCGGCTGTTTCGCACGAGTTACGGCCGGCATCAGAGGCAATTTTTTAATTTTTCTACTCAAAATTAAAATTATTGTAAAAAATCGTTGACAAATCTCAAAAATTAACTATATTGCCAATTTAAGGATATCGCGCCTTTGACTGCGAATTTTATACGGCCGGAGCAGTTTTTATTGTTCCGGCATTTTTTTTAGATTGAAATGCTGAATATTTACGAAATAGATTCCGATTACATCTCTTATCTTTCAGGTTTTGAAGAACATATTTTCAAAAACAGAAAAATTTCGCAGAATTTCAGCCGCAAATATGTAGGAGTGGTTCTGAATATCAACGGATTTGATTATTTTGCTCCGCTTTCTTCGTTCAAAGAGAAACACAAGCGTCTCACCGAAACTACAGACTTCATCAAAATCGGAATGTATGCGGTGATCAATCTTAATAATATGTTTCCTGCTCCACTTGAATTGTGCAAACAAATAAATTTTAATGAAATTGAAGACTTAAATTACAAAAATCTTCTGAGAAACGAGTATCGTATTATCAGAAAGAAAGCCGCTTTGATTCTGCAAAACGCCAATGCAGTTTACAAGTATAAGTTGCTTAACGACGGGAAATCTAAATTTAGCCAGCGTTGCAACAATTTCAAGCTGCTCGAAGAAAAATCGAAAGAATATAAACTAGTGTAAATTTCTCCCAAAACCTTGCCATTTTTCGCCCTTTCTTTATTATACTTTGCGTTGATTTTATGCACCTTTCATTTCGAGGATTCCATGAAAAAAATCACCGTTTTCTTTTTGTTTTTCGCGATTTTTTGCATGTTTTTCAAAATGTTTGCCGAAGATGACGAAGACAAGTTGAGACTTGCCGTAATGGAGTTTGAGGATCGCAGCGGCAATCTTTCCGAAAAAACATTGTCAGATGCGACAGAATACATCCGTGGAGCTTTCGTTGCTTCAAACAAATTCATCGTTATCGCAAAAGAGCGGCAGGAAAACGCGATGATACAACAGATGAAAAAGGAATCCTACAAGCTCTGCAACGATAAGAAATGCCAGATTCCGCTCGGTCAGGCTCTTTCCGCGGACACTATTCTTAGAACGACAATCACATTTTTGGGCGGTCAATACACGATTACTTCGGAGCTCATTGATTTGGCGAAAGAGGCAACAACAAAAGGTGCAAAAGCAACTTTCGACGGAGATGAAAAATCGCTGATTTCTGCTCTTAATGAGATCGTTTCACAGATTATAGAAAATAAAGATCAAGCGAATGCAAATAGTTCCCAGACTCAAAATACTAAAGACAAAAATGCCTGTGAATATGCGAAAAAAGAAGAAAATTTAGAAACTTGGAATGAATATCTTAGATCATTTCCAAACGGAGAATGCAGTTTTGAAGCAAAATCTAAAATTAAAAAATTACAAAAATCAGATAAGAAAAAATTGGAGATTAAACATGATTTACAATGGTCAAATAAAGCATCTGAAAAAATGAAATGGAAGAATGCCGTAAATTATTGCCGCAATCTGACAGAAGGCGGTTTTGATGACTGGAGATTGCCGAATATTGATGAACTCAGAACGCTTATCATAGATAATCCCGATACAGAAACAGGCGGTACTTGTAAAATAAGCGAAAAAAATCACCAACTTTCATACAAAAAAGATTGGACCGTTGTCTGTAATGGTCGTGAAAACAAAAAACACAGCAAACTTAATGATACTGGCTTGTTTTGGTCTTCTTCAGTTTTGACAGATTTTTCGGATGACAGATGGAATGTTGGTTTTAATACTGGAAGAATATCTAATGCTTCAATGGATGAGTATATCTCTGTTCGTTGTGTGAGAGGCTCTGATTAATGACAAAATGATAGAATAAAAATTGGAGATACACCCAATGACCACTATAAATGCTTGGAGGAAATATAAATGAATAAAGACTTGAACATATCGGATTTTCGTGAAGGCAACCGCATCGAAGCGAAACTCGCAAAAGGCGGGCTTCCTGCAAGTATTTGGGAAACTTATTCGGCATTTGCCAATACTGACGGCGGTACATCAGATCCGAGAAATGCTACAATGCTGAAAATGTTTTCAATGATACATATCGGCGAGCGTGCCGGAAGCGGAATCCCAGGGATTGTCGCAGCTTGGGAAAAAGTCTTTAAAACAAAACCGGAATATGAACAGAAATATTCGCCTTCACGCATAAAAATGGTGCTGGATATAGTAGAATTTGTGGAAAAAAGTAGCGATAAAGTAGCGATAAAGTAGCGATAAACAATGAAAGTGGCGATAAAATGACCTCGAAAGAGTTAATATTGAACTATGTGGCTACATTCGGAAGTATTGACAGCTCGAAAGCCATGAATTTAACAGGATTATCGGCTCCAGGGGTTAGAAAAATATTCTCGCAACTTGTTGAAGAAGGAAAAATTGTTGCCAACGGTGCGAACAAAAACAGAACTTATTCACAGGCGGAGGTGATTAAAAAATGACCTTACTCGATGAAATAAAATCCGGCGAGAGCCGAACCCTTGAATTTAAGCAGGAACTTCCGCAGGATGCGCGAAAGTGGGTGAAAACAATTGTCGCTTTTGCGAACGGAGCAGGCGGCAAGTTCGTGATCGGCGTGAATGACAAGCGGGAATTTGTCGGAATTCCGAAAAGTATCGATTTATTCGAGCTGAAAGACAGTATTGCCGACACTATCGCCCACACATGCGAGCCGCAGATCATGTTCGACATAACGGCTGAAAACATAGAAAACGCACAGCTTCTTGTTGTTACTGTTTTTCCGGGAAACGCCACGCCGTATTATGTGAAATCGCAGGGGAAGGAAAACGGAACCTATATCAGGCTCGGAGCGACGACTCGCAATGCCGACTGGACGGCTTTGGATGAACTTTCAAACCGTGGCCGCCATGTTTATTATGACGAACTGCCGTTTACTTCACTGAAAGTTGAAGCTTCTGATATCAAATATCTCTGCAAGGATTTTTCGGAACGTGCTGAGAGAAAAATCACAAAGAACGAATTGAAAAACTTGAATCTTTTCACCGGCATCAAGCAGGATATCGCGACAAATGCTTACGCTATTCTTTTGGGAAAACACGACTATACTTCACGCATTCAGTGTGCAAGATTCAGAGGGACGGAGCGCGTCGATTTTCTTGATAAAAAGGAATATGAAGGACCGCTTTGCGAGCAGATAGACGGAGCTTATAAATTTGTTCTGAACTATCTCAGCATGGCTGTGGAAATAAACGGGATCGTCCGCAAAGAAAGATATGAACTGCCTCCTAAAGCCATCCGCGAGCTGATTATAAATGCTGTGATTCACCGCAACTACCAGATGAGTTCCAGTGTTCAGGTCGCAGTCTATGATGACAGGGTCGAGATTTCTTCTCCCGGCAGCATATATGGTTCTTTGACATTGGAAGAAGCCTTGTCAGGCCGTTCTTCTGTCAGGAACAGAACGCTTGCGCGCACTTTAGAGAAAATAGATGTCGTTGAAGGCTGGGGAACCGGATTTAAGCGAATTTTCTCTCAATGTGATGAATACGGCGTTGCAAGACCTGAGTTCTTGGAAATCGGCGATATGCTGCGAGTAAATTTTTATCGCCCCTCTTACACACAAAATGGCGATAAAACGGCGATAAATTCAGAAAACGGCGATAAAAATGGCGATAAAGTGGCGATAAATGCCAAAAACGGCGATAAAACGGCGATAAAATTTAAAGAGTTGATCCTTAATTATCTAAAAGATAACAAAGAAGCCCGTTCGCAAGAACTTTCTCTTTATATCGGTCTGAAAATTTCGAGAACAAAAGTATATCTTTCCGAACTTGTTGAAGAAGGAAAAATCGTTGCCAACGGTGCGAACAAAAACAGAACTTATTCACTGGTAAAATTGAAAGTCGGACATTTGGAGATAACAAAATGAAAACCAAAACTTTGATTTTAGGTGCCGGGCTTACCGGTTTATCGGCTGCGTATCACGCGAAAGGGCAGGATTTTATCGTTGTCGAGAAGAGTGATCATGTCGGCGGGATCTGCACGAGCGAGCATAAAAACGGCTTCATTTTTGACCAGACCGGCCATTGGTTTCACGTGAAAACTTCCGAGGTTCGTTCACTGATGACGCGGCTTTTCGGGCAGAATACAGTTGAAATAGAGCGCAAAACTTTTGTCTTTTCGCACAATGTTTTTACGCAGTATCCTTTCCAGTCAAATACTTTCGGTTTGCCGCCGCAGGTGATCAAGGAGTGCGTTTTGGGCTTTGTCAAAGCATACTACGAAAACGACAAATCAAGGGCGCATGAAAACTTTTACGAATGGTGCATGGCCTATCTCGGAGAGGGGATTTCCAAGCATTTTATGATTCCCTACAACACGAAGATCTACACCGTTCACCCGAAGGATTACGCGAGCCACTGGTGCGACTACTATGTGCCGAAACCCACGCTGGAGCAGGTGATAGAGGGTGCCGTGACTGCGCCTGAGCAGAAAAATGTCGGATATAACGCGAAATTTTTCTATCCCAAAGAAAACGGCATCGGCGAACTTCCGAAAAAGCTTTTTGACCTCTGTGAAAAAGAGAAATTCATTTTCAACGCCGAGCCTGTTTCAATCGACACTTCAAAGAAAGTTGCCAAACTCTCTGACGGTACGGAAATCGAGTATGAAACGCTCATTAACACGATTCCGCTCAACAAATTTTTGAAACTTCTGACCAATTCGGCAGAATTTCCGGCACATGAAATTGCAGGCAGAATGAAGATCGCGCACATCAGTTACTTCAATGCCGCTTTCAAAAAGCCGTGCGGACACAAGGGGCATTGGTTTTACATTCCGGAAGAAAAATTCATGCCGTATCGAGTCGGATCTTTCTCCAATATTTACAGTAAGTTAGTTCCAAAAGGCAAAGGGAGCGCCTATATCGAATTCACTCATCAGGAAGAAAATATCGACACCGGACTTTTCTACAAAAAAAGCGTTGAACTCCTCCTTGCGATGGGACTGATCACTTCCGAAAACGACATCGAATTCATGGATTACCGCAAAATCGATGCCGGATACGTGATCTACCACAAAGAATATTTCGACGACATGGCACTTATCGAGAAATGGTGCGCTCATAACTCCGTTAAACTTGCCGGAAGATACGGAAAATGGACCTATTCCGCGATGGAAGATGCCATTCTGGACGGAATGAATGCGGTGAAAGGGGAAGGTTAGTTATTGATTTTGTAGTGGAGAAGCTCTTTCAGGAATCTTCTGAGCTTATCCTTGAAAGTGTATTTGTATCTTGAAACAAAAAGTTTGTTCATTTCTTCATCAAATTCCAAAGCATCAGGCAGAACGATTTTTTCACCGTTTTGGGCAATCACAGGCTTATTCGGGGCTTTTCCCGCTTTTCCGCAGTGGATCCCGCTGCCGTCAAAACCTATATTTTCTACAAAAGAATATGCCGGGAAAACGGTGAAACGGTTTTTTGAATAATGGCTGTAATACCAGCGGATATCCCATGCGTCAATCGTTCCGTTCATCTGTGCTCTCAGAATATACGGAAGGTCGTCTCCGCCTCTTCTGAAAAGCTTGTTTTTGGTTTTATCGGTGAATATTTCCTGCCATCCCGGAACATCCCAGTCGGCTTCGCTCCAGCGGTCAATCCATGTTGCCCAGCCCCAGCTTGAATAGCGGTAAGTCAGAAAAACAGTAGAATTCCAATTCTCCGGAATCTGCATAGGAACATTGTATCCCGAAATCGAGAAAATTCTTTTATCATTTTCATATTTATACAGAGCCTCGTTCATAAATTCGAGAAAATTGGGGGCAGTGAGTATGTCGTCCTCAACGATTATAGCTTTTCCATGCTCGTTTATGACCTTGGTGATGCCTGAAATTATGGAATCGGCGCACCCGATGTTTGTTTTAGCTTCGGTGACGACAACTTCTTTGAAACCATCGATTTTATTGATAATTTCTCGGACACGGTTCACGTTTTCAAAGTCTTTTTCCTTTTTTGCCGCATCTGAAAAAACATAAAGGAGAGAATCTTTCGCAAGAGTGTTTTTTTTCAGCGCGTTCAGCACAGTTTCCGTGTGTTTCGGGCGGTTGTAAACGAAAAAAACTATCGGAGCGAGGTCAGTCATTTTTATCTCCTACCAGTAACATCCTTGTTCCACTTTTTTGCATTCTGCCGGTGTTTCATCGGCGGCGGGGCGAACCCAATATTTGTTGTAAAGTTTTGATATTGTTGGGTGTTCATCCCATCTTTTGCCTTTTATTCCGAAGAGGATCTGGGTTGCCCCCGCCATGTGAATAGCCTGTTTTCCTGTTTTTTTAATGAAAGAGGCGAGCGGTAGTCCGTATGATCCGGCTCCGATAATCGCAATATTAAAATTTATTTTTGAAATCTGCTCGCAGGAATAGTCAAAAACTTCAAACCAGTTTTTAAATTTGTCATGCCCGAAAATGGTGTTTTCGGCTTTGAATGCGATCAGTTCAAAATCTGGTAAAACTTCTTTGTTTTCAAATAGTTGGTAGTGATTTTCATATTGTTTTTCTATCGTTTTTGCAAACGGATGAACCACAAGAACTTTTTTGTTTTTGAGAGCTGTGCTCCAGGGATTTTCAAAATAATATGGTTCAAGAGCAGTTAATCGGGTCAAAGCCGCATTCGGGCAGAATTCTGAAACCGCCGCTCCCTCGTATTCCGAAGAATCCCACACTCCCAGAATGTCGCTTTCGGCAGCCGAAACAAGGTAGATTTCCGAAAATTTTTCAAGCAGTTTTTTGTCGTTTATCGGGAAAAAGCCTGTATTTGCAATCGATTTTCTGAATTTGAAAGGGATTCTCAAACCGTGGAACGCCCGGTAGGCATAATTTATTTCGTTTGCGCCGAATCTTGTTGCCATAAACGGCGAATTTTCTTGAATTTTTTGCTTTAAAAGCTGATTTCCTTCTACGGCCGGCAAAATTTCTGAAGGATAAACATTTTTTTTGCCGATCCGCCCTAATTCATAAGTAAAATTGAATAGTTTTTCTATCAGATTGCTACCAGACATTTATTGCAACTCCGAAAGCAAAAAAAATATCTCCAAGTTTTTTTGCGAAAAACCACGGTCCTTTTATCCAATAAAAGGGAAAAAGAAATAAAAACTCAAAAGCATAGACAAACGGAGCTGCTGTTTTTTTCAGTTTTTTCATTGGAGAAATGTCGTCCTTCATCATTCTTCCTATTTCTATGCCGGTATCATAAGAGCGTTTTAAAATCCCTGTAAAAGTAATGTTATTCATTCGGATATGGTGGTCGATCTTCATTCCCGGTTCATAATAAAATATTTTATTGGCTTTAAGCAGGCGGTATCCCATTTCGGAATCTTCGCCCATCCGCTGTTTGTTGCCGATCATGCCTAAATCTGTTAGGTAAGTGCCGAATTCATCAAAAAGAGATTTCTTGAAGCAGGTATTACAACCTGAAAAACCGAAAGAGAATTTTGGCGGTTGCAATCTTTTTCTTTCATCTCCGCAATAAAAATCATGAGTTTTTGCATCATAAAAACGTGGGATTTTTTCTGTATCTATAAAAGATTTAACCGGTCCTCCGAGAACATCTGCATTTGTTTGATTAAAGCAGTCCAATATTGATTTGACCCATTCTCTGTCGGCAATCGCATCATCATCAATATATGCTAAATATGTTCCTTTTGCTTCATCTATCGCTCTGTTGCGTGCTTGGCTAAGTCCTTGTTTTTCTTCAAAAATATAGCTGAAATTCCGGTGCTCTTTGCAGAAATCTTCAGCTAGTTTTTTTGTTTCGTCTGTCGAATTGTTGTCTATGATCAAGACTTCGAACAGTTCTTTATTAGCTGATTGATTTGCCAGTGATTCAAGGCACTTTGGCAGAACATCCGCCCGGTTGTATGTGCAGACTGCGACAGAAATTTCAGGAGTTTCGTTCATTTTTCCTCAATATTTTATCAAAGCACGGACAAAAAGCCTGCAATTATCCTTCAAAGATAGTTTTTTGCAAAAGAGTCTGGATTTAAAAAAAATCTTTAATATTTTTAGTCCGTTATGCGTCGATTTGCGGCAGGTTTCAAACCAATATTTTTGAATGACTTCATCAATTGCCGTTTCTTCAAAGCGACCATTTTTAGTCAGCAAGTTCTTAAGTAAAATCAGCGATTTCTCTATTTCTGCAACTTCTTCAGAGGCTGTTTTTAATGAGGTTTTTGCTTTTCTCAGATTTTTTATGGTGTTTTCTTCAAGTTTTATTCCGAGTCTTTCGGCATGTTCCTGAATGACCTGAACGGAAAGCCGTTCCATTTTTTCGGTGTTGCTTTTTGAGAGACCTTTTGAATTGATACGGTATTTTACCAAGAATTCCGGAATATTGGCGATATCGGAATTTTCTGAAATTTTGGAATAAAGATCAAAATCTTCGGCTACAGGGAATCTGGAATCATAATAATTCTGTGGAAGAGCATTTTTTCTGATAACAACTGAAGAACTTAAAAACGGAGAATGAAAAAACAGTTCGATTTTAAGTTTTTGCGGATCTGTTTCAAACCACCATTTTCCTGTTTTTTTACTGTTTTCATCAATGATTACAGGATATGCTCCTGCCATTCCGATTTCAGGGTGTGCTTCTAGAAAATTTATCTGTTTTTCCAATCTGTTTTCGACGGCGATGTCGTCACTGTCAAGCCATGCGATATATTTTCCTTTTGAAAGGTTTAAGAGCTTGTTTCTGGATTCAACAACACCAAGATTTTTTCCATTCCTGTAAACTTTTATGCGAGGATCTTGTTTTTCGAAATCTTTAGTGATTTCAAAACTTTTATCGGTCGATGCATCGTCTAATATTAGAAATTCAAAATCTTTAAATGTCTGGTTCAAGATACTTTCTACTGCTTCTGCGACAAAAAGCTCAGAATTGAAAACCGGCATTAAAACTGAGAGAACTGGAAGATTAATCATATTATTTCTTTTTTAATAATTTTCTTAACCATTGCCTTAAATTGTAGTGCTTTTTCTGTAATTGCAACAACTTATCAAAGTTGTCCGGCTTAAAATCCGGATTTTCGCTGCAAGCTCTTGTCGCGCAAAATATCATGGTATTTAAATGCTTATATAAAAAATGCTGTTTTTTGATTTTGTTATCTTGGACAAATTTATCTAAAGATTCCGCGACAGCAATCTGATCTTCCAATCTTTTTTGTGATAGTTGGGTTTGTGTTATTGATTCAGAATTGATTCTCTGAAAATAAGCTGTGTAGGGAATGTAACAGAAAGAATCCGCGGAAGTTAATAAAATCGGAGTAAAATCAGTGTCTTCATGCCAAATGCCTTCCCTGAATCTAAAGTTTTGGATAAAGCTCCTTTTTGTTAGGTAAGCCCATGCGGTAACATTTAGATTAGAGAAAACAAGCTCTTTCCAATTCGTTTTAGGGTGATAAATTTTGTTTATCTGAACACCTTGATGATAATATTTGTCGTAAATAAATTGGCGTTTTTTATCTTCGTCAACAAACTTCAGTGCGCTAAAGCTGAGCATATCCACATCAAATTCTTTTATTGCATCATAAAGGATCTGGCAGGCTTTTGTATCAATATAGTCGTCGCTGTCAACAAACCAGACATATTCTCCAGTTGCATTTTCTAAACCAGTGTTGCGTGCTGCTCCCAGATTTTTGTTGGTTTTGTGTCTCAGGATTTTGATTCGCGAATCTTTAATTTGATATTCTCTTAAAATTTCTATCGAATTATCTGGCGAACAATCGTCAACGCAGATGATTTCAATATTTTCCAAAGTTTGGTTTACACAGGAATCCAGACACTCTCTCAAATATTTTTCGACATTGTAAACAGGTATGATTATTGAGATTTTTGGAATTGTCATAATCTTACCCAATTGTCAGGAACAATTTTGCATTGCTCGTTTGCTTCTTTATTTTTGTACCATTGTCTGGGAGCAATAACGATTTTTTCAGGATTTTGGCTTAACCACGCTCCCCACCATGAAAAAGAACTGTTTGCAATTATAAAATTCTTGCATGAATGCATAAGATTCAATTCGTCTATTTCGGATCTTATACTATCCGAAACAAGTGTTGCATTGGGTAAAAATCCGAAATTTGTTTTCACGAAATCAGGATCATCGCTGAAAAGAAAGAACTTTGCATTTGTATGCTTTGACATAATGTGTTCAGCAGCTTTTTGATAGTATTCGATGGAGCAGGTTCCGAGAGTTTGGTTTGCCCATGAATCTGAAACGTAATCTCCTCTACGAATATGAATTGCAACGCTTTCTGAATCGCATATCTGTTTTTTCAAGTTTAAATCTTGAGAATTTTGAAATTCAGGGAAACGTATTTCGCTCAAAATTAAATTTCTAACATCCTCGAAATATTCGGGATTCTGCCAATAACCGTCAAAATAGTAATTTTTGTTATTTTTGATTTTTTCTATATTGAAATCTTTTTCTTTAACTATTGTGTTGAAAAAAGAGGTTTTAAATTCATAGACGTTTTCTAATTTTTGCAGAGGTTTTAAAGATCTTATAAGTTTCGAACGTGCCGAGCAGTAAATTGCTGATTTTTTTAAAATTGCATAAATACCGCCTGCCGTTTTGTATTTTAACGAAAGTCCCAGATAATTGAGCCTTAAAATTCTTGTTCGCTCATGAACAAACCATGAAATATCATAGACGGTTTCCTGACTTAATTTCTGAGCCAACGATGTGCCGAAAGCATATTGAAATAATTGATTGCCCAATCCGCCCATCATTTTGACAATAATCATACAGTCTTATCTCCAGATATTTCTCAGACAATGAAAAACATAACGCAGGTTTGCTCTCGGTGTATCTAAAAAACCCATTTTTTTGAAAGTTGTAAAATACAATATCAGGGAAGTAATATTGTTTTTTATGCCTAAATCGGTGATTTTTCTCTGAAAACCCTTAACAAGTTCCTGAAAATTTTCCCCGTAACCGAAATTTTTTCCGGCAGCAGATATTTTTTCGAAAATGTTTAGTGCGGCTGTCACTTCATCGATGTTTTGAGGAGTAAATTGATCAGAAAAGAAATCATTGTAAATTTTTTGTTCTTCGGTTGACAAATTTACATCGATTTTTTTAAGATTTTTGCGTCGAATTTCATTTGCTACCTCGTCTTGCTTTTTTCTTGTTCCCGTACTTATTTGACTTTCGTGTACTCTGTAAAGAAGCAGTATTTCCGGAATGTTGGCAAAATGCAGCTCATCGATTTTTCTGCACCAAAGTTCGTAATCCTCAGAACAGTTGAAATCGGTTGCATATTCCAAGTTCAGATCTCGTTTAAAGAAAGCAACATTGTTTCCAATGGCACAACCAAAAAGAGTCAGATCTCTGATATCTTTATGATTTGTCGGTAATTTTGTAATCCTATCATTTGCACCAAAATTTTTCATCCAACTTCCGCAGATATCAATGTCGGGATTTTGTTCCATAAAATCGAATTGTGTTTGCAGCCTTTCCGGCAGGGCGATATCGTCAGAATCCATTACCGCTATATACTTTCCTTTTGCTAATCTGTGTCCGAAGTTTCTGGCAGGATAGCATCCTTTTTTGCCGGTATTTTTAACTGCAACAATTCTAGGATCTTTTGCCGCATATTCCTGGATAATCTGCCACGAAGAATCTGTGGATTGATCGTCAACTATAATAAATTCAAAATCGGTGAAAGTCTGATTCAAGATACTTTCTATTGATTCTTTAAGATATTTTTCCTGATTGTAAACCGGCATAACGACCGAAATCATTGGCTCAGACATGAAGCATATTCCTCAAACAATGATAAACATATCTTAAGTTGGCTCTAGGAGTTTTAAATATTTTCCATTTTCTGAAAGTTGTAAAATAGAGTTTTAGTGACGGTACTTTGTTTTTGATACTTGCTTCAGATAATCTGAAAATGGAAGATCTTATGGTTTGATAAAGGTTGTCATTTTCAAAATACTTATTCGCAGTATTAAAAATTTTCTCCATTATACCGATTGCGACATATAAGTCTTGTTTCGTTTTTATGCCGAAATCATTATATAAAATGTCTGTATATAATATTTCCTCTTCTTCGGGTGTCAGTACAACTCCCCAATTATTAAGCTTGTCTTTTTTTATCATTCCGAGTCCGTTATCCACCCAATATGCATCAAAATGATGAATTGAATAGGTGTTTTTTGTTAAATTTATTTTACCGGAAAAATATTCTTTTGGCGCGAAATACTCTGCCGGAAAAATGGTTAAGCCTTCAATTTCCTGAATGGAATTGTCAAATTTGAGCCCTTTTTTTAAAAGAATTGATGTCTGAAATACGGAACACACTGTTTGATTAAAACTTCCGTCTTCTTTAATGAAATGAATATGTTCATAGTTGTCCCTGAATTCTTTGATGATCGGAAGTTTGGGAGTCGCACCGAAACCAAGTCCGGTATTACAAAGTTTTTCACCTGTTAAAGTTTTTTCATGTTCAACTCCGGCGAACCCTTTCAGATTCAATAAATCATCCAATGGTCTGACTACTTCAACATCCGTGTCAAAATATATTCCGCCATGTTCGTAAACGATATCAAGTCTTGCATAATCGGATACAAAAGCCCACTGATTGTTCTCAAAAGCCTCCTTCATATAGTTATTTTTGGTGATATCGTAATTTGATTCGCTCCACTCTTTGATTTCATAATCGGGGCAGAATTTTTTCCATGATGCAATACGTTTTTGAACCAATTCCGGCAATGGATTGCCCCCGAACCAGCAGTAATGAATTGTTTTTGGAATTTGTTGATCAGACATTGTTTTTGCCTCTAATTTTTTTCCAAACTTTACCCACAAAACGAATTAAAGAATATTTGGGGGGGCGTGGAAAAAGTTTGTTTAAATCTTTTTTGTATTTTTTCCTTAACACAATCAATAAATCAATATTCCTGGGACTTAGGTCGCTATTATTTTTGTATCGGTAAAAAGAACCCTGCAAGCGTTGTAAGAAATCAGTATATAAAAAATGCTTTCGGGGAATATGGTTTTGCATTACAAATTCTGATAAATTAATGGTCGAAGCAATATAATCTTCCAATACTTTTTGAGTTAACGGAACTTGGGTTGTTGAGGTTGGGTTTGTTCTGTAAAAATAAGCTGTGTATGGAATGTAGCAAAACGAATTAACAGAAGCTAGCAAAATTGGGGTGAAATCCTGATCTTCATAAAACACGCCTTCACGGAATTTAAAATTCTGAATAACATTTTTTTTGGTTATATATGCTGGGACAATGACATTAAGATTGTAGAAGGTAATTTCTTTCCAATTTGTTTTTGGATAATAAATTTTGTTGAGCTGAACTCCTTGAAAATGTTTCGGGTAAAAAAACTTTCGCATTTCGTCATTTTCAGAAAACTGAATCGCGCTGAAACAGAGCATGTCAACATTAAATTCTTTTATTGCATCATAGAGAATTTGACAAGCTTTGGTATCGACATAATCGTCGCTGTCAACAAACCAGACATATTCTCCTGTTGCGACTTCTAATCCTTTGTTTCTAGCTGCTCCCTGTTTTTTGTTTTTTTCTTGTTTGAAAATCCTAATTCTCGAATCTTTCTGCTGATATTCTTCCAGAATTTTGATTGAGTTGTCAGGTGAAGCATCATCAACGCATATTATTTCAATATCTTTCAAAGTCTGATTTATGCAGGAATCAAGGCATTCCGCTAAATATTTTTCAACATTATAAACCGGAATAATTATTGAGATTTTTGGTTCAGACATCGATATTTTACAATTCTTCTTTCAAATATTCTGTAATTTTGCGTTGTTCCCTGTCCACCACAAGCGAAACAGCGATTTTCCTGCGGGGATCCGGCATGAATTCATCGGCATAACCCTGTGTTTTTATTTGATTTATGCCTTCCTCAGAAGTGTGCGGCGCCATTTTATATTCAAAAATATAGATATAATCTTTCGTTTTGATGACTGCATCTGCTCTGCCGTGATACGACGAAAGCTCGCTCAAAACCATATATCCCAAAGTCCGAAGAAGAACATAAATCAGCGACGAATAATAGTTTTCGTTTTCTTTCGGGATTATCTGGTAGGGAATCGACGCCAGAAGCGAGTTTACTCCGGCAATAAATCCGTCGATATTACAGATTTGAAGTGCCCTGAAAAGCTCTGCCTTCCTTCCGTCAAGATCCTGCTCTTTTGTATCGGCAAAATTATCGAGCAGATACCTCGTAAACGACCTGCGGACTTCTTCGTTGGGATAGTTGAGAATGTACTGGCCGAATTCGTTTCTTCCTGAAATCGTGAGATAACCGGTCTGGAACATCAAAGCTTTCAAATTTATCCTGTTAACATCAAAATTATTAAGGGCTTCCTCGGAAATCATTGCATTGTCCAATTCTTTGACATCGATCCCGTTTTCGCGGATAAAATCGACCAGAAGTTTCGGAAGTCCGCTTTCAAACCAATAGTTTTTAAACTCCAGGTCACTGAAAAAGTTTAGCATTGAAAAGGGATTGTAAATGTGTGTTCTGCCGTCGAATTTGTATCCGTCATACCAGAATCTTATTTTTTCATCGAGTTCAACTCGTGAAATTTCAAGTTCTCCGCACGCTGCATCTTTGTATTCGCTGAAATATTTATCCAGATCTTCTTTCGTGAATCCGCAGATCGCAGCAAATTTTTCACTCATTGAAATATCTTTCAGATTGTTGAGTTCAGAAAAAATGGAAAGTTTGGAAAACCTTGAAATTCCAGTGATAAACACAAATCTCAGCGTATCACTGCAGGCCTTGATGACACCGTAAAAATTGCGCAGGATCATCCGGTTTTCTTCGGCATGTTCAGGTTCGTTGATATATTCTATTATCGGCTTGTCGTATTCATCGACTAAAATGACGACTTTTTCGCCCGTTTTTTCATAAAGTTTTTTGATAAGTTCGGCAAATCTGTTTTTGTTGTCCTCGCATGTAAGCCCGACACCGTATCTTTCCGCGTTGTCATCAAGCATTTCGTTGATCGCCAGAGAAAGCGGACGCCTGAAAAAACTGCGGCTTGTGAAGTCGATTCTGATGACAGGAACAGGTTTCCAGTCGGTTTTATCTTCGATCCAGCAGCCTTTGAACAGCTCCTTTCTTCCTTCAAATAAGTATCTGAGTGTTGAAATCAGCAGGGATTTTCCGAATCTGCGCGGACGGGACAGGAAGAAACAATCGGCTGTCTGCAGCAAATCATAAATAATTTTTGTCTTGTCGGCATAAATGCCGTTACGTTCGATGATGTTCTCGAAATCCTGCTGACCGATAGGCAATCTTTTTAACATCTTTATTCCTCCGAGCAAATCAAAAACCGCAGTATTATACTCATTTTTTCAGGAAAGGCGAGAGGAAAATAGTGATTTATAGGTGCATCATGTTCCTCAAACAGTGATAAATATATCTTAAATTAGACCTTGGAGTTTCAAAAATTTTCCATTTTCTGAATATTGTGAAATATAGTTTTAAAGATGTCGCTTTATTTTGGATGCCATGTTCTTGCAAATCTTTAATAAAATTTGTGATTCTGTCTTGGAAAAGTTGTTTATATCCATGTTTTATGCCGGAAACCAAAATTTCATCAAGCATTTTTGCGGTAAGAAGTAATTCTCTTTTATTTTTTGGCTTGAAAACACCTCTAATGATTTCTAAATAAATTTGTTTCTCTCTTTCACCTAAGTTTATTCCAATATCTTTAATATTTCTTATTTGGATGTCGTTTGCATTGTTGTCCTGTTCACTCCTGTGTGCTTCCCCGATTTGATTTTCGTGAATGCGATAAAGCATTAAAACTTCAGGAATGTTAGCAAATTTCCACTTGTTAATTTTTTTACACCATAAATCATAATCTTCAGCTCTTGGAAATTCTGATGAATATCTGAGGTTCAAACTGTGCTTGAACACTATTGAGGGATGCATAATTGCACAAGAAAAGAAAGTATTGTCTCTTATATCTTCATGCGACAATGGAACTTTAATTATTTCCTTCTTACTTCCGAAAGTTTCCATCCAGCTTCCGCAAATATCAATATCTGGATGCTGTTCCATAAAATCAAATTGAATTTGAAAACGTTGTGGTAAAGAAATGTCATCCGCATCCATTCTAGCTATATATTTCCCTTTCGCGGCGGCAAGCCCGATATTTAAAGATTTGGCAACGCCCTGATTTTGTTCGTTATTTATGAGTTGAATGCGTTGATCTTTGTATGATTCTATAATCTCTTGTGTTGAATCGGTAGAAGCATCATTTATTATTATGAACTCAAAATCGCTGAATGTTTGGGAAAGAATGCTGTCGATGGTTTCGGCAATGTATTTTTCTGCATTGTATGCAGGCATAACTACTGAAATTTTAGGTTCAAGCATCAAAGTTGTCTCAATAATATCCGACAAATTTTTTCAGCTCCATGTCCGTCATCATAAAATCCTATATCCGACATAAACGCATCTGTTTTGGAGTCATAAGCCTTTTCATCAAACTCTATAATTGATTTCTCGAGTTCATCAACACTTCGCGAAATAGTAAAAGGAAGCTTTTCTAAAGGGTAAATTAACGGACGATCGGATACGGCATACTCATCAAAATCCTTTGCAAATAGAAATACCGGTCTTTTTGCGAAAGCCATAACGCTCATTGTCGAGGAGATATCTGTAATCAACACATCTGATGCTGCCAATAATTCATACATATCTAAGTATTTGGTTGCATCTTTAATGGTTGAAGAATATTTAAGACCAAGTTCTCTAGTTGCAATATTAGGATGTAATCGCACAAGAAGTACAAATTCTCCGCCGAATCGGTTTTCTAATGCACGAATAATGCGTTTATAATCCCAAATATATACTTCAGCAGAAAATTCGTTACGAAATGTTGGAGCATAAATAGCGATTTTTTTGTTAAAAGGAATATCAAAGGCATCATAAACTTTTTTTACAACATCTTCCGGAGTGCGAAGCAGGATGGAAAGTGATGAAAAATTTGCATTTATTACGGGGCCATCATACCAGAATGAATTTTCGTAAATTTGTTTTTCGTATTCATTATTGATGTACATTAAATCGGTTTGTGATGCATCAAGTTTTGCTGCTTCAACATAACTTCTGGGAAGTTGATCTTCAACAGCCTGTTCAGCCCCCTTCGGTCCCCAGCATCCATGCCATGTCTGCAAGTAAAATTGTCCTGAGCGTTTTTGTGGTTTTGGAGAGGCCTTGGTGTTATCAATCCATATTTTGGCTGTTATGTAATGAAACATTGATAGCCAAGAATTGAATTTTACTTTTTTGACTTGAGGTGGCATTTTAGCATGCAAATCATTTACGAGCCATATATATTTGGCATCCACGCCTTGCCTCAAAAGTTCAAGCAGAATGTATTTTGGTTCATCACAAAACCCTCTGCCACCAAATGCGTTGAATACGATTTTTTGTTGTAATGGTAATAATCGAGCGGCATACAGCAGAAACTTTCCTATGCCGTTGCATATTACTGCAAAACAATGTTTTGTTCTCCGTTTTATGCCAAACATTTAAAGAACCTCTACCTTGATATTGCAGCCTTGATGGATCACGGCTCCCCAGTTGCGGTTCCAGCAGGCATATTCTGATTTTGATTTTTTATTTATATATTTGATTTCAAAAGTAAGAACTCCGTCTTTGATAACATCAAAATTCTTTACATTTGTTCCAAAATCCTTGTATCCGACATTAAGACTCATTTTATAGCGACGTTTGGTCAACGAGTGATTTTCAAGACGGCAACGCACTTTAAAAGTCTCTTTGTTTTGAGGAATGGGAATCTCTTCCGAAACATAGCCTATAATTCGCATATCCGTTTCATCGAATATATTTACGGAATATCTGCATTGAGTTGCTTTAGAAAAATGGTTTTTCAGAACAAGTTCTATTTCTATAGGTTCGTCTGTACTCATTTCTGCGGGGTCATTCAAAAGAGTCGCTTCCTCTATTGTTATTTCATTCGAAAAACCCGAAGCGCGCATGTCCGGAGTGATAAACGCATGAGAAATTAAATTTGTTATGTTTGTCTGCGCATATTCGTTTATACAATCTTCCGTCCCTCCACCAAACACTAGTTCTCCATTTCTCAGCAATATCCCTCTCGTGCACAACTGTCTCACTGCCGCCATATTGTGGCTGACAAAAAGGACAGTCCTTCCTTCTTTTTTGCTGACATCATCCATTTTTCCAAGGCATTTTTTCTGGAAATCCGCGTCTCCGACAGCCAAAACTTCGTCAACGACGAGGATTTCTGGGTCAAGATGCGCCGCGACTGCGAATGCGAGGCGGACATACATTCCGCTGGAATATCTTTTCACGGGTGTGTCAATGAATTTTTCTACTCCTGAAAAGTCAATGATTTCGTCGAGTTTTCTATCGATTTCGTGCTTTCTCATTCCGAGGATGGCGCCGTTGAGATAAATGTTTTCGCGCCCGGTGAGTTCGGGGTGGAAGCCGGTCCCGACTTCAAGGAGAGAGCCGATGCGCCCTTTGATTTTGATGCAGCCGCTTGTGGGGGAGGTGACGCGGCTCAAAATCTTGAGCAGTGTCGATTTGCCGGCTCCGTTGGCACCGATGATTCCCAGAACTTCGCCCTGTTTGACATCGAAGGAGACATCTTTCAAGGCGTAAATGAAATCGTTGTCGGAGTTACTTTTTGCGGATGAAATCATTGAAACGCTGGAATTCGGGTCTTCCTTGCCGCGGATTTTCGCCCACCATCCCTGCAAGTCCTTGGCGAGGGTGCCGTGGTTGATAAGACCCAGCTGATAAAACTTTGAGATATTTTCAACTTTGATGACTGTGTCACTCATTTTTCGATAAAAACACCCAAATCATAAAAATACTTTATCATATCAACAAAACGCGGCAATCTGCCGTTTTTCTCTTTCATATAATCCTCAATATATTGCAATTCGCAGCCAAACAAATTTTTTAACAGGTTGTTTCGCGCTTGTTTTAATCCGTAACTATTCAGATTTAAAAGATTTATGGTCTCTGAGCCTTGCTTTGATATTCCAACAATTTCTCCATCAAACAAATATTTAAAGTGTTTTTCACAATCATTATCAAGCGGAGAAACAAAGAAACTCTCATCGTATTGGCGGCCTTTTGCATGGCCGCAAGTCTTCTCTTTTCCTGTCGGAGTTGTGCAGGAGACGAGTAGGTTTTGGTAATCCATGGACAAACGTGGATAAGAATTTTGAGGCTTTATGTGTTCATTGTGGGAATTGGTAACGTCTATTGATTTGCAACAGTAGCAACAGATTCCTTTTTGGTTTTGGATCATAAAATCATGGATTTTTGAGCGGAGTTCGTAACCTCCTTTTGTTTTATCAAGATTGTTATATTTTACCTTGGGGTTTTTCTTTTTGAAATCACTCCAAAATTTTGGTTCAGGCTCTTTAGTGATTTTTCTCATATAACCACAAGCCTCTTCTTAAATTTTCTTCTAATTCAATCACAGCAACACTGTTTAATCCTGTAATTTTTTTTACTTTTTCTATTTCTTTTTTGGCTTTGTCGAATTTGTTGTCGCAAATAGCCTTGTTTGCTTCGTCAAGTATTTTCTGGAAATCCGGATTTATAGATTTTGTTCCCATAAATTCTTCCAAAATATAATTTGAATCAAAACCGTTCATCTGTTCTGTTTTTTCGACAGCCACATCCTGTTTTTCAGATTGACTCAAGGCAAAGAGATTCCAGGATTCATCAACTTCTCCCAACACCTGAGGAGAATGGGTTGTAATGATAAACTGAATATTCGGGAAAGTTTCTCTTAAAACTCCTAATATTTTGCGTTGCCATGACGGATGCATGTGCAGTTCGATTTCATCTATCAGCACAACACCGGTTCCTTTCAAAGGATTGTCTAACAACGGATTGGCAATAGTCAAGCGCCTTGCAAGGTCCCCTAAAACTGCAAGTACGCATTTTTCTCCGTCAGACAATTGTGAAACGTTGAGAGATATGCCGTTTTTTTCAACAACCATTGCCAGTCTGGGTTTTCTGGTAACATGCAGGTTCCTGAAATCCGGCAACATGGCAAATATTGCTTTTCTTACTGCTTTTAAGGATTTGTCTTCATATTTAAAATTCCTTTCTTGAACTTTTTCGGCATTTTCTGCATCTTCCTGATTGCGAAACCATTCGAAAAATGTCCTGAAATCCACCTTGTTCTCTATCGCCTTATCATAAGCGGAATAGATGTCGAATTCATGATGTGTTTTTATGCGGAGCGGAATATCAAGTACAAGTCTGTTAGTTCCGTAATTTACAAAAAGAGGAATATTTTCCTGTTTTTCGTCGGAAAAATATGATTGTTGGATGGTTTCGACTATTTTGTCCAAGCCTTCCTTACTGTGAGAACGTTTGCCGTCCCTTTTTGTCATTTTCCGAAGATACTCTATGCGGGATTTGTCGTTGAGAATAAATGTTCCTTTGATTTCTGTCTCAGAAGTTCCGTGCCTGATGTCATCAAGTTCAATATTATATTTTTGCCTTAATTCCTTGCGGTTTACGGTCTGGTTGATAATTTTGGCATAAAGAAGATTGACTGCCCGCAGCAAAGAGGTTTTTCCCATTCCGTTGATCCCGAAAAAAACGGTGCTTTTCCCATATAATTGGATTTCTGAATCGGAAAATGCCTTGAAATTTTTCAGTTCAATTTTTTCAATCTTCATTGATTCCTCTCTTCGCACCAACGTTCAAACAAAAACGCTATAAAATCCCACATATTGCCTTTATTGTCAATAGGAAAAACGGGCACACGGCGCATAAATATACTTTTTCAAGCAGGTTTTGCGGGAAAGTGGCAGATTTTCTGGAAAAACTTTGAAGAACTGCTGTTTTCATACTGTATCCACAAAGTTTTTCTCTACAAAATTGAAGACAAAAATTCCGGCGAAAAGGAGAAAAACAGTTGTTGCGACACTGATTCCGTATTCACTTACTGAAGGCATTCCGGTTGAGAAAAAGGCGTGTTTGAAGCTTTCAAGAATCGGAACGACCGGGTTCAAAACATAAAGTGAACGCCATTTTTCCGGAACCATTGAAAGGGGATAAACTATCGGGGTTGCATACATCCAAAGTTGAACTGCAAATCCGACAAGATGTGTGAGATCTCGGTATTTTGTAGTCAAAGATGTGATTATAAGTCCGATCCCAAGCCCGAGAACAGCCATCTGCAATACAAAAAGCGGAACTGCAAAAACTGCGAAACTTAATTTGAAATCTGCTCCATGAATTTTATAAGCAATCAAAATTATTATAAAAAGAGCAAGTTGGATAACAAACTGAACCAATGCCGAAATCACGTTTGAAAGCGGAATGGTGAGCCTCGAAAAATAAACTTTTTTGAAAATTCCGGCGTTGCTTACAAAGGTATTGGATGTTGAAAGAAGGCACTTCGAAAAATAGTTCCAAAGAATTATGCCGTTCATGTAGAAAAGAACCTGCGGAACGCCGTCAGTCGGAATTTTTGCGATATTTCCGAAAACTATGAGAAACATGATCGTGGTGAAAATCGGCTGAATGAAAAACCAGAGCGGACCGAGAATCGTCTGCTTATAAGTCGAGGTGATATCCCTTTTTACAAAAGATGTGATCAAATCGCGGTATTGCCAGAGTTCTTTCAGGTTAAGCCGGAAAAAACTGTTTTTAGGAGTTATTATCGTCGTCCAATTCTCTTTTTCGCTCATAAATGACCTCGCCGAGTCAAAAAACACTGTAAAATCCCACAAGTTGTGGCAGTTGTCAAGGTCGAATCAATCTATTTTATTGCAAATATCTTTGCTTAAGGTAATAAATCTGCTGGAATGTTTGTTGGTGCGGAATGATTGCTGAATTTATCAATGAAATAAAATCACGAAGAAAAATCATAGTTTCGATTGTTTTGCTGGTGTCAATTTTTCTTTTGTTTTCAAAGGTTTGTGCCAATTATGGCGGTTCGTCTTATCTCTTCCGGTTTTTTGCTGTTCCGGTTATGGAACCGTGTTTTGCAGACTTAAGGACAATTACCGGCGGTGCGGAATCAAAAAAACTGGGATTTGATCCGATGGTAAAAAATCCCGGTGATCCTTGGAACAGAGTGATGAATTATCCTAGAATCTGGCAGGGGCTTTACTTTTTCGGCATAGACGAAAGCGATACTGTCGCAATAGGAATTTTGTTTGTTTTTCTTTTTTTCTGTGGAATTTGCCTTATTCTGCCTAATGCCCCGAATCTGTCCATTTCGGCGACAATTCCGGCTCTTCTGTCCCCTGCTGTTTTGCTTGGAATAGAAAGAGGAAATACAGATCTTTTTATGTTTTTTTTAGTTGCCCTGTCAGTATTTCTGATAAATAAAAATAAATACTTTTTTTCATCACTTGTTATTCTGTCTGCGGCATTTCTTAAATTATTTCCAATATTTGCTGTTGTTTCTTTTTTAAGAGACAATAAAAAGCGAAGTTGGGGGATTTTGGGAATCGTAAGTGCTGTTTTTGTAGTTTATCTTGCGGTGACCTTTCCTGATCTTATTTTGATAAGCAAAGTGACTCCGAAAATTATTTACTCTTCATTTGGGAAAGATGTTTTGTGGATGAAAGCTGCCTCGATAAACCCCGGCAGCGGCATAGTTGTCAAATATTTCTCGTATGTTGTACTTGTATTTTGCGGAATTGGCGGATTATTTTTGATATTCAGCAAATCGATCTCAGAAAAACTTCCTGAAATAAAATTCGATGAATCAATGTCTATGGATGCTTTTAGAGCAGGGGCGGCAATTTATGCAGGAACTTTTTTGATCGGCACCAATTTTGTTTATCGGCTGATGTTTCTAATTTTTGTTATCCCGCAACTTGTGATCTGGATACAATCTCTTTCGGGCAAATATAAAATCTTTTCTTACCTGACTTTTTTTTCGGTAATCTGGTTGCTTTATAACCCGATAATATATAACACAATGCGATTCCTTTCAGATCATATCAGAGTCGTGCGCTTTTTTATGTTTTTTATTGATGATATTTTTGCATGGACATTGTTTGTGTTTTTGCTGTTTTTTATTTGCTGCGATATTAAGATGAAAATCAGCAATCTAAAACACTGATTCTTTAAAATAGGCAACTCCTTTGGAAATTACTTCCAAGACAGAATAAACAGGAGTTCGTGTGAAGAATTCGATTTCCAAAGGAATCTGGTATTGTACTCCGATAAGAGTCGTTATAAAAAATACCAGTATCCGGTTGTTCCCGGCTTTTTGGAACCATTTTGAACTAAGGATTGCATCAACTTTTGACAGAATTTTCTCGTCAAAAGGATTCTCGTCTGCTATTAAAAAATAGGCAAAAGAAGATGCTGACCAGAGAAAAATCCATCTTCCCCAGTCCCATGCGGAACAGAAAACAGGTAATACTGATAGAAATTGAAGCAGTAAGATGCAAAAGAGGAAATTTCTGTCTATTTTTGGCGAAGCAGCCAAATTTATTTTGATTTTGTCAAAATTCAAAGAAGAAAAACTGATAAAAGCTATGTGATAAACAGAATATAAAACTGTTGCTGTCAGACTGGGGTCGTTGACCTGACTCCAAATCCTTTCAAAGTGTTCAGTGAACGGGATATAAAGAAGCCCGAGAAGAGAAGGATCTAGCTCTGGTGTACGGGCAAACATTTCTGTGACAATTTTTTCTCCTTGAACATTTATAATGCAGGATATGAATGCTGCGATTGAAGGAAGAAAGAAGAGCAGGCTTTTATAAAAGGATTTATTCTTATGACGGCAAGAGAGAAACAATATGGGAAATGAGAAAAAGAAAATAACTTCGTGAATTAAGATGCCGAATATAAACAAGGCGTTCAGGCATAAACATAAAACCAAAGGGTGCAAAGGTTTCTTTTTGAAAAAAAGAGTCAGCATGGAAATAAATATTAAAATCAGCAGGGAATCTTTTCTGAGGAAATAAGAGGGATCTACAAAAATTGTCTCTCCAAGAAAAAACGGCATGGCAAGAATGAATAAAGGATATTTTTTCTGAACAAACTTGGTGATGAAAAAGGAAATCAGGATCATCCAAGCTGTAAAGGTAAGAAAGTTTATTATTGCTGTATATGGAATCCCGAACAGGGATGACAAGCCGAGTATTATTTCTCCGCCGAGCCCTCGCCGTATAAATCCGCCGCGATAGTTGATCAGCCAACTGGCGTATGTTTCTTTTTGATTCAAATGGAGAAAGAAGCCGAAGTTATTCCATAGCGATTCGAAAAGATAAAAAATCAAAAAACCAAAAACTGCGAAATTGGTTTTTTTCGAACAAAAAGAAATATTCATCCAGATTTTAGCCATAAATTTTTGTAAAAACCTGCTGCACACTCAGCAGATTGACTCTGTACCATATCGCTTGTCACTGCTTTTTTCAAGATTCCGCTTTTGCCTTTCTAAAAAATAAAAGGTTGACTTTGTCCGCGAAGCCTTTAAAATAGTTCTGTTTTGTGTAGTCGGGGTAATAATGAAATTCGTTCCGATTGTCGTTTCAGCGGCGCTTTTAATGATTTTTTCAGTCAGTGATTTTGAGGGTTTGCGTTCTTTTCAGCAGACTTCGCTCATTGCCGGAGACTACGATCCGCCGCCTTCGCCTCCCGGAAATCCCGATCCGCCGCCTCCGCTTCCCCCCGATCCTTTCAGAAAGGCTTAGTTCTTGAAGATTTTATGTTAAATATTGAGGTTTAAGATGACAAGATTGTTGAAGGGAAATGTTTCTTTCACGGTTTTTATGCCGGAAAAAACTCCCGATAGCATTGAAAAGGCGCGTGAGGCTCTTGCCGGAAGTGCGTTTCAGAGGCTTGATCCGACCGATCTCAGAAATGAATCGGCAGGCTGGGTCGATGCGGTGCTCTGCTTTGACAGCGAAAATTTTTCGTCACTTCTGCACGACAGTTTTTTTGTTTTCGCGCTCCGCGAGGACAAATATTCATTCAGTGCGGCTCAGCTCAGACCTTACATCGAAGAGGCCGAGTTCGTTTTCAAGCGTGAAAACAACCTCGAATACATTGCGGCTCAGCAGAAAAAGGAGATCAAGGAGCAGGTCATCAGGCGCATGAAGACAAATTCCTATCCGAAAACGACGATCACTGAAGTTGCGTGGGATATGGATTCAAAGCTCATTTATCTTTTTTCCCAGTCTGGTGCGACGATTGCAAAATTCACCGATATTTTTGAAAAAAGTTTTGAAATTTCAATTAATCAGGTGAACCTTTTTGATTCGGTGAAAGAGCTCGGCGGAGCTGACAGAATGGAACCTGTTTTTACGAAAATCTGGGGTGAAAAATGACAAAAGAAAGCGGTATAGGGTATTTGGGTTCAGAATTTCTGCTCTGGCTTTTCTGGAAGAGCGCGACCGACGAAACAATGTCGCTCCACAATTTAGGCCTCGGCGAAATATCCGTTTCTATTGAAGATTCCATCACGCTGGCGTCGGTTGGTGACGGTTACTGCGAAACGATACAATCTATGAAAATCACCTCGCTTCCTTCAGTCCGCGAATCGATGAAGTCGGGAAGGGTGCCCCAGGCGTTAAAAATCAAAATTTCGTCTGGCGAACTCGACTGGATTTTCCAGATAAAGGCACAGCCTTTCAAAATCACTTCGGTCAAACTTCCGATCTCGGGCGAAAAGAACGAAGCCGAGATGATTTCGGCGCGTCTGATCGCTATGACGAAGCTTGAACTTATAATGAAAGCTCTTTTCAATACGTTCCTTCTTGAACGTGAAATGCCTGATTTTATTGGTGATATCAAAGATTTTCTGGGGATTTCGGATTGAGCGCGATACACATTCTCGCCAGCGGTTCCAAGGCTAACGCCTACATAATCGAATACGAAAATTCAATGCTTCTCGTTGATCAGGGCTTGAGTTTTCGTGAATTTTCAAGGCGCGCGGAGCTTTTGGGAATCGACATTTCGCGTATAAAAGGGATCCTGCTCACCCACGAGCACGAAGACCATATAAAAGGTGTCGCATACACGGCCTACAAGCTTGACGCACCGGTTTTTTCAACGGCAAAAACGCTTGAAATCCTTAACGAAAACACAAAACATCCGATCCATTGCAGAGCTGTCGAAAAAGACAGGAAAATCAAGCTCGGAGCTTTTGAATTTACGCCGTTCGAAATCATGCACGACGCGGTCGATCCGGTCGGTTACCTTATTTCGGCTCCGTGCGGCGAGACGGTCTGTTTTGCGACTGATACCGGCAAAGTGACGAACAGAATGATGAGCTACATAAATCAGGGAACGCGCATAATTTTAGAGGCGAACCACGATCCGGCAATGCTTTATCAGAATACGCACTATCCGCCTGTTCTGAAGGAGCGTATCAGGAGCCAGTTCGGCCATCTTTCAAACGATCAGAGCCTGGATGCCCTTGAAAGAATGGGGGAAAATCACCCGAAAACCGTGATTTTCAGCCATTTGAGTGAAGAAAACAACTCTCCGCAGATGCTGCGTGAGCTCGTAAAAAGTTTCAGAACGGCGCACTCCCTTGATTTCAAGGCGTTTATCGCAAATCAGAATAATCCGCTGACAATAACGCTCCAATGATTTCTGACACCCATTTTCACTTAAAGCAGCTTCTTGAAGTTTCTCCCGAATCGGCTGAATTTATTAAAGAAAATGACTTTTTCGGCTTCTGCTCGTGTCACACGTTGGAAGAAGTCGAATTTGTTGAAAACTTCATTGCCCAAAATCCTGAAACTGAAAAAAAGCTGGAAATAACTTTCGGGATCCATCCGCAGGCGCCAGATGAAAAAAAGCTGGCAACACTGGAAAAACTCGTTTCGGAAAAGCGTATCGCGGCAGTGGGTGAGATCGGGCTTGACCGGTTCAGTGTTGAATTTGCCGCAACAATTGAGCTGCAGAAAAAACTTTTTGCGGTCCAGCTTGAAATCGCTCAAAATGCAAAACTTCCGGTGACTCTGCATATCCGCAAGGCGATTCCTGAAATTTTTGAGCAAATTCAGGAACTTAAAAAAATAGAAAAAGTGATTTTCCACTCTTATTCGGGGACTGCGGCTGAAGCGGAAAGCATTTTAAACCACGGTGTAAACGCATTTTTCAGTTTCGGAAACGCGCTCCTCAACGGGCATAAAAAAGCGCTGGAAACGGTCAAAATTCTGCCTGAAAACCGGATTCTGACTGAAACTGATGCGCCGTATCAGCCGAAAAAAGGGGAGAGTTTTTCAAAACCGCAGGATATTCTTATGATAGCGGAAAAAATTGCAGAAATACGTTCGAATTTGTCGAAATTTCCGCAAAAGTCGCTATAATTGTTCGTTTTTTTGAGAATGTTTCACGTGAAAAGTTGGGAAAACAATGAACGAAAATAAAAAAATCATCAATGATTCAGAGGTGTTGCCGTTTTTTATAATTTTTGCGCTCTCGCTGCTTGTCCGCATTTACGCCGCACACACGAGCATAGCCCAGATATATCCCGATGAAATTTTTCAGACGATAGAGCCGGCGCACAAACTTGTTTTCGGGCGCGGAATAACTTACTGGGAATTCAAATACGGGGCAAGGAGCTGGTTTTTTCCCGGAATTCTGGCGGGAGCTTACAAAATTCTTGATACTATAGGTGTTAAAGACCCGCTTTCAATAAATATCGGAATAAAGATTTTCTTAAGTATATTCAGCAGCTTGGCTGTTTCGGTCGTATATCTTCTTTTCAGGAAGCACGGTCTTGCGAAAAAAGAGGCTTTTCTTTTCACGCTTCCGCTTGCCGCAAGTTATCTGGCTTCGTATATTTCTGTGAGGACGCTGACAGAGTCGGCTTCGCTTCCCTTCATGGTTTTTGCCGTCTATTTTGCTTCGAACTACATCAAAAACGAGCGGATCAGAGACATTGTTTTCGCTTTTGTGACTGCCGGAATCGCCTTTATGATCCGTTTCCAGACCGCAGCCTTTTCTTTCGGAATCGCGGTCGCACTGTTTCTGACTGCAAAAAAGCGTTTTCAGTCCTCTCTCATATTCGGTTTCGGATTTTTAGGGATGGTGGCGCTTCAGGGTCTTCTCGATATTTTTACGTGGGGTAGTTTTTTCAAGTCTTTTATCACTTATTTTGATTACAATGTTCTCCGCGGAGTCGCAAACAAACACGGAGTTTCGCCTTGGTACTACTATCTTGCCGATATTACTAAGACTTTCCATCCTGTGACTTGGATTTCTGCGGTTTTGATGATGGTAAACGGAATAGTCAGTTTTAAGAAAAACCGGCAGATATTTCTTTTTTTCTTCCCGTTTCTTTTGTTTTTTATCGTTCACAGCGCGATCGGGCACAAAGAACCGCGCTTTGTTTTTGTCTGCTTTTTCGTGATTCTGGCGCTTTCGGCAGAATTTTTTGCCGATTTGGTTCGAAAATACGGAAAAAACAGAAAAAATGCTGCTCTTTTTCTTGCGATCTGCCTCCTTTTTTCGCTTGACGCCTTTACACACATAAAATACGCGCGGCTCTGGAACCATTCGGCGACATCTGTTGATAATTTCTACGGGAACGACAGAGGGGTGGAAAAACTTTTCGGCGGAGTTTTGGAAACTGAAGCGGAACTTGGGCGTATTGCAGACTTGAAGCGGGCTTACCTTTTCGGGATTCCGCAGATCTGGACAGGCGGGTACGCTTATTTTCACAAAAACGCCCATATATTATTTGTATCGAAACCTGAAGATGTGAGAAAGATGATGCGCAAAGCAGTCGAATCAAGGCAGTCGGGCACTTACTGCGCTTTCAAAAACGGTATCGAAATGCCGCAGGAATATACGGAAAATCTTGAAAAAATCAGTGATAACGGTGACTTTACAATCTATAAACTTCGCTTCGGGAATTAAAATTTAACCGTTTTCGGTTCTCCGCCGCCGAAACTCGTGAAAACAGCTGTTGCGTTTTTGAAGTACAAAACCTGAGTGTTGTCGTCGTTTTCGTTGTACATTCCGCGGAGATTAGGATAGTTGTCAAGCATGTGCTTTTTCGCTTCGACGCTGTCGTCGTTTACGAGTTCGCCCGAAAGTCTGAGCCATTTTTTGCCGTCAAAACAGCAGAGTTCCGCTTTGGGATTGGCTGCGAGCTGCTTCGAGACGTTTTTCTTCTTAGCAGTCTGGATGTAAAGTTTGCCGTTGAAAATGTCGATCGTTCCGAAAGGACGGACTCTCGGTTGACCGTCTGCTTCAACTGTCGCCAGGTAATAAGTTTTGCACTCTTTGATAAATTCATAAACTGACTGCATTGTTAATTCCTCCGTTTTTTCGGTTTTTTCAGGTTTTGCAGGACTGATCGTCGCCTCTTCTGCCGGTTTTACGCTGTTTTCTTTCGGATTTTCCTTACTGTCACCGTTCTGGCACGAAAAAAGAAGAAAAACCGAAATCAGAATCCCAAAAATCGTACTTTTTTTCATAAATCCCCCTTTTCTCAACAAAATCAGCAAATAACGCTCTATTTTTCACCAATGCAGAAAAGTGTAAAGATTTTTTTGCGCTTCAATTTCAATTTCAGGATTTGTGAGTATAATCGCCCGTTTTTGGTTTTTGCAGAGGAAAAATGTACGTTCTCACTTTGGCTTTTTGCGGCAAAAATTATCACGGCTGGCAGTCGCAGGAAAATGCGGTCACGATTCAGCGTGTTCTGAAAGACGTCGTTTCAGAGATTTTTAGGACTGAAACGCCGTTTCCTTCGGGCTGCAGCAGGACAGACGCGGGTGTCCACGCTCTTGAATTCATCGCGACAGTTCCCGAGCTCAGAAACATTCCGCCTGAAAATTTTCAGAAAGGGCTGAACTCATTTCTGCCATCGGATATCAGAGTCACAAAAGTCGAAATAGTCGAAGGAATGCACGACGGGCGCGAATTTGTCGCAGGAAAGCACTACCGCTACATGATCTGCACAAAACCGGCAGCATCTCCTTTTGCAGCCGATTATTCGTGGCACAGCGGATATGCGCTCGATATCCCGAAAATGAAAGAAGCGATGCGTCATTTTGTCGGAATTCACGATTTCGCATCTTTCATGTCGGCGGGAAGCGACGTCAAAACGACAGTCCGCACGATCCATCAGGCAAAAATCACAGAATTTGACGGATATTTAGCGCTCGATTTTTCAGGTGACGGCTTTTTAAAGCACCAGATAAGAATAATGGCGGGAACCCTGGTCGGAGTAGGGCGCGGCAGGATCGAGCCTTTTGAGATTCCCGGACTCATCGAAGCGAAAAACCGCAATCTTGTGCCGCATACACTTCCAGGAAGCGGGCTTTTCCTCTACAAACTTTTCAGAACTCCCGAAGAAATGCTCACCTATAAATTTCCTGAAACTTTCGAAGGAATGGTCTGGTAGCTCTTCGATTTTTCAAAAAAAGTAAATTTTGGTTGACTTTTGCATGCAACTCTATAGAAGGGCGGCGCAAAAAGCTCTTTGGCTGAATGCTCTTGTTTGTTATTGGTGCTGTTGTATCGGAGGTTGAACACGCTATGCAGAAAATTCCCGGCTCGAAGATTTACTACAAAAAAGAACTCGGGCTCGAAACTTTTATTTTTCCCGTAATATTTTTCGGATTTTTCGCCCTTTTTGCCACCCAGATGGGGCTTGAAAACACGCTCAACACGATGATGAACACCGCTTACCGCCTGCTCATCGACACGGTTCTCTATCTGACTGCGGTCTGTGTCATCATGGGCTCGGTCTCGGCGCTGCTTTCGGAGTTCGGTTTCGTTTCGCTTGCAAACAGGCTTCTCCAGCCGCTCATGAAACCGCTTTTCGGTATGCCCGGAGCCGCGTCGCTCGGTATCGTCACGACATTTCTTTCAGATAATCCGGCGATACTTGCACTTGCAGAAGACAACAACTTCCGCCGCTTTTTCAAAAAATACCAGTTCCCGGCTCTCACCAATCTGGGAACAGCTTTCGGAATGGGGCTTATCGTCTGTTCATATATGTACAGCCTTTCTCCGGCGATGGGACAGCCGCTCGGAATGGCAGTAATAATCGGTATCATAGGAGCAGTCATCGGCAGCCTCATCAGCACGAGGTTAATGCTCGGATTTACGAAGAAGATTTTCGGCACGAAAGAAAAAATGGTTCCAGACTGTCAGACCATGGAAATGCCGCCACTGCACATGCGTCCGGTCAGAGCGGGAGGTCTCGGCAGACGAATCATCGACGCGATACTTGAAGGCGGCCACGGCGGTGTTGAAATGGGACTTGCGATAGTTCCCGGCGTCCTCGTCATCTGCACGCTCGTTATGATGCTCATCAACGGCCCCTCGGAAAGCGGAGCCTACACCGGCGCGGCATACGAAGGAATAAGGCTCCTTCCCGTACTCGCGGCAAAAGTAAATTTCATTCTGGAACCCCTCTTCGGTTTCTCATCACCCGAAGCCGTCGGTATTCCCGTAACCGCGCTCGGAGCAGCAGGAGCATCGCTCAGCCTTGCTGAACGCCTCGTTCACGCAAAACTCATCGGTCCCTGCGACATCGCTGTTTTCACCGCAATGTGCATGTGCTGGAGCGGATACTTGAGTACCCACACTTCGATGATGGACAGCCTCGACTGCAAAGAACTTATCGGTAAGGCGATCTTCAGCCACACCATCGGCGGTCTCTGCGCCGGAATCTCCGCACACTGGCTTTTCGTGCTGGTTTCAGCGGTGTTTTAAATAAAAATCTCCGGTTTTTTCGATGAAAAAGGGAATCGACTCCCGATTTCATCGAAAAATGCGATGCAGTGTTTTTTACAAAAATCAAGTGTTTTTTAAACAGGTTTTTCTTATTCCCACTCGACAAATTCAAGTATATGAGGAAGTATTTCTCTTGAATCTACAGGTAAAGTATTCGCAAATTTGTTAATATTTTACCTGCTATTTTCGGCTGTCAATTTTCTTAGTATCAAAATAGTATCACAAGAGGCTGGAAAATGCAACAGAATTATGTGGAGCTCTACATAATTCTGTAACCTTCTTTGCTGTGGCGTATCAAGTAATCTTACTGAACATATGGCGCACCTTGTCCAGGCGGCTGTTTGGACGGCGGGGCTGGATGACCGGCTCGCCGACAGCGGCCTGATACCCTTTCAGTTCTGTAAGACATACGCTCCGCCCGTTGGTGTAAAAGGCCAGATCAGTACGGTATGCCTGTATATAGCGGGCGGGAATTTCGCCAGTAAAGACAACTTCATCCTTTTTTACCTGGGCCGTTTCGATGGTGGCACAGTATTTTGGCGCATCGTGATAAGCCCTGGAAAGGTATTCCTGGGGCGCATAGAGGGTGAAGGAGAGATAAGGTTCCAGCAACTGCGTCCCCGATTCCTTCAATGCCTGTTCCAATACAATCGGGGCCAATGAGCGGAAGTCCGCCGGCGTGCTGACCGGACTGTAATAAAGCCCGTATTCAAAGCAAATCTTACAGTCCGTTACGTT
>Ga0310690_10001586_pt1 | contig 39886 bp, 64 predicted proteins | sample AusTroGonzalo_MG_2_FD_207661 | JGI IMG/M metagenome (GOLD analysis project Ga0310690, IMG submission 207661) | Bovine rumen microbial communities from tropical cattle in Woodstock, Queensland, Australia - Gonzalo_04 (v2) (version 2) | ecosystem: Host-associated > Mammals > Digestive system >... | reverse complement strand
GCTTAAGGACGAGATCGAATACATCACAAGCAAGCCAAAGGGAAACGTGAACTGGGCGGTGAAATAAGCGCATCGCCCATATACCAAGGCAAAGAAGAGGAAACGCTCACAGTAGGCCAGTATGTAAGCGAATTGTGTGCTTACTACATGGCAATGGGTATGCCAAGGGAAGAGTTTTTAGACGGAGCAGACAGGGACGCTTGCGATGACTACGAAAGAGCGTGGGAGTGCAGGGAAGTCTACCGCAATCAAACTCTACACCTAATGGGTGCATATAATTGTGATGCTTTCGGAACGGTTCTTTCTAATGCTTTTGCTCAAAAGGGGAAGAAAGGAAAACCTTATATGGAATATCCCATCCCTACTACAGAGGCCGAACGAAAGGCCGAGAAGCAAAGGAAAATACTCCACACGTTAAGCGTTGTGCGTAACAGGAAGAGAGGAGATAACAATGGCTGAAGCTACTGCTACAAGCATCGACAATCTAAATATAGTCATTTCTGCCGATGCGAGTAAGGCCTCTCGTTCCATCAGCACTCTTACAAAGCGGCTTACCGATTTATCCGGCGTTGCTGTTCCTGTCAGAATGCGGCTTAACTCAATCGCTAAAGCGTTAAAGAATATAACTAACGAGTCAAGCGGTGCGGCGAAGAAAGTCCTTGAAACCGCAACAAAGTTCAAAGATGTTGCGATGGATGCCGGGGGAAACCCTGTCAAGGAATACGCACAGGAACGTGTAAAGACAGAACAGAGCGTTTCTAATACCATCAAGTCGGTATTAAAACAGCGAGAAAAAGAAGCGGAAGCCCACATGAAAAGGGTCAATTCTCTTCTCGCAAAGATAAAGAAATACGATGCGCTTGGCAAGGATAAAACATCGGAATCCTACAGAAGCCTCATCTATGATTTTAACGAGGCAACTAAGGGAACGAGTATGCCTCTCGCCATCCCGGAGAAGGAAGAAAAGGCGGCAAAACAGACCGCAAAACTGGCGAAAGAGCATAAGGACCTTGCGGCGGCAACGAAAGAAGCCGCAACCGGGTTTAAAAAGTTGCTTGCATCGGTTGGCAGAATCGCTTTCTATAGAGCGATAAGAACTGCGCTGAAAGCGATCACATCCGCTGTAAAAGAGGGATTAACAAATTTATATACATATAGCCAAGAAGTAGGAACGGCGTTTGCCCCGGCGGTTGATAACTTGAGAAAGCACGTTCTCATGTTAAAGAACTCTTTCGCCACGGCGTTGCGGCCTGTTCTTGAATCTCTCATCCCTATTGTGATTCAGATCGTGGATTGGTTCAGTAAACTTGCGGACATGATTGCCCAAGTATTCTCCATTATCACAGGGAACGTGGATGAGAATGGGCGGTACACAAAAGCTGTCCTTGGAGACTTAGAGGCAAGCACGAAAGAAGCGAAAGAACTGAAACGGACGCTTCTTGGCTTCGATGAGATTAACCGACTTGAAGGGGACAACGGAAACAACAAAGATGCCGTTGCCGCAACAACGCAGTTCGTACAGGCAGACGTTTCCGACAGAGCCAAAAAGATAGCGGATATGCTGAACAGTATAGATTGGAAGTTAATCGGTACTGTCCTTGGCGCATGGGCGGCGCTTAACACCGCTAAATTCCTTGGTTGGAAGGGCATCCTTGGTACGTTTGTTGCCGCATCTGCTTTCTTTGGCGATGACATTGCGGATGCAATCGGCAAAGCGCAAAAGAAAATAGATGATTTCTTTGACAACCTTGGCAGTACCGGGACATCTACCGGGGATTCCCTCATCAGAACATCGAGGAGCGTTTTACAGAATGGTCTGACAGCCGTTTCAAGCCTTTCCAAGGCGATTTACGCACTCGCTCACGGCGATGTAAAAGGCGCACAGGTCGCACTTATTGATACTGCCGCCGCAATAGCGAAGGCCGTAATCGACTTGGGCGCAGGGGCGATTAACCTTGTCCTTGGCGTATTCAGCGATGCGGTTAATGCTATCGCACTTGGCGTAAGGTGGGTGCATAACAACGTCATAGCACCTATCTTAGATTTCTTCATAAGGCTATGGAAGAACATGGGCATTGAACTCCACAATGCTTGGATAGAATTTCAGCAAGCCATCAATGTTGCCGTCAAATGGATATTAGAAAAGATTAACGCTTGGTTGCTTAAGCCATTGGAAGATGATATCAACGGCGCAATCGATGCGTGGAACAGATTATTCCACAAAAACATACAGCCTATCAATCTGACGCTTGATACAACGCAGTATGATGGATCGATTGCAGCACTTGAGAAGCAGAAACTTCCATATCTCGATCAGACCGTTCAGTTTGTTCCGAGGTGGGAAAGAGACCCGGAAAAGCTGAACATTCAAGTCGATACAAGCGGCGCAAAGGCGGCGATTGATGACCTTGCTAACCGAGCGAAACAGGCCGTCATGGCGATAGCAAACGTGGGCGAGTCCGTTACAAGAAGCGAGAACGCCGCCAAGAGAGCAAATTCCTCGAAGGTATCCATTACTCAGTACGCTTCCGGCGGTTTCCCGGATGCCGGGACGATGTTTGTGGCAGGTGAGCGAGGGGCATCGCCGGAAGTGGTTGGCACGTTCGGTGGGCGCACAGGCGTTATGAATAGTGAACAGCTTAGTGCGGCCTTGTACAACGCATTTACTGCGGCGTTAGCGGCGAATCCGCAGGGCGGTGACATCTATTTGGACGGCGAGGTCATTTATCGGAATACCGTACGGCGCAACAACAATGTAGTTCGTGCGACAGGGCGTAGTGCCTTGCTGACTTGAGGAGATAGTTATGGCAACTGTGACTACCGAGTTAGTGGTAACGAAGGGCAACAATAATACTGTTACCCTTCCTTACCCCCAAGAATACACGCCGGACATCTACGATGTAGATGCGGCAACCACAGGGCGCAACGCCGCCGGAACGATGATTAGAGACAGGGTGGCGATTAAACGGAAGTTTAATTGTAAGTGGGCGGCTCTGACGCAGAGTCAGTTGACCACCATCCTCAACGCAACCGAGGAAGCGAGTTTTCGGCTAACCGTTGTCGATCCGAAAAGTGGAACGAGGCAGACCTACTGGGTATATGTCGGTGACCGCTCCATGCCAGTTTACTGGTATCCGAGTAGCGATACCACCTCATGGATGTACGCAAGCTTGTCGATGAATTTCATCGAGATGTGAGAAAGGGAAACTGATGCGGACTACATCTGCGGACTACAAGAGTGCGATATACGCCACGGAGCGAGAGTGCCGGGGCTATATCAAATTTAACAATGACTCCACTAAGCTGATTCGTGGGGTGGATGGGCTTGTCTCCATCACGCTCCACGAACAGCTTGCGGACGAGGAACGCCCCATGTTTGGTGGGGCTGTTTCTCGTTATGTCGAGGTGGAATTCTTTAATAGCGGACTCCCTGCCGGAGTCTCGCTTGCCAACTCCTATATAGATACATATATGGGCGTAGTGACCAAGGATACTGGCACAGCCCCTGTCGGTAGCATCGAGAACGATACCGCCACGGTTGAGTACATTTGGAACGGCAGATTCTACATTTCAGAAATCGACCGCTCCAAGCTTTCCACGAAGGTGGTGGCCTATGACGAATTCTCCAAGCTGAACAAGCAGTACGTTCCTACTGTTGTGAAGGGCGGTAGCGGATACTCTGTTGATGACATCGCCGAGGATGTCCTCACACAGGCCGGATTCGTTTCGCACTCTGTTTCTCTGACAGGCTATGTGGACGAACTGTACGAAGGAACGTGCCGTCAGATGCTCTCTTGGGTTTGGGGGACTAACTCTCTTGGTTGCAACCTCAAGATGTCGAGAACTGCGCCCACAAGCATCACGGCAATAACCTTGGATGGCGCATGGTCTGACAAGGACAACGCAGAGAACGCCGTAACGGACAACGAAATCTACTTGGGCGGTCTTGGTGATGGAGATCCGTTTACTGTGAGTTCCGTGACCACAGGGACAGAGAACAACCCCATTACCGCCGGAAGCGGAACTGGCCTTGTGGGCGAAAATCCCTACCTTACTTCCGCAAACGCCAGTACGATTTTAACGAATGTCGGCGGTATTACATTTAAGCCGATGACCATTGAATTCCGAGGCAATCCGGCTATCGATACAGGCGATGTTCTTAAGGTGACTTCGGACGGCAACACCGCTTATTGCTATGTGCAAAAGATGACCACCACCTTTAACGGCGGCATCAAGCAGACGATTGAGTGCTATGGCGATTCCGAATTCTACTACACCACCGAATTCAACCCTACCGCCACGCACATCAAGGCGGCTGTCTCCAACATGGCGCAGGAGATTCAGCACGATATCGAAACTGCCGACAACGGAGTCATCACGAAAATCTTAGACGCAGACGGCTCTTGGAAGGAACTGGTCATCGCCAACAATCAAGACCTTGACTCTGCGACTTCCGTTTGGCGGTGGAACATCAACGGCCTTGCCCACTCCACTTCCTACTCCGGCGGCACTTACAATTTTGCCGTTGACATGAATGGACGCATCATCGCCAATGTCATTCAGACAGGGATTCTGCAAGATGCGCTTGGGAAAAACAGTTGGAACCTCGACACAGGAGCATTTAATATCACAAACGGGAGTATTCATATTACAACTGCCGCTGATGATACAGATTCTATTATTCTTAGATATGGTGATTGGCAAACATGGTTTTCTCCGTCTGCGATATATAACGAATATGTCGATAGTTCAACAACTAAAAAGAGTATTTCATTAAACGGACAAGCAATTTCTGGGTATTGGGGGCCGACTACTGCGAGAATACCCGGATTTATGCTTGGTAGTATGGGTACATTGACTCTCGGAGGGTATAATTCCACAGCGGCTCAAGGGAATCCGGGTTATATAACTGTAAAAAGCGGAACATCAGGCTCTGGCTCTACAACTTTTGAAGTCGATGGTAGTACTGGTACAATAAGCAGTTATAATAGTGCCAGAACCGATCGTGTGAATTTAAATAGTGGCGGATTAAGATTTTTTAACATTGCAAATAATTATACATTAAGCGCATATTCGCCGACAGCTACATATCTTAGGAACAGTACTGGTACAACAAGAATATCCCTTGATGGAGAATCAGGAGAAATAAACCTGTCTAATCCAAACGTGAGTGGAAGTGGCATTGGTATATTTTCTTCATTATGTGCTATATCACTTGAGAATGGTTCACAGAGATTGTATTTGACTCCCAAAATTGACAATCCTGCGATAAGACTTGATAATGCATCATCTGGGAATGCGTATTCATTCCTTGTATGGCCTGATGCGAATGGAGCAGGTAGAATCATACTTGGGGCAGGAACTGGTACTATTTGGCGCACGACTCTCGACAATACTGGTTTGACATTCCGCAACTCGTCAGATGCGGTGACATATTCTTATCCCGCAACAGGCTTGTGGACGAAGGATGTGCCGAGTGCGAATATGGTGGATTGGCACACATTCACTCGCTCGACAATCAGCGCTACAGGTGTGATTTCTGATTCTACAACGAGGCTTTTGTCTCCGCTCATCCCTGTTAAGCAGAGTACGCAGTATATGATGCGTACCTATAATGCAAGTCGGTACATCTATGAGGTGCATGAATATGGCAGTTCATGGAACTGGATAAGATATGCAAGTTACAACGGTCATACTGCATACCATACAACGAGTTCGGATTGCTATTTCATCAGAATCCTTGCGAGGAACAACGATAACTCGACTATCACGCCGTCCAATATTCCGAACATATTGATGCGTGAAATCGCACAAGGGTGGTATGACACATTCACGCCATATCAGACACATGAGGCCGAGATTACAGACAAGTTTGCGTTTGCTGATTGGTATATTCCTGTGATAAATTCCACCAACATCACAGACAAACTTAACGCTCAAAATACTGCGTTGCCAAATAAGCGAACTGTGTTTGTTAGGATTTGGGGGGATAGTGGTGGAAACCAAGTCCTTATCGTTCAGAAAGCGTCCGATAACTACGGAGCGGCGTTTACTGTAGGCTACTACTCTAAATGGCGTTTCCTCTTAAGTGGCGGCACATGGTCAGTTGAAAGCAAATATGATGGGGAATCGGCGAGTGTTTCTTGGTATCAAGGCAGAGCGTACTCCGTATTCAGAAACAGAACAATTCCGGCAACCACAAGTCAGTATATTCCGGCATTAGATTTGCTGACAGTTGACGGCGATTGGGCTATCGGAACGCTTGGGAATCATCTGTATTTCGTTCACACGAAGGACGCAAAGTACAGTTCGTCAACTAATGAAACTGCCAAATATTACTTGGCGGCATCGACATCGAACTTCACTTATCGCATACTCGATGAGAGCATTGGCGCACTCAAGCCTACGCACATTAGCGGTAGCACAACGAAGTCGGCAACAACCTCTTGGGCATATAGCGGTGTGAGTTTCACCGTCCCTGCATCAAAGTATTTTGTAGTTACTGCTCATGCTTATTATAGCGCAGTTAGCCCTGCGGCAGTTGGCATCAGCGACAGTTCATCTGCCGTGAATAGTGGGCATATGCAGATTGAGGGCAATGTGGACTCTCAGAACACAAGAGCGAGATGCACATGGAGCGGTTATCTCTCCGCACAGACAACCTACTATGTATGGGTAAAAGGCGCATCGAGTGGGAATGTCGGTGTTGGTGTTGACGGATTCTACTTTAGCTAACGGAAGGAGCGGAACATGAAGTATTTAATCTTAGAGATTCAGACGGCGGCAGACGGAACGGTGGCAACGCTCATCAATCAGAAAGACGATTTGAACGAGGCAATGTCCACCTACTACACCATCCTTGCGGCGGCGGCTATATCCGCTTTACCGCTCCATTCAGCGGTGCTGATGACCAACGAGGGCATCTCGCTTGAGTGGAAAGCGTTCGACCGCCGAGCCGAAGAGAGCGAGGCATAAAAATGGGTGCGCTGACTTTGGGAGATATCGCAACGGCACTGGCCTTTGTGGTTGCCTTGGGCGGCTCGATAGGAGCGATTGTGAAAGCGATCAAAAAAGCATTGGATGGCCTGTTTACTCAGCAGACAAAAGTCATCACGGAGCGGCTCGACAAGACGGATGCGGCGGTGGCGAAACTGGACATGGACAACTGCAAAAATTACATCGTCCAAGCCCTGTCCTCTGCCGAGCGTGGGGTGAAGCTGACGAAAGAGGAACTCATTCGGCTGTCTGAGGAGTATGACCATTACACTAAAAATGGCGGCAATTCCTATATTGTCGAATGGCATGACCGACTCAATAAGGAAGGTAAACTGACATGAACATAATGCAGGGTGACGAATACGATGTCTACTTGACGCTGACCGATGCGGATGGCGAAACCATCACAACCGAGGGCGTAGCGGATGTCGAGGTGGGATTAGGTGGCGTTTTCTATTCCTACGCTGACAGCACCATCGACTTCGACACGGAAAAAGGTGCGTGGGTTTTCCATCTGTTGGAAGACGATACCGCCGACATGAAAGGCGTTCTCAGCTTTCAAGTTCGAGTGACCTTTGACAATGACGATATCGTTGGCACTCGCTTGCCGCTCGTCTATGTAACCACATCTATGCAGAGGCCGGAAGTCAGCACTTAAGGAGTAGCCTATGATTAAGCACGGCATCGAGGCAACGGCCTCACTCTCACGGAGTCCAACTGTTGGCGCAGATGTGGGACGAAAGACGCTAAAGGCCACGGCGATTGTGGATGTCAGACGGACATCAACATCCGGCACTATCGACATCACATCCAACGGCCTCTACAATGTCTCGACTTTTGCGGAAGCGAATGTCAATGTCCCCATTCCACCCAACTACGGCCTCATTACATGGAACGGACAAGTACTTACTGTATCGTAATTAAAGGAGAATAGATATGGCGAATCCCTCAGTAATCATAAATGGTGTGACCTATGCCTCTGTGCCGGAAGTCGATATCCCCAAGAGCGGAAGCGGCACGGCGAAATTTTACTTCACAGGCGATGCCGATGCGGCGGCAGGGGACTTACTCACAGGCAAGACGGCCTTTTCCTCTACTGGTAGCATCAGCGGCAACATGGCTAACAATGGTGCCACTGGTGGCACTATTGGCACTAAGGCCGGAACTTACACCATCCCTGCCGGATACACTTCCGGCGGCACTGTCTCGCTGACGAACGTGAGCGATTGCGTTGCCGGGAACATCTTGTCCGGCAAATCGATCCTTGGCGTGGGCGGCTCGTTGACTTTGCCTACGATCTCGCAGAATTCGACCACAAAGGTACTTAGTATCAGCTAAAGGAGCGAACATGGCACAGAACATCTCTTTATGGGGAGCAAGCTATAGCAATGTGCCATCAGTTCTGCTCCCTAAAACAGGCGGCGGCACGGCGCAGTTTGATGATACAACCATCACAAGCAATGCGGCCTCTGCTTCCGACATTTTGTCCGGCAAGTACGCCTATGTGAACGGCACACTCATTGAGGGAACTGGTAGCGGCGGTGGCACTCCAACCATTGACTCGCTGACAGTAACGCCGACCACCTCACAGCAGACCTTCAACAGCGCAAGCGTGGACGGCTACAAGCCTGTTGTGGTAAACGCCATGCCGAGCGGTAGTGCCTCTGCGCCGAGTTCCATCAGCGGAACGAGCGCAACAGTAAGCACAGGAACTAACACGCTGACGCTGACCAAAACTGTCTCCGTCACGCCTGTGGTTTCTGCCGGATATGTGGCGAGTGGCACGGCTACCAATTCGTCCGTATCCCTCACCGCATCCGTCACTACACAGGCCGCTCAGACCATCCATCCGTCATCGTCCAATCAGACGATTTCGAGCGGCAGATACTTGACAGGCACTCAGACCATCAACGCCGTTACCACCACCAACCTTACCGCAGACAACATCAAGTCCGGCGTGGTTGTGCAAGTGGGCGATGCGTCTGACTCCGATTGCGTGACATCGGTTACTGGCACTTACTCCGGCGGCGGTGGCACTTCAAATAACGCACAAGTTGTCCAAGGCACAACGAGGACTACGGCTACATCTCTTACGGCTGTCGGCTCAGAACTTACCGTATCAAAATCCGGGAAATATGACATATACTGGTCTGCCATGCGGTCGAATACATCCTCATCCTACACATGGGGTACACGGCTTTACATTGACGGCACGGCGTATGGTACGGAAAACACATCATGGTCAAACCATGTGCAAAACAATCACTTGACCAACGTAACATTATCGGCGAATCAAAAGCTGAGAGTCTACGCAAGAGGCAGAGGCGGTAACTACTATGCCTATGCTCCTATGCTTGCAATTGTAGAGGTATAAAGGACATTAAAGGAGACAACAAATGGGAATTAAACGAGAAGCAAACGGCGTTTGGAAAGTCGGCGGCGGCGTGACAGACGGCAACGATTACAAGGGCGTTGCTGACAAGAAGAGTCTGCTCATCCAGTTGACCGCTGACGGCGCAACACAGGAATCAATGGACAACCTTGAGTACCTCAAGGCCTATGCGGACTACAACTACACCCTTGGTCAGCCCATCTTTCCCCACGATATCAGCGTGTGGCTGTCCAACAACGGCAAGACGGCGGCTATCGAGGCCGATGACATCTCCCTTGAAGACGGCGTGTACACCATCGGCGGCATCACTTGCGAGGACGGCACTTGGGATTTCACTAACGCCGGGCAGAGTGGCGGCGGCGGTGGCGGCAGTTCCGACTTGCCGGAAGTTGACTCCGATGACAATGGAAAGGTGCTAACAGTAGTCAGCGGCTCATGGGCGGCAGCTAATCCGAGTGGAGGAGGGGGAATTTACTGGATCACTCTTACATTTGACGAAAATGACGTCGGAACGCTTGATAAAACATATAACGAAATCTTAACGGCACTAAACTCCGGCCTACTTCCGATTGTGAAAAGTGTTGTTGTAGAAGAAGGTTTTTCGAGTTTTACGACTACCGTGCTTATTGGTTTATCATATACAGAAAGTGGGTACGGATACGGAGCGGAGATTGAACTTGAACCGGGAAATCCTGTTACATTTATTTCTGCAACCGCAGACGGCGTTTTGACGTATGATGCCAGTTAAACTATAAAGGAGCGTAAATTATGGGCGTTTTTGAACATTTTCCTTGGACAAACATAATGTAAATAAGGAGGAATAATTTATATGGCTATCAATGATATGACTGTCGAACAGGAGACTATCACCCATGACTAAAAAACTACATGATAGCTTACGATTTTTACAATGGTTCATACCTGCTCTGACTACCTTCTATGGGGTCATCGACAAGGTTTTCAACTGGGGACTCACTCCCTATGTCATGACCATCTCCGCAGGTGCGGTGGCTTTTATTGGGGTGTGCTTGGAGCATGATAGTTCCGAGTATTTTTCCACACGCTCCATCGTTACCAAGATTCAGCCGGATGTGGAAAGCGAGGATGAAGAATGATTCGCCTCGCTCAAGCGGCCTCGTCCGAAACTGGAACGGCTTATGGTACGCCGCCGAACCAGTTGCGGACAGGAGTTACCGCCTCAAAGCCGGAAGGAAACCTTGACGGCGAACTGAATGTGATTCCGTTTTACTCCGGCGGTTGGCAAGCCGTGTTCCGGGCGAAGGATACCGCCATTGCCAACCACATCGCCGAACTGGCCTATCAGATCGTTGCGAACGGAAGCAAGGTTGGCTACGGACAGCAAGTCGAGGGCGGCAATGTTTCGAGAACTGGCTTGTTCGATGCCTTGAACAACATGGCAAAGGTCAACCCTTGGGACATTCCGTTCCCTGTGAACTGCGATTGCTCGTCCTTGTCCGGGGCTTGCGTGTACTTCAGCGGAGTCTACGAACCGAAACTGAGAACCATGAACACCTCTACTGCGCCAAACATCTTGGGCAACACAGGGGCGTTCGTCCAGTTGACCGACAAGACTCTGCTTGAATCAGCTTGCGGTTGCAAGCGTGGGGATCTGTTTTGGAAATGGGGTCACATGGCTATCTGTATGGATACCGACCCCACACAGGATACAACCCCGGCGAAAATCGGCAACTGCTCTGCTTGCAATATGCGAGAGGGCGCAAGCACAGACTACAAGGTCATCCAAGTGCTTCACCCCGGCAACATCGTCAATATCATCTCCACCGCCTCTAACGGATGGAAACAGATTGAGATTGGCGGCGTGTATGGTTTTGTTAGTTACAAGTATGTAACTGACTTGCCCAAGGCCATCACCACAGGGAACGTGTGGCAGAGGGAAAAGGCCGGAACAGATGGCAAACAGATTCAAGTCATCCCCTACAACGCCGTCTGTTACCTCACAGGCAACACCACCAAAGTCGGCTCGACCACATGGTACGATTGCATATATTGCGGCAAACGTGGTTGGGCAAGCGGAAAATATGTAAAACCAGTTCAGTAATCGGCACAGAAAGTATAACAATCTTGCGCTAAAACTGTGGAAACCAAGCGTTGGTCTTCTCCTTTCTACAACGCCGTGACAGCCGTGCATAAAACCATTCTGAACGAATTTTTATATGCAAGTCAGATATGACGCTATATCAACGAATTTCGCACTTCGTATAAGGGTTCGAGTCCCTCAGACCGCACTACCTATAAACGATAGCAGAATATGTTGAAATAGCGTCATATTTGCACGTTTTTGGTAGGTGCATATTTTGCACCAACCACCGCATTTATACAGAATTTTAACAAATTTTTCTGCATAGAATAAATTATTTCTGAACGAATTCTGAACGAGTCTGTCCGTTTGCGCTCATTTTCCATTGAACTGCTCCTCGAAGAAAGTATTGAGATTTTGATTGTCCTTCTGCACCTCGTCTGAAATCTGATTGATGTAGACTCGCTTCATCACGCTATCTGAAGCCCAACCGCCCCTTTGTCTTATACTTGCGGCAGATGCGCCCACACTTGACGATGCGGCGATGGATGCGGCGTAGTGACGAAGGTCATGGAATCGGAAGTGCGGAAGGTCGGTCTTGCCCATCAGCTTTTGGAAGTAGGACGATATCTGCAAGACATTTAGATCAACCACCTTCCCTTCCTTCGGCAGGGCATCCAACACGAACTGCGGCAGATAGATTGTGCGGACGGATGAGTAGGTCTTGGGCTGTTTGATGACAAAATTTTTTTCGCCCACATACGCTTGCGATTTGCTGATGCGTACTGAATGCGCCTCGAAGTCTATGTCATCGGCGGTTAGGGCGGCAATCTCGCCTTGCCGCATCATCCCAACCGCTCCGAGAAGGATTGCCTTGTATAGTTCGATATTCCGTTCCTTTGCCGCTTCGAGTAGCGTCTTTATCTCTGCGGTGGTGGGGGTGTGGAGTGTTGTCGGCTTGGCTTGCGGCAACTTCACCCGGAAGACCTTCTCCGGGAAGTAGAACGCCAACGCCGCCGAGAACAGGCCGTAGTAGTTCTTCACAGTTTTTGGCGATGCGGTCAGAGCGGCCTTAGAAATCCACCTTTGCACATCGGTATTGCGGACAACATTTATCGGAAGTTCCGAAAAAAGTGTTCCGACAAATCCACCTTCTACTATACCTTTATATCCCCTATATGTATTCGGAGATAGCACAGGCCGCTTGGCTTCAATATAGTCATTCACCATAGCCAATATAGTCATATGCCGGGGAGATGAGTCAATTGCGGCGGCTTTCTTCTCAGCTTCCTTCTTGCTATCTTCTGTTATAGACTTATACTTGCGCTTGCCTTTATCGTCCTTGCCAATATATACTTGTATGTTCCAACGCCCGGACGGCAGTTTTCTTGCTTTCATGGCTAATTCCTCAATAAGATATATAGAATGGCTTTAAGGGGCAAATTTCGGCCTCACAGGGGCATCCTACGGAAGGGTATCAGCATACCCCTCTTTTTTCCGCATACTTGTCTGCCGCCAACAAAGCGGAAAGAAAACCTTCCAGTTTGTTGCGGTCGGCGGCATCCAGTTTTCTTACTTCGGAAAGCATAACACGCTCTTCCTTTGTCACTTCGATTGCCACTACCGAGTCCATCGGAACATCAAATCCCATAAGCCAAACTGGATTAACATCCAAGACTTTTGCCATAGCATATATCTTGTCTTGCTTCGGATCGTTCTTCCCGGACATATACTGACTTATGGATGACTTGGACATCCCTGTTTCCTTTGACAAGTCGATTGCTTTCATCCCTCTGACTTCTAAAGCGGTTCTTATCCGCTTCCCTATAGTGCCGAGGATAATTTCCTTTTCCCTCAAGTTGTACTTTCTCATGGCATTGCGCTCCTTGCTTTTATGAGATTATATCACGCTTTTCAGCCTTTGGTGAAAAATGGTTAAAATTTTTTAAAAAAAAGTGCTTGACAGTATATTGGGCGTGTGTTATATTGGGGTCGGTTCAAAAAGATGAACACCCAAAGGAATAAATAATGGAGTACAATTTCGGACAGTTAAAAGAACTAATCAAACGGAAATACGGAACTTACGGCAGATTCGCAGAGGCCATGAATGTTTCCAATCAGCGCATCTCAATGATGCTGAACGGTAAATCTACATGGAACGCAGACCTAATCTATAGGGCGGTCGAGTTGCTTGGAATTCCGCAGGAGAGAATCGGACATTATTTTTTTACCACAGAAGTTTAAAAAGATGAACAAAGGGGGAATCAAGAACATGAAGAAGAAAATGAGTATTGGAGAGAGGGTAGCTGACGAATACTTTGGCGTGTGCAACCTTGCTCTCTTTTTTGTAGCCGGATGCGTAGGATGGATGGAGTTAGTCGGACTCATCCGGGGGATCGGCGAGTTTATTGTCAAACTTGTATAGCGACAAGTTGTTTTTCATTTTCAAGCGGAGCATCCGTGGCACTCCCGGTTGCTGATGGCATGATGGGCAACCGCTCCTAAGAAGAGTGTACTCCACACAAGATGCACGGAAGGAGTCTCCTGTACCTTGGCGGTGGCATAGGTTAAACCGCCCTTCAACGGAAAACAATTTAAGGGGGAATATATGGAAGCATACAGACAGAGATACTCAGACCTCGAAATCGAGGAAGAGTTGGAAGACATCATCTTGCGACTCCACAAACTGGCTGACCGAGCCGGAGTGCGCTACATAAGCGTAAGCACAGGCAGATGCAAGTTGACGGACGGAATCGACCACAGATACGGCACTATCTTCACATCCGAGTCGAAAGATGTTGTGATGCGCCACCTCAACAAAGAGGGCGATCTGATGGGCATCTTGCAAGAGGCAAGAGACAGAGAACAGACCGACACAACTGAATAAGGGAGAACACAGGGTAGGCATCCGGCTCTGACCGGGTGAGGGGCGGCAAAAGTCGAGTGCGGTCATAGGTGGGGATGACCGAGAAGGGGGAACGATGGAAGGGACATACATTATCCGTGATGGAAGAGGTGGATATATGTGCGCCAACTGCGGTTCGCACATCGGATATTCCACAGATAACAACAAGGCTTTTCATGACTTCTGCTACTGCCCTTTCTGCGGCGAAGAGATTGAGGACAAGCCGCCTGTGATGTATTGGGACTTGCCTTATGAAGAATATAAGCAGATTGAGAGGTGGTTGACGATATGACGGAGAGGACAAAGCATTTGATTTGCCTTTTAGGCCGTGGGGAAGGGAAAGCGGTGAGCCGGGAACAACTGGCGGTGCTTATGGGCATGGATGACCGAACGATGAGAGAGGCCGTGGCCTATGCGAGACTTGAGGGCGTGTGCATTGCCAACGCCCAAGACGGACGAGGATACTATCTGCCGGACAACCTTGAGGAATACAAGAAGCAGTATCGGCAGACATTGAACAGGGCGAAACGGATCTTTGCCCAACTGAAACCTCTGCGACACGCAATCGCAGATTTGGAAGACTCTGACCAACTGATGTTGGAAGAAATATTAAAGGGGGATGTGTAATGGACATCAAGAAAGTAGAAGAGGGAAAGAAGTTCTTTAAAAGAACAAAACTGCTCGTCATCCTTGACGAGTTCGAGCGGATGAACGGCGAGGTTGCCGAGGTAATCTACGGAGAGAAGGAGTACGCTAACGCCGCATCGGCATACGGCGCACTCAAGGAAGCCATCAAGCGTTTCGGAAAGTCGAGTACTATCAATGTCCGCACTCTTGACGGCAAGGTGTACCTCATCAAGGAGACAGGGGCAAAGGTGGCGTTATGATGATGCGGTTCACAATCGAACTGCCGCCCATAACAAAGAAAAATTCTCAGCAGATTCTGACGAACAAGAAGACAGGAAGGCCGTTCGTTATGCCGAGTGCGGCATATAAGCGTTACGAGTCGAAGGCGAAGAAGGAACTTAACCTTCAAGCTGTGCGGAACGGCCTCTCCGCTCCCATCGACTACCCCATCAACGTGAAGATGGACTTCTACATGGGCGCAAGGCGGCGAGTGGATTTGACTAACTTAGAGGAAGCCTGTTTGGATACGCTCGTTGCCGCAGGGATCATCGCCGATGACAACTGCAACGTGGCGGCATCCTATGACGGAAGCCATGTCCACTACGATAAAGAAAATCCCCGGACGGAAATAGTAATCGAAGAGGGTGAGGCGGCATGGCTGTAAAAGAAGAGAAGGAATACACCCTCGTTGATGTGGGCAACGTGAACGAAGCCTATCAGCAGTTGGCGGCAAATGTGGTCTACCGGGCGGCAAAGGATTATGTCATCTACAACAGCCGCAAGGACTACACAGACGAGATGCACATCGCCGAGAAGATATTTGATGAGGCTAAGACGGCGTGTGATATCGTCCGCAAGCGGATTAAGCAAGAGCCGGATTCCTTGGATGAGTGCCGAGAGTTCTTGCTGAAAGTAATCGAATGCGCCACAACCATGACAGTTAATCGTCCGTGGTGGCACAACATGGAGAAAGCAAGGGAGTCCGTGCAAAACGCCGACTCTGCCGAGGCGATGCGGCAAGCGACCTATCAGTACATGATTGCTTGCAAGTTCTACAGGCAAACGATGACAAGCCTTGTTGACAAACGGAACTCAGACATCCGCTCTTGCCGGAGATTTCTGACAAACGGCTCTGTGGAATTCTACACGAACGGACGGATCGAAAGCGAGTCACTCATGGCTCTGCTCGAAGAAAAAGTAAGGGAGAAGAAAGGAGAAACGCATGGACGGCCTCATGATTTACAAGGAGACAGCAGACCTTGTTAATCGGCTCGAAAATGAGGAAGCCGGAATGTTATTTAAGGCGGCATCCAAATATGCGTTTTCCGGCGAAGAGACAACATTCGAGGACAGGCTTTTAGACTTCGCCTACACAGTTATCAAGCGTGACATTGACAGAGCGCAAGAGCGGTATGCGAAGGTTTGCGAGAGGAACAGGGCGAATGGGTCTAAGGGCGGTAGACCGAGAAACCCACTCGAACCCAAAGAAACCCACGAAAACCCATTGGGTTTTTCGGAAACCCAACAAAACCCAAAAAAGCCAACTGTAACTGAAACTGTAACTGTAACTAAAACAGTAACTAAAGAGAAAGAAAAAGAAAGAGAAAAGCCAGTTGGTTTTAAGCCGCCTACCATCGAAGATGTCAAGGCATACGCCGTTGAAAAAGGCTATAAGAATTTCGACTCCGATCAGTTTTGGAATTTTTATGAAAGCAAGGGTTGGATGGTTGGCAAGAACAAGATGGCGAACTGGAAGTCTGCTGTGAGCGGTTGGGCATTGAGAGACAAACAGAAGTTAGCCGAGTCTGCGAAACCGACCACGGACTACAAGGCACAGTTGAGCAAACTGGATTACGGAGCGTTGCTCAGAAAGTGAGGGGGAATGTTGGTTTGGGGATGGATAGAGCCGGAATGGGAAGACACGGTGGAAGAGTTTCTGCAAGACCTTGTAGATGCGAAAGCGCATGGCAGAATTAAGTCGATCGACTATACGGTTACTGCCGAGCCGAGGAGCGTTCCACAGACTGAAGTTGTAATTGTGATAAACGGATTTTTAGGGGGAGAATTGAATGACAGGTATTGATGACGGACGGAAGCGGTGGTTGATAGTTAATCTGACCACAGGAAGGAAAGCACTCTTCAACACGGACAATATCCGATACATCGAAGAAGGGGAAGACAATACTATTTGGATTGAGTGCGGCAATAGCATATGCCACGCAGACGGCAGTCTCGATGACATTATCGACTACCTTCGGAATGGGGGCATCCTATGATTGATGTCATGACCAAGGCGCAGTACAACGATCTGCTGATGAGGGATGCGTTGGATATGCTCGAACACGCACTCGACCATGTGAAGGTAGCTGACAGCCATCTGCGTGACGCTGAAAAGCATATCGAAGAAGCTATGCAGAAGTATGAGCAGATGAAACTGGATATATAGGGGGATCTGATGTTTTCGGTGAGTGAAGTGGCCTTTGAGGAAGCGGTGAACGGCGGTATCCTGTCGAGAGAAAAGCACCGGGCGATTAAGGGATTTGACCGCAAGCAGATGGAGCGGTATATCGCAAGCATCTATCGGAGCGGCTTTGAGGACGGATGCAACGCCATCTACGATTCGGTTCAGACCGAGGCGGCGGCGAAGCACAGCAACCCGGAAGATGAATTTGAAGAAGTCAAGGCCGATTGGGACGATGTGCTTAGACTAATAGGCGAGGTGAAGGGGGCAACGCCGGAGTTACTGAGAGATATAGACAAAAAGTTGAGAGAGGTATTCTGAGTTGCTAAACGATTTTATCCCGGTTGTAAACAGGCTGAGAGTGGAAGACCACCCGGAAAAGCAGTTGACAATCATCCCACTTGCGGATGCACACTACGGAAGCAAGGAGTTTAACGAGGTAAGGTGGACAAACACGCTTAAGCGCATCCAAGATGACCCTCATTGCTTCTGTGTACTGGTTGGCGATCTGATTGACAACGGCTTGAAAAACTCGCTGACAAATGTGTACGATGCTACCGCATCGCCGCTCGAACAAAAGGAATGGTTGCGGAACGAATTAAAGCCGTTAGCACCAAAAATCCTTGCGGCGGTGGGGGGCAACCATGAACGGCGCACGGCGAGGGAAGTTGACCAAGACCCCCTGTACGATGTGATGCTCCACTTGGGCATCGAAGACAAGTACCGCCCCAACATCTGCTTTATGCAAGTCCGGCTTGTGTACGATACCTCGAAGGAGCGGAACAAACAGCGGTGCGAGTGGTCATTCGCCATCACTCATGGCAACGGCGGCGGTCAGTACATCGGATCATCGGCGAACCGGGTGCAGACCTTCGGCATGGCGATAGAGGGAATCGATTGCCTCATAACAGGCCACACGCACAAGCCATTAACCTTCCCGGCGGCGAAGTTGGTCTTCGAGCATGGTGCGGTATTGCGGAAGCAGTTCGTGGTGGCGGTGGCCTCGTCCTTCTTGGACTATGGCGGCTATCCTGTTCAAAAGCTGATGACTCCCACGGCGCAGACAACAACCGAGATAACGATGACCTACTACACCGATGGGGTAAAGAAAATCAAGGTGACACAGGATTAAGCGGATTCGCTTGGTTTTTGGCACGGAAAAAGTGCGGAAAACGCACAAAAATCACGAAGAAAACTGCTCAAAAAATCTTTACAATTTTGTTCAATCGAAAGGGGGAAAGTAAAGAAAATGAGTTACGATCTGAGGCTTGCGGTAAAGATTGAGGACGGAGACAAGACATACTATCCTGTCCTCGCAATGCCGGAACACCACAGTCCAACATACAACATCGGAACGATGTTCCGAAAATGTATGGACTGGGACTTCGAGCAAGGCACGTTCTACCGGGTAGACGAGGTGCTTCCGAAAATTGAACGAGGGATCCACGAACTACAATTCAACGAGGAAGCCTACAAGCAGTACAATTCGCCGAACGGATGGGGCAACACAGACAGCGCACTAAGAGCCTTGACATCACTCGTTGAGTGCATCCGGGAAACGCAACAGGGATGGAACTGTTGGGAAGCAATGCCGCTACACCTTCTGTGGGTAGCGTGGTAGGGTGAAAGTAAAGATATGATTCGGATAGAATGGTTCTGCAAGCGTTGCGGATCTCATATGCGGACGGAAGAATACAATTTCCAACCGGGGTATGAGGAGTTGCGTGGAACGAACATAACAGAAGATATCTGCGAGAACTGCCTGTGCGAGTACGAAGCCTTGAAGTGCAGACAGGGAGAAGAACGGCGGCTGTTTTGGGAAGGAGCGGTGGACGGATGAGACTAATTGATGCAGATGCGCTGATTGCGGAAGTTGAGGAAAGGATTTGCAAGGAATGTGAGAAGCGCAAGGGAATCAAGAACGGAAAACTGAAAACGATATATCAGATTGGCGATGCACCTTGCCGAGCGTGTGCTGTTGATGATATGCAAGGCTATTTGGAAGATGCTCCTACCATCGACCCTGTGAAGCATGGGAAGTGGAATTGTGATAAAGACGGATTAGTATGGTGTTGCTTGTGCGGATTTGGAAAGGAACGCAGTGAAGACAGACCATATAACTTTTGCCCTAACTGCGGAGCGAGGATGGAGGGAGAAGACAATGATAAATAGCGGTATGTATTCCTCCGCAACGGACGAATGGGCAACACCGCAGGCCCTGTTCGACAGCCTCGACAGGGCGTTCCACTTTACGCTTGACCCATGTGCCAACGAGCAGAACCATAAGTGCGAACGGTACTACTCTCGTGCGGATGATGGGCTTTCCCAAAATTGGGGGGGGGACAGAGCGTGTTCTGTAATCCTCCGTATGGGCGGCAGATCGGAAAGTGGGTTCAAAAGGCATCGGAAGAATCAAAGAAACCGAAAACAATCGTGGTTATGCTGATTCCGGCACGGACTGATACAAAGTGGTTTCATGAATACATTTATGGTAAAACTGAGATTCGGTTTATTAAGGGACGTATCCGATTCGGTGGTGGCACACGGAATGCACCTTTCCCAAGCATGATTGTTGTATTTAGGGGTGATAAAAATAGATGCTCTAAGTGCGCTATGTGTGCGGAACACAAATCAGCATATTGCCCACACTGTGGAAGCAAAAATGAGGTGGACGGATGAGCGTACTGATTAAGGGAATGAAGATGCCGAAGCGATGTGATGATTGTTGGGCATTGGATGATTATGCGGATTATCCGATGTGCAGAATCACGGAAGAACAAAGAGGATACAATTTCCCAGTCCGTGAAAGAAGAATGGATAGATGCCCACTCATCGAGATCCCGGAGAACAGCCTTGTTGTCTCTTGGAACGATAAGGAAAATGCGGTTCAAATGAGATCAACTGGAATGGTAAACGAAGTAGTTAGGTGCAAGGATTGTAAGCATAGAGAGAACCGAAGTTGGGATTCGCCTTGCCCTTGCGTATGTGCCGATAGTTGGTATTCATGGAAGCCGGAAGACGATTGGTTCTGCGCAAACGGAGAGAGGAGAGAAGAATGAATATCAAAACTGCATTTGAATTGGGGCAGATATGCAGAGAGCTTGACTTGATGGCCCGGAATGGGATCCCGGATGACTACAAGGAACGGTTAAAAACAATCGCAGACAGACTGTCTGACATGGTGGACGAAGAGGAAAGCCCGAAGATATCTAGTCAGACCATTACCGTCCCGGCGCATAATGACAACTGGTATAAGATCACGCCAACATGGAACGAGGTGACTTGTGCAGAAGAGAGGAGAGAGTGATGGAAAAGAAAGAACCGAAACTGGTGTTGGCGGTTGAGTATGACGGCACGAATGTGAATTCGGCAGAATTAGCGGATGCGGCAAAAGCCATTAAGATAATGTATACATCGTTTATTGATGCCGGGTTTACTGACGAACAAGCAATGGAATTTACTAAGCACTCTATAAGCTTGGCAATGGGGTTAAGGGATGGAAGACGATAATAAGATTGTGAATTTCTTCATGGCGTTGATTCTGCTGATTGCCATCTTGGCATTCATCGGCATGGCGGTGCTGTTCGTGTGGGGCATCGTTGCGATGATAAAGAACGGCATCTTTCCGATTCTGTGGGGTGAGTGAATGACCTACGAACAGAAAGTGAAGTGGTTGGACACGATAGAGTCCGCATTGGTAAGAGCCGAAACGGCGAGGAAGGACATCGATCTGATTCTGATGATGCGGTTAGAGAGGGACAGATTAGAAAGCGAGGTACGAAATGAAACTGTTCAACAAGAAAGGGAGTGAAGTTGTGGAAGAACCGAAAACGGAAGTCAAGGTGGTGGAAGCTCCGCTGACTATCGAGCGAGTGCTTGAGGCAACGAGGAGCGGCGAACTTTCGGCAGAAGATGGGTGCGCCCTTGTTTTTGCCGTAACCGACAAGGACGGCAACATTCAGATGGGCGGCAACGGCTCGACAGGCCATGTCATCGGAATCGCCGTGAACCTCATTCAGCAGACAGGCAGATTGCCGGAGAAGCAGAATGGCGAGCCGGAAGTCATTTGAGATGCGGCTGTTCCGTTGCCCATCGTGCGGCGAGACTATGTACGCCGCAAAGAAGAAGGGAAAGATGACAGGGGACGGACATATTAAAACTATGTACTGCCCCTATTGCAAGGAACGGCGAGACTTCATCCAAGAGGGGAAGAAATGAGAATAGATTTTAACGAGGACAAGCACGAATACTCCGTGGGCGGCGTGGTCATTCCGAGCGTATCAGAGATTCTTGCACCCCTATCGGCAGACCGATACAAAGACATTAACCAATCCGTCCTCGCACAGGCGGCGGCAAGGGGAACGGCGGTGCATGAGGCGTGTGAGGCTATCGACTACGGCCTCGACCCGGAAGTAGATCCGAGCATCGAAGGATATGTCAGAGCGTACTTTGACTTTATCAGAGACTACACGCCCAAGTGGGAGAGTATAGAGCAGATAGTAGGATATGTCAGATATATAGGTGACAATCCGCTCTACGCCGGAACAGTAGACCGCTACGGCAAGATTGACGGCAAGCCGTGCGTGGTGGACATCAAGACCTACGCCTCGCTCTCCACGGACGCTTTTATCGGCGCAAGCTGTCAGACCATCCTGTACAGGGACGCAATCGATGCTATGCAACAGATGGACGGAACGCCGGAGATGGTCAAGAGTGTGTGGCGTGTGAATGACGATTGGATGGGCAAGGATGTAGTCATCAGACGCTATGTCCTTCACCTCAAGTCGGACGGAAGCTACCGCCTCGCATCCCTTGACAACTTCGACAAGGAGCGAGGATTCCGAAGCGGTGCGGTGGCGTGGTCATTGGTAAATCTTAAATATGATATTCAGAAAGCTTATAGAAAGAAGGGGAAGAAATGAACGAGAATAACGAACTACAGATTATTGATGCAGAACGCAGAGCGGAAATGGCAATCGCAAAACCGTCCGGGCAGAACTACAAGGTTACAACTCCGAGGGGGGAAGTGATTCTTAGAAGAGATGTTGACTTTGGAGTGATTCCGGGGACTAAAAAACCTGCCTTGCTCAAGAGCGGTGCGGAGCGGCTCGCCTTATCTTACGGCCTGTGCCAACAGTATGAAATGATAGAACATATAGAAGAGTTTGGGAAAGAGCCATTCTTCTATTATCTTGTGAAATGCAACCTTGTTGTTCCGGGAGAGAACGGCGGCACATTATTCTCTTGTGGGTACGGCTCTGCAAATACAAGAGAATCATCAAATGGTATGGCAAGTGCTTATAACACGGCTAATTCTATGTGCAAGAAGGCGCAGAAGAGAGCCCTTGTACACGCCGCCCTCGCTATTTCCGGCCTTTCATCTATGTTCTATGCGGACATTGAAGACGAACAGTTTATGAAGAAGGCCAACGATCTGAAAGCAACGATGGACGAGAACAGCACCATTACCACGGCGCAGATGCGGAGAGTATACGCCCTTGCGGCAGAGGCCGGATTCAGCGGTGACGAAGCGAAGCAGAAAATCATCGCCGCCGGATTCAGCAGTACCAAGGACATCAAGCAGAAGGACTACGAAAGAGTCTGTAATTTATTCAAGACAAATGAATAATATGCAAAGGAGATAAATATATGGCAGTAGCTGTGAAAGTAGGTGAAATCTATCCGGCTAAGACGCTGAAGAGCGGAATGGGCAAAAAGGGTGCATGGGCGTTGCTCAAGGTCAAGGCCGAGAAGGGCTACGATGAGATTGACATTTGGGCAACCAATGCCGCAGAACTGAAGAATCCACAGGCGGTGAAGGTGGTCGGAATCGAGTCGGCGCAGATTACCAATCAGCGGTCACAGGACGGCATGAAGTGGTACACGCACTACTCCGTGAATGCGAAACTGGAATCCATCGCCGGACATTCCGAGGGCGGCGAGTGGGTAACGCCGGAAGAAGACCTTGACGATATCTTCAAACTGTAGGTGAGATATGGCAGAAGAGAAGAACAAAGGCGGCAGACCGCCCCTCACGGCAGAAGAAAAGGCATTGCGCCTTGCCGAGCGAGAGGAAGCGGCGGTTGCGGCGAACAGGGCAGAAAATGACCTCTTCATCGGTCATGCGTGGGCGGCACTCAGCCGCCCCCCTGTCAACCTAAACGATCCGGCAGATGTGGAACAGAGAGTAACGGAGTATGCTTTGTCTTGCAGAAACAGCGGCCTCAGACCGAATCCCCCTGCCCTTGCGGCATGGTTGGGCATCACATCCGATGACCTCTCGACATGGCTAACTGGCGTTGGCTCAGAAGAGCAGAAGAGGACGGCGGCACGAATCTACCAGTTTCTCCATCAGAGTTTCGCAGACACCGCCCTCGCCGGAAAGATACCTTCCGCAACTGTGGTCTTCCTCGCCAAAAACTGGTTCGGATATTCGGATGCGGTGAGGCTCGAAACGGCCTCGACAGTAGAGCGGAAGAAGTCCCTTGACGAACTGGCGAAGGAAGCCGCCGCTCTGCCGGACGGAGACATAATAGATGCAAAGGTTAAGGATGTGAAGAAAGGGAAGAAATGAGAGACAAGGTTTTCTTCGTGCCGAAGGGAAGCGGCGAGTGCTTCACCATCACGGCAGAAACAGTTATCTACGATGCGATGACAAGGAGAATCATCCTTTGTGGGAAAGGAGATCCCCCCGAAAACAACTGTCTTGCGATAATGGATGCGAATGATTATTCAGCGGTAATTAGCGCAGAATGGAGCGATGACCTCGAAGCGCAAGACATTGCAAAGCGAGTTTTCGGAAGAGATGTGAAGAAGAGATGAACTTAGAAGAGCAAATCAAGAAGTGCTATAAATGCTCAGAAGAGTACTGCCCGGTTTGGAGTCCGTTCGGCGAACCGATAGATACGGCTATATCTCTTAAGACGTTTACAAATGAGTTTGTTAAAGCGTGGGTATCTAACATGGAGAATGAGCCGATTCCTTGCCTCTTTAAGGGGTATTTGATGGGGGATTGCGAATGACAAAATCAGAATTCTTCAGCCAACTTTTTACCTGTATGTTTTGCGTACATTTCAAGGAATGCGCAAAGCCATTGCAGATGGAATTAGAGGCAGAAGACGGAAACTTTGACTTTGAAGAAAATTCATGGGAAGAAATCTGTAAGGGACTCTATAAGGGGTTTGTTGCGCCATGCATGAGGGAAAAGAAATGACCGAACCATACCACTGCCCGGAATGCGAACTCAAGGACGAGTGCTTCTTTGAGTGGTTGAGGAGCAAGGCCGAGTGCTTGCCGCCATGTAGGCGAGGAGATTACAAGCCGCAAACAACCGGGCATGATAACAAATGTGAGAATGCCTCTGTAACGCACGGAAATGCCCCTTAAATCGATTCTGCGCCTTTTGTGGCACAATTACGCATTAAAGGGGCAAAACGGCAAAATGAGGCGAATAGCGGCCTTCTCGAAAGTGCGAGGAATAGCGAATACAATTCGATGAATTGTATAGACAATTCAAGGCAATAAAAAAAGAGGGGCAAAGCCCCTCTTTAGATTTCGATCTCGATGACCAACTCTCCGCACAGATTGGCGAAGATGTACGTTACCTCTTTCGTGAGGTATCCTTTGAAATGTGCTTTCTCATAGATGAGGCCACAATCGCTCTCAATCGTGAAGCGTTCGATTTCATCCCCGGCCTCTAAATCCCACACAGAGAGCGTCACCTTGCCCTGTACCGTGTGCTTTGTTGTGTTGATAAACTGCCCTAAAGTCATTGCCTTTCTCCTTTCTTATACATCGATGCACTCAATGGATACTTCGCAAGTCCAGAGCTTGCAGTTCTCCGGGTGCTTATAGTTGTAGCTTCTCTTTGCCATTGCCTCGCTCTTGTAGCCGTACATATCCAAATTGTATTTGCAGATGTAGTCATACGAATCGACATAGCGAGAGTAGCTCCCTTCCACCAGTTCCTTTAGGCAGTACCTCTTTTTCCCGGAGTAGTATGTGTCGATGCTTCCCTTGAAACTGGGGTTTTCCTCTGTTGCCGTGGAAATTGTCTTAACAAGATAGTACTTCATTTCTTTTCTCCTTTCAGAATCCGTATTTGATTTTCTTCAGTTCGGCTTTCGTGCCGCTGATTTCTCGCTTTGTGTAGTTGATGTCATACTCGTTGCCTCGCCATGACCTCGCCGTTTCCTTCGTGCCAAGGGCAAGCAACTTATCCTTTTTCCGCAGAAGGACATCTAATCTCTTTTCAAGTTGGATAAGGTATCCTTCTAAGTAATCCTGTAGTTCTTCTTCCTCTTCTTCGGCCTCTGCCGCTTCCGCTCTCGCAATCGCCCTCTTTAAGCAATCGCTCATGCCGTCTTCCTCTTCCTCTGATTCTTCCTCGACTTCTTCCGGCTCTTCCTCGACTTCCTCTTCCTCTTCCGCAACCGGGGCAGAAGGGGCTTCAATGCTTAAGTAGTTGACCATGTGCCTCAACACGGCTATCTCAGCGATCCTTGCGACCTCTTCGAGAGTGATGCTTTCCGGCTCATCGCTTCTGTCTAATTCCTCGACAGAAGGGGCAACCGCCTCAGCCTCGACAGCCTCTTCCGGCTCGTCCTTCCGCATCCGCAGAAGACTCATAAGCTTGTCGGCGGCCTTGCACCACCATGCCCAAAACATCTTCAACAGCTTCCACAAGCCACGCAACAAACACCATGTGCCGAGAAGCAGAAGGGTAAGAATGATAACTGTACTCATGTTGCCCCCTTATTTCACGACTCTGCTAAATTCGTCAACGATGTGCTGTGCGATTTGGATTTCTGCGATTCTCTCGAAAAATTTCTTTGTAAGGTACGCATCCGGCTTGCACATCACGAAATGGTGATTCGCCCCATACTTGCTAAAGCTGTTCCGAACCTTGTGGTAATCGTACACCTCAACACACGCACAATCGCAGTCTTTATTAACATCCATGTAATACATCTTCCGACCGACCCGGATAATGATGTTCTGCGTTTTTCCGCACGGCATACTCGCAAGGGAAATCCCATAGGCAACACCGCCAGTATTGAGGGAAAATACCTCTTTTCTGTCAATCGTGAAAGTGGCGAGAAACGCCGCTTCGTCAACCTCTTCCATCTTAGAATCCAAACGATAGATGCGGTTGATGATTTCGAGCGCATCCTCGAATGTGTCGCAGATGTGTTGCTCAACGATCTGATTCTGCATAATCATATCGGCGTAGCTATACCGAGTGAGGCAGAACTGCCCATTCTCAAGCGTGGCGATCTGAGCCTTGAGGCCGTAGTTGTTTGCGAAATACTTTCTTTCCATTGTTCTTCTCCTTAAGTTTTATTTGCCCGGTTGGGCAGAAGGCCTTGCGGCAGTATCGAGCCGCCTGTTCATTCGCTGACAAGGCCTGTTTGGTTAATCGATTGCTCCGATCCTGTCGAGCCATGCACCCTTTGTGTAGTCTCTGTTGCCATTGATAAAAATCGATACAGGCTGTGCGCCATATTTGGGGGCGATCCCCCTGTAGTTGAATTCCGTGGCCTGTCCGTCTACGCAATCCTCAGAAAGGTAGATGTCCGGCTTGTGCCACCCCTGCCAATTGTCCCAATATTCCGGGTGACGTCCTGCAATCTGCTTTGCGCCGAGAAGACTATCAGACTCTCCGTAATTGCAGAACACATACTGACCGCCGATAACTTGATACTTTTTCATTTCTTTGCTCCTTTTAATGATTTATTTTGCCCTTCCGGGCGATTCCCTTCTGTGCCTTTGCGGCTACGGCAGATCCGCAGAAGGGTTGATTTGATTAGTACTCTATGAAGTACTCGTCAACATTTTCGTTGAATTCTGGCTCGACAATCTCAACAATCATCATGCTTTCGTTCGCACGATAGCCAAGGTCATGCAGATAGTCTCGCACCATCTCCGTGTCTTTCGCTTTGACAATCATGCGGAGATATGCACCGCTTTTCCGGCTCGACTCGATGTCCATCAGAAGCGGCACTTCCCATGTGTTTTTCCATGACAGAAGGGTAAAATACGCATCTTTCCATGCTCTGCCCTTCCTGTCATCCGTGAACGGACTCGCAAAATCGCTGTAGTAGGCGATGAAGCAAGTGGCTTTCAGTTTCTCTGATGCTTCAATTTTCATAGTTCCTTTGCCCCCTTTGGCTTAAATTTGGCTCATAAGAGCCGAGCCGGGCTTCCCTGTCATGAGCAGACGGCGGCTTAACCGCAGAAGTCCGGGATGTTTGTTGTCATGCTCCGAGAAGCCGGGCATTGTGATTGACATAAGCTTTGATAAACTTACGGCGTTCCTTGGCGTTCGGACTTTTGAGTGGGTCGATGTTCTTAAGGTATTCGGCCTTAATCCAAATCTTATTCCCGGCGGCATCGTGGCATCCCGCAATCGTTTCTGTTTCGTGCATCCACGGACAACTCCGGGAACGGTAAGTGGGCTTTTCGCCTACCCAAAACACGCTTAATACCGTTCCGGGCTTTACTTTCTTGCCCCGGATGACTTCGGCGTTCGTGCCTTTGTGTATACTGTTCTTGTACTCCGTCACGCTATCGCAGAAGGCGGTGTAAGCTTTGGCTTTTAGCATCTTTCTGACGGCGTGTTTCGTTTCCGGCGTGGCATCAATGATTGCTCTTCCCCCGGCAAGATTCGTTCCGTCAATGCCGTAGTAGCCGACTTGGATTCGTTTGATGGAAGCAGAAGAGGCATCCCAAACAACAGCGGTGACATCTTCCATGCCGTCCATCCACATATGCGATTCTTCTGCTAAAACAGCCCCCTTATAGGACTCGACATCTCCAAAATAAACTGACATTTCCTTTACCCCCTATGATTGATTGGCCCAGAAGGTCCGAAAGCCCCGGACGGCATCGAACCGTCTGGCATCCTCTGCCGGGGCTGGCTGGTTAATTTGTTTTGCGGATGCTGGGATGCTTTTTCTTCTCGCCGTCCCATTCATACTCTTCGTAGAACGCCTCATATCCGGGCAGAAGTTCAAACCGCTCGTTCGTGTTTCCGTAGACATATCCACCATTATCAAGGATGCACCGGGCGAGCATGAAGTCATAGATGAATGAACTGAAGGAGGTTTGTTTCCCCGCGTTCTTCCTCGCATCATATGTGCCGATAGGCGATCCGCAGAAAAGCGTTCCGAAGTAGTCAGAAACGATCTCCCCGCTGTAGTGGATGTAGCCGTCATAGTCTTCAGAATGGCGCGGAGAAGATGTCCTGTAGATCGGATATTTCCCGGCCTTAATCAGCACGTTTTCATACCAAGCGGCGCACTCATAGTCTGCCTTGTGGTAGACATAGTCCTCGTCAAAAACAGCATAACCAATTAACTCACGTTCCATTTTCCTTACCCCCAATTGATTTTTAGGCCAGAAGGCCGATTCCCTGCCGACGGCGTCGAGCCGTCCTCCGTCCTCCGGGCAGGGCGTTGTTTAGTGTTCTGCGTTAATAGAAAGCCAGACGCGCCTCGCTTGGATGAAATTGTCCAAGTCATACAATAACTCGTCAGAATTAGACCATTCCCAGCCACCGTCCATTTCTTCCGTAGCATCAAAAAGATACTGAGAGATTCCGTCGGCCTCTTTTCCAGCCAGAAGCAGATCGCGGGCTGTGGATTCGATAAAGTCTTCCTCACTGTCTACAGTGTTGAGATATTCGTAGATATCGTTTGTTTTTGCCCACTTCGCGAGTCTGGCAGAAAGGCAGAAAGCCTCGCTTTCGCTGGGATCGTATTCCTCAATGTAGCCAGATTCCACTTGGCTGGTGAACCATTCATCAAACGGCTTCCAGCGACCGAATGCGTCCCAGATAACGCGCAGATAATACCCGCTGTATGCCTCTCCGCTGTTGTGGTCAATGTAGACAGAAGACGGATTCGCCTTCCGCAGACTCTTGTTGTTCTTCATTCCCTTTTACCCCTTGTAAAAATCTCCCGCAGAAAGCGGGGAATCCCGGAAGCGGTAGCGGGCCGCTTGTAATCCTCTTTTCCGGGCGCAGAAAGTCAATCTGTATACTTCGCGATTCTTGCGTACATACGCCGCCGAAGCGTTACCCGGTTTTCATCCGGGCCTATCTGCCAAATATCTGACAGATACGCGCCGCCGCGCATAAAACCGTAACTGCCTCCGTCTGCTATGAAGTCGATCCAGACGTCAAGGTTTTCTGAATCGTCGCAGAAGGCGTTATACTCGCAATTGCAATTAGGCATGATATGCGCGTCGGCCTCGATTATCCGCATTACGCAGAAATCGTCGCAGAAAGACGCAATAAAATTCGCCGCCATCAGAGCATAATCGGACGGCTTGAAATCGTCCTCCTTCAGCGAGTCACAAACGGCCTTCGCCGCGTCAATCTGATATGCATAGATCGCCTTTTTTGTTTCCTTCGTGATATTCACCTTCATTTTGTTTCCCTCCCCTTGAATCTCTGCCGCAGTACGCGGCTAAACCTGACGCGCGGTATTGGGCCGCGCGTGATCCTCTCCGTCAGGTGATTTTAGTCTGCGGCCTCCGCAAACGCGGGCCGCTGTGCTTCGATTATTTCGCTCAGGGCCGGGAAAAGCGGATCGGCCTCCGCGTGATAGTCTGTGCTGTGCTCTATGAAAAGAACGTACTTGTTTTCGCTACATCCGCGGCACGTTGTGCAGTGCTGGTTTTTATCAATACCACAGCGGCAGATGTAAACGTCTTCGCCTTCGGCCTTCAGTGCATTGTAGAGGCGCAGAATGTAGCCGCACTTCCCAAAGTTAAAGCCATAACCAGCGACACAGCTTTTCACGATATTGATATTGGGCAGATCGGAAAAAGCTTCTTCCGCTTCCCTGTTCTTCGTATAAGACCAGAACAGGCACGCGGGAGAGGCCTTCACGATCTCGCGCCACATCTCGACATATTCCGCGGAAAAGAAGTCTCCGCTCGCGTGGATTCTGCACAGCTTCACGCCTTCCGCTTCGATCTGCGCCAGAATAGCGCGGCGCACGAAGTCAGGATAAAGACGCGCGAGCACTGTCTTCCGCGCGTTTGCGGCCTTCACATCAGGCATATTATAAAAGCCTGTCTGTGCATAACATCCGGGGCACGATACCGGGCACGTCCCGCGCACTTTGCGGCACTCGTCGTCCAGCGTCACGCTGTGCTCGAAGTCTCCCGGAAGCATTGACCACGTCCAAACGCCTTTGCCAAGCTTCGCGTTACCGTTTACAAGAAGCGGCGCGATTTGTCCAAAAAGCGGTGCTTCGATCTTCCCGCCGTTGTAGCTGATACCGTACTTCTCATAGATTCCCTTTTTGCTGTTTCCCATAGCAAGCCTCCCAAGATTTTTTTGGCGTCATGCGCCAGAAAGAGGCGGCCCGGAGTTGCACCGGGCACGCGGTAAAACCGCGCCGCACTGTCTGCGCCGTCCCTTTGGGGCTTTGGGATTCAAAGGAAAAATATTCTCTCTCACTACAGGCCGGGCCGTCCCTTGGCGCGCTCTCGAATGTCGGTCTTTGCGTCGCTTCGCTGTTCTCTCCCCGCCTGTCTCTTAATATCCGTCAGCCGCACGCCCGCTCGCCAAAGTCTTCGCGTGCCTGTCAGGTTTTGGCCTCTCCCAGCGTGCCGCGCTGGGTATGGCGTGCGGTTTCTGTTCCCGCTTCGGCCTCTGCCTGACAGCCGCGGGATTCCGTTGCGGCCGTCGCTGATCGGTTTTCAAGGTGCTCGCCTCTCGGCTTCTGGGGACATCATAACAGTGCCTGTTATGATAGTCAAATACAAGTTTCTATATATTACTTGCCATGTTATATACTGTTATGTATAATGATAGCCGCGGGTATGCTTGACGCCTTCGGCCCGGAGTGATACAATGCGAGAGCATAGGCCTGTAACGCGCTATTTTGGCCTTTAGAGCGATTCTGGGCCTGTTCTGGCATGATTCTGCATTTGGCTATAAAAAAGGGGAAAATAGGCGTAAAATGATTATCAAAGACCGGGACGCGCTGGCGCGTCTCATAAAATCAGCGGCGGCGGCGCGTGGCCTGTCTCTGGCGGGTCTGGGCCGCCTTCTGGGCCTGTCTCAGCCGTCGATCAGCCGTACAGCAAACCGATCAGACGTCACGTTGTCCCAGCTTCACGATATAGCGGACGCGCTCGGCTGTGCTCTGCTGATCGACTTCGTGCCGCGAGAGGATATGCCTAATATATAAACGCCTGTTCATATGTGCATACGTTTGTATGTATCTGCTGGGAAGGATAATATATAATCTGGTAATTATGTATTGATAGAGATGCCTATATAAAACGGTAACCGTCCCGCCTTTATTCGGTTATAGCTTCAGACTATAACAGGGGCTTCAGATATAGGCCAAAATGATATACAAACGGCCTTCATTATGTTGCTGTCTGAATTGTCTGACAACTCTGCTTGTGTTCATTTTGAATTGTGCGGGTATGGGTAAAAATAAAGGCGTTTGCGGTGAATTGTCAGACAACTTCCGTCAATTATTGCGCTAAATATACATTTACCGCAATAATCGCGCAATACTGGCACTCGATCCCCGGGAGTGCTACCACCTACCCACGGGGGAAATGCGAACACACGTTCACCGGGCGAATTACCCCCTCTCATAGCCGGAAACAAATTTTAAGCATTATCCCCCTACGGAGTAGTAGTTGTCCTTGTGGATATGTTAACGGTAAAATGAAGTGGAGTAATAAATTTCCGTTTATATGGGCTTGACAAAGTATAAGCCATGTGTTATAGATAGGGTGTTCTCAATGCATTCCCCCTAAATGCTTTTAGAGCGAGGCCGCAACCGTAAAAGGTGAGCGGCCTTTTGGCTAAATTGACATAATTGGGGGAAATCAGTTTACAGATTTGGGGGAGAGGGGTATTGGACGAGAGAGTAAAGGAAGTATACAGTAAGTTTATAAAGAACAGGATGTGGGGCAAGGCGTATGATGTGTTGGAAGCATCTTATGCTGATGATCCCAAAGACACCTATCCGTTATTGGAGTCATATCGGAATGGGTTAGCGAGGCTTGCGAAGATAAGGGCGAAGACCGGGGAAGGGGAAGATGTGATGCCTCTTCTGAGGGCGGCGTATTTTCTGTCGGCGAAGGAGAAGTTTGATGACTTTATCATCGCTATGGAATGGGACAGAGAACCCCACGCCCGGTTTTACCTGCCTCGAAGGAAGCAGTTGTTGCGGATTGTGAAACAACTACAGAGGCTTGCTGACGATGAGATAGATATGTTGTGCATCAGTATGCCGCCGGGTGTTGGCAAGACCACTATAGCGCAGTTCTTCATGGATTTCTTGGCAGGGCGTGACCCTTTGAGGGGAATGCTTGTTTCATCACACAATAGTAGCTTCTTGCGAGGGATGTATGAGGAAACTTGTAGGCACTTAGATGCATATGGTGAGTATAACTGGAGTGAGATATTCCCACAGCACAGCATCGTCAAGACGAATGCCCTTGACTTAAAGATAGATGTAGACAAGCCGCAGAGGTTTTCCACGTTCCAGTTTCGGTCTATACAGGGCGGCAACGCCGGATTGGCAAGAGCCGTGCAACTGTTGTACATGGACGATATCATCGAAGGTATCGAAGAGGCTATGAGCGAGGAGCGGTTGGAAGCGAAGTGGTCTAAAGTGCGGACGGACTTGCTTCAGCGTATGCAGGGTGGTTTTGGAAAGGGTGGATGCAAGATTTTGTGCATTGCTACCCGGTGGAGTGTGCGAGATCCGATTGGGCGTTTTGAGCAAAACTACGGAGACAATCCGAGGGCTGTGTTCGTGACCGTCCCGGCGTTGGATGAAAACGGCGAGTCCAACTTTGATTACGGCGGCGATATTGGCTACTCAACCGAATACTACAATAAATTAAAGGAACTGATGGATGAAGCCTCGTTCCTCGCCTTGTACATGAACACGCCTGTAGAGCGTAGCGGCCTTTTGTATCAAACAGACGAACTTCAGCGGTTTTGGGATCTCCCTGCGGAAGACCCGGATGCCACTTGGGCGGTGTGCGATACGAAGAATAAAGGCGATGACTATTTCTGTATGCCTATAGCTTATCAGTATGGGGATAAGTTTTATATCTGTCATATTGTCTGCGATAATAAAACCCCGGAGATAGTCGAGCCTCGCTTGGTTGACGCTTTGAACAAGTATGCCGTGAAAATGGCAAGGTTTGAAAGCAACAGCGCAGGTGGGCGAATCGCCGAGAATGTACAGAATAAGATAAATGAACTTGGCGGCATCACTAAGATTACAACAAAATACTCCACGGCAAATAAAGATACACGCATTATAGTTGATAGTGCCTTTGTAAAAGAGCATTTCCTTTTCCTTGCGCCGGACAAATACGATTCCGAGTACAGGACGGCTATGAATATGCTTGCATCTTATTCTATGGTAGGGAAAAATCGCCACGATGATGTGCCGGACGCTATGAGTATGCTTGCTGACTTCGTACAGGCGAAGGTTCTTCGCAACACGGCTGTTGTGATGAAGCGGCCCTTCTGACAATTTCAGCTCGTTTTTGGCAAATTGTCAGACAATTCACTTGACAAAACGAGAGTTTTGTGATATTTTATATAATACAGAGGGTGTAGTTTCTCTAAGGGAAACTGCGCCCTCTTGTTATGAGGGGAATCAACAGGAGAAATCATGGCAGACGAACTGAACAACACTCCAACCCTTGTGCCGGAAGCACCGATGAACCCTCTTCTTTTTGGGCGTAGGGATATCTATACAACTGTAGACGAGATCACGGAAGACAATGTTATCGATGAGGTCAATTCCGCACTTACCTACCATATATTGAATGTACAGGACGAGGACTACCTTTACTGGTATAGGCGTGGTTTTCAGCCTGTGCTGAACAGGACTAAGACCTACAACGATTTCGTTAATAATAAGATTGTTGTCAATATAAGTGAGCAGATTACCACGTTTAAGAGCGGCTATCTGCTCCAAGAACCTTGCAGTTATGTTAGCCGCAAGGCCGGAAAGAAGGGCAAGGTTGACAAGCTGAACGAGTATCTGCACAGAAGCGGCAAGCAGACGGCAGACAATCAGCTTGCGGATTGGTTCCACATGGTCGGAAAGGCCGCTCTGTATGTTGAGCCGAGGAACGATAAGGATATTCCGCTGAAAGCGTATGCCCTTGACCCTCGTTCGGCCTTTGTTGTGTATAGTCTTCGCCCCGGAAACAAGCCTGTTTTTGCGGTAAACATCGTTCTCAGCGATTACAAATCTCTGATTGATGTTTACACCGCCGACAGAGTGTTCCGATTAGAGGGCGGCGCATCACAGGCGAAGACTTCCGATTGGAAGAATTACTGCACACAGGCCACCACTCTGCTGAAAACGGAAGCCAACACGCTTGGTCATATTCCCATTATCGAATATAGATACAATTCGGTAAATATGGGCGCATATGAGGCCGTTCTTCCGTTACTGGATGCCATTTCAGACATTCAGAGCAATAGAGCAGACGGCGTGGCGCAGTTCATCCAATCTATCATCGTGGCGGTCAACTGCCAGTTTGAGGAAGGAACTACCGCCAATAAGATTAAGGAAGCCGGAATGATTGCTCTGTCCTCGATTGGGGAGAACAAAGCCGACTTCAAGGTACTGTCTGAGGAACTTAACCAAGAGCAGACGCAGACGCTCGTTGACAATCTGTATGACGAGGTAATGCAGATTTGCGCCATGCCTACTTCCACCACTCACGGCAGAGGCACATACGATTCAACCGGGCAAGCGGCAATTTTCAATAATGGATGGGAGCAAGCCGCATCTGCCGCCCGGAATACCGAAGACCTCTTCAAGGAGAGCAATGCCTACTTTGATGAGATCCTTGTTGATGTCCTCAAGCGGAACAGCATCCTCGACATCAAGCCCATCGACTTTGAACTGAACTTTGTCCGTAATGAAACTGCGAACGTGCAGAGCAAGGCACAGGCGGCGCAGACGATGTTGGCGATGGGTATGCACCCGGAACTGGCATTCAAGAAGAGCGGCCTGTCGAGTGACCCTGTTGCGGATGTCAAGCTGAGCGAAAAGTACCTCAAGCTTATTTGGGGTGACCCGGACGAGGCCATCAAAGCCGAAGAAGCCGGAAACGGACAAGGAGAGGCCATCGTAATTGAAGAGGACAACAACAACGGAGAGAACGCAGAGGGGAACGCTTAATGGTCTACTACCTTAAAAATGTCATATATTTCCCATCCTTTAACATCGTTGGCGGTGTGGAGACATTCTGCTACGAAATGGCGTTGAAGTTTGGGAAAGACTATGACATCACGGTTTGCTACATCAACGGCGATCCACAGCAGATGGCGAAAATCGCCAAGGTGTGCCGGGTTGTGCGGATAACCCCTGCTGACAAGATAGTCTGCGATGTGTTCATATTTGGATGGGGGTGGGACATTTTACATAATGTCAAGGCCGAGAAGTACATTCAGACCTACCATGCAGATTACATCAACCGCCACCTCAACCCCTGCCAAGAGCCTTGCATCACGCATCGGTTTGGAGTTTCCGAAAACACAACCAACGGAATCCGGGAACACTACGAATGGGCGAAGAACATCGAAACGATGTACAACCCCTACACCCCCAAGAAGACCAAGAAGGTATTGCACCTTGTATCAGCTACCCGGCTATCCCCGGAAAAAGGCTATGACCGCATGACAAAGCTGTGCGAGGCGTTTGACAAAGAGGGAGTGCCGTTCACATGGTTGGTTTTTACCGACCAACCGAAGATGCCTGTGCATCCAAAGATGGCGGTGCTTCCGGCAGATGTGGAAGGGATTTTGGACTACATCGCCGATGCGGACTACCTCGTCCAGTTAAGCGATACCGAGGGCTATAGCTACAGTATCGTTGAGAGTCTGAGCGTGGGAACGCCTGTCATCGCCACGGACTTTGCGGTAGCGAGGGAGCAGGGCATTGAGGACGGCAAGACCGGGTGGATACTGCCGATGGATATGTCAGAAATCCCGGTCAAGAAAATCGTGAAGGGCATTCCGAAGTTCAAATGGACTCCCCCGGAATCCCACTACGAAAAGGTGCTGTCGAAGGGGAAATCAACTTGGGAAGACGATTTGAAGAAAATCGTGAAACTGGAAGCGTTGATTCCCTTCTTAGACCTCAAGTGCGATTGCAAGCGCAATCAGCATGATGTTTGGGAAGCGACCTACGAAAGGGGATTAGAACTGGCAAACAAGAACATTGCCAAGATACTCGATGACTCTGATGCCGTTTGACGAACTGAATACGCTGAAGGATAGCATCGGCATCCACTTTGAAGACGGAAAGATCCGCTCAAAACAGGATTGCGAAGACATCATCGATGAGATGCTCGACCTCTTCCTTTTGGCCTACGCCAACGGACAGGAGCAGACCAACGAGGAGTTATCGTCCAACATTACCTCTTCCTTGGATGAAGTCATGGATGTGGTGGACAAAAAGATAGAGGGCAAGACTTGGCGAGACAGGGTTTGGCAACATTTCGAGGATGGTGGTACGCAAGCCGACATCGAAAGAATCATAGAGACAGAGGCGCACAGAGACTCCAACGAAGCGGCCTACACCACGGCAACCAAGGCCGGGGCGAAGACGAAGACATGGCATTGCATGATGCTTGACTCGTCAAGGGATTCACACATCTTCCTTGATGGCGTTTCCTCTCCGATTGACGGATACTTCTACTCCATCAACGGCGGTCAGACGCAGTTCCCCGGCGAATGGGGAATAGCGGAAGAAGATGTAAATTGCTTATGCTTTCTTACGTTCAGTAAGTAAACATATATAAAAGCCGAGGGAAGTTCCCCGGCGAAGACAGGAAAGTCTCAAATCGTAAAAGTCAGACAAGACTCTAAAACAGAAAACACGGCAGAGGGAACTGCCCAACCAAACGCAAAGGAGAACAATATGGCAGAGATTGACGAAGCAAAAGCCGTCAGCAAAGAACCCACGCCGCCAGTTGTTGAGCCGCCCAAGGCCGACAGCAAAGCGGAATCCGATGAAGTAGTCCGGCTCAAGGCCGCACTCTCCAAGGCGAACAGCGAAGCCGCCGAATGGAAGCGGCAGTACAAGACCACCCTCGATGAGGCGAAGCAGAAGGAAATGGATGCCGCCGAGCAGAGGAAAGCGGAACTCGAAGAACTGAACGCTCTTCGCACAGAGAAACGAATCAGCACACACAAAGCGAAGCTGATGGAAGCCGGAATTGACGGCGAAACCGCCAATCTTATGGCAGTATCGCTCCCGGATGGGGTGAAGGATGAATTCTTCGCCGCTATCAAGACATTCAACGAGAATCAGCGCAAAGCACTTGATGTTTCTGCGCTAAACAAACAGCCCGGACTTTCGGTTGGAATGCCCCCTTCCGGGGCGGCGAAGTCCGAATTGGACAAGCAACTCGACAAGATTTTTGGGCTGTGACCAAAAATTATAAGTGAGGAAAGAAATCAATGGCAACTACCAATCCGATGCCTGTCAGCAACAACGTAACGCTTGCCGACAAGTGTATTCCGAGACTCGATGCCGTCTACAAAAGAGAATCCCTGTCTTCCGTACTGGATACCGGGAGCGTAGAGTGGACTGGCGTTGATACCATCAAGTACTACAAATTCAGCACCCTTGGCATGGCTGATTATAGCCGTGGCGGCGGCTATGTAGCCGGAAATTCGAGCGGCTCTTGGGAGAGCAAACAGCTTACACAGGATCGTGGACGTTCGTACCTGCTTGACGCTAAACGCACAGCTTAACTTCGTAACTGATGGCGTCATTAAACCCCGGAATTAAGCGGGAAGGCTAAACCGAAAGGCAAGCTAATCCGAACCGAAGGACTTGAGAATCAAGGACAGGGGCAACGCATAGTGGGTGAAAAGATATAATCCCACCACGAGGCCGGGGCATCCCAAAAGGATGAAAAGATATGCTGAACACATGGGAAACCATGTGAAGCAGAGGACAAAAAGCCTTTGCGATAACAAATTGGTTGATAACGAAGAGAGCATGAATATGCTTGTAGCTTCACAGATTTCCGAAACTGCCCGGACGCAGGTCATCCCGGAACTGGATGCTTACACCTTCGCCAAACTCGCCGGAACTGCTAACATCCTGTCCGGCACGGCGGCTACCATCGTCCCCGGCACTACCGATGTCCCGGCTCTGATTTCTGCCGCTGAAGCGGAGATGGACGATAACGAAGTCCCTTACGAAGGCCGTATCCTGTTCGTATCCCCTACCTGCTACAACGCCCTTAAGCAGAAGATCGAACGCCGCATTATCAACAGCGAAAACAATGTCAACTACAATGTTGAGTACCTTGATGATATGCGGATTATCCGTGTTCCTTCTGCCCGGTTTAATACGCAGATCACGCTTGCACAGCCTACTGCGGCTAATGGCGCAGGTGGCTATAGCCTGTCCGGCAATGCCATCAACTTTATGATTGTCCACCCTTCGGCGGTCATCAAGGTCATGAAGTGGCAGGATATCCGTCTTTTCACCCCGGCGCAGGTTCCTTATGCGAACGGCTATGTGGCGAACTTCCGCTATGTGCATGATACCTTCGTCTTTGACAACAAGGTGAAGGGCATCTATCTCCACGCCGGACTTACTGTTTCCGGCTAATAACTACTGAAGCGAGGGCAGATACATGGATATCGGTACTAAAATCGTATATATGCAGACGCTTTGCGGCAACGACCCGGAAGCGACAGACGAACTCTGCGAAGTGTATCTGTCTGATGCCGAGGCGGCAATTTTGCGGCGGCTGTACCGGGTCTACGGAAACGTACCCGGTACGGCTACCGTCCCGGCGATCTATGACGCATTGGAGTGCAAGTTGGCGGCGAGATACTTCATGCGGCGAGGCGGTGAGGGCGAGATTTCCCACGCCGAAAACGGCGTTAGCCGGATTTATGGTAGCGTGAACGATGAGGATTTACTCATGGAAGTCATGCCCTATGCGAGGATGTATTGATGCGGAATCTCGAACGGAACAAAAAAGAAATCGCCTACATCCTCTACGATGGCTACACCGAGGTTGTGGATGGCAACGGCTACTACACAGGCGAAAAGACTCCGAGTTACTCCGACCCGGTTTACATCCGAGCGTCCGTTTCCGCATCGAGAGGCACGGCAGAGGTTGACTTGTTCGGCATCAATGTGCCGTACACCAACACGGTGATTGTGGACGATATGGATTGCCCTGTTGATGAGAACAGCCTGTTTTACATCGACAGCAAGCCCTATGCGGTGCTGTTGGTAGCCAAATCCCTCAACCACATTTCCTACGCCGTTCGGAAACTGAACGAGAACGAGGCACTCCAGTACCCGGTTGTGAGCGCATAATGAACATCAACATTTCGCTTGGTAACACACGCAACACACGGGACGCAATAAAAGCTATTGACCA
>Ga0310690_10001585_pt1 | contig 39886 bp, 65 predicted proteins | sample AusTroGonzalo_MG_2_FD_207661 | JGI IMG/M metagenome (GOLD analysis project Ga0310690, IMG submission 207661) | Bovine rumen microbial communities from tropical cattle in Woodstock, Queensland, Australia - Gonzalo_04 (v2) (version 2) | ecosystem: Host-associated > Mammals > Digestive system >... | reverse complement strand
AATGTAGGATGGAACATTCGCGAAATAGGAAACATAAAGGGTATTGGTTTCCAGGTCAAGGTATGCTGTCCAGTTCCACCCGTATACCCCCGCGTTGTAACCAAGGGTAAGAAGTTCGTATTTAATCTTGCCGGGAATTTTCTGTTCGCAACAATAACCAGTTTTGCAATGTCTCGCGAAATCGTACCAGTTCTTTAAATCTTTAATAGTTGCCATTTTTCTTTTCCTCTTTTCAATAAATTTATTCAAGCGTTTTACGCTTGTTTCAGCCCTTGCAAGCCAAGCCGGACTCAAGGACTCAAACAAGCGGGGAACGGATTTCCGTTTTCTTTCCGTTCCCTTGGCTTGCCTTGAAAAGTGGAAAAGGGAAAAATTCGCACTTGCGTTTCGTGTGCTTTTGTGTTTCGGTCTGCATTAGTCTTTCGCCTAACCTATCGCGGTATACCGCGAAATTTCACATCGTCCACGCAAGCCCCGCCCATTCAAGGATGACGGGTTTCCCTTTGTTCAATTGTCAATGTTCGCGCCCCGTTTCTCTACGGGATGCCACGCAACTTCACTCGCCCGTGGGCTTTCGGTTTCCGTTCGCGCTGCGGTAACCAGGTGTTTCGCATATCCTCTTTACGATTATATAGTACCATATATGTATCCATATTGCAAGTTACAAATGGTTACAGATTCAAGACAATTCGGTTACATTGCATTTCCCATTGCAACACGGCAAACATCCGGCTACTGGTAACCAGGATTTACCACAACTCCAGGACATTGGTAACTGTGATTTACTTTATGGATACATGAAAGATTGTAATGGATGGTATGAGTAACCCTCATGTATAAATCGTCATCCAAAAACCACACGATACCACACAATACCACAATCAAAACCACATTTCCAAAGCCAGGACAAATACAATATATTGTGTTTTCAACATCCGGCAACCACAACATATTGTGGATGCCTGGGTATAAGATCAAACAAAATCGTTATTTTGTTCAATTGTGCGGTCATACAGCCTACCTACCTACGGGGGAAGTAGGTTGACGACGCGGGGGCGCAGTTACCCACTCGGGTATCCGAAACGAGAAAAAAGCGTTACCAAGGTCTGTCTGGTAACGCTTCGGTAACACCCTTGGAAACACCCCAAAAGTGTTGCTACACAAGGGTTTTCATTATTCTTGTTTCCATGTTACCAAGAAAAAGGGTTTATAATGCAGAAATTGCCGTAGGAAATAATAGGAAAATTGGGTAACAATGGAAACACTTTTTGGTGAAAAAGTCTGAAAGGTAAAAAAATGGGGCGATGTTGGGGCAAAAATGGGGTTAATGTATTAAAAAAGTTAAATGTGTCTGTTACCGTGGAAACGGATGGAAACACGAATGGGGCGGTTGTGGCAGGAAGTACGGTTTGAAAGGTTGGAAAAGGCGGTAAATGTGGGAGAATGTGGTGGTGAGGGCGGGAAAAAATTCCGCGAGAGCAAAAAAGAGGCTGGTGGAGTGGATGAAGAGGCTGTTTGAGAACGGGAAGAGGAAGGTCACGGCCGGGTGCGAGTGGGTTGCCGCCGGGGGCGGTATGGCAACGGAGATGGTGGACGGGGAGTGTTGTGCCGTCATCGGCGGTGTGCTGTACAGGCGGTGCGTTGCCAAGTACGGGCAGCACATTCCAAAGGTGGCCATTGCCGCACAGGAAACTGATAAGTCTGGGAACAGGGCGTACTGGCTGCCGATTGATGCACGGAAAGAAAGCGATAGGTGGTTCGTGCAAGCGTGGATCAACACGCCCTGGATGGGCGATCTGAAACTTGGAGAAGCTGACGGGGTATACGAAGCTGTTGGGCTTCACTTCAAGGGGAATCCGTATGGCTTGGACGCTGATTTCCTGGAGAAGCACGGCAGGAGACGCATACCCGACTTCCCAAGAGACTATTATGGGATTCGGGACTATTTCCGCGCACACGAAGACCTTTACGGCGTGGTGTTCTGGAAGGACGGAGAGCCGAAGTGCGAGGTGAAGAGGACGGATTTTGGGCTTGAGTGGCCAGAGAAGGGGGGAGAGTGATGGGTGAAGTGCGTGAAGCGTTCTATGATATCATTGGAGAAGTGATGGAGTGGGCGTTAGTGGACGAAAAAAGCCCCAAGGATGCGCTGGAGTACATCGCCGGGGCGTACGATATGGCAGAAATGGTGCGGAAGATCATTGAGTCTGGCGGTGATGGGGCATCAACTACGAAAAGCTGATTAAGGCGGCGGTCAAGCAGGACACCCCGGAGAGCTTGAAAGACGCGTTTGACATGGTGCGCGAACTTGAGGAAGACGGCATGGTGGTTGTCGGGGGCGGTACAAGGCGCGACCACCCGCAGAAGATCTATGTGCCGGAGAATTTTGACCTCGCGCACCAATATTCCAGGGCGATTCGGTCTGGCGCGAACAAAATGGTGCGTGACGGGGTGGCGTCAGACGAGATGCTTGATCTTTATTACCGCACACACCTCTTTGACGCCCCGCATTTCTTTGATTCGTTCTGCCTGTACATTGAGAAGGACAGGCCGCCGGAGAAACAGTTCTATCTGCCGAGGAGAAGGCAACTGAAGCCGTGCGCTGACGCTCTGCAAGACCTTGAGGACGGGAAACTGGAGCTTCTGGGGATCTCCGAACCGCCTGGAGTTGGGAAGACAACCCTTGCCGAGTTCTTCCTGGCATGGACTTGCGGACGGAATCCGTTCCTTCCGAATCTGATCGGCTCACACAACAACAGTTTCCTCGGCGGTATGTACGGCGAGATGCTCCGAATCTTTGACCCTGTCGGTGAATATCGGTGGGCAGACGTGTTTCCTGGGCTTTACGTTATCGGAACGAACGCAAAGGACATGATGATTGGCGTTGGGTACGATAAAGCTGACGATATGCGGTTCAAGACCCTGGAGTTCTCGTCCATCGGCAGCGGGAACGCTGGTAAAGTCCGCGCAATGAACGTCCTGTACTGCGATGACCTGGTTGACGGCATAGAAACGGCGATGAGCCGGGACAGGCTGGACAAGCTGTGGCAGATGTACTACACAGACCTACGGCAGAGGAAGGTAGGCACACGGGCAAAGGAACTGCACATCGCGACCCGGTGGAGTTTGCACGATGTCCTTGGACGGCTTGAGGCAGAGTACGAGGGAGATCCCACAGCGCGGTTCATCCGTTTCCCCGCAATGGACGAAAACGATGAGTCCAACTTTGACTATCCATACGGCCTTGGCTACACAACGGACGCACTCCGCAAACAGCGCGACATCATGGACGAGCCGTCCTGGAGAGCGTTGTACATGAACGAGCCGATTGAGCGTGAGGGCGTTCTGTACGATCCGCAGGAGCTTCGGCGGTACTTTGACCTTCCCGAAAAAGAGCCGGATGCCGTCCTCGCCATCTGCGACACGAAGGAACAGGGCGCGGACTACTGCGTATGCCCGGTGTTCTACCAATACGGGGACGAGTTCTATTTGGACGCTATCATTTGTGATAACGGGAAGGTTGAGGTTGTCCAGGAGCGCGTAGCGTCTCTGCTTGTAGACCGAAAAGTGAAGATGTGCAGGATTGAGAGCAACCGTGGCGGTACGATCTTCGCACAGAATGTTCAGAAACTGGTCAGAGAGCGGGGCGGCATGACGAGCATCACCACGAAGTGGACGCAGACGAACAAGGAAACCCGTATCCAGACAAACAGTGCAATGGTCAAAAGCCATGTTTTGTTCAAAGACGAGAGCCTTTACGCGCAGGATCGGGAGTACCGCGAAGCGATGACCCAGCTCACAACCTACTCCATGATTGGGAAGAACAAGCACGATGACGTGCCGGACGCACTTTCCATGTTCGTGGATTGGCAGATGTCCGACCGCGCAAACACCGCGATCATCATGAAGAGGCCGTTTTGAGGTAGACATCTTGCCAACTTGGTTTTGTTGCGAAATATGGTATATATGTCATTGGGGGATAGTGGGAAAGCCGCTACCGACCATGTGGCTGACACACAGCCGCTAAAGAACCGACCCCGCGTCTTCTCCTTTCTACGCGGGAGTGCCTAACGGGTCTGGCATGGCATGGCTGCCTAAACCTATCCGCACCCGCACGGAGAACAAATATGCGGGTTTTATAAAGCAGATTAGCGTAACAGTAGCGCGGCTGGCTTTGAACCAGCATGAGGTGGTGCAACCCCATCATCTGCTGCCAAACTGTCTGACATAGTGTTAGAGGGAACAGGCAAGTTGAGGGAACGGGGGCTTGCTTGTTTTGAGTGCTGAAATCTTCTGCGGGGTGAGAAGTTGGACGAACTTCAAGAAAAGAATAATGTTGTCCGCAACGATATGTTCGGGCGGCTTGATATCTATTCTCCGTTTGACAACATCACCGGGGACGATCTCGTTGACGAGCTGAACTCCGCGTTGGTTTACCATGTACGGAATATGCTCCAGGAAGAGTTTCTGTACTGGTACACGCGTGGTGTTCAGCCTATTCTTGGGCGCAAGAAGGAGATCCGCGAGGACATTCTCAACATCGTCCAGGTGAACTCTGCCGCAGAGATCGTTGATTTCAAGAACGGCTATCTGCTTCAGAAGCCGTGCGCGTATACGGCGAGACGGAAGGGCGTCCAGACCAAACTGAAGAAGCTGAACGAGTACCTCTACCGTTCCGGCAAGGCAGACGCGGACAACAAGGTTGCGGATTGGTTTCATCGTGTCGGCAAGGGTGTTCTGTTCGTAGAGCCGAACGAGGACACAGAAGTCCCTTTCAAGGCATATGCGCTTGATCCGCGCTCCGCGTTCGTTGTGTACTCGCTCCGTCCCGGAAACAAGCCCGTGATGGGAGTGAATTTCGTCACACGCGAAGGTAAGGCCATGTTTGACGTGTTCACCGAGAACATGGTGTACCATTTGTCCGGCACGATCCGTGGCAAGATGATGACCACGGAGAAAAATTGCGACAACCTCGTCACGGCTACGTCTCTGGATTCTTCCGAGCCGAACGTGCTTGGGTACATCCCGATCATTGAGTACCGCTACAACAGCGTAAACACTTCTGCGTTTGAACTTGCCATCCCGCTCCTGGACGAGATTTCCAATCTTGCGTCCAATGCGTGTGACGGTGTGGAACAGTTCATCCAGACGCTTGCCATCGCCGTGAACTGCGAGTTCCCGGAGAACACAACGATCACGGACATCCGCAAGGCGGGAATGATTGCTCTGCGGTCTATCGGTGAGAACAGAGCTGATTTCAAGGTTCTGACGGAACAGCTTGACCAGACGCAGACGAAAGTCCTCATGGACAATCTGCGCGAGGAAGTTCTTCGGATCTGCGCCATGCCGAACCGCGCCAACGGTGGCAGCACCTACGATACAACGGGAGCGGCGGTGCTTGCGTCCTACGGATGGTATCAAGCCGATTGCTGCGCCAGGAACACGGAAGACCTCTTCCGTGAGAGCAACAAACAGTTTGACCGCATCATCCTTGAGATCCTCAAGCGCAAGGGTCTTCTGGACATTGACGCCAATGACTTTGAACTTAACTTCCCGCACGGCGAGACGGCAAACATCCAGAGCAAGGCTCAAGCGTTCCAGACGCTGATGGCTGCGGGTCTGCATCCCGAACTCGCCGCCGAAAAGTCCGGCATCTCCAGTGATCCCGTGAAGGATATGAAGATGTCCGAGGAGTACATCAAGATGATCTGGGGAGATCCCGCAAAGGCCGATGAGGAAGAGCAAGCCGGAAACGGACAGGGAGAAGCCGAGATCGTTGAGACGGACGCCAACAACGGCGAGGGGGACATGGGCGGCACGGTATGATTCCAAAGGTATCTGTCATCGTTCCCGTTTGGAACCAGGAGAAACTGGTGATCCGTGCGCTGGACAGCATTCCGAAGCGAGATGATATTGAAATCATCATCGTGGACGATGCATCCACTGACCGCACATATGAGAACGTGCTTGCGTGGGCGGCGGCGCACAAGGACATGAGAGTGCGGATCTACCGCAACGCCGAGAACAGAGGACTTGGGTACACGAAGAACGTGGGCTATGACAAGTCCGAGGGCGAGTACGTTCACCAACTTGACAGCGATGACTACCTTTACACGCCAATATACTCCAGAGCGATAGACATGATTGACGGCGAGGACATGGTGTTTATCAACCTCGTTATCAATAGTGGGGCGGTTTTTGAACTGAACCCCACCACAAAGACGGGATACTGTGGCGGCACGACCAAGTTCACACGCAGAGAGTTTCTTGGCACACACAGATGCCCGAAAGTTAGGGCTGCGGAAGACCTTGCCTTGAACAACGAGCTTATGGCGATTCCACACACGGAGAAGTTCACGAACCTCAACGCTTATCACTACAACTATCCCAGGGCGGGAAGTTTGTATGACTTGCTTGTGAAAGGCCTGTTATGAACACCAACCTTTTCTTCTTCAAGTCCCTTAACAAGATTGGCGGCATTGAGACATTTTTTTACAATCTCGCCAAGAAGTATGGCAAGGACTATGACATTACCATCATGTTCTCCGATGGAGACATTGAGCAGATCAGACGGCTTGCCAAATATGTCCGTGTAAAGCGGTGGGACATGAAGAGCCGGGTGCGGTGCAAGCGGTGTTTCGTGACATTCCACGCAAGCATCCTTGACCTAATTGATGCGGACGAGTACATCCAGGTTCTGCACGGAGACTACAAATCACTTGGCGTTGTACCGCAATCCCACCCAAAGATCACAAAGTGGATATCCGTCAGCGAGGTTGTGCGGAACGCATACAAGGACATTGTCGGCGAGGATTCCACGGTCAGTTACAACCCTCTCGTCTGGGAGAAGCCGAAGAAGGCATTGCGGCTTGTATCAGCAACCCGTCTCACGAAGGACAAGGGCTGGAACAGGATGCTGCAACTGGCAAAGACCCTGGACGATAACGGAATCCCGTTCCAGTGGGATATCTACACGGACACTCCGAAGACGGATTGCAATCCGAGTATGGTTCTACATGAACCCCGTCTGGACGTTATCAATTACATTGCATCTGCCGATTATTTTGTTCAATTGTCGGATTCCGAGGGCTATTGCTACTCCATCGTTGAAGCCCTCTGCGCCGGAGTCCCCGTCCTTGTGACGGATTTCCCTGTGGCGCATGAGATTGGCGTTAAAAACGGCGTGAACGGGTACATTCTGCCACTTGACATGGAAACTATACCCATTAACGAAATTAGCAAGGGTATAAAGAGGTTCAAGTACGAACCGCTCCCAGACAGATGGAACGAGTTGCTCCTGCCAGTACCGCCGGACTATGACGAGGAAATGCGCCAGATCGTGCGCGTGAGGGCAAAGCGTGTGTTCATAGACATCGCTAGAGAGTACAAATATGTTGAGTACGCCGAGGAATGGGAATGCACACGGGATAGAGCCGAGGAACTGTATGACCTTGGGCTTGTTGAGATAGTGGGAGAGTAGTGCATGGCAAGCGTTCTGCCTTTTGATGAACTGAATAGGTTCGTTGATTCAGCGCGGGAACGCTATGGCGTTGAAAAGTTGCCTAAAGAAGATAAGGAAGATATCATTGACGAGCTTCTGGATCTCTTCCTGCTTGCATATGCGAATGGGAACGAGGTAACGAACGCGAGGCTTTCATCCGATTACACCCCGACTCTGGACGATGTTGCCGAAACTGTGGACGAAGAGGTTGCGGGGAAGACCTGGCGCGAACGCGTTGAGGAATACTGCGATAACGGCGGTACTGTAGAGGACATCGTTCGGATCGCGGAAACCGAGACGCACAGGATTGCGAACGCGGCTGCGTTTGACACGGCAAGGAAAGCCGGAGCTACAAGCAAGACTTGGCATTGCATGATGCTACCGACATCCCGTGATACGCACATTTATCTCAACGGCGTGACCGCTCCAATAGACGGAGAGTTTTATTCCTTCAAAGGCGGCTCAACACAGTTCCCTGGTCAATGGGGAATTGCCGAAGAGGATGTTAACTGTTTGTGTTGGTTAACATTTGATAAATAGCAAGGCGGCAAGCACTTGGCATAAGGCGGTGATTCTATGTGGAATGTTAACGGTCAGACCATCCGAATGGCTGAAGGCGATTGGGGCATCAAGCTCCCCGTAACGCTGAACGGAATGACGCTCACGGCAAGCGATGAAGTGCGATTCGTCATCAAGACAGCCGTGAACGGAAACGTAATTGTTTCCAAGACATTTACAAACATTGCAGAAAACACGGTTGACCTGGAACTCACTGAAGCCGAGTCGGAACTTCTCCCGGTTGGGAGCTATGTTTATCTGCTTGATTGGTATCAAGACGGTGCATTCATGTGTAACATTATTACGTCTGCCGACTTTAAGGTGGTGGATAAGGCGTGACAACGCTTACCGCCACATTCGTACCGCAGAGACTTGACGTTACATTCAATGTTCCATCATTCGCGACATCAACAGGAACTCCCGTTGCGAGAGACTACGTTGAGCGAGATCCATACACGGGTGATTATGTTGTTACGCCGTCCGATTCGGAGCAGATGCTTGCAACAGACGGACTCCGCATGACGGACAACATTACAATTAACCCAATCCCAAGCAATTACGGGAGAATCAGCACGGACGGCTCTATTATTATCGTTTCGTAAGGAGAGAGAGAACATGGCACACCCAACTGTTGTGATTAATAGTGTGGTTTATGCCGATACGCCAGAGGTTGACATTCCCAAGCAAGGTAGCGGTACTGCGAAATTTTATGATGCGTCCCAGACAGATGTTGCCGCCGGAGATGTGAGAACTGGAAAGAAATTTGTCGGAACGAGCGGCGAGGACACGGGTTCTCTTGCCGACAATGGAGCAACTGGTGGGACGATTTCCACGAAAGCCGGGAGCGTTTCAATTCCGGCGGGTATCACCACTGGTGGTTCTGTTACGATCAGTTCTACCGAACAGGCAAAAATCATCGCGGGAAACATCAAGAGCGGGGTCACTATTCTTGGGGTTTCTGGTTCTCTGTCTCTTCCGACCATCAGCCAGGATAGCACCACAAAGATCTTGAGCATCAGCTGATTGGGGGTGCTTCAATGGCTAACCCCAACATTACTCTGCTGAACGCCACTTACAGTGGGGTTAGTGGAGTATCCCTTCCAACGCAAGGCGGTGGAACGGCAACCTTCCCGTGGGTGGAAGGGTCGGCCACCAAGACCGAAAACGGCACTTACGATGTCACGAACCTTGCCCAACTGGTTGTCAATGTGAGTGGCGGTGGTGGCGGCGGACTAACACTCCTTGGCACAAAGGCATTGGGAACGATTTCCACATCTTCAACATCTGCGGCAGACACGGGAAAAACCGTTACTGCTACGGGAGCATCCTCATATGATTTGCTTGTTGTAATCACATCTTGCACGAAGACAAACAGCAGACATTGGGGAACAATCGGTCTTATTGAGTTATATAACTCAAGCACCGCCACAAGTCCAAACACCGCATCAATTTCGACTAATAAATACAATTATAAAGTAGGTAGCACAGGAACGGTGCAGTCCAGGTGCGGAACTACTGCTTATGGTATCTATCCAAACGCTTGCACTTTTTCAAGTAGTAACGCAACAATCACCTTGTATCAGCGTTATAACAACACCTCGACAGGCACAATCAACGGTAGTTACACAACGAAAGTTTATGGAGTTAAACTCTATGACTTGCTTGGTGCATAAGGCGGCGAGATTGATTGAGTGATGCGATTATTGTCGCACTTATAACGGCGGCGGTTACCCTTCTAGGCACAATCCTAACAACCATCACAACGGCAATTGCGAACAGGAAGAAAACCATATCACGCATTGACGGAGTGGAACTAAAACTGAATAACCACATTGAAGAAGAGGAACTTGTCAACGCAAGGCAGATGCGAGTGCGGATTCTGCGGTTTAATGACGAACTGTGCCGTGGAACGAATTTCAGCGAGAACCATTTTGATGACATTTTGGAAGACATCGCTGACTATGAGACGTTCTGCAAAAATCACAAGGACTACAAAAACGGCAAAGGTCAGATCGCAATGAAGCACATCAAGGAAGAGTACGAACGGCACATGGTAAACCACGATTTTTTGTGAAGGGAGAAGAACATGAAACTACCAGATAAGGTCTACAACGTCCTCAAATGGATTGTTCTGATCTGCATTCCGGCTTGTACCACCGCATATGTTGGGTTGGACAAGATCTTCGGATGGGGATACGGGGATGTTGTTGCCCAGGTTGCGGCAATCGTATGTACGCTTATCGGCGCACTCGTTGGAATCAGCACCGCACAGTACTATAAGGAAAAGGAGTAAAATCGGTACTTTCTGATTTTACATACGACAGGGAAGTCGTTAAAACGCATAAAGACATGACAAGTCTTTAAAAAACGGAAATCATGGTGAGGGAACACCTAAAAACGCAAGGAGTAAGACATGAAAATTGACACAAGCAAGATCACGGGCTATGCGGAGATGACCGCAGAGGACAAACTGAAAGCACTTGAGGAGTTTGAATTTGAAGCTCCGAAACCCGCCACAGACGAAGCAGAGAAACTCAAGGCCGCTCTTTCCAAGGCTAACTCTGAAGCCGCCGAGTGGAAACGTCAGTTCCGTGAGAAGCAGACGGAAGCTGAACGTGCCGAGGCAGAGAGAGCAGAGAGAGAGAAAGCGGTTGAGGAAGAACTGCGAGGACTCCGGCGAGACAAGACCGTGAGTGCTTACATCGCTCAATGTCTTGCTCTTGGGTATGAGAAAGATCTCGCCCTCACGGCGGCAGAGGCAATGGCTGACAACGATGCCGCCAAAATCTTTGAGTGTCAGCAACAGTTCCTGGAGAGCAAGAAGAAAGAACTTGAGGCGGCTGCTCTCAACCATCAGCCGTCCATCACTTCCGGCTCTCCCCCCACCACGCAGCAAGCCGACAAGGAAACTCTGAACAAGACCAGAGCCTACTTCGGATTGCCGCCCATCAAATAACAAAGGAGAAATAACAAATGGCTACTACCGTCTCTCCCACAATTTCCAACAGCATCGGTCTTGCCGCCGAGTATCTGCCCATTCTGGACGAGATTTACAAGGCTGAGTCCAAGAGTGCTGTCCTGGACACCGCACAGGATCGTGTTCGTTGGAGCAATGACACCCAGAGCTTCTATCTGTTTGAAACCGACATGGTTGGACTTGGTGACTACTCCCGTAACGGCGGTTTCGTCCGTGGCGATGTGACCGCTTCGTGGAGACAGTACACTCCGCAGTGGGATCGTGGCCGCCAGTTCCTGGTTGACCGCCTTGACAATGCCGAAAGCATGGGCATGGCGTTCGGCACTCTCGCCGGAGAGTTCATCCGCACGAAGGTTGTCCCCGAGGTGGATGCTTGCCGTTTTGCGGCTTATTCCAAGTCTGCTTCTGACACCATGAAGACCGCCGAGAACATCTCCACTGGTGCTGGCGCGGTTGCCGCTATTGACCTTGGCACGGAGAAGCTGGACAACGCCGAAGTTCCGTATGAGGGACGTATCCTCTTCGTGAATCCCACGATGTACCGCTACCTCAAGGCTGGCATTACTCGCTACACCTACAATGGCGAGAACGGCATTGACTACAACGTTGAGATGTACAATGACATGAGGGTCATCACCGTTCCTGCCGGACGGTTCAACACCGTTTGCACCCTTGCACAGCCGGAAGATCATGACGATGCTGGTGGATACACCGCCGCTGGCGATACGATCAACTTCCTCATCGTGCATCCGTCTGCCATTCTCCAGGTCAACCGCTTCACGCAGCCCCGTATCTTCAGCCCCGAAGTGGTGCAGGAAGCCCAGTCCTGGATGTTTGACTTCCGTCAGTACCACGGCGCGTGGGTCAAGCATCAGAAGGCCAACGGCATCTATGTCAACGCCCCGTCCGTGGTGTCTGCGTAAGAAACAAAACGGGGAGAGCCTAACCGCTCTCCCCACCCCCGTAAGGAGTGCTAACGATGACAGACGCGCAAAAGTTGCTGACAGTGAAGACCTTGCTGGATGACGGCACAGGCTATCTGCCGAGCGATGACAAACTGAACACCTACATCACTCTTGCGGGGAACGAGATCCTCGCTTGGAAGTACCACCTTGTAGGCGGCGTTCCCGGGGACGTTGTTTCTGTTCCTTTTGCTGACGAGGGCGCACAAGTATATGCCGTCATTGCCGGATACACTCACGCGGGTGCTGAAGGTGAGCAGACGCACATTGAGAACGGCGTCCACCGCCATTTCATCTATGAGGACATGATCGGGTACATCCGAAACCATGTGTTGCCGTATGTGAGAGTTGGTGCTGTTGGTTGAGGACAGTTCAGCGTAATAAACGCCCTGTTGCGTATGCGTTCTATAAAGGAATCCAGGAACTCACGGACGAGAACGGAAACTACACGGGCGAGTACGATGTGGAGTACACCGAACCAATCAAGTCACTCATGAACGTGAGCGGCGGGAGAGGACAGGCCGACATCGCGCTGTTCGGACTCACGCAAAACTTCTCGCGCACGGCGGTTACGCAAGACCTGGAAACCCCGTTTGATACGGAAACCGTGTTCTGGGTGGAGCGAGATCCCGATACCGAGCCGTTTGACTATCGCGTGGTTGCGGTGGCAAGGACAATCAACCAAGTTGTGCTTGCACTTGAAGAGGTTGAGGTTTCCACAGAATCCACGGTGAGCGCATGAACGTCACGGTTACAGGACTTGACCGCATCATTGACCGCGTAAACCGCATGGGCAATATGCGGGAGCGGTGTGCAGAGGTTGCAAGGCGTCTGTGCGAAGAGGTGGGAGAACCCATCATCAGAGCCACACACCAGGTTGGACTTGCGGAACAAGACCATGTCGGTGCAGTGGTTGTGTCCGAGCCAACTGACAACGGATATCTGATCCGTGCGTCCGGCGAGAAAGTTCTGTTTGTGGAGTTCGGTACGGGAGATATGGCGGGGGCAATGTCCGCAAACTACGATGCCGTTCCTGCGTCCGTAGCACCCGGAACATGGTCTGCCACGCACTCGCAACAGTATTCCAACAATCAGTTCTGGATTCACGCAGGACAGAGGTACGAATTTACCGAACCGCACCCCGCGTTCTACGAAGCCTACCAGGCGATGGTCACCGAGCTACCGCGCATTGCAAGAGAGGTGTTTGCCGCTTGAATTACACGAACAACGCGATCTACACGCGCATCAGAGATGCTGCCGTGGAGTGCGTGTCCACTTGTGTGTGCTATCAGACGTACACGCCCGTACACGCACAGTTCCCGACCGTGTTTGCCCGTGAGATCGGACGGTTCACGCCCACCAAAACTGCAACCCTTTCCAACGCGCAGGATATCTCCGAGCGCACTTGGGAAATACAAGTGTTCTGCAACATTAAGCCGGGAGCAAAGGAACAGGCGTATGAACTCATGGATGCGGTGAAAGTCGCGCTTCGTGAGATGTACTTTGTGGAAACCTTTGAATCCCCGGTTGAACAGAGGGACAAGGATATCTATTGCCTCGTTGCCAGATTCAGACGAATCATCGGGAGCGGCGAGGAAATGCCAAGCACCGTTGTAAGTGCTTGAGAATAAACAAAGGAGTAACGATTATGGCTGGTGAAATCAGTTCTGCGGGTGTGCAGATTTTCTACGCCCCGGAGGCCGCGGTTGACACTTGTCCGTCTACGGGCTTTAAGCAGAAAGCAACGGGCGCGACTCTGAACATCGCGGATTATGTGACGGGCATCTCCGGGCTTGGCGCGGACTACGATATGTATGATGTCACGCCTCTGTCCGAGACTACAAGACACCGCTTCATCAAGGGTCTTCAGAACAATGACGGGAGCATTGAACTGAACTGCAACATCAACCCCACTTCCCGTTCGGATTGGGGAAAGATTGTTACCGAGTTTGGCAACCTCACTGGCGGGAAGTCTCTTTGGTTTGAGTTCATTCTTCCCGGCGATACTGACGGCTTCTTTATCCGTGCAGAGCCTCTGCCGATGCGTTTCCCCGATCTTGAGTCTGCACAGGCTGTCCAGGGTGCTGTTCAGCTTGTTGAGAACAAGTGTACGGGATTTTCCACGAAGATCGTGTCATAAGCAAACACACAAAACAGGGGCGGCGAGTACAACTTACCGCCCCTTATAAAAAGAACAGGAGACATTATGATTACCTTTACGGCTGAAGGAAAAGACTACAAACTGGAAGTGACCCCCGCCACCATCAAGACGATGGAAGAGAAGAACGGCGTGAACTTTGCCAAGTTGGGCGAGAAGATGCTTGCCGCCGAAACTCTGTGGAAAGGTATGTTCATCGCGCACCACAACAATGTGCCGGACGCAACGAGGATGGAAATATACCGCGCCCTGTCTGCGGTTGCGGATGGTGACGAGCCGGAGTATGACGAGAACGGAGAACCGATTGACACGCTCATGTCTGCCGTGGGTGCGGAGTATGAGAGCGCGATCAACAAACTGAAGAGGAGCCAGGGAAACCTGGCGTGGAAACGGAGTTAAGCGGCGGCTCCGTTTCGCAAACAGAAGACCCGCCGCAAGGATTTTCTTACGCACACTATCTCGACACCATCTGCCCGTACTTTATGCACTACGGGATGACATGGGACGAGTTTTGGTATGGGTCTATCGACAGACTCCACGCATACTGGCAAGCACATCAGTTTGCGGTAGAGCAACGGAACCAAGAACTGTGGTTGCAAGGACTCTACATCCGCGCCGCCGTTGCCAGTTGCTTGGATAAGAAGAACAAGTACCCAGATAAACCGCAACGCATCACGCCGATGACCGCAGAGGAACAGGAACTGGAGAACAAGCGAAAAGTCGAGCAGATGCGTGAGCAGTTGCACGAAATCAAACGCAGATGGGACGCAAAACACAAACAACCGGGAGATGAACGGAATTGCCAGTTGAAAACCTAGAAATAAGAGTCAACCTGGTTGGAGCAGACGAGGCGGCTGGTAGGCTTAACTCTCTTGCGGATGCACTAGATCGAGTTGAAGCGGCGGCAAGAAGATCAAACAGGGTTGCTAATGATACCGCAAGACAAACCAGTAGGGTTGGAGAAGCCGCCAAGAAAGCAAATGGTGGACTCAAGAACTTCATTGCGTCTTTGAAGCGCATTGCTTTCTACCGTTTCGTTCGCAGTATCATCAAGTCCATCGTGCAAGCGTTCCAAGAGGGGCTTGAATGGGCGTACCAGTTTAGTGCCGGAATTGAGGGCGAGGGAAATCGGTTTGCCTCCGCGATGGACAGGATCAAGACGGCGGGATCCACGATGAAAGCGCAGTTGGGTTCCGCGTTCATCGGTCTTCTTACCGCGCTTGAACCGATCATCACGAAGTTGTGCAATCTTATGACACAACTCGCAGACTCGCTGTCCCAAATCTTCGCGGCGTTTACGGGAACAACCTACCTCAAGGCGGCAGATGTACCACAACAATGGGCTGATGCGGCAACGAGCGCGGGAAGAGCGGCAAAGGAGTGGAAAAATCAACTCCTTGGGTTTGACGAGATCAACAGACTTGAGGAACCCTCCAACGGGGGCGGCGGCAGTAATTCCGGCGTTGACCCGTCCCTCATGTTTACGGACACCCCGATCAGCGAGTGGGCGATGGGGATCCGAAACGCGATTGAGCAGAGTGGACTCGCAACGGCATGGGGAAATCTCAAGGAGGCGTTCGGGAACTTCGGAGACTCCGAGTTTGGAACGAAACTGCAAGAGATATTCGGCATCGTCACGAACAGCACATTCCTCTTCTGCTTGAACACCATTGCAAGCGTTCTGCAAATCATTGCGGACTTGCTCAACGGTGACCTCAAAAAAGGCGTGGAAGATGTTTGGGGGTTCATCCTCGATGTGGTGTTCGATCCGCTCATCATGGTTGCACGGGTGATCGACACCATCTTCGGAACCGACCTCGCCGGGTGGTTGGAGGATGTCAAGACATCTCTTGAGGAACTGGATGTCACCAAGTTTGAGGGGTTCCAAAAACTTGAGAAAGCCTTTGAGGATCTCAAGGTGGCGTTCGACAAACTCAAGGAGTCTTTGCAGACACTTGGAGCGTGGTTGGATGAAACGGGCGTTTCCGATGCCATCAAAGAGTTCCTTGGTTGGCTCCTTAAAGAGAGTTTCGATGTGTTTTTAAGATCGTTGGCGTATGGAATCGAGATCCTCGCTGGTGCGCTGACGATTCTCGCCGATGTCTTGAGCGGAGACTTCTACTCTGCAATCAATGACATCAAGAACCTCCTCTCCGAAATCGTCTTTGAACCCTTTATCATCCTTGCAAGCGTGATTGACTCCATCTTCGGAACTGATATTGCCGGATGGATTGAGGGTGTCAAAAAGGCAGTTGAAGACTTCGACCTTGCTGGGTGGTTTGACGAGCAAATCGAAAAGTCGAAGCAAAGATGGGAGGCTTTCAAGCAGTTCTTCGTAGATGCGTGGGAGAACATCAAGCAGTTCTTCTACAAACTGACGCACCCGTTTGAGAATGTCGATTGGGATCAGTTCGCATACGATGTCGGATACGCCGTTGGGCAGATGATCCTCGCCATCGCCGGGTTCTTCACGCAAACGATTCCGCAACTGTGGGATACCATCAAAGGCGAGTGGGATACATTCTACAACGAGACTTGGCCTCAATGGGAAGACGATACGCGGAAAGCGATTTGGGACTTCATCACCGTAACGATTCCCAAGTTCATCACGGAAGACCTCCCGGAACTCTGGAATACCATCAAGGACGATGTGAAGCAGTTCGTTACGGAAGACCTCCCGCAGTTCATCCTTGAAGAGATTCCCGTGCTGTGGAACAAGATTAAGGAAGAGGTTTGGAACTTCTTCACGGTGACACTCCCGGAGAAGATTGCCAACATTGACGAATACTTCACCGACACGGGCGAGAGCATCTGGGACGGCATTGTTGAGGGGTGGAACCGGGCAACCGAACCCATCGCCAACCTTGTCAACCGTTTTGTGCAAGGCTTCAAGGACGCGTTGGGAATTCACTCTCCGTCTACGGTCTTTGCGGAAATCGGCGGGAACATTGTGGACGGTCTGTGGGGCGGCATCTCCTCCGCGTGGGGTGGGTTTGAGTCTTGGTTTGAGAGCGTGTTCCAAAACCTCATTAACTGGTGTCAATCCGCGCACACCTGGTTGCAAGATGTAATCACGGGCATCGGGATGGTCAAGGGTTCCGACACCAAGTTTTCGGGTAGCATCGGAACTTTCGCGTCCGGCGGTTTCCCCGAAACGGGATCCCTCTTCTTCGCAAACGAGGCTGGCCCGGAACTTGTTGGCACGATTGGTGGACACACGGCGGTTGCGAACAATGACCAGATCGTGTCTGGTATCCGTCAAGGCGTGTACGAAGCGGTCATGGCGGCGAACGGGAGCGGCAACGGTGATGTGACCGTCAAGGTGTACCTCGACAGCAAGCAGATCAAGGCGGGTCAGCAGAGACTCAGCCGCGCAATGGGGGTGTGATGAATGACCGTAGAGATCAAGAACTCTTCCAACACTTGGATCGACATCACTCCCTACATTGCGTTCGGCGGTCTGTCTTTCTCCCGGAACGATGTGGACGCGCCAGACGCAGGACGGAGCATGGACGGGCTTATGCACCGAGGGCGCGTGGCGGTGAAAGAGAAGATGAACATCAACACCATCCCGCTCACGAAATCGCAAAGCTCGTCCTTGCAGACGCTCTTATACCCGGAGACAATTTCGGTTCGCGTCACGCCCTATCCGCGCACGAACGCAGCGCACACCATGTCCATGTACTCCAACAACGTCAAGGTCACATACCTTATCCACTACACAAGTGGCGAGGATATGCAGAGCCTTTCTTTCCCGCTGATTGAGAATTGAGGTGACGGCGGTTGCAGACCACATCCGCACTCTACAAACAGCTTATTGAAGACGATAACCACTGGTTTGAAACCTATGTCACCATCGGCGGGAACACCGTGCCGGAATCGGTTCTGAAGTCTGTCAAAACCCAGAACCAACTGTTTAACGGAAACACGCCGAGCATCGGAAATGCAGTGGCGGCGCAGATTGAAGTGCGCCTCTTTGACCCAGGCTACAGTATTCCGCGCATGGCAGAGATTCGTCCGTACATCTGCGTTACGAACGGAACGGATACGTCCGAGTGGATTCCACAAGGCGTGTTCTACGTTGATACGCGCACGATCACGCAAAACGATGACGGGCTGGACATCCTAACATTGAGCGGGTTTGATGCCATGCTCAAGGCTGACCAGACTTATACGCAGGATACGCAGGAGATAGCAAGCACCGTTGTCAAGAACATTGCAACGATGATGGGGCTACAACTCTCTGACATTGATGGCCATGTATGGGATATTATTCCCATTAATGGCGGTGATACAATTCAGTGTTCCGGGGAGTATACGGCACGGGAGCATTTGCAATACATCGCGGCTCTGTACGGCGGTAACTGGACGATGACAAACGAGGGAAAACTGAACCTCGTTCGCATCAACGATATCCCACCCGAAACGAGCTTGCTCACGGACGAGGACGGACACACGCTGAATTTCGGAGCGGCGGCAGACAATGACACACCAAACGCGCAAAGGGTGGTTGTTTAATGGCGTTCGTTAACTTTAACCTTCTAAAACGCGTCAGCAATTACGAAACGTCCAATATCTTTGACGCGTATGTCCGTGTGGACGTGGTGATGGGCGAGGACAATCAAGGGAACATCATCACGGTATCCTACCCAGCAGGAGCGTCCGAAGATGACGGGCGCGTACTGACGGTAGATATGCCGATGTGTACAGACACCGCTCTGGCACTCACGGCGGCGCAGAGAATCTATGACTCTCTGAACCATAAAGACCCGCTGTCCTTCCAGTATCAGCCGATGATTGCGGACGGTGCGCTTGCCGATCCGTCTATGGAGTTTGGAGACTCCGTTGAAATAAACGGAACGCATTCTGGCTTCTATACTCGCAGCGTAAATTTCGGACGGCTCATGAAAGCAGACCTCTCCTCTCCAACGGACGAAGAGATTGACCATGAGTATCCGTACCAGGATTCGCAGGAACGCCAGATCGTCAGAACTGCGAAAGAGTATCGTGCCGGACTATATGTGAACTCACAGGCCATTACGGCAGAGGTTTCAGCAAGGCAAGCGGCAGACACAAACGTCACAAACACGCTCCGAAGCGAGATCACACAGACGGCAACGAGCATCAATGCCACGGTGCAAGCAGAGACGAATGCGCGTATCGCAGCCGACAACGGAAAGCTTGACACCACGAATACGGCTCAATCCTTCGGGTGGTCTTTGCTTTCGTCCGCGTTCCAACTGAAGAACAACAACACTACCGTCTTCCAGTTTGACGCAAATGGTGTTGCGTTCAAATCAAACGGCTCAAACGTGATGACTGTCACGCGCACTGGCGGTCTGTATGTGAAGGGCAACGGCGAGTTTACCGGGACGATTACCGCAACAGGCGGCACTATCGGCGGCATCTCGTTGAGCGGTTCGTATGGTCTGTACACGAACGGGAAGACATCTGCGACATCCACCGCAAGCGGTTTCCTCATTTCCAAGAACGGTGCGATCTATGTCGGCGCGTACAACAGCAACGCGGGAGCGTGTCCGTTCCAGGTTACAAGTTCTGGTGCAATTACTGCAACGAGCGGTAAAATTGGTGGTTTCACGATTGGGTCTTCCGCGATCTACAACGGGAAGAATGCAATCGGCGCGGACACCACGGCGGGTGTGTTTGTCGGAACGGGTGGCATAGCCCTTGGAAATGGGACGGCAAACCACACGTTCAAGGTCACAAGCGCGGGTGCGCTGACCGTCAAGTACGGGATGGCGTCCTTGTCAGACACGTCAAACAACGGCGTGTACATCGGCACGGACGGCATTGCGTTTGGTAAGGGAAAGTTTAAGGTAACCTCTGCCGGAGCGTTGACCGCGACATCGGGGCAGATAGGCGGGTTCACCATCGGCTCGTCCTCACTGTATAACGGGATGACCTCGCTGTCCGATACCACGCACAACGGCGTCTTTGTTGGGACAAGCGGTATTGCGTGTGGAAAGGGCGCGTTTCAGGTCACAAGCTCTGGAAAAGTTACAGCCAGTAACCTTGTGCTTTCCGGCGGTTCTATTACAATTGGAAGTAACTTTAAGGTTACAAGCACTGGAAATGTGACCGCGAACAACATGGTGCTGACAGGAACGCTGAAGATCGGCGGGACAAACATTACCGCTGAAGCACTTCAGCAAGGAGCGCAGAGTGCTTACACGAACGGCTCAACCTGGTCAACGGGCGCGGGATACGGATACTCATACAATAATGCCACGAACCAGAACAGCGGTGTATATCCGACATTCTTCCGCGCCACCGTCATGTATTGCTCTTCCATCACGCTCACGTCCATCATTGACCGCAACAATTTCTCGCGGTATGCGGCATGGAGATATCTGCAAGGCGCGGACGGAAATTACTACTATTTCCTCTGCGGAGCGGCATCGTAAGGGGGACTTATGACACACGAACAGACGATTGAGGCTGTGATTGAAAACCTCAAGGGACTCTTCCGAGACAAGGACAGGCTTGTCGGAGTGGACGATTGGGACACCTTCATCGGGTGTATCTGCGCTCTGGAAAAGGTCAAACAAGCACTGACCATTGTGGAGCAGGAAAACAAAGAGGAGTGATCTACCTTGGCTGATAAAGCGATATCTGCGCTGCCGAACGCAACAACCCTGGGCAACTCCGATCTGTTCGTTTTGTCGCAGAGCAACGTGGCAAAGAATGCTACATGGCAGACCATCATCGGTTATCTGACCACCGCCCTTTCTGGACACGGCGGGATCTCAAGCATTGCCAAGACGGGGACGAGCGGTCTGGTGGATACCTACACCATCACGATGGCTGACAACACCACTACCACGTTCACGGTGACAAACGGTAAGGCCATCACTTCCATCGCTCTCACGGGAACGAGTGGGCTTGTAGATACCTATACAATTACCTACAATAATGGGGACACCGACACGTTCACCGTCACGAACGGCAAGAGCATCTCGTCTGTGGTGAAGACTCCGGCTGTCCCGCCGTCCCTCGCCGACAGTTATAGAATCAACTTCAATGATTCGTCTTACTATGACTTCACCGTGGACAACGGCGTGGGTCTTGCAAGCATTGACGTGTACTATGCCATCTCCGACCAGGGCGTTGACCCGTCTGCGGTCACCGGGTGGGGTGGTTCTGTTGTTACTCCCACCGCCGCGAACCCGTTCCAGTGGACGAACATCCATATGGTAGACAACACGGGAACGGCTACGGACGTGTACACCATCACGAAGATTGCGGACGATCCGACCATTACTGTGGGAACGGTAACCGCCGCGTCTGGGAACAGCTCAAGCGTTACGATCACGAACAGCGGTACGCCATATGATCCTATCCTTGACTTTGACTTTGTGATTGAACAGGGCGCAACGGGTGCAACTGGAGACTACATTGATCCTGTTGCCTCGTTTGGCACTTCTACGTCTGCCGCAACAGAGCCGTCCACATGGTACAATTCTCCTACAAGCATTTCGTATTCTGCCGGAAACTTCATCTGGAAGAAGATTGACTACACGCTTCACGATGCACAGACCGTTCAAAGCACAGAGAAGACCATCATCGGCTACATTGGACAAAACGGGGCTGGCTCCGGCACAGTAACGCAGATCACATTTAATAATGTGGTTTACCAGGATGACGGAACGGGCAATGTTTCCATGACCATTACCGCAGACGATGTGGGTGCGATTGAGAATCCGTCTACGAAGTCCGATGGGCAAGTGTTGACCTACGATGCCAATGCGGATGCGTGGGTGGCTACAACTCCGTCCGTGGGGCAAGTGAACACCGTCAACAACGTGGGTGTCTCCGTAGGCACAACGAACATTGCGCTCAATGCCACGCAGATTCCGATGTCAGATGTTGACCCAACCGCAATCTCTGCGGCGATTCCGTCCGCTGAAACCGCAACTCCTGCGGCACTTGGCACTGCATCTGCTGGCTCTTCAACCAAGTGGTCTAGAGGTGATCACGTTCACGCAAAACCAGGTCTTGGAGACTTGAGCGGTACACTGTCTATTGCACACGGCGGTACTGGGGCAACCAGTGCGGAAGACGCTAGGTCAAACCTTGGAGTCCCGTTCAGCGTTTCAAGAAATGTTGCCAACAACGCTTCTTTTACATTCACGTTTGGCAACACTTCTGCAATGGTGCTTTTCATCACTAGTGCCGGGTCAAGCGCCCGTGGAGCATACATTATCCATAGTCAAAGCAATGGGTCAATGGGAGCAACCACGCTTGGCGGTTCTCTGTCTGGTGTGAGTTTCAGCACATCCACTGCAAACAAATTTACAATTACCAATTCTTCTGGATACCAGATATTCACCAGAGGATTGGTTATGTTTGGCGATGTCACAACCTAAAGGTGGGGTGATTGAATGCTGAAGAACCTTGAGATTGCGCTTGCCGAAGAGGGCTATCTGGAAAAGGCAACGAACAAGAACCTTGATGACAAGACCGCCAATGCAGGATTCAACAACTGGACAAAATATGCCCGTGACCTTGACAACATCGGCTTCTTTAACACCGCCAAGAACGGATACCCCTGGTGCGCCGTGTTCACAACGTGGACATTCTACAAAGCCTGGGGGGCTGCGGCGGCACGGCTCATGACATATCAGCCAACCAAGTCTTCTGGAGCGGGATGCACACAGGCGGCGGCGTATTACAAATCAAGGGGGCAATTTTATAATACGCCCAAGGTTGGTGACCAGATATTCTTCACATGGGGTGGAGAAATTGAACACACCGGGCTTGTCTACCATGTGGATTCCACAAAGGTGTACACCATTGAAGGAAACACCAACGGCAAAAGCGGTCTGATCGCAAACGGTGGCGGCGTGTATCGCAAATCATACGAACGGAACAGTTCCGTCATCTACGGCTACGGCAGACCGAACTACGGGCTTGTGACTACCGAGGAGCAGAAAGAACCAACCGAGCCGAAGCAGACCGTTACAGACACGGGGGTGTATGACTTGAAGATTAAGCAACTGAAGAAGGGCGCAACAGGAAACCTGGTTAAGACACTCCAGGCACTACTTATCAAGAAGTTCTCTATCAGCTTGCCCGTCTACGGCGTGGACGGAGATTTCGGTGCGGAGACTCTCGCCGGAGTAAAGGTCTTCCAGAAGCGGTACGGACTCACGCAGGACGGCGTGGTAGGAGAGAAGACCTGGGCTAAACTACTGGGTATCTGAAATGGAAGTCAAGCACAGACCGAGGGGTAGTGGTAGCATCCCATATGACCTCAAACGGAAGTGCGTTGAGGCGAGTGCGTCTGGGATAACCACGCGAGAGGTCTTTGACCGCGTGTTCAAGCCGGAGTGGAGCAGAATGGACTTTGAGACATTCCGTCACAAGCTCCGAGATTGGAAGAAAAAGCAGATGGCTGATCTGTCCACGCAAGAAGCGGCAACCTATCCCGGCTTCTTCGCACACGCTGCCACCGTCCAGGTTGACGCCAAAGGGAACATCACGCAAGCGTGGATTAAGGAAACGGCAGACCGCGTGGATTGGGAACAAATCTGCGAGATGCTCCGAGAAGCGGTACAGCCGGAGATCATTGACCAACCCGACACGGAATCAAGCAAGCAGATGCTTGAGATTCCTCTGTTTGATTGCCACTTTGGATTAGCAACTATTTCCGATTACTATTCCATCCTTGGCGAGATCCTTGACGAGATCCACTCCAGAACATGGGAAGAGATCCACATCATCATCGGGCAGGACAATATCCATAACAATGATATGCGCGGTCACACAGCCAAGGGGACGGACATCCAGAGGGTGGACATCCCCAAGGCGTGGGCTGACGCGTGGGAGTTCTGGACGGAGATCATCCGAGCGGCGTGTCACAACTCATTAAAAGTGACGGCACACTATAGCCGTGGGAATCATGACGAGTGCCTTTCCTGGGCATTCTTCAAAGCTCTCCAGGCAGCATATCCGACCGTCTCGTTTGACGATTCTCTCGCATACCGCAAGGCGTTCACATGGCGGCAATGCTTCATCGGCTACGGGCATCTTGAATACACCACGGACAGCAACAAGATCTTTCGCGATTTCGTGATGGATTTCCCCGATCAGTTCGCACACTCTGTTCTGCGAGAGGTTCACGCAGGACATCTGCATCGCGAGAGCATAGACAACGGCATGATGATACGCCGCTTGGCATCTGCCGTTCCCACAGACGAGTGGTCTTCCGCAAATGGTTACACGGGAGCGCACAAACGATTCCAACTGTTTGAGTATGCTCCTGGAAGGTTGCGTTCTATAGTGTATATTTGACTTTCGCACTTTGCGCTTTATAAAGTTTGTATTGAACTCAATTTTAAATCAAACTCATAAACTACACTTTTCAATGTAGTTTTTGGATTTCGTTCCGCACTTATTCCGACATTTATATTGCCAATATTTTGAAAAGTGGCAATAAAAATGGCAATGGAGTATTGAAAAGTGTTGCACCGCAACGGGTTTCGGAGATGTGTTACGGGTTCGATTCCCATTATCCGCTCCAGAATATGAAAGTGCCGATAGTGTTCGTTTTTGAACATTATCGGCATCTTTTTGCACATATTTGCCAAGATATTGTCACTTTTCTTCACGAATTGCGTGTTGCGAATGGATAGAATTTTAGCCGTTTTGGCAAGCCTTATTGCCATTTTGGGCGGCTTTTTTACGCAAAAATGGCAATGAAAATGGCAATGGATTTGGAGAGATTATCAATCTTTAGATGGCAACAAGTCGCGGTAGTATTCTGCAACGCGCTCCGAGTACATCCTGCGCCCATCCTCAATGGTGTGGGTGTACACGGAATCCATCACGGGTTTTGACGCCCACCCGCCGTTCTCCATTGTGTACCGCTCCGGCACTCCGAGGAGATGTGAGACGGATGCGAATGTATGACGGAAATCGTGGACGCGCACATGATCCCAACCTCTCCGTTTCGTGAGCCGAAGAAGATGTAGGTAAATAGAGTTCGGGTGCATCTGAACGAGCCGTCCTTCCGGGGCGGCTTTTACCATGTCAAGGATGATTTGGTCAACCATGATTGACCGAGTGCCAGCCCTGGTCTTCGTGGTGGGCTTGTCAACCCACGCGTTCGTGGAATCCTGCACAAGGACGTGGCTGATCGTGACCGTACCCTTGTCAAAGTCAAAGTCCGACTTACGCAGAGCCATCAGCTCCGAACGGCGCAGACCGAGGAATGCCATGAGCAGGATCGGAAGTTCATACTGTGTGCCACGAACCTCTGCGAAGATGTCGCGCAGTTCCTGCGGGGAGATTGGTTTGCCTGTCCTGGGCGGTTGGGCGGGAAACCTTACAGATGGCATCGCACCCTCTTGCACGGCGTTTAATGCGGAAGAAATTAGGCCGAGAGCATTTTTTGCCGTCTTAACAGACGTATAACGCAACTCAACCTTTACAGCGTTCTGCACCATTGTTTTTGTAAGCTCCGAGATCCTGCGATCCATGAGCATGGTGAAACGCCTGGAGAGATAGGAGCGGTAGGCGCGGATTGTAGACGGCGAGAGGATTCCGTCTCTGTCATCAATGTACCGCTCCACCGCCGTTCTGACCGTCATGCGTTCCGGGTTGCGCTTGACATCTGTCAACCCCGCCTTGACGTTTACAGCCTTTGCGATTGCCTTTGCTTCGGTGGACTCTGTGATTCCGATGTCCATCCCGTCCACGCGTACACGGACGAACCACTTGCCGGACGGCAGCCGTTTTGCTTTCGGTATCTTCATGCTGTCATCCCCCGCCTCTGTGTCCAGTATTCTATAGCATCACGCACGAATGCCTCTGTGAGGCTTTCAGCGTCCGCGATATCCCACGGAGCAAAACCCGAACGCAGATACCTTGAGAGGGTTCTCCACGGCAGGACAGCTTCGTACTGTCTCCTGCAAGCCGATGCTTCTGCAAGCTGAACCAAACTGCGCGGTGCGTCTATTCCGTATGTGGCGTCCTCAACGATGTGCGCCCATTCGTGGCTCACGGCAACCTTCTCCTCTGCCGTGGTGCGGATGCGGTGATCGTCCAGGAACACACCCCACGAATCACCGAGGTGGACGGCTACGGCATCTGAGCCAGTGTCAAGCGCATAGTCTCCGGAGAAGCACCGAACCCCGTGCCGGATAAGGTCTGCGTATACTTCAGCGAGTGTCAATCCTTGTTCCCCCTGTTTGCCCTTGCGAGTGTCTGTGCCATCTGGATAAGTATATTCTTATCGTGATCCGTTAAATCGGACTCCGCGCCGTGCATGGCATATGTGAACGCAGAGAATTCGTTTGTAGCCGTTGAGCGTTCCATCGGAACATCGTACCCCATGAGCCACGCTTCGGATACGTCCAGAAAGACGGAGAGTTTATAGAGCTTTGTCTGTCCGGCTTCGTATTTACCATGTCTCCAATTGCTGATGGACGCGTGGTCAATCCCTGTTCCACGAACGATGTCTGTAGCCGTCTTACCGCGAATCCGCATGGCCTCGTTTAATCGTTCTGCGAATGTATTCATATGGTATCACCTCGCCATCAAGAGTAACAAAGGATATCCTAAATTGCAATACAACAGAATCAACAAAAATTTATTATGGATTTTCAAAATAGTGCTTGACAAATCCTACGCTGTTGTGTATTATGGGCTTGCGGTTAGGAAATCCTACAACACATAATCAACTAAATGAAACGAGGTGAATACAATATGGAATATCAGTTTAACATGGGCGCACTGAAGGAACTGATTCGCAAAAAGGGATATAAACTGGGAGATATGGCGCGGATGATAGGAATCACGGCTGGTACGTTCAGCCAGAAGTTAAGTGGAATCTACGAATTCAAACAGGGCGAGATTCGCAAGATTTGCGAAATCCTTAATATCCCTAACGAGCAGATTGGGTTCTATTTTTTTACGCCAATGTTTAGGATTTCCGAAGTATGAGAGAGGGGGCAAGATGACGAATGGCAACCGCACGGGGAAATCAATTAGCCGACCGCCGAGCAGATGAGGACTATATCCGAAGCGTCCGTGCGGCAATGGCGGCAGCAGAAGTCACGCGGGAGAGACTTGCGGAACACTTGGGGATGTCCAGACAGACCTTGAGGAACAGGATGGCAAACCCGGAAACGTTCACACGCGGGGAAGACAGAAGACTTCGGAGATTTTTAGGAATGGGGGATGCAACATGACACTTCAAGCGGCTTGTCTGTGGAGCTTGGCGTTCTGCCTTGTGATTCTGCTAATGGGGGGCATCATTGATTGGCTCAACCGCAGACGGGAATCCGATGGCAAGCGCATCCGCGACCTGGTTCGCGAGAACGCAATGCTGAAAGCGCAGTTGAAGCACAACAAATTTGAGAGCGAGTGGAGCATTGATTCTATTCGCACCGAATTGGCAATTAAAGAATTGCTCCTGCGTCAGAAGTGGAACGATGCGAAGCAATGAAGCCGTCCTGTGGGATTCGTTCAAGGAGCTTGTCGGTGCGGTGGCATTGCAAGCGGTCAACGATTGGATCGCCCTGGACTACGGACGGGTTGAAGCGATAGTCAACCTTGGGCAGACCATACGGAGAAGCGAGGTAAACGCCTTCCTAACATCGCCGGAGTTTGAATCCTTCCTGCTCCATGTGTGCCGTGGCATAAGCCTTGAAGCGGTAAGACAACAGTTATTCATCAAGAAAGGAGAGCCAATGACGGGAATCAAAGACCTAACCGAAGACGAGCGCAAGACAATCGTTCTGATGGCAGACAACGGCATGAACGTCAGCAAAGTGGCACAGGCGTGTTTCTACTCACGGGTCACGATCTATGAACGGCTTCTGCGTATCAAGGCAAAGACGGGGATAGATCCGCAGGACTTCTGGGGGCTGCACATCCTGCTGTCTATGTTGGAAACAGAAAAGGAGAAGAGCCGTGAACAGGAACGGAAGAACGAAAAGGAATGAGGTATCCACCCTCAACTGGCAGGATCTCAACTACCAGATTTACGAAGCCGCAAAGAAGAATCTTCCGAAGGACTTGAGTCCGAGAGAGTACGAAGAAGAAGTCAAAAGGCTTGCGATCAAGTACAACATTTGAAAGGAGAAACAGCAATGCCTATTTATCATTCCGAAGACCTTAACTTCAGCAACCAGTACCTTTCGTTCATCTTTTTCGGTGCGCCCGGTACTGGCAAGACCACGCTTGGCTACTCTGCACCGAACCCTCTGGTCATCAACCTTGACCGTGGAGCGCACAGGGTTAAGCCGGAACACAGGGAAGGCAAGGACACTTCTGTCTGCGCCAACCTGGACGAGGTGAAAGCAGACCTTGAGTTTGCGAAGGGAAAGTACCAGACCATCGTCATTGACACGGGCGGTGCGCTCGTTGAGATGATCAAACAGTATGTGGTAGACCATCCGCAGGACTACAAGGGCGGCGCAAAGGCGATGGGCGGTATCTCTCTCCAGGGATACGGCTTCGTCAAGACCATTTGGGGCGATCTGGTACACAACATTCGGCAGAACTTCAACGTGGTGTTCATCTTCCACGAACAGGCCGAGCGCAACGGCGATGACGGAGTGTTCTACTCCATCGTGGTGGAAGGTGCTGCGAAGAACAGCGTGTGGCAGAGTGCGGATCTCGCCGCCCGTCTCTTCATCAGCAACGGCACTCGTTACCTTGGCTTCACGCCCACGGAATCCTATTCCGCAAAGTCCTCGTTCGGAATCTCTGGTCTTATGCCCGTGCCGGAACTGAACCCCGGTGAGCCGAACGATTTCCTCACGAAGCTCTTCGCAAAAGTTCGTGCCAACCTGGATGCGGAGAACAAGGCACTTGATCCGCAGAGAGACGCTTACCGCACGGCGATGGAGAAGGCAAAGTGGATCTGCGAACGAGTGAATGCACCAGACGATGTTGCCGCCGCCGCTGAAGCCATCAAGGCAATCGCACACGCACTCACAAGTGAGAAAGAATCCAAGGCGATGCTGAAAGCAAGGCTTGCGGAACTGAACATCGTGTGGGACAAGACCGAGAAAGTTTACAAGTATGCCGAGTAAGGTTCGGGTCACAAAGACCCTTCTGGATTCGTGGTTGTGGTCATTCAAACGGGACGATGGGTGGGAAGACTTTCTTGCCACCCTCAACCGTGAACCGAAACAACCGACACAGGCCATGCTAGACGGGACGCGATTTGAGAATGTGCTGAACTCCGTGCTGAATGGGGAACATCTGCCAGACCATCACGAATGGGCGTACCCCATTACGATTATGGCAGATGAGCTTTGGGGTTCGCAACAGCAAGTGGTTCTGTTCCAAGATTGCGAGGTTGACGGGCAGCCGTTCCTTCTCCACGGGGTTCTGGACTATCTACGGGAAGGTCATATTTGGGATTGCAAGTTCACAAAGAACTACCATCTCAACAAGTACTTCTGGGAAGGAACTGCACAGACCGCCATGTATCTTGCACTCGTTCCAGAAGCCCTGGATTTCACCTACATCGTGAGTGACGGCAAGTCGGTGTACAGAGAGCGGTATCCACGCGAAATCGTCCCGCCGATTGAACCAACAATCAAAAGATTCATGGAGTTTTTGAAGCGCAACAATTTGTGGGAAACATTTGAAAAGAAATGGAGAGTAGAAGAATGAGCAATTGGGGCTTTCAGAGAGAAGAGACAGAGCGCGAGAGTGCCGTAACTGGAAAGCACCGCGTAGTCATCACAGAGGTCACGGAAGGCGTCACCGGGCAGATGTCCAAGAACCCCGGAACGCCGATGATTATCATCAAGCTCCGTCCGAGCGGTAGGCACTTCTCCGTCACGCACCGCATCGTGAAGAACGATTACTTCAACAGGAACATGACACAGTTCTTTGACGCGTTCCCGGACATTGAGTGCGGTGACTTCAACTTCCTTTCTTGGGTTGGATGCGAGGGAGCTGCGATGTTCAAGCAGGACGATAGGGGGTACACGCAAGTACAGTACTTCCTCTCACCCGAACGCGCCGCGGATCTCCCGCCGTTTGAAGGGGACAAACCAGAGCGACAGGCCGTAACGATTCTGGTGGACGATGAGTCCGAGCCGGACGATCTCCCGTTCTGATGATTAAGCACTGGACAGACAAAGAACTGAAAGAAGCACTCTCCACGCTGACGATCATCTGCGACACACGGGAGCAGGACAGGCACTGCGAAGAGTACTTCAAACGGCACGGCATTCCCCATATCACACGAAAACTGGATACGGGGGATTATTCAGCGCAGATCGGAGACATGACCCTGGAGCGGTCTGTGGCGATTGAACGCAAGCACAACCTGGACGAGCTGTGCGGAAATATGACGGCTGACCGTGATAGATTTGAGCGTGAGTTTCTCCGAGCCAAGGCACACGGATTGCATATCTTCCTCGTTGTTGAGAACGCAACATGGAGTGATATTTTCGTTGGGAATTACCGCTCCAAAATTACTCCGAAATCTATCACGGCATCCATTCTTTCGTGGCTTGCGCGGTTTGATGTAACGCTGATTTTCTGCAAGCCGGAAGAAACGCCAAGATTAATTTATGGCATTCTTTATTACTATGCCAGAGAGGAGCTTTTATATGGCTGACAATGTTGAGCATCCAAACCACTACACCAAGGGCGGTGTAGAGTGCATTGATGCGATTCGCGCAAGCATGACCGCAGAGGCGTTCGCAGGATACTGCAAAGGAAACTGTATGAAGTATCTGTACCGCTATGAGGACAAAAACGGCGTTGAGGATCTTCGCAAAGCGGCTGTGTATCTTGGGTGGCTCATCCAGACGGCAGAACTGATTGAGTACAACAATCAGCAGGAAGAGATTTAACTTTGGGCATGGGGGACAAGCCTGTACCGTATGAGCCACGGCACGGACGGGTGCGGGACGATGTAACGGGGCGGGAGTACGTTGCGTGTGCGGTGCGCTCCTGCCCACACCCGGCGGTGATCCGAAGATACGGAACGGGTGGCGTGGCTAAAGTGACATGGTACACTTGCAGAAAATGTCACTATGGAGAGAAGAACAAATTTGACAGCGGGGTGAGATGTTCCTATGAACTGGAAGACGGCGTTCAAGCAGGAGAGAAGGGCTGATTGGGGAGACATCGCAGAGGCCATCCGAGCGAGTGTAAAAATTCAAGATGTACTTCAGATTTACGCCTCTTCTGTCAAGCGTAGGAACAACCGCTGCCAGTGTCCGATCCACAACGGAAGGGACTTGAACTTCTCATTCACGGACAACGGATACAAGTGTTTCGTGTGCGGGGCATCCGGCGATGTCATCAGCTTCGTCCAGACCATGTGCGGTCTATCGTCCAGGGTGGACGCCATGAAGCGTATCAATGACGATTTGCACCTTGGACTCCCCTTGAATTGCACATTGAACACTATGCAAAGTGCAACACTTGCACAACGCAGAGAAGAGCATGAGAAAGCTCAAAAACTCAAAACAGAATGGACGAAAAACTACAAACGGCTTTGGGGCGAGTGGATTGACCTGGACAAGGCAAGGATGAACGCAGACCCCGAATCGGAAGAGTACGCCGACGCCGTGAAGCGCATTGACTATGTGGCATACCTCATAGATTGTATGCCAGTAGAACCGAGGTGAGTACTATTAATCAAAAGTACTTGAGCGTATCAGACACGCGAAGCATCCTTGTGCCGGACAAGGAAGGGAAACCCGCAGCTACGATAGAGAACTTCGCGACCATCATGCGGAACGATGTCACATTCTCTGCGATCCGATACAACGAGATGTCTGGGTGCGGGGAGATTCACGGAAAGACGAACGGGAAGATCACCATAAAGCGGTGGACGGACGCGGACGAAGCAAACTCCATGATGTACATTGAAGCAAAGTACGGTCTGTACAGTAAAGACAAACACGCCGCCGCATTGAGAATCTTGTTTGAAGACCGTTCCTATAATCCGATCATTGATATCGTGGACGGCATCAAATGGGACGGGAAAGAAAGGTGCAACTTCTTCCTGCGGGATTGGGCAAAGGTTGAGGACTCCGAGTACACACGGGAAGTGTCCCGCCTTATCTTCGCGGGTGGCATCCACAGACTCTATCAGCCCGGTACAAAGTTTGATGACGTGCCTATCCTTATCGGCACAAAACAGGGTGAGGGAAAGTCCAGCTTGATTCGGTTTCTTGCCATTAACGATCAGTACTACGGCGAGGTAAATCTTGTAGAAGGTCAGCAAGCAATTGAACAGTTGCGCGGGAAATGGATCTGCGAGATATCAGAGCTTCTGGCACTCACAAAAACGAAAGAGCAAGAGGCTGCGAAGGCATACATCACACGGCAAGTAGACTCCTACCGAAAGCCCTGGGACAAGAACGTGTCGGATCTCCCACGGCGGTGCATCATGATAGGAACTACGAACTCCGACTCCCCGCTGACGGACAAGACGGGGAACAGGCGGTACTACCCCGTGGAAGTACATTGCAACGGATACGATTTGTTTGATCATGAGCAGGAATGCCGCGAGTACATCCTGCAATGCTGGGCTGAAGCGAGAGAACTGTACCGCGCCGGAAAGATGCCGAACTTTGCAAACAGGAAACTGACCGAACAGTACCGCGAAGCACAAGAGGCTGCAACACAGGACGATTGGCGCGTGGGTGCGGTGCAAGCCTTCCTGGAACAGAAGAAGCCTGGAGAGCTGACGTGTGTGCGTGAGATATGCCACCGCGCTCTGTCTCCGAACCAGGACTTCCCGAAAGAGCCGAGCTTGGTTGAGAGCAAGGACATTGGAGCAATTTTAACTCGTCTGCCGGATTGGGAGAAGGTTGGGCAGAAGAGAATTGCGAACTACGGAAGTCAGAAATGTTGGCAGAAGAAAGAAGACGCGCCCGTACCGAAGCCGGAGATTCCGTTCTGGGAAGAGGAAGAGGACAATGTGTAACAAGAAAACGAACCCGCGAAACATACCGCGCACACAGGCAGATTGCGATAGAGCATGGGAGCGCGGAGTGCGTGACGGCGTATGCAATTCCCTCGCGATCTTCATGACCGTCCTGGTTGACAAGTTCAACGGCGCGGAATACGCGCAGGACGTTTGGAAAGCGATTGACAAGCTGTCCGAAGAGGTGGCAGAGAAGCGAGTATCAGTGCCAGACCTTAAAAGGGTCTTGAGAGAGGAGTACGGAATCAATGTCTAACACTAACATTTGGGATTATCCAGAACCGCCGACTAAAAGTAACCCAATCTGCCCGTTGTGCGGGTGCGAGTGCTATACAATCTTCCTGCGCTTTGGAGAGGTCATCGGATGCGATGAGTGCGTAGACAATGAAGACGCCTACGAATGGATGAAGGAGCAGGAAGAAGAGCAGAGGGAGAGGTGCGAGGAATGGCGAGAAGATCGGTGATTAAATACCCGAACTCCGTACCGGGGTGGAGCGGGTGTCCAGAGACTTGTCCAGACTACTGTCCGTATGCTGATTGCACCATGCCCCCAGAGATCGCTGCGAAGAAGCAGGATTCCATTTGCCACGGATGGATCATTGGTAAGGACGGAGATGTGGTGCTTGAAACAGCCGCCGCTGTGAGGGAACTGAACAAGCAGAGACGGCTGATGAAAATGCTTGGGCTGGGGGGATAACGATGCGGTTAATTGACGCAGATGCGCTTGTCTTGAAGCTGAACCGGGTTATTGACGAACACAACAAGATGGTCTGTAGGAGATCGTCAATGAGCTGGAATATGCATGGAAAACTATGGGAATCGTTTTAAGGGAGGGGTAAAAATGTTTATTCAAGTAACAAAGTCAAAAGATTATGACAGGGAAAAATGGTTTAAAGATCGCTTGAAGGAAATCGAGGCGAACGATTGGAAGACACTACAAAGTGTAACGCATCTGTCAAAGGATCAAATACTGCGATATGTTGACTATCTCAAATACAAAAGTCCAAACGATTACGACCGCGAAACGGAGGATGTTCTGGAAACGGTAGTCCAAGAGTGGCGAGTCTCAAACAAGTACGGAACGCCGTACATCCTTAACACGGACAGGATCGATGGGGTCGTAGGGCGAGCTGAACATCCCGGCGAAATCATCGTCTGGATGGCAGGATGGGTTGATGGGCTTCCTGTCTATGGGACACTAAAGGACATATATCGCGTGTTAATGTGAGGCGAGAGTAATGAATAAACGGTATTATTGTGGGGGGAGATAAATGAATAAACGGAAGTGGTATCTGGCTAGGACTACCGAGGACACCTTTGTGAGCAGATCCTGCGGAACTCTGTAACTGGAGAAACGAGCATAGGATGGTGGGGAGAATGAGCGTACTAATCAAAGGCATGGAGATGCCGAAAGGCTGTGCCACTTGTCCATACTACGACAGAGCAGGGAACAAGCCAAAATGCAAAGCCAAGAGTATGCAAGGGCGTTTCATGGAGCAGAGATTAAATCTTGACCGCACAATTGACCACACACGGCAGAAGTGGTGTCCTCTCGTTCCAGTTCCACAGCATGGGGATTTGATAAGTCGAGAATGGCTCATTGACATCGGGCTTCATCTTATGCACACAGCCAGGGAAGGTGGAATGGCGTATAATCTTATGCACACATCCATGAACGACTATATTGCCAATGGCGTGAAATGGTTGTTGCAGTATATCATTAACGCTCCGACCATCATTCCAGCAGAGGGGGAGAAAGTTGACGATGCCAAAGAGTTGCAGAGTGATACTTAAGAAGCTGCTCTTCCAAAGGGCAATTACGCAGGACGAGCACGACAAGTTGGAGAGGAATCTGAAGACGGAAACGCAGACCAACGCAGACCGCATCTGGGCAATGGGTATAGACAGTATCATTGAGTGGTTCTGCCGAGGGAGACCATGTGGGACTTGCCCATACAACGGGGTGGAGTGCAACATTAGAGAGTGGTTGAGAGCAGAGGGGGAGAACGATGACAACAATGATTGAGTCCGATGGATATGCGATTCTTCCAGATATGAAACGAAATCGTATCACCATCCTGCTGCCACAGACGGCACGCACTGCAACGAACACGGTTGCCCAGATTGTGAATCGCAAGGAAGAGTTAACAGATGCCGAAGCAATTCTGATTCTTAATCTTGTGAAGTACATCTTGGGGGTGCGGAACGATGACAACTGATGAAATCATTAAGGCATTGAGATGGTGTCAAGACATCAACAAGAGTTGCGATGGTTGCCCGTGTGACGGAAAAGCGCATTGCCATGACAGATTGATGTCACTTGCCGCCGATAAACTGGAAAAGTTGAACAACATAGGTTATTGGCTCATGAAACTAATGAAGGGAGAACACGATGACAACGGATGAACTGATAAAGCGGCTTCACCGCTATTCGGAAAACTGCGTTGCCTATAAGCTGGATGCTGATTTTGCGGATGCTGTCCAGCAAGCCGCCGATGCAATAGAGAGGTTGAGCATAAGTCAAAAAAATGCGGATTCCGACATTTCTTTTCTTCTAGCAGAACTGCGAGATTGCAGAAACGAATTGTGCCAAAAGTGCGAAGCGTTCCACTATTCAAGCGAGGGTGCTTGTAATGGGTGCAGATGGAGTAGGGGGATTAACAATGGCGAGACTTGATGTACGCATGATCCGAAAGCTGATGTCAGAGGGGAAGACCGTTGCAGAGGTTGCAGAAAAGTACGGGGTAACAAAGCAAGCGGTCTACCAGAGGATCAGAGAAGACGATAGACGAAAAGGACTTTACGCGGGAAAGAACGGGTCAATTGCTGGAGTTGACAAGGTCAAGATGATAGGCAGCGGAAACGAGCGGCTGGTTGACCCCAAGACCGGGATGGTGGTTGACACGCACGGACGGACATCCCAGGTCATCGGCAGGATGGGGGACGAGAAAGTTTCTGCGTTCGTGGCCTATCACATGGAGTGCCTTGCCATGCGCCAGGGTGTTGACAAGAACGATGTGCAAGACCTTTACACAAGATTCATGCGTTATCTCGCATATTGCCAAGAACACGGCGTGATTCCAGGGGCTGCGAACGCAAGGCTTGCAATTGGGATTGCTCCAAGAGATATCACAGATTGGGAGAACGGAAAGCGAGGAACGCCAGAGCATCAGCAATTCGCAAACGATTTCAAGGCGGTTATGGCGTCTGTGAACGAACAAGCCGCCGCTGACGGCATCCTCAACCCCGTGCTTTCCATCTTCTGGAGCAAAGCGTATTACGGCTTGAGCGATCAGCCGAAAGTGGAAGTGGAAGTGGTCAACCCCCTGGGGGACAAGAAAAGCGCAGAAGAGCTTGCCAAACGCTACGCAGACGTCTTGCCAGATGACGAATAAAAATGGGCATAAAAAAAGAGCCAGAAGCGTAATGCCTCTGGCTCTTCGTTTTGCGTGTTTTTGACTCATCATGCGTTTTCGGCAAGTTCAATGTGCAGATATCCGTCCCCTGGTGCGAAGATGAAATTTACCTTCTTGTTCTTTAATCGCTGTGCATCTTCTTCGCAAGCGAGGTTATCAACATAGGTGAGACACTTGACTTCCTTCTCTTCTCCCTGGTCATCCCAGACAGAAAGCCGGATGTCTCCTTGGATGCAGTTCCCTTTCATGAGTGTTTTCAGTGTCATTGTTGTTCTCCTTTCATCTCATGCGCTTATCTTGCGCTCTGCCTGTTCCTTTACGAACATGGCCTTTCTTCTCTTCGCGTCCATGCGGTAGATTTTATCGTCCACGGTTTCCAGTTTGTTCTGCCATTTGAACCACTCCGCAGAACCCTCTGTGCATTTGTCCCTCTGCTCTTCCAGGAACTGTGCGTACTTCTGCGCTTCGTCAATCTTGTATGCGAGGTTGTCAATGTCCTCACGGGCTTGCGTTGCCTGGTACTCAAGTTTCGCAATCTTCTCTTCATGCTTTGCCAGAACGGCAGCCTGTCGTTCCTGCTCCCTTGCGATCCGTTCCTGCTCTGCTCTCTGCCTTGCCTGTTCCTTGGCAAGCTCTGCCATCTGTCTTGCCCGTGCCTTGCTTTCAGCCTGTGCCAGTTTCCATGCTTCACGCTGACGTGTCTGTTCTGCTCTCTGCTCTGCGTACCATGCCTTCTGCCGTTCCTGCTCAAGCCGGATGCGCTCCATTTCTGCTCTCTGCTCTTTCTGCTTGCGCTCGTTCTGTGCCTTGCTGATTGCCTTGACCGCAGAACCAATGCCGACTCCAACGGCTGTGAGTGCCAGTAGTGCTATCATTTCTTTCTCCCTTCGTTGGCGTTGTTAATGTAATGGTTTATGGCATCCATAACGAACCTTGTCAAATTGTCGTACCCCATCGCAGAAGCAGCAGAACGGATGCGTTCACCATCTGCTTTTAGTGGACGAATCACAATCTGATCGCACTTCTTTTGATACCTCTGTACTGCGTTCAACCCATCGTCTGGTCTTGGATGATATGCCATTGTCCTGGTTCTCCCTTCATATCTTGATACATATATCATACCACATATGTATCGTTGATGTCAACAACAACTTTCCCTTTTCCACGTTTCAATGTTTGGAATAGGGCTTGTTAGGTACAAACCCTTTAGAAAACCGCCGAAATTTAGGACGCGCTTACATTTCTGTTCCTTTCGTTTTTGTTATGCGAACTTGAAAATTCCAGCCTTGCGGAACTCATCGTTCCAGCCGTTCACGATTCGCATTGCTTCACTCTTGCTGTCGCAGATGTTCGCAGAAAGAATGCGCGGATCATCAAACGCGCCGGAAAGATTGTTGTTTCCGCGCCACTCTTTGATGAACGCATATTCTGTTCCGCAATCTTTACAACACACGGCAATGTAGTACTTCTTTTTCATGTTTCTTTCCCCACTTTCCAAAATTTAGTTACGGCAAAAGCCGTTGGACATGGGCTTTAGGATGAACCCATGAGAACCGCTTGAAGCTTTTGCGTTTAGAAATAAAGCATTTCGGTACGCTTGAAAACCTTGTCATACTGTTCAATTCTGTTTTCCGCAGAAAGAACAAAATTCAAGACGGTTTTCGGCAATTCGTTTTCCGTAAAAGTGAAAACCTTGTTGCTGCCGTAGACAACTTCGTACCAGTTTTCGCGGTATGCTTCATACATACGCACAAATCTAATTTTTCTTCCATTGCCTATTTCGCGTGTGTTTAACATTTCGTTTTCCCCTTTCCTTATTTTGGGCTTTTGCCCTGGAGTGTGGCTTGTTAGGGACAAACCACCTAGAAACCCGCTTCGTGTGCTAGAACATTTCTTTCTCTAATTCTTTTCTCAACGCTCTGTAGATTTTCCAATCTTCGGCAGAAAATTCCACGGAATCACGGAAACCTATGCAGTTTTGGCACGGATATTCCGTGTCCTGATCTTCTTCTCTGTGGTCATAAATGCAGAACGAATCGCAATAATAATCATTGTCAATTGCGTAGTATATGTTTTCGTCTACATATACCGCAGAAATCCAGATACCACCGCCCGTGTAGAATGCTTCCGGCTTTCTTTTTTTCATTTCTTTTCCCCCTTTTCAATTTTTCGATTGCTGTGCAATCGCGCCTTCCCGTGATCCCGTCCAGATCGCGGGAAGAAACCATTGCACAAGTTACGCTTGCGCGGGCTGTGCTTCGATCACGGCTTTTAGCACGGGGAAAAGGGGATCAGCCTTTGCCTTGTATGCTGTGCTGTGTTCCAAAAACAAAACGTAATCATTGTTTGCGCAGCCCCTGCAATTTACGCAATGTTGATTGTCATCGATCCCACAACGGCAGATATACACGCGCTTTCCCGCTTCCCGAAGGAATTCAAAACACGCCAGGATATAATCGCAATGCCCGTAATTGACGCCCTTCGACGGGATCACGCTTTTCACAATGTTAGCGTTCGGAAGATCGTCGAAAAGGCTTTCGGCTTCGCGCTTTTTGGTGTACGTCCAGAAGATCGCGTTTGCGTTCTTCTTCGCGATCCGATGCCACGCGTTGGCGTACTCTTCGCAGAAGAAATCCCCCGACGCGTGAATTCTGATGATCTTCACGCCGTCGGCTTCGATCTGTGCATTGATCGCGTTTTCCATGAAATCCAGGAATTCCCGCGCGATCACAGTACGCACCGCAAGGCTATCTTTTACGCTCTTATATCGGAAGTTTCCCGCCGTCGCGTAACAGCCGACGCAAGAACACGGACACGTTCCCCGCACTTCCCGCGCTTCCCCGCACACGTTAACCTTGAACGTTCTGTTTGTGGGAAGCGTGGAAAAGTGCCAAACGCCCGCTCCGATTTTGCTGTTGCCGTTAACGAGCAACGGGCTGATCTTCCCGACAGGGCTTTCGATCTTCCCGCCGTCGTAGATAATGCCGTGCTTTGCGTAAATGCTCTTTTTGCTTTCCATTGTCTTTTCCCCTTTTCGTTTTTTCGGTTTCCCGTGACCGTGCAGAAAAGCACGGTTTCGGCGAGTTACCAGCTCGCCATCATCAGACGGGCAATTACTTGTCGCGAATGTAGGATGGAACATTCGCGAAATAGGAAACATAAAGGGTATTGGTTTCCAGGTCAAGGTGTGCTGTCCAGTTCCACCCGTATACCCCCGCGTTGTAACCAAGGGTAAGAAGTTCGTATTTACTCTTGCCGGGAATTTTCTGTTCGCAACAATAACCAGTTTTGCAATGTCTCGCGAAATCGTACCAGTTCTTTAAATCTTTAATAGTTGCCATTTTTCTTTTCCTCTTTTCAATAAATTTATTCAAGCG
>Ga0310690_10001584_pt1 | contig 39894 bp, 55 predicted proteins | sample AusTroGonzalo_MG_2_FD_207661 | JGI IMG/M metagenome (GOLD analysis project Ga0310690, IMG submission 207661) | Bovine rumen microbial communities from tropical cattle in Woodstock, Queensland, Australia - Gonzalo_04 (v2) (version 2) | ecosystem: Host-associated > Mammals > Digestive system >... | reverse complement strand
TCAAGAAGAATACTTTGATCTGCCTTCATAGACACTATCTGGTCGCTATCAGTTAGTGTATAGTCAATGCTAGACTCACGGTCAATACCGAGTACTTCAACATCACCATTATGATCACAGAATATATAAGCTAATGCGCCAAGCGAAAACTCACTTAGGAACTTATCATTACTTACTGTGATAAAACCATAAGGAATATGAGTAGATAAATCGCCAACGACAGTAGCTGTATACCCGTTATAATCAAGAAAAGCTTCAAGTAATTCTTCATAGCTAACATCATCAAGCACAGGCAACTTAGTCATACCACTGTTGAACAAATAATACAAAATATCATTAGCTGTTACGCTTGCAGTTATACCTGTAATATCAGTTTGCCAGTCCGTAACATAGAATGTACCAAGTAAGTCCCACTCATATTCAACTTCTTCGGCAAGATCAATTGGCCTAATATATGCTTTAACCATTACACCAGTCTTTATCTTGCCATAGTATGGCCCAGAAGCATTAGTAGGATTAAACCTTCCACGCTCGCCGAGGAGTGTAAAGCTGAGCTCATTTGAAGATGGTTGACCAACAAATGTAGACCCATCAGTGCACGCCTCATCAAGCAATGTGCAATCTACAATGTAGTTGCTTCTAAGGCACCTTACAGGAGCACTGTGACTTCCGTCAAAGTATATATCTATTGCCATCTCGACGGCTCTATCAGTTGTATTATAATCAGCTGCAGTAGTAGCTACCATGCAATATGCCTACCTTTCTATAAGATTGAAGGATAGATCCTTCCATACCCAATGTGCATGATTAGCACCAAGGCATAATTCAGCAGGTATATTTCCAACGTATACCTTAGCAGTTTTCCAAGTACCGTTTTCCATATACTCAAGGTCGAAGAAAATCTGCTCATGCTCCCAAATTGCATTTAGTATGTTCTGAAATTCAGCTGCAGTAATAGCCTCATAAGTGAAGTAAAATTTACGCTTCTGCGCTAAGAGATCGCCAGCCATTTCTGCATTTGCTAATCTAGACAATGTGGTAACATTATAGCGTTCTTTTTTGAATGTAGTTGGGTCTTTTATTGAAACCCCGTTTATCCTGAAGTGTGTTGAAGCCATTTATGACCTCCTTCTTGTTTCCTTCATCTGTATAACATCCATCTTTCTCTGAAGCTCACGTAAGCTTCTATCATCAGCAATAAGCGTTCCAACGTACATTATTGGAGGAGCATCAACCGGAGCAGCCTGCATGTTGGATCCAGCAATGGCATTTGTCATGTTAGCCATCATAGGGCCAAGGTACTGTGACAAACCAGCAGAGACAGCATCTACAAACGGTTGCATAGCCGTTTTATCTTCAAGAGGAATAATAGCCTCAGCTTTATTGCCTTCAGATATTCTAGCGATATGCTCTCTATTAAAGATACCACCAGTAGCATGCCCAGAAAGTGCAGAAGCGGCTTGGCTAGCTGCGCTTAATGCAGACGAAAGAACGCTTGATATTCTTGAAGAAATGCTACTTAGCATACTACCAACGGCACTAACAAATGATGATATAGCAGACTTTGCTGCTCCAAGCTTGCTATTAACGGTTGACACAACATTGTTAAATGTGGTATTAACCTTACTCTGAATTGATGTCATAGCGCTATTCATTAACTGCACAGCGGATGACTTCCAGCCAGATATTTTAGTTTTAGTGGTAGATGCCCAAGTGCTTATCTTAGTACCAGTATTGGTAGCCCAAGAATTTATTTTACTCTGCGTAGATGATGCCCAGCTAAGTACTTTGCTTTGAGTAGTCGATGCCCAGCTAAGTACTTTGCTTTGAGTAGTCGATGCCCAGCTAAGTATCTTACCCTGCGTGGTCGATACCCAGCTGCCTATCTTGCCCTGACAAGTCGATACCCAGCTACTTATCTTACCCTGTGTGGTAGATACCCAAGAGGATATATTTGCACCTGCCTGAGATACAAAACCAGAAATAGCACCCTTAGCGGTAGTTGCAAAGTTTACTACAGCGCCGCCTATCTGTGAGAAGAAACCTACAAATGCAGACACCGAAGTAGAAATCCAAGATGTAATTGTTGTCCAGGCATTTGTAAGGCCCTGCAATAAGCCCTGTACAATCCAGCCGCCTATTTCAGCAAATACAGTAGACGGTGAGGCAATTCCAAAGCCATCTTTAAAGCCCTGTATAAATCCAGCAACGAAGTTTGTTATAGCCTCCCATACACCGCCTAAAGCATTCTGAATACCCTGTAGCAAACCAGCAATTATATTTGCACCAATTTCAAGCATCCTTTCAGGTATAGTACCAAGGAACTGTAAGAATTGGAAAAATACTTGTGGTATTGTAACTGTAAAGAATGTGCCTATGCGCTGAATAACGCCGCCTGCCCAAGTTGTAATAGTAGTAAGTACGCCGCTTAATGCCTCATGTATTCTGCCAGGCAATGTGAGCAAGAATACAAGTATAGTGCCTATTACAGCAGGTAATGTAACTGTGAAGAATGTACTAAGTCTCTGTAGCACTCCAGAACCCCACTCTACAATACCTTGTAACACCTGCCCAAGTGCCTGCTGTATCTTTCCGGGCAATTCATACAGGAATGTAAGCACACTTAATATGGTTTGTGGAAGTGTCTCAGTAAAGAACCTTCCAATAGCAGCTGTAATTGGGGCAAAGAATGCCTTAATAGAATTCCAAGCATCATTTATAGCTTGCTGTATCTTTCCTGGCAATGTATAAATAAATACTATAGCAGTACCTACAAGGACTGGCAGTGTTTCTGTAAAGAACTTACCTATAGTGCTTGCAATATTAGCAATACCTTTTGCTATTACGCCTACCACATAACCAAGGCCATAGCCTATAGCATGCGGCAATGTCTGTGTAAAGAATGTACCAACAGCGCCACTTGCCTTCCCTAAGGTAGTAGGTAAGGTACTTGTAAAGAATGTACCTAACGAACTTCCCATACTGCTAAGGTGACCCTGTATAGCAGTACCAGCCGTTGATAAGGAGTTTGGAAGTGTTTCAGTAAAGAAATTACCAAATGCATCACGTACTTTACCAACGCCTGTACCTATTGCAGTGCCAGCCTTTCCAAGCTCAGTAGGAAGAGTATTGCCAAAGAAATTACTAATTGCAGCGCCCATCTTCGACAATGCAGGCGAAACTTTAGTCTCCCATAATGCGCCAATAGCGGTGCCAAGTGGCTGTCCAATACCATTACCAACAGCCATTCCAATGGCTGCTCCAGGAGGGCCACCAAGGAAGAAACCTACAATGCCTCCAATAACTGATCCGCATACGCCGCCTATCTGACCACCAATTTTACCGTTTTGTATATCCTGGTCAGTTAAGTCCATGGCTTCTCCCATAAACTTAAGCATAACATTTGATAATGCTGAGGCAAGCAAGCTTGTGATTACACCAGCAATGCCACCCTTAATACCATTCGTTAATGCTTGGGCAGTAGCACTGCCTATAGAAGTACCAAGAGGAGAAATTATTGGAATCATCCACGATGCTAATCCTGTAATTATGCCAGTAAAGCCGGCAAGTATTACGTCGCCTATCTTTGACATGTTGGATACGCCAAATTCATCCTGTATAGCTTTAAATGTAGCATTATACAGGTAACCAGCAATCATGCCAGCCCAACCACCAAGTGGCCCAAGTGCCAGCCTGCCAAGTGTTCCAACAATAGCTGGGATAAGACCAGACCAATCGCCTGTTTGTATACCCTGTATAACTGCAGCAATCCAGGTACCAATTAAACCAGCAGCTGTTGCAGAATTAAATAGTGCCTGACCAGCAGTGGCACCGCCAAATGCAGCTTGTATAGCTGTCCATAGCTTAGGTGCAAGTATTTTACAAGCTGACGATATAGTGCCACCAATAAGAGGATTTTGAAGAGCGGCACCGAAGACTGCTGCAATGCCAGCCGCAATGAGCCCGGCATACTTAGCTTCTGGTGTAAGCCCAAGCTTATCAGCAATGCCTGACCAAATTTCAGCAGCTAATCCACCGGCTAATGCAGCTATTACAACACCAAGAGCAGGTAGCCCAAGTAGAGCTCCGATCAATGCACCAAAGGCTAAGCCAAAGGCGGTGCATATAGCCGCCTGATGCTTTTGCGCTTCATCCATGCCAAAGGCTTCAGCTATCTTTTCCCATAGCATACCAGCTATGCCACCAAGTAAGCCAGCAAGCAATACTTCCCACCAGCTAGCTCCAAGAAGGGCTGCTAATATAGCCGCAATTGCTGCACCCATAGCTGTAGTAAACAACGCCGTGTCAGGATCATTTATGCCAAGAGCATCGCATATACGCTGCCATATATTCTTAGCCCATTGCTTTAACTTTTCAAGCTGCTTCTGGAATGCGCTCTCCCATAAATTAGCAAAGTCAGGAAGGACAGGTTCATCAATACCCATGTCACCAAAATCAAGATCACCAATATCCCAGTCAGGAATTTCAGCATCAGGATTTGTAGTTTCGTCATTGTTATCATTTAATCTAAATACTTCATCAAATGATAACAAATCTTTCTTTGCTTTCTTTGCTTTCTTTGCAGCTTTATCAGCAGCATCGCCAGTCTTATCAAGATTTGAAGACGTAGTATCAAGCGCCTCATTAAACTTATTTATGTCCGCAGTTCTCTTTTTTGTATCAGGCAATATCTTAGTGCCAGGATCAATGCCCAACCACTTTGTAAGCTGCAAACCAAAGTTACGTACAGCCTCACCAGCCTTGGTAGACGTTGCAGCAAGACCAGCAATAGCGCCACCAAGAAGTATAAGACCAAGAACAAGAGGATGTGCAGTAACAACTGCAGCAAGAAATGCAAAGGCCTTTGCGCAAAGCATAACAACCTGAGTTAACGGCCTAAGTATAAATGCGCCAAGTGCGGCAGCCTTAAATACAAGAAATGCGCCAGTAGCAGTGGCAAGCACAACAGTAAGTGCCTTCATAACCGGCTCGCACTTTCTAATCTCATGAACAAATAGCTGTATAACTTGTCCAGCAAGTATGAAGTATGGGCCTATTGCATTTATAATATTGATAAGCTGCCTGATGCTAGCTCCAAATATAGCCGTTATATTTCTGCCTACATCAAGAAGAATAGCGCCAAATTCCTGAAGGATAGCTACAAACTGCCTTAGGTCCTGCTGATCCTTTTTGTCAGGAAAAATATGTTCAAAGACTCCTCCAAGTCCCTTCAATTCATATAACTGATACATAGCACTGAAGAAGTCATTTACTTTCTTAGTAAGAGTTCTAACCTGTTGGTATAATGGATCAAACACGCCAGATACTAGCATTAAAGCATTATCTTTTATGTTTGAAATCATACCTTTCATGGTCATGGTAGAAGCTACAGCCATACCAGCAAAGCGCTCATTTATGCCATCTACAAGAGCATTGATTGCCACATTGGCAGGTATTGCGGCCTTACCAATGTTTTTAATTGCATCCTCAGATAGATTAAGCTTCTCTGCTAATATCTCATATGCAGGAATTCCGGCTTCAGCAAGCTGCCTGAGCTCCTCAGCCTTAAGAGTGCCCTTAGTATAGATCTGTCCTAGGGCTCTAGAGATTGATTCAATCTTTGTAGCGTCACCCTGCATAGTGGCTGCATTCATGACTCCTTGCATAACATACATAACATTCTTTGCTTGTATGCCATAAGCAAGGAGCCTTTGTGCAGCTTTTGCAGAACTTCCAAAGTCGAACGGGGAGACAGCTGAGAAGTCCTTCAAAACATTCACTAGCTCTTCAGCCATATCTGCACTATCAAAAAGATTTGCAAAGGCTGTCTGCGTATACTCAAGCTCCTGCCTAAAGTCAATAACAGCATCAGTAGCATTACGTATAGCATTTAAGCCAGAGTAGAATATCTTTGATATTACAATACCACCGACTATGCGCGCAACATCTTTAAACTCAAATTTAGCCTTTTTCAGAGGATCTACTAAGCCCTGTGTAATTCTGCCGTTCATAGTATATCCAAACTTCTGAATAGTGTCAGAAGCCTTCTGCATAGCACTTTGAAATTGTGCAATATTAGCTGTTAAGTTTACATTTATATTTCCTACTGATGCCATATGTTCTCCTTACCATCCAGGTAAATTGTCAATGTAGCCTTGCTGTGGTTTTTGCCCAGGCTTACTAGGATTATCATTGCTGCCCCACTTTGCTTTCTCTAAGTCACTATACACATTTAATAGTGCATACAACTTTCTTGGCGTCATATTCCAAACCTCATCTTCTGAGCGCCTAAGCAATACAGTACCAGCATATATGATAAATGGCCAGTCCCAACCATCTTTTAACGGATTGACACTGGCCATGCTGGGCTCTTCTAGTTTGGGTCGCTAGCATTAAGTTTGGCTGCCTGACCGGACGCCTCTCTAACCTGCTCGGCAGCTGCCTGCTTAGCAGCTAATACATTACTTGCCTGTGGGTCTACCGGCATGCTGTCATCAAGAGCTACGCCCAACTTTTCGATCATATCATTCATGTATCCAATATCGATGAGGTTTCCAACGTCATGCTCTGTAAGCTCCTCATCTTCCCAACTTAGGCCTGCCCAAAGAATATACCTAAGTCCAAGGACACTGTTACTCTTCTGAACCTCCTCGAAAGCTTTATCTACAGAGCCATACTTTTCTTCGAGAAGTGCGAGCGCATTAAGTGTGAACCTTAAGTGGCGCTCCTTGCCATCCTGTAGCGTAATCGGAACCGATTTCGCTTTAACATCTGCCAAATTCATAGTGTTCTCCTTTTAATACCGGGCTGCTGAGGCAGCCCGTTGCTCATTAGTTACGGTACAGCAGTGAACCAAGAAGCGATAGCTGTTGCAGCATTTGCATCATCCTCATCTGCCTCAACCTTCCATACGTTGTCCTTATTGGTCTGCAGGAACTGACCATTGATGGTATCTGTCTGGAAGTTTACAGAGTCGCCCTTTGTTTCGTTCTGATCCTCAGGATCTGTGAACTTTCCTTTATACAGCCACACATACCTATAGCTGCCGTTTGACTTGAGTGTTCTGAAGCCAATAGCAACATAAGGAGGTGTGTCTGTAGATTTTGATTTCAGAAGACCTGTACTTGAATCATAGGTATGACCAAGAAGAGCGGCTCTTTCCTGAATAGAAAGCTGTGCCTTGTTGATCTCAACCTCAATATTTCCGGTTGTACCTGCGGTCTCGTACGGGCCATCATCAGCAAAAAGTGTTTCCTGTGACGCATTGGGGTTAATATTAACTGCAATTACGCCCTTAAGTGCAACGGGTGATGCCCATGTTTCGGTATCGCCGTCTGTGCAAATAGCATAATGAAGTTTATCTACACCTATTCTTACACCTGCCATTATTATTTCCTCCTTAGTAAATGGTTGTTGTAATGCCCATATTAAAGCCATACACGGCTCTATGGTTCTCATCTAACTTAATCTTAAAGGGTGGCTGCCGAAGACTTACTTGACCAAAACGTTCTTTGGTAAAATCAACTCTCCTTGCAGTATCCTTTACTTCAAGGCTTTGAAATAACTCAAGAGCCTTACTTCGTGCACTGTCAGCACTTGTGCTTCTAACAGTTACTTGCACTGAGCGATGGACTACTTCTGTAAAGTTCATAACCGGCGAACCAGTGTACTCGTATAGTACAATTACGTCATCCGGTTCTTCAGGCGAAAAATCACGGAAGCAATCAATGCCATCGCCCTCAGCAAGCCCTTTGCTAACAAAGTAGCTTATTATGTCAAGCAATAACGGTTGTTGCATTACCTCCTCGCCTTTCTCGCTATAGCTCTCCTAGTGGCTTCTGCCATAAGCTCAGCGTACTTGTCAGAATTAGCATACTCTCTACATGGATCTTCAAGAAACTTTGCTTTGCCAACAACATGAAAGTACTCCAAGTCTTCATGCTGCCTAACCATATAATTTTGAACAGGCTCGCCACTTTTTGGATTGATTGGATTGCCATGCCCGTAATATACAGTACCTACAAAGCGCCTTCGACCTTTTTCGACTATATGGTGAATACTTGAAGCAAGCGTATCAGTATCGCGCGGTACCTGCATTAAGCTCATTTCCTCTATATCTTTGCAAGCAATCTCTGTTGCCCAACGAGCGCCATAGTGAACATTTGACACTATAGCCTCAAGAGTATCACAAACATCATCACAGGATTTGCGGTCAACTTCAATGTTTATCTTCATAAGTACACCACCTTGCAGTCAACAACACCGTTCCTATAAAAGCTCTGTATGCTTTTAATGTCTCGCTCTGTGCCCTCAAATACTACTTTATCCTTTGCATCGATCCTAGTAGTACCTTCTAAGTATAGCTGGTGCGATGATAAAACTTCTGCACCAGTCATACTAACGACTTTTTCCGTTTTAGCAACGGGATAACACAAGGCTCCCTCTAGCTGGCCATACACTGGCTCGCCAGTGCCTGAACGCTTTATAAATGGCTTAATGCCAAACGGTACATTTACCCATTTAAGTAAGCTTTTGTACATGCTACCACCCCCTACGACGATTGCGAACAACCGGAGGGTTATTATCCATACCCTTCATAAAGACTTTTGGTGAGTCATACTTTGGTACAGACAAGCCTGCCGAGTACATCTTAGCCTTATATTCTTCTGCCTTAGCCTTAAAATAACTAAGCCTTGCACTTGGATCTTCTGACTGTGGCCCAAGGGATCTCTTAATGTCTCTAGCATAAATAGTAGCGGCCTGTGTAAATAACAAGTATGCAGCAACGTTATCATTGCCATTTGCCTGCTTTACAAGGTACTCAATTTCTTCGTTTTGCATCAATGGCTCTTCTTTATCAGTATCGCCTATCATAAAACGAAACTTATCTACAAGACTAGCCGTTGGATCTCCACTATAGCTCCAAGACATTTTTGCACCTCCTACTTAGCCTGCTTATTTGCAATTGGCTTAGTAGGTGCCTTTGCCACGTTCTTTGTAGCTTTAGGAGCTTCAGTAGTAACTGTAGCATTAGGAGCTTCAGTTGTAGCCTCAGGCACCTTCTTAGTTTCAAGGTTTACATCTACACCGTACTTATGCTTGAAGTAGTCTTTAACTTCTGCAGCATTCTGCTCAGTAACGGCAATAAGCTTTCCAAAGCCAACCTTGCTCCTAAAAAGCTTGATATTGGCTGCGTCCTCATCACTGAGGACGCGGCCATAATCGTAGAAGATGCCATTTGACTTAAACGGCTTCTTTACTACGTATATCATTCAACGATGTCCTTGAAGAATACTCCGAGGTCAGAGCAGATAACCTTAGAGTCAAAGGCAATCTCGCCTTCAATACGCTCTGTTCCAAGACCAAGCTGATCCATAGGAAGGCGTACGATACGGTTACCATAACCGCCAGATCCCTCAAGACCTGTCCAAGCAAAGATATAGCCAGCTGAAGGCTTACGAAGAGCAGGAGTGGGATTTGAGTAGCACAGGAGTGCATGCTTGCCCATGATGAAGTTTGTAGCTTCCTCTGCTCCTTTAACAGCAGTGTTAGCAACGCCCCATGCTACCAGCACTTTGTCAACCTCAAAGAGAGTAGCAAGAAGGTCTGTTGTAACAATTCCCTTCTGAGTGTACTTGATACGATCAAGAATGTCCTCATGATTCTTCAGAGCATTGAATACATAAGGTGAAAGTACCAGTGTATTAGGACGGAAAGCTGTGCCGCCAGCCATCGCAATACCTGCGTTTGTTACATCACCAATAGGATCTGATGTGCTCTTATTCCAGTAAACAAGCTTCTTTGTTGCAGCATCTGCAGAAGCAGCACCAGCATACTCAGTGCCCCAAACGCCTGTTTTGAAGAACTTTGAAGACCAAGCCATCTCTCTACGGATGAGCATCTTCTGTGTTACAAAGTCTGTTGCGTCCTTGTCGGCATCAAGAGGCTCATCATAGTTAGCTCTCTCTTCAGGTGTGATGTCAGTGTGGAACGCGTGCTTCTTGCAGAAGTACGGATCCTGTGCTTCAACACCGTAATCTGATCCAACGGACTCAGTAGCTGCGCCACGCTCACGAGCTTCATCTCTCATGAAATCAGCACGGCTGTACTGGTAGTATACGTCTGACTGACGCTTAACAGGCACGATAGGGAAAACCTTATCGGCAATAAAATTTTTATCATCCTGCATATAAGCAACAGAGATGTTTGTCATCGCTCTGTCTATATGCGCACTCTGCATTGTAGGCATCTCTTATCCTCCTCTTAATTAAAACATCTTTACGCTGACAAACTGTCCAGCGTTATCTGCGGTTGTAAGTGCAAGACAATTGCTTGCATTGTTTGAAGCAACTGCCATACCGTTGTTGTCTGAAACTACATAGGAGCCAGCATTGACTGCCTCTGCAACTTCAACAATAACGATACCGTCTGCGATCTCTACGGGTCTTCCAGGAGCATCAACCTGATTCATTGATACGCCTACAATTGCTGACGCATCGTTTGCGAGAGCAACTGTGCCGTTGTTAGGGACTACAGATAAGAATCTGTATCTCTTAATATCATTTGTATCTGAGACAAGACTAAATCTCAGTCCAGGAATTTCAAACGCACTTGTAGCTGCCATTAGTTAGCACCTCCTTTTAAGTATTCACGGTAAAGCTCAGGGTTCTCAGTGATTACCTGAGAAACTGCTTTTGCCTTAGTAATATTATCACGCTCAGCTATTTCCTTAGCTTTGCTGTCGATCTTTGCCCAAGCATCTGCAGCGCCATCACCGGACTCGCCTGCAGCAGACTTGCCTACCTCTGAAAGAACTGTGCTCTCAAGGGCACTGTTGATTGTTTCGAGCATCTCGACTACCTCAGGGCTTGCACTCTTAATTACACTAGCGAGCTTTTCAGGCTCAACCGGTATAGCCTTAAGTGCTGCAGCCTTTGCAACTGCCTCAGCCTCAAGTGCAGCTTCCTTAGACTTGCGAAGCTCTTCTTCAGCAGCTTCTTTCTGCTGCTTGATAAGGCTAAGATACTCCTTTGCCTCTTCGGGCATGCTCTTAAAGGTTTCAGTCTGGTCAAAAGAAACAGTTCCTTTGCCTTTCTTATCCTTCTCGGCCTCTTCAGCTTCATGCGCGGCCTGTGCTTCCTGAGCGGCTTCCAGTTCTGTTTTTGCTTCTTCGAGCTCCTTCTGTGTAGCCTCAAGATCCGTCTTAGCCATATCGCGTTCTTCACACGCCTTAGCCAGGCTTTCCTGAGCTTCCTTCAGAGAAGCTGCAGAAGAATCAATAGCGTCCTGGACAACCTTTGCATGCTCAGGTGTAAGCTGCTTTAAGATTTCCTGTACATCCATTGAACTTTTCTCCCTTCTTTTGTATAGTTCTATGAAGGCCTCAGAATTGGCTCCTTCATCACATAAGTCAACCCGATCAATGATCAGGTCCTCGAGTAGCGTTAGCATAACACTCACCCCCTATTATATTATATGAAATTTGGTTTAAAGTTAGGGCTCTATTGGCACTCGTTTACCGCGCCCCTGAATAGAAAACATTCTATACTTGCCAGACTTAACTTTTTCGAAGACTTCAGGATCTTCTATTTTAACAGTTATGAACCAGCCTTCAGGAACAATACCTTCTGGTATGCCCATAGCAGCCTGCTTATCCTTAGTCATAACAATGGATTCAACCACGACTCCCTTGCTTTCACCGCGGTGCATTTCACCACTTGTACGATAGTTAAGCATGAAATCTACAGCCGCCTTTTCAAGCACCTCAGGCCTGATAACATCTCCCTGCCAGTCAAGCGGAACAGAGCCGTCTGCATTCTTTGCAACATTGGCCCAGCCAGATACTAAGCCCTGTTCGTACGCTTTTGCAATTGTTACCTTTAGATTGAACTCATCATCTTTGTATACGCCCATTAGACACCTCCTACGCCAGTGTACGCCATATCAGGCTGCTGAAGCATCTGCTCTGAAGCATCCGCAAGATCACGCGTACCATCTGCAGTGGATACCTGATCGTGCTTGCCGCTGTCTTCCTGCGCCTGTGGTAAGTAAACCTTTTCAAATGTTTCATTATCAAGCTTTGGCATGCTAAGTATATGCCTCAAATAGTTTTGCAGCTTCTGATCACCAGCAATATTAAGTCCCATAGACCTAAGCACAAGCGACACTTCCTGCAAAGAAGGCGTCTGTATCTGACTTGGTACTATCTTAGGAAACTCTGTTATTCCAGGAAACGAATTTACAGCAAACAAGGCAGGAACAACATGTGCATTAAACTCATCTGCTATGTTCTCTACCTGGGCCTGCAAAGAACCAGCAAGTAACGACTGCTTTGTATCAGCCAATGCAAAGGATCCAGACTTCTCGCCTATAAGTATAATATCAGAAAGCATTGTTATCGCTATACGATTGTCATAGCGATCAATAGTGGCACTTATATCAATGGATCTACTAGACGGCGAGGATAGTAGCTTAAGCTCCCAGCCGTAAGGAAGTAAGATACCCTCATTGCTATCCCTACGTACAGAGGCTACGATCTCTTCCGCTTGAGCACGCAACTGAACCATATTAGGATCTTCAGCATTCCATAAGTCAAGCGTCTCTGGCGCATGAAGCACAGGAAATCCAGCCAAATCTCGCTCAATACCAATGCCCTCAATTTCTTCAAAGTGCTTTTTGAAAAACCAGGGTCTATAGGCATTTCGCAGTAGACTACGTCCTTCTGGGTTTTCGCGGTTACTTTTTGTAAGGAACAAAGCACCCTTAGACAAAGGTATTCTGCGTACCTTCCAGTCAGGGGCTGCCTGCTGAACAAAGGCAACAACCTCATTCGTCTCATCATCAAACTCCCACTGGTACAAAGAGCTCTGTGACCTGATCGGTATTTTTCTCCAACCAATCCTACCGTCTGAGTATTTGCTTTTATACTTAGGATTGTGCTCATTCGGCCCCTTGCGTACCTTATAAACAATTTCATGGAAACTAAATCCATATACAAGCATACTTAATATCTCGCATACAGTATTGTCCCACGACATCTCCATATCATGCATGCATTCACACAGGAACTTAGCAGCCTCTTCATCCTCAGGTGCATCGCTAGCAGCCTCAACTGTCCACTGTGTGCCTCTTATAAGCATTTCTGCGAGGTACAGTACAGCGCCTATGACAGGATCATTGTCAGCCATCTCCTTGTAGATCTTACCAGCCTGTGGCCACCGCAGCTCCGGCAAGAACTCTTCATAGATGTATGGGCCATATCTTTCAAGGCCGGAAACACCTATGGGCGTCATGTTTTTTGGTGTTCTTGACATATTTACCTCCTAAACTTACTCCAGTATGATCCAGAAGCCTTTTTGATGGGCGTTGGCAGCCTAACTACAGAAGTAGCCGGCCTAAAGTAACTAAACGCTCCAGAAAATCCATCTATAATATCATCGTGTGCTCCATATGGGAACAAATCGGCTTCATCAAAGAAATCAAGTATATGCCTACACTTATCAGATACAAGAATAGTACCTGCCTCAGCAGCTGCACTTGCATTTCTTGCCCTTTCAACTTTAGAGCCAGAAGATACAACTCCCATAAAGTTATAGCCAGATAGCACCTCACGCTGATACTTATCTATAGTGATAATTCCTGATGAGCCAGGCTCCTGCTCCATTCGTATTGCACAGCCTAAACCATCCTGCTGGGCTGTACGCTTTATTGCCATCTCAGTGTCATGTGGCGATAGCTGTTCTCTGAATATATCCTCTATCCAATACATGCCCTGATACTTAGCCAGCTTAAAGCCAACAGTATAGTCAGGCTCTGACATTCCGGACCTGCTGGTCTTCTTTTTAATTTTACGCTTTTTAGGATCTGTAGCAGCAAGGTCCCAAAACCTAACGCGCTGGGCCATTTCAGGTATTTCAGTTGAGGGTACAATCTGAAACCAGTGACGACTTAGCATATCGCCTTCACCTTTAATCTCCCAGTTACCATTTAGCAACTGCTCGCGCTCAACTGGTCCTAACTCTGCGAGTGCTTCCTTGTAAGTCTCACGATCAAGATAAGGGTTATCATCAAGGCCAGCTGGTATAAATATTCTGCCATTTGCTTCACCTTCAACAAAGAACCTCTGATAGTAGTATTCTCCATACTCACCGCCAGGATTGGCTGTCGCCCTGAATCTAAGCGGTACATCAAGGCCTATTGGTCGCCTTAAACGTGAGAACATATAGCGGTAATTACTTGGTGCTATATGCGTAACCTCATCCATACCAATATACTGAAATTCAGCACCTTGGTATCTGTAGCAATCATCAGCATGCTCAAGGTATCCAAAACTAACAGAGGCACCGGATGGGAAGGTATACTTTTTGTCTTTTTCTGACCAATGCACTTCTCGCGAATTTACAAATGGCATAAGCCACTTCTTAGACATGTCAATCAAAGCATTTGGCAGAGCTAAATCAGCATATGTCTTTCTAAATAAAATTGCGGAATATCCAGGAATATCTACATACTGTAGAGCACCCATAAGCTGAGCAACAGACTTCCCGCCACCAGCAGCACCACCATACAATACCTCCTTTTGGTTGTTCATTAGTAAAAATGCTCGTTGCTTAGCCGTAGGCTCATAAGGTATATACTTTGTAAGCCTCGGCGTTAATAGCTTACTAAGCTGCGCAGCTTCAGGAGAATCCATAATAGCTAACGCATCAAGTTCAGCAGCTGTCAATACACTATTACTCATCAAGCACCTCCACTTCTGTAGGGGCTATGATTTGCATCATCGTCCTCCACTTAAATATCTTATTGAGGCGCTCCTGACTGAAGAACGGCTGCTTCATAAACCAAACCTTAAAGTCCTCCGAACCCTTTGAAGAGTTGCATGAGTCGCAGGCTGGTACTATGTTAGCCTGTGTAGTTGAACCCCCTGCCGCGACAGGTCTAAGATGATCTCTGGTAAGTCCGCGGCCACGCCTTGGGGTACATCCACAGTAAGCGCACTCCCCTCCAAAGAAGATAACGCATTCCTTCCATTCTTGGTGTGTAAGAGTCGGAGACTCTTCTCCCCGTCGCTTCTGGTTTCCAACGAAATCTGAATGACGCTTTTTGTTTCTGTTTTCTTTTCTCCGTACATTGTAGCAGACTTTACAATCATCTCTGTACCTCGTAACACCGTCACTATCTACACCGTTCTTGGCAAACCCTTCAAGCACTGGCTTTACCTCTCCACAGAAGGTACACCGCTTATACTGTACACCATTAGCGTCTATAGACACGACTGGTTCATACTTACCGATCATTCTTTTATTCCGCATCGATGACTACCTCCTTACTTGGCTTAACAACCAATTCCTCGGATGAGCCATCCTTACCAACTTTCTTAATACCAATATCACTATTGTCAAGTACGCCAGCCTTCTTAAGAACGCTCAGTATTTCAGCAAAGTCTTCTTTCTTAGTGATAGACTGCTTCAACTCAGGATTCTCAACACTCTGTGCCATCTCAGCACGCATCTCTTCCTGCGCAATGGTATCTACACGACCTTCCCTCTCGAGCTGCGCCATCGTCTTGATGAGCTGGTTGATCTCACTAGGCTTCATCATTCGAGGGTCCATTGCAGTCAGGGCCTCACGCAGCTTGCCATCAACCATGTTGGCCAGCTCTATATGCCTCTTGTTCATGTCGATCATTTCCTGGCGCCGCTGCTCAAGTGTCAGGCGGTCGCATTCTTTCATCCAGGCGATGAGGCGCTCATGCCAGTGCCAGCGGGTCGCACAGCTAGTGATCACGCCATAAGATACGTTAAGCTGCCGAGCCACTTCCTTAAGGGTTGGCTTTGTTGACGGATACATGTCACGGTAGCAGCAGAACCTTAAATAGTCGATGTGACTCTCTGCCGGTTGCTGTTCATACAATTCGACGCCTGCCGCCTCAGCGTCCTCTTTCCAATTCTTATTACCCCAGCGCATGAGGCGTGTGTTGCGGTTGGCCATCTGCACATAACAGTCTACACACATGCCAACCTGGAAGAGACTCTCAGGCACATCCTCCTGCTCACAGTGCAGGCAGGTTATGTAGTTTCCGCTTGAGGCAGTCTGGTTAGCAGGATCCCTAGGGCCTAAGCCCTGGCGCTCACCTTCAGTAATGCACCGCTGCGTTGCTGACTCACCATCAGCAAGAGTACTTGGCGGTGCCGTTATATCTACAATCATTCCATCCGCTACCTTGAACTTATCGCGGGTTGAGGTAGCCTGCACGACTGTTTCGACTTTTGCATCGTGCATATAATCAACTCCTTTCCTAACTGCCGCGTTGTCACAACAGTACAAAATATTAGGGACGACTAACCCCTAATATATTATACGTTATTCAGCTAAGTATTAGAGCTGTTCTTGTACTTGTGGAGTGCCGGCGCGATGCAATAAAATGGTTGCCTTAACAAGCATAACAGAATTGTCAGATCATTTACTTATATAATAATGTATATAATATAATAAGGAAATTCACTCGTAGCAAGTAATATTTACTCGATACAGGCTCGTAATTAAGATATATAGGCATTATACCACTATTATTATCACGGACCCGTTACGAGTAAATTATTACATCCATTTATATTATGTAGATGTTACAATTTTTGGCTTTAGTTCATTATGATTTCTAGGCAGAAATATTTTGTTTCTGTTGCGCGTGCCGCGCGCCTAGGCGCCGCAAAATCGCACGGAAACGGGGCGCAATTTCTAGGCAGAATGCACAGAGCGTCCGCTCTGTCAGTTTTGCACAGGATCTACAGGCCCGGCCCGTGCACTTTGCACAGGTCGACCGTGAGGAAAATTTTGCACAGATCTGGGCCCAAAATTCTGTTAGTTTTGTCAGTTTACAAATTGGAAATTTTGTGCCTCATTGGATCTGACATTTTGCACAGATCGGAAGTCAAAATTCTGTTGGTTTTGTCAGTTTACAAATTGGAAATTTTGTGCCTCATGACTTTAGTAATTCTGCACAGAAATATTTTTTAACCTTGTGTGAAATGTCAGTATACAAATTTGGTTTCACTCAGTATAATATATTTAGAAAGTAAATAATAAATAAATTCAAATGAGCCTTGTGGTTGGGCTATGAGCCACATGGCCCAAGCACCTCATAGCCAAGGAAGGAGACTTTATGTCAAAAACTAACTTAAAACTCGATCCCAATGTCTTTGCACAGAAGTATGCTCAGGACCTCGATGCCCTTAAAAGGGAGCTTAGGAATGTCCAGTCGAAGAAGTGCACCCTCAAGAAACGTAAAAGTGTCGAGAATTACGAGGCTGCAATGGCTGAGCTCGTAGCACAGGAACAGGTCTTAAAAGAGGCTCGTCAGATCCTTGAGCCCCATGACAGAAAAGTCACTGAGTACACTCAGGCCGATGTGGACATGCTCGACTATGACTCTTGTAGAAAAGCCATCAGGTCCATTCAGTCAACCAAGTGCTTGACAAGTACCTTAGAGGATGACAAGTCAAGATTTGAGAATGCTTGTAAAATCGAGGAGATGCTTCAGGCTAGACTTACAGAGCTTAAGCCGATCGATGATGAGCTTCTTAAAAAGAAGGAGCTCATGGGAGTGCTCGACAGTATCAAGACAGCTGGCCCTGAGATGACATTGGAAAAAGCCATCGAAATGATTGAGGCCCTCATCTGAGGGCCTAGGGCCTAGGCCCGATGGTAAAATCTACTAGCCGGCCCGATCAGAAAAGATCGGGCCGAGATAAGAAGGAGGCATAAGATGACCGATAGAGAAAAGTTAGAAAAGGCGATCGAAGAGAGTCGCGACACAATGAGAGAGGAGATCGCAAGGCTCGCGTCAAGGAAGTTCTTAAAAGAGTGCACGGCCTGTGGTGGCAACTGGGTGGCAATGCTTTGGACAGGCTTCAAAAGAGTCCACGAGCTCGGGTGGATCACAGATGAGGAGCTTGAGATGTTCGATAAAAAGTCAGAAGAGGTAAACCTGAAGTACGACGGTGGGATTGCTATGTACACATACCTCTGTGAGATGTCGATCGACATCACAGTGAGACAGATCTTAAGAGAAATGGAGGATGAGGCCTGAGCGATCAGGCCTCTCAGATAGGAGGACGATATGAGCGGAATGACTTACGAAGAAGTTATGGAGTTTGCACTTGCACACTACAACGATGGAGGCGACGCCACCTATGAGTGCATCGATCGCAAGATGTTTGAAGAAAGGGTCAAGGAGTTCGGACCCTACACAGAGGAAAAGCTACTGGCTGAGTTCAAGCTAGATCAAGAGATCAGACGAGAGTACGAAGCCATGGCCGAGTGGTAAAGTCCTGGGCCCGATCGCAAGATCGGGCCTCTTCTCTTGGCCAGGCGATCTACTAGCCTGGCCATTTTCTATGCGTAATGCACGGATCAGATCAGCCCGGCCTGTGCAGATCTACAGGCCCTGGCGCCAGTGTTGGCCTCAGCTTGGCTGAGCCGAATCCGCGCCGCTTCAGGGGCCGATCCGGCGACTGGCTCGGCCAGCCTCAGCTCGCCGGGGCGCTGACCAGCGCCGATAAAACCCAGCTTGGCCTCAGCACGCCTGGGCGCTGACCAGCGCCGATAAAACCCAGCTTAGCCTCAACACCGGGCCGGCCGGCCGCCGCCAGTAAAACCCTCGAGCCATTTAGCCTCAGCGTGCCCGAGCAAAGTCAGGATAGCTAGCATAAAGTAACCGATCAGTACCGGAGCACTGATCGGTTACTATAAAACCGGATGAACAAATTAGTTATGCTTAGTAAGATCGATCTTATGATGTCTACTGATGTCAGGAACTTGAAGGTCATCAAAGGACTCTGACTTGTCCATGAGACTCAAACGATCAAGAGCTTCTTCAGCAACGGCCCTAAGGAACTTACTGAACATAGTTATCAAGTAGTCTTCAGCCAAAAAGTTGATGTCGTATGTGGATCCCTGAAAGGTAACCTGTATCGATAGATCACAGTAGTTACTGAACTCCTGATCGTACCTTTCTGGATTCCTGTACATACCACCGGCCACTTCACTATCAAATGTAAACATCTCCATCAATCCAAGTAGACGAGAAGCTTCTCCTGTCACAGCTGCATCAAGTGCAATTGCACTTGTTAGATCATGGATGTCAGTTGATACAAAGTCATCAACGGAGATGTGTGAGACATGCTGTGCAGCCTTCTTCATAAGCTCTGAGTAGTTCATTGCAGTTACATCATTCTTGTTCATTAGTTGATCCTCACTTTCATTGTGTTGAGCTAGCCCATGATCGGCCTAGCTAGCCTATCCGACTATACTTATTATATCATACTTGCAGGACTTGGTACACAACAACTTTTCCTGATCGTACGGCCCGACCCGGCTCCGGCCGGCCAGATCTACAAGACTTCAAGTTGGCCGCGGCCTCAGCGCGCCCGAGCCGATCCGGTGCCGGAACGGCCTTGCCCGGCCTCGGCGCGCCCGAGCGCCAGCTGGCGCGGGTAAAACCCAGCCAAGCCCTGGCGTGGCGGAGAGGGATCCGGGCGGCTAAAACCCAGCTCGGCCTCGGCATGCCTGAAGGCCGGCCGCCGCCGATAAAACCCCACGCGGCTCTGGCGTGGCCGAAAGGGATCCGGGTGGCTAAAACCCTCGCGTGGCTTAGCCTCAGTTCACTTGAGTGAGATCACACAAAATTGACGAGAACCTAACAAGGGGAGATCGAGCGGCGCTATAAAAGTTTCTATTCACTTTTCCTCGCCAATGTGATATAATACGCCCGCGTGGCTTTGCCTCAGCAAGATCGAGAGGAGCAGTGTAGATCGGCCCCACTTTGCCTCAGCAAGATCGAGAGAGGTGAGTGCCATAAAAGCGGCCCTATTCGGCAGTAGATCACTGGCACGGCGATGGAAAAGTTTCTATTCACCAAACATATACCGCTGTGGTATAATATAATTAAGATAAAGAAAGGCACTGAGTATGAGCCAATCGCGGCGCGGTCCTTGCGCGAGTCTCGCGCAGGCGCGAAAAGCAGGTCATCCGCCCGCCTGATCTTATCGTAACCCGCGAGACCACAGTGGTCCGCAAATAAATTGTTGAGCGGCAACAGACCGCAGAAGGAGTAGAAAATGGCAAATAACTTATTCGTAACAAACATCGCAGCAACATCAAACAGCACCAGACAGTTGAGCGGAACAGCTCGACTCACCAACACCGCAAACGCCCTTGCAGCAGAGATCGTTAGCAAGTTCGCTAACAGCGAGGACGAGGCTGATGTCCAGCTCGTTGCTCAGTCAATGGAGGACGCTGACAAGCTTAACGAGATGATCGAGGCTTTCGGAGCTGATCTGACAGAGGACATCGAGTGGCTTAAGGAGCTTGACGACGACGATCTTGACAAGATGCTCAAGTCACAGCAGTCCAAGAGGAGTCGCTGCAAGTCCAAGGAGATGACACAGGACAACTACACATCAATGATGAGCGCAGCCGTTGCAGAGTTCATGATCCGTGAGGCAGCTGGTAAGCCCAAGGGAGCAAGCTCAGCGCGTAGAGGTGGTGAGGCGTACACCGACGAGGACATCCAGAAGCTGGCTGAAGATCAGGAGGCACTGAAGAAAGCGATCCGCAACATCCAGTCGAAGAAGTCCATCATGAAGTCAAAGGCTGGCTTCGACGAGACGTCAGAGGAGTACCAGCAGTTGCTCGATGACGAGGCTAGACTGAAGGCTGTACGCGTAGGCGGTGGCCATGTGGATGCAACGAAGCAGGCAATCGGCCAGTTACTCACGGGTGTTGACATCAAGCACCTCAAGGCCGACGAGGCTAAGGACATGCTGGCTCAGATCCTTGGGCTGACAAGTGACGGTGAGCAGGCACCTGCTGAGGGCACCGAGGAATAATCGAAACCCGCCAACCCGCACCACGGCGCCGAGCGAAAGCTCGGCGCTGATTTTTGGCCATGATCACGGCGCGATCCAGCTTGGGCGGGCTGAAACTACAGGCTTCAGCCCCAGGCTTGGCCTCAGCGTGTCCGTGAGGAACCTCGCCGTGATCGGGTGACTCGGCAACGCCTCAGCGCGGGCGCGCCGGATCTACAGGCCTCCAGATCAGACTGGCGTAAGCCATCCAGGATCCGCCGGTAAAACCTCGCCCGGCCCTGGCGTGCCCGAGCTGCCGCCGGGCCGGTAAAACCCTCGCTTGCCTCAGCGTGCCTGAGCCGAGTCGTCGCAGTCTGATCCGTGGCAGGGCTCGGCTGGATCAGAGACTGGACGGCGCGGTGGCGATGTGCCTATCGCTGCTAAAACGTTGCCGTAAAAGGCTGGGTCCAAACTTTTTCTCAGTTGGAAAAATTTTTGTCCATCTGGAACGCAGCACCTCCGCATCGGTACAGTTCAGAGCAGCGCGGCCTGACATATACGTCCGGAAATGCACAAAAGCCAACAAGACGATTAAATCCAATTGGAACTTAAATACTTTAAGATTTTTATATGTATATATATATATATAATATATTCTATATAACTTGCCAATTTCAATTTGATCCATAGACTCAGAAGTTCTCAGTATAGATTCTATCCCAAGGCCGACTCAGATCCATGAGTGGATTTCAGTCTTCCCAAATTTTCTGGCTTTCTTAGCTTTTTGACTTTCTTAGCTTTTTGACTTTTCAACGGATGTTTGGGTAGCCACAAAAATTTACAAACATAAAAATAAATAAAGACACAAAAATGCCGTGATCGTCAAAACGTCAAAAAGTCAAAAAGTCAAAATGTTGAGGTGGCGCTTCGTGCAGGTTGCACAGGAACAAGTCTTCAATTAGCTAAAATAATATCCAACGCTATACATGTTGCACGACAGGGTCGCCGCGTTGCTGTGTCCAAGCCCACCAGTTATAATCCGTGGCAAATAAAAGGGACCAGGTTTACACCTGATCCCTTGATCGATTCTCAGCTTAGTCGCGGCGTTGCTGCCTATCAGAAGGCATTGTCCATGTATTTAGTCAGCTGATCGTAAAGATATTCAGTTCCAAACTTTGTCGCAAGTTCATTGATTGCCTCAATAACGGCAGTATCTACACAGCCTTCATCCTCGGCATCGTTGCTTACGCCAGGCCCTTCAGAGGCGCTATCTGAAGTACCGATTGTAGTTTCACTGTAGCGCCCGAGCGTTAATCCCTTCGACTGAAGCGCTGTGCGTACAACCGGTTCCATTCCTTCCGGATCCGGATAGTCGCAGAGGGCACAGAGCTGCTGGGTTAATAGCCATGTGAGGCTGCGCTGCCTGGCCGCAAATGCTGCCTTAGCGGATCTGTCCTTAGACTTACGATCCCTGTGGCCGTCCTTATATCCGGTCTTGTAACCGTTCTCGAAGCCATTCTCATAACCATCTGTGAAGGCATTCTCTGTTGGTGTGAGTCCGCTCATCTTGTCACCTCCTGAATTGTATTCTGTCGCCCTCTTCAAACGTTGTGAAGTCAGCATCCAAGTACTGCTTGAGAGCTTCGTTAGCATCGTCAGTGTCAAAGTCTTGCTCATCGATTAAGCAGCCATTCTCATCAGTTACTACTATCGTCATCAGCCTCAGCCTCCTTTGCATCCTTATAGTCCTCCACATATGTGAGCCACTGCTTGAATGAGTTCAGATCGTAAGTTATGCCTGGCTCCTCATGCCTGGTAACTTCGCGTGTGCGTGTGTTGTAGAAGTGTGTGCCATTAGCAGATACCCACTTAGCAAGTACAGACTTTGTATCCTCGCTAGCATTGAGTACACCATTCACAAAGCCAAGTGCTATAGCCCTGAGAACCTCTTCAGGCAGTACCATTGAGTCGTCAATCGTTACGGGCATCAGTGATGGAAATCTGAGGTAGCTCTCATCGAGTTCAACCACCATTGGCTCTGCGGCTCTCTTGCAAAGGGCCTCGAGCACGTCTGCACGTGCTCTAAGCTCCCCATAAGTAGTCAGCCCAAGTACTACCTTGTTCTCGAGATCCAGTACAACATCATTAGTCTTCATATTCATTTCCTCCTTTAATCATCAAGCCCATCGGGCTCATTATCTTCGTCAACTCCGAGTCCACAGCAGACTCTACACATCTCGCTATCGTAGCCCATGTAGGTATCAGCATACGGGCAGCTGTAAGTTCCATCATCATTCCTAATATCACAAGGTGTCCGCATAGTCTTCAACCTCCTCAACTTCGTCAAGCTCTTCTTCATCATCTGAGCCGCCAAACATCTTGTCCCAGCACTTTCCACAAATACCCGTCTTGACCATTTCACGCTCTTCTGCGCTTAAGTACGGAAAAGACTTTTGTATCAATTCACCGTGCTGCCACCTGATGTAGTCATCAATTGCAACCTTTATGATGTGCGTTTCGCGGCACATCGGGCACTCAGTGTCTATATCAATCATTCGCTTATTAGCCATTGTCAATCCTCCTTATCCCAATCGTAATTGTCCTCATAATCATCAAATCTTTCAAGGATCAGATTGAGGACTTGCTTGTAGGTATCGTCGTACACTGGCATCAATGTATCCTGGTTAATCTCTATCACAGGCCTGTACTTTTCCTTCAGCTGCTCATAGACTGTATCCTGATAATAATCAGGTTCCTCTGTCAATTCCATTGTCAGCCACTTTGACAACTCAGCTGGTATTGTGTTATTGTCAGTCATAATCTCTGTGTAGTTGAGCTCATGCGCTGCGGCACGTGGATCCGTAGACTTACTTGATGCAACCTGTGTAGCCTCGTAATCAGCTAAAAGATCTTCAACCTTATCGGCTACTGACGCTTTATTGCGGTTATCATGTGGTGGCTGGAGACCATTCATTCTCTGTATCTGCCAGAGCTTATGTATCATATCAAGCTCCTCAGTCTCCTCAGCTGTGAAGGTTGCCTTCTTCATCAAGTACTTTTCACGGTTATTGATCTTCTCGCATGTCAGGCAGTACTTGTAGCTGCCCTTGCGTCCACCATAGTACTTACGAAATGATGCTATTGGCAGCATCTTACCACATTGCTTGCATTGTTTGAAATCTTCCATTTAGTCCTCCAATCCGTGTGTTTCACATGTTATTACTTTTGCTATCAGCTTGCTAAGATCCTCAGTAAGCTCGTCAAGCTTGAAGTTGTCACCAAAATCAATGTCGCCACTCTTAATGCCGTGGCGCTTCTGCAATTCTGCAAACGTCTCATTGATCTTGTCTTCCAAGACTTCCTTTGTCTCGGCAAGTATTCTGTTATACGTATCCATATTACCTCCCGTTGAAGTTGAATAAGAAATTGTTAAACAGATCTGTTACATAACCGCCTTCATTTGCACATTCCTTGAAGCTACGCACTACGCACAATTTCTCAACCTTACCTACACTTGTCAGTCTGTACAATGCAATTGATTCAAGTACAGATGCCTTACCTAACAGATCCTTAGCATCATCTTCATCGACGATCTTGTTCTGATCATCTATCTGTATCAAATATGCCATACTCACCAATCGTACCCTCCGTAGAATAGCTCCTGTGGGCTTTGCCACTTCTGTCTGTCAATGTATATTTCGCAACATACACAATCCTCGCCACCGCAATTAGCACATCTATTTGCATCTTCCTCTTCGATCTCTGCCAAGCGATTGGCTACTTTTCTCTGTGTTGCGGTGAGCTCCATAAAGAGCCCACCATTTTCAAATCCAGCCATAAGTTACCCCCTTACATCAAACAGGATGCTCTGCAGCCACATTGATGCTTCAAGATCCTCAGGATTGTCCTCTGAGTTGTAGATGTCGTTCCACAGATTAGCACACAAGCAAACCAGTGAGCTCTCAAGCACTCCTGTCTTTACAGACTTGTCATAGGCTTCCTTAAGATCGTATGCATTGTTTGCCAACTCTCTTGCTGTCATTCCAGCCTTCCAATTGTTATTTGCATACACACAAATGTCATAAAAAACGTCGTAATCCATAGTTACCTCCAATCTTTAAATACACTGACACTTCTATCAATCAGCTATCATATAGCCGAAGTCCTCGATCATTGCGATGAGCCCGTCAAAATCTTCACTGGGCCCCAGCATGTCAGCTGTCGCGAGTACAGCCTCAAGATCTACACCGTTGTCCTCTGCAACAGACTTCAGGTAATCGTAACGATCCTTATAGCCGCGCTCTTTGTAGATGTCACGTCCAAATTCTTTCTTGACGTCCACTGCGTTAATGTAGCCCTTTGATAAGTAGCCGTTCATGTTACCAACCTCCTTTTGATATTAGATCATGTGCAGCTTTTATTGCCATGTCAACCGGATAGCCTTCATTCATCAGTTGCCGTATAACTTTCTGCATATTATCTGCAGTGCTTTTAACTACTTGCTTTACATCAACCTTTTGCTCGGGTGACCGTATGCTAAGATCAACTTGTGTTGTCTTTGCACCAAACCAGCCAGTGGTCTTACCGAGGCATTCATTACACTTATTGACTGTCCCGTTATCATTCACTATTAGTGTCTTGTCATGTAACAGACACTTTGTTTGTTTTCCGCGGCTTATACAGAATCTACACTTATTGTTACCAGCCTGCATGCCGCCATATAACATCTCATTGCAATAGCCCCAGTTTGGACACTGGAAGGTCACCTCAGCCTTACAGACTTTCAGTGTTCCCATCAGATCTCTCCTTCAAGTATCCTGTCATATTCGACATCGTCGTATGCCTCGGTGCTTCTGCCCTCAACTGCAAGAGCGTATCTTCTTGCCATTTCCTTGAATACCAAGTTACGAACTGTTGGTGTGTACATGTGTCTGTAGTTATTGCTATTGATGCAGAGATCACCTTTGTCAATCATGCGGTTAACTCTCTGAACAAACTCATGTACCTCACAGGTGTTTGGTATTACCGCTGCCGTTAATTCCTCGTGCATTGTAAGTAGTCTGCCCTCAGGCACTTTGGTTAACAGATCCTCAACAGTCATTTTACTCATAGCTTTCATCATCCTCCTCAAATTCGTAATGTGATATTCCACAGCTCTCAGAGCTAACTTCTTCTCCGTACTCCTGCAACCACTGAGTTAGCCTTTGCTCTATATCGGCCTCAAAGATCTTACGCTTCCATGCTTTTGCACAGTAACTGCAGCAAAACATGTTACCCTCAGCAGCTATTACAATGGGTACCTTACACAGTGCCTTTGCACATGTGGCACATACGGTATCCTCAGATCCAGGCTCAGCATACAGCCATTTGATCGCTGCTTCCATACTCATTGCATCTTTAACAAGGTCCTTGCCAATGAAACCAATAAACCTTGGAGTTGTATCAATACAAAGGATGCGGTGGTTATTTGACTCACTCTGCATTTGATACCCTGGTCGAATGTTCTTCTGTACTACTTTCATATTCTCACCTCCTTATACATCCAAGCACATTCTGTTAATATATGAGATGCAGTCATTGCTCAGTCTCTTCCAATGCATATCCCATGTAAACAACTGTCCGCTGCAATCCCACTGTACAGGCCATGAAACTCTTCTTGCAATGTTTTCATCCAGCCATTCGCTTATCTCCTGATCAGTTGCCTCACCCTCATAGAACAGGAAGCCATACTCATCGCAATGCTCACCGTCTTCGCTCCATCTTGTTCTTGGTGCCTCAGATAGACTGACGATAGGCTTTGCTGGCCTCCAGTCACGTCTGAACACTCTTTTGTAGATGCTTCTTTCACGTCTGTCCATATCCAACCTACCTTTCTACGAAACTCGTGGACCAGCAATTACACAATGCCGTTCTCATAGCAAGCATCACACAGGAAGTTGATCTCATCATGTGTCAGTGTGATTCCCTTGCCCATCTTTGTGTGGTCTTCATTCCAGTCTCTAATGTCATACTTGGCTTCACGACCATTCCAGCTTACAAGGTTGAACTCTTTGATCCAGCCTTTTGAGTTACGCTCACCCAGATCTGCGATGTGCTTCTCAATGTTGAAGTTAATATCACTCATCATCCTCATCCTCCTCATTAGTCTTTGTATCAAATACGACATGCTTGCCGTCCTTGATCACCATGTCATAACCTAAAGCTCTCAGCATGTGTACCATGCCTCTGTAATTGGCCTCATCAGCCGGGCCACTCTCTGGTATCATGTTGATGATGTTAAGTCTCTCATCAAGCATCTCAGCTGCCCTAAGTTCGTAGATACTCATATCACCCATTGTTACGCCTCCTATCTGCTTGCATTCTAGTTGCTTTGTAGCATTCCTTGCAGTCTCTTCTGTACTTTGGCTCACCTGTTTTACGATCTGTACCATCTTTATAGAATTCAGATACAGGCTTTACTTTGCCGCATGTGCCACACAGTCGCATTCCATCAGTTATTTTGCGATCAGTGAATAGCTGTTCGAGATTCATAAGCATCACCTCCTATCAGCTCTTCAATCTCTTTTTCTTCCCTGTCTTCATAACAGGAAATACTGTCTAGTTGATCCAGCATCTTGCAATATGCATACATCAGATCGTCGTCCATAAGTTGTCACCCCCTTTCAGATTCATAGCCAGGTCCGTCCAACATTGACCCGAAGTGGCTATGCGTTTTTCTTTTATTATATCACAAAAGCGAGGCTTGGTACACGTGAACTTTTACGACGCCGTCTAGCATCCTTGAACTGATCTGCACAAAGAAAGGCACCCTGGATTACTTTCGTCCATATAGCCTGAAGCGGTACTGGTAGATCGGCACGGCGGCACTGTGCTATGCCGCCATGTCTATTTCAGTGTATTGATTATCGTACCATCCCAATGCTATACCCAACATATACTAGTAGCATCAGTAATATTCCAATTATTGTAAGCACAATTACCTCATACCATTTCATCAATGCAACCTCCTTTATCCATGTGGCCTGAGCGGTACTAGTAGATCAGCACGGCGGCACTGACCAAAGCTATTTGTTATTTCTCCATAGCCTTGGCCCTTACGCGTGCGCGCGTGCGAATTATAATAAGAAGGCAAATCTCCAAAGCTTCTATATCCGCACTTCTGATCTACTAATACTTGATCCTAAGGCAGACAACCTTACCGCATTTCTTACATACATAGTATGCATGCAGCGGCATTTTCTTTGGTATATACTCATACAAGTGATTACAGCATAGCTGCTTAATCTTCTTTTGTATCTTTAACATGTGCACCCCCATCTAGCATTTCATCAAGGCGTCGCTTGATGTCCTCTACATTCTTGTAATAGTTGTAATTATGGGCCGCTTTAACATCATGTGTCAAAATGTAGTACTTTAGGAACTCTGAAAATAATTTAGCTAGCCTAAGTGTAAAGCTATTCATTGATCCTCCCCCATTTGCAATGCTGTGTACTTTGGAGTTACCTGTGGCTTATTGTCCATTGTCCATATCTTATCAGTAAACATTCCATGAGCTTTACTTGCAGCCATCCTTATCTGCTCTTGGTCAGCATCCAACAGGTCTGCGGCATGTACTATATGCGCCTCAATACACATTGGTGGTACAACTGATCCGTATTCCTGTCTGCCATGGTGGCTTAGTATTATGTGTACAAGTAGCTGTACAACCGCCCGGTCATTATCTGATGCTAATGACATTGCAAGATCTTCAATGTACTTTGCACCAATATATAAGTGATCATACAGCATACCAGCAGCAGTCATGTTAACTACTAACCCGTCCATTTCATACGTCCAAAGCTTTCCTACGTCGTGTAGCAAGGCACCAGCTGTTGCCAAATCGATGTTGGCCTGCGGCATTGCCGATGCTATTGCCTTTGCAATAGTTGCAACGCTGGCTGTGTGTACAAGTGTACCACCAATATATGCATGGTGTATGGTTTTTGCACCGGGTGCTGTAAGCCATTCAAGCTTTAGTCTTTCAAGGACTTCCCAGCATACCTGCCTAAGTAGGTCATGCTTGATGTCAGATGCCAGCTCATAACAATCCTTATAAGCTTGTGCTAAGTCGAATGTTGACTTTGGTGCAAACTCTGCCAGAACCAAACTAGTGTTTGTTTTAATGCTGCTTATATTCAGCTGCTTCTGCCCTAAGTATTCAGTTACTTGGCCCGCTACATCAAGTATACTGTTTATTGCCGGGATGTTCACGCCACCCCAATCCCAATAATTTCCTGTGATACCCTCAACTCCATCATACAGCTCTAGTGTCAAGAAGTCCTTTCCAGCTTTTGTTTTACGTGCCGTTGCTGCTGTTACAACGAGTGGTGCGCTGATCTTTGATCCTACCACCATGTCTGCTATCATTTGTCGCATTGCTTCCTCCTAATAGGCTGAAGGGCCCTATAAAACCCCTCAGCCTTGTACTTGTTAATCAGTTTTTTCCATCTTTAAAGCCAGCCATAAAGCCATCATAGAATGCTTGTGCTTCATCTGCTGTCCATGTGTAAAAGAATGTTGGAGAATAAATAATACCAAACAGAACTAATATTTTATGTACAATACCATTCTTATTATATTTTCTCCATACATTCCACCGCTTGATATGTTCAATCAATTTTGCCATCTTCTATTACGCTCCTTAGAGAGTCTTCCAGTGCTCTTCCTGACTGATGATAATAAATATCCTCAATCTTTTGATACTTGAGCATAGCACTGATTGCTGTATCGCAGTATTCGTCTGGATACCAAGGGTTTATGCCCTTCTTCATGTCTTCAAGTACTTTGACAGTCTCTTCAATAGTAGCTCCCATCTGCTTGCTCACTTTCTGTTTTAAATGTCAAAAACGGCTCCATCGTATACATCATAGTCCAAGTAACCTTTATCTACAGGCTCTTCAAAGCCCATATTTTCTGGCTCAACCTTTTCTCCCCAAGAAGGATTACCGTACTCTACACCGGCTGTTATGTTAACTCTAAAGTTATCAAAGTCAGATAATAGCCATCTAAGTGTAGGTGCCTGAGCTACCTCATCTTCCGCTACCTGGAATATGATCTCATCATGTACAACATTTATCATGTGAGTTTTAAGGTTGTTGTACCGGATGTATTTGTAGATATTCACCATCTTGTGCTTTATGTAATCTGCAGCACAACCCTGGATCAATGCATTGGGCGCTTTATATGCATCATCTGCATCAAGCCTTCTGCGTCTACCATAGAAGTTTTTCACAAAGCCACGGATCTTTATAACTTCCCATACAGTGTTTATAAAAGTCCTTGCCTCTGGCATTGTGGCGAAGTACCTCTGCTTTATATCAGTTGCTTCGGTGAGGCTTACATGCAAGTCATTTGCAAGAGCCTGATTACCCATGCCATAAATCAATGCAAAGTTTATTGTCTTAGCATGGGATCTCAGCAGTGATGCTTCCTCATCTCCCTCATGCACCTTCTTTACCAATTCAGACAAGTTCTTATTAAATAGAGTTGCCGCGGTGGCTGCATGGACATCATAGCCGTTGTTGATCTGCTCTATAAGACTTGGGATCCTAGCATAGTGTGCGAAGAGTCTATACTCTACCTGGTCAAGATCCATAAACCATAACTGATAGCCATCGTCTGGAATAAACATCTTTCTAATGCTCTTGTTCTTTTTAGGCAATGTCTGAAGTGCTGGCTTTGTAATTGACATACGGCCGGTAGTTGCTTCTGTCTGATTTATTGAACCATGTGCTTTATCCTCAACATCAACCTGATCGTATATACCAATAGCATAAGTGCTTAAAAGTTTCTCGCTTTGTCTGAACTCTAAGATCTTCTTAACTATTGATACATTGTACTGATCAGACAGCATCTGCAGAACATCTTTGTCAAGCTTAGGATTACCCTTGTCTGTTAACGGGATAATATTAGGGTCAACAGCTAGATCCATTAAAACGTCATAAATCTGCTTTCCACTATTGATATTGAAGAACCTTCCTGCTTCATCGTATATTGCCTGCTCTGCTTCATCAGTTTGCTTCTGCAGCTGAGCAACCAACTCTTCATGATAATTAGGATTTGTTCTCATGCCATAACGTTCCATAGCATAAAGTACAACTATAAGCTCACACTCTTTGTCATAGAGCTCCAGTAAGTCATCGGCTATAATGCGCGGCCACTCTCTCTTAAAGACGCACATTGCATTCCATGTATCAGCACATGTATACTGAGTCATAAGTTCACGTGGAATATCGCGGTAATCTGTAGCTCTATGCATCTGCTTGTAGGTATCTACCATGAACTCAAACTTAACTACACCACCTGGTGCTTTTGCTGCTAAGTCTCTTAATGCGAATGACTTTCTGTTCTCCTGTGCAAGTTTTGCAAGAACAACTGTGTCATGTAATCTGCCTTTGATCTTCATACCTATGTTGTGCAGCTGGTGCATATCAAACTTTATGTTGTGAGCAACCTTCTCTATTGAGGCATCCTCAAATAACGGTGCAAGCTGCCTAAGTTTCTCAAAGCCTGTTTCATAGCTATCGTATACCACATAGCTATTAACACCATCACATAGTGATATACAAAACGGGTAGTCCTGTGGCACTGCTTTCTTACCAGTGCCAACCCAGCGCCTGACGACGTTATGCGGCACATCATGACTGCTCTTAAAGTATGGATGAGTCTCAGTATCAAAGAATAATAACTTGTGCCCTTCAAATTCCATGGGCTTTATAACCTTAAGTAATTCCTGAGGATCATCAAACTCTAAGAAGTTGCTAACGGCATGCTCCTTTGCAAACGTCTTAGGATCATAGCTTAAACTGTTTCCCTTCTGAATAACTGGGCCGTGCTTTGCTTGTATTACTGCTGGCATATTAAATCTCCTTAACCTATTGCTTTGTATGTGTACCTAACGTAGTTCCTGTTAAACTGCCTTACTGGTATCTTCTCTACTCTATTGTCAGATACCAAGTCATCTAGTGCATACCTTGTTCTTGACTGTGGCATTCCTATGGCTCTAGCAATTTCTGATATGCTTATTTGTTCTCCGCTTAATGTACGAATAAAATCGTATACGCGTTGCTGCTCCTCAGCAGATGTGTTAATGCATACTGTTGCCATACTGTATATCTTCACCTCCTATCTTACTCGTAACACGTCCGTGATATAAGTAGTAATAAAAACCACTTATAAAGGATTCACGGACCCGTTACTAGTGCCGTGGCTTTGCTGCGAGTTACCATACCTCACAGCTTCTAATAAAAGTGGTGTTAAATAGTTCAGGATCACTTTTAGCTTTCTCTTACCGTATTTACGTCTGTTTGCCTTACCTGTAGATTCTCTCTGCGTGTCTCTATTCATGGCTCTGAATGGATTATTATTCGCTTGTTGCATGCAATCTACACATACAGGTATGATATTCCAATTACAATACATACCACCATCTTCTGCAGATACAAAGTAATGTCTTGCATATACTTCATTCTCTTGGCACATTGCACACTTATAATTAAAGTATGATACAGTGTTTCTCCACTGCTCTTCTGTCAATCTTGGATAATCTTTAGGCACTCTTTTGATCATTATAAGCCATTCGTTATACCTTGATTGTTCCCATACCTTACCCTTTGCATACTGCCAGTCTTTACCAATCTTTTTACTCTTTGCTCTATACTTATCCTGATTTTTCTGTTCAGCAATAAAGTACTTGCAAGTGCGACACATTGGTATGTTCTTACGCTTTATTGATGGTATTGCAAGGCCACATTTTGTACATACTATTGCCACGATAATCTCCTTAATAGATACTTTCAAACGTGTACTTCATTATTGGCACTATATGCGGACTTTTAAACAGTACATCATAGCCATCGCATATAGCATCAAACTTCTCTTTTGATGTAACATAGTCCTCGCCCCTACGCATAGCTCTTTGCCAAAGCGCAGTTTTGGAGTCGGTGCAATAAACTACAATTGCACCTCTCCTAGCTGCTAGTCGCTCTAGCTCAAACATTTGAGGGTAGGTTATAGTTGCTCCGTCGCGCATCACAGGGCCGTATACCATATCTGAGTACCAGCACCTGTCAAATATTACATTACCTGCTGACTTAAGAGCATCTACATACATTGTGTACATTCTATCAATATCGTCCTGGGTTCTTGGATATGAAAAGTGTGCTATCTTATAACCCGTCATAATTGAGAGTTTGTTTGCCAATGTTGTTTTTCCACCACCGTCTGGTCCCTCAAGTATTATTACCAAAGCTCCATACCTCCTTATCTTTAAGAAGCGGCCATCTATCATCGATTACACGCCGCGGCACTGGAATACTAAATGTACCATATTCCTCGTCTCTGTACTTAGACCAGGGCTCGCCGCATGACATCTTGCCTTCTCTGCACTTGCCATATAGGCAGTCTGGACCACTATTGCCAAAGAACTCATAACCGTAAGGTGTCTTTAGCAATTCTTCCCAAATTCTCATGATAACGTACTGGGTCTCCTGCGTATTTCTGTTGCAGCCTCTTGTACGTATCAAGTAATCCCAAGCCTGATGATTGCCCTGTATTATCAGTATGTTGCGCAGTGACTGTGGCGCTAAATAGCCAGCAGAATCATTGTCTATGCCGTAGTCATGGATCATCATCGCGTAGTGTTCCATTGACCTTTCACATGACACTTTAAAGTATTGCAGCGGCGCTGGGCCAGAGAAAGTCTTGCCATCTAACCACTCACGCTGTTTCTGTGCCACCATATAGGGGATGGTAAACTGTCCCTTTCCACTATAGTCACTGTACTGCAGTGAGCCAGACACATATGTCAAACCAACCTGATGGGTTCTTATCTGTGCAAGAAATCTTCTGCTTGCCCCAACAACTGCTACTGTTATAGGGGTAAACCTCTTAATTGTACCATGGGGTAAAGATGCAACGCGTTTAACCGCGCTGCTCTTTACTTCTGCACACTCGCCTAGTAGATTCTTAATATCTTCTAAGCTCTGGATGGTGTGGCCGCGCTGCGTGAGCTTGGCCAGCATCATCATCCATGCTCCAGGATCTCCATGGCTTTGTATTACGCCAACTTCGATCTTGTTCATTATGCCTCCTTTACATTACCATCAAGGAATGCCTGAAGTGTTCCCTGCACAACCTCACGCTCTTCTGTGGTAAGTGTTGCAAGGTCTCTGTGATACGCATTAGCTGTCATCTGTACTGCCTGCCCAAGAAGAAGAGCATTGCAGTTATACATCATCTGTGTATCTGTTACTTCCTCTCCGTTTACTACAACTACAAAGTCATCAGACTCAACTGTAGTTCCATCACTCATTGTGATGAGTACCTTCTCTGCCACATTGTTCATTTCGTTGCTCATTTGTTTGTCCTCCTTAAAAAAGTCCTGTGCTACCAAAGCCAGCGTCACCGCGCTGCTTTATGTCATATTCAATAAAATCTGCAAGTACAACTGGTGTGATAACCAGCTGGCCTACCCTCATGCCAACTTCGACATGAAACGGTTTATCTGTTAAGTTTGTAGTTAGGGCATGTATCTCTCCTCTGTACCCGCTATCAATAGGGGGCATTTCTGTTACGATGCCTTTAACAGTCATACCTGTTCTAGGATATATATTAGCCTGGAAACCATCAGGCAACTCTAATCCAAATCCAATAGGTATCTTTACTGTTTGATGTGGAGCTATTACCACGTCAATGCAAGAGTAAATATCAGCTCCTGCGTCATTCTCATGAGCTCTGAATGGTGGCTTAAAATCTACACCCTCATGCTCAAACCTTATGAGCTTTACTTTCATGCTAACCTCCTTAGTCACTCATAGCTTTTATTGTCATTGCTCTATACTCAACCTTCTTTAAGCAGTCTGCATAAGCCTTAGGATACAATGCTTTAAGAAGTGCCGGGTCTACGCGCTGCTGAGATCTTGGTGACCACTTAACAGTGTAGTCAGCACAATAGGCAATCTCATGATCCTGCATACGATCTTTCATTCTATTCTGCGCCTCATCAAGAATTGCCTCAAGCTCTTTAATTTTCTGCTTGCATGTATAAGCTGTCTTTGCAAGCTCATTAAAGCCGTCATCTGTAAACGATATTTCTGAAGCTTTAACAACATCCTTGTAAACTTCATTTACAAAGGCTGTGTCGGTTGCCTGCAGCTCAGGCTCTTTAAGCTTCTTTACGTTTTCTTCCCAAAACTCTCTTGTTTTTGGTAACAGAATATCCTGGATAAGTTCGTCGTTACGAACCATCTCATAAGTATAGAATTTGTTACCACCTACAAGACAGGCAAATGCGCCCCACTTAAGGCCTGTGACGTAGAGGTACCAGTTAAGCTGGTAGATATAGGTCGTAAGGATCTCACCATTCTCCCACTCATCATTTGAGTACTCACTAGTTGTTTTGCACTCAAGTATACCCTGTGGCACATCATTCTCATCTACAATAAGCCTGTCAACGTTTGCCAAAGCCCACGGTGTTTCAAGGCTCTGCAACGTAGCATCTGTAGTTACAAGATGAAAGGTAGGATGGCTACCGCCTTCGCATAACTCTCTACGTGCATACTCATCTGCTACTATAGGCTCAAGCATGTGCCCGAAGTGCATACGCTCATTTGCTGCACTATCCGGCTTTACGCCATCAGGAAACTGTCCAGTCTTATTCAAGTAAATCTGTCTCGCAGAGGTGAAGGGGCTCACACCGCAGATGGGCCCGACATCGGACCCACCTATACCATTTGTTCTTGCGGCTAACCAGCCCTGCTCATCATCTTCCTGTTTCACTGTCGAGAATACTTTACAAGCTGTAAGACTCTTTAATACATCACTCATAATTCTACGCCTCCATAAAATACTTGTTTAGCTCTCTTGATCTCATCTGCATCAGGTGGATAAACGTCCATGTTCTCAAATAGCTCTGTGCCAAGTGGCAGTCTTCTATAATCTCCATGGAACTTATCTACAAGGTGCTTTGTAGTCATAAATTTGAGCAGAGTTTTTAGATCGTCTCTTGCCAGGCCTGTATAATCCTCAAGTGTTGCCCTGCTAAAGTATGGCAGCTGATATAACGTCTTTGCCATCTCTTTCATATCAGGCAGTGGCAATGCAAGGAACATCATTCTAAGACCAGCAATGTTATCCTCAGAGGTATCTGAGTATACTCTATCCTGTTCGCTAAGCTTATCATACCCAAAGCTTTTTGAGCAGTATATACGATCCATAAAGTTTACTACGAATTCAACATGTTCTTTTTTGACGATAATATTTGTACCATCGTCTGTTGAAAATAAACACGCTGCGCAAGCTATAGATAGTCTTGCTATTTTAAGTCTTTGATCTGCAGCCTCAACTATAGGCACCTTTGATGTGTACTTATTGCCCATCCATGTAGCTCTGTCAAGTATATACTCAGTCGCTTCTCTCTCAAACTTTATCTGGTCAGCTTTGCGACTCCAGGCCCATAAAACCCTTGCATTGCATGCTTCTGAAGTATACTTGTGAGGTACAGGCTCTACGTCAAGTAGTGACTTATTCACTAAGTTAGGATCAACGTCGCCTGATGCCACGCTCATTGCTAAGTCAAGTCGTCTAACATCTTCAGCTTTACCAAATAGCTTAAGTACTGCATTAACCCCGTATGTCTCTGAATTCAACTGTCGACCATTACGAGGGTTTGAGATATAAATTGCTCTTGTTCTGCATGATGTCTCAGCGGTTATAACACCTGTAGATCTTGCCATACCACTAGAACGAACATCTGACATGTCAGCTAAGTCGTTTACGTCAAGACCAGATAACTCGTCAAGCGCTATTAAACCGCCATCATTCAACGGGAATGCGCCCCATACTAAGAACCATCTTTTGTTGTTCTGCTGCAGGTTATACACCAAGCCAGTTCTTCTTGAAGACTCACCTGAATGCATTTCGCCTAGGCCGTAATGGTGCATTAGGCGCTCTACAAGAGTTGTCTTTGCTTGCCCTGAGTCTCCAATGATTAACAGCTCACCCCAACCTCTTTTAACATACTGCTCCTGAAAATAAAAGGATAGTACGGTATGGTATATCAGATCAATAGCAAACGCTACATCACGACGCTCCCATACAAAGGTTACGTTTCGCTCAAGATCTTCATGTATCTCGTTAAACTTGTCTTCAATACTCTGGCCTTCTTTACATTTGAATAGCTCCAGCAAACTCAGTGTCTCTTCATTCATTTCAAAGTCACTGATTAGATCTTTCTCAGGATATGCTTTGTCAAAAATGTACGTAGCATACTGAGAGTATGGATCAGGATACATATAGCCGGCTAGTGTATATCGTCTGTTGGTTTTAAGGTTATTACCAATTGAATAGCCTGTACGTACGACATACTCATGCTCTTTTGAGAAGCTAAAGTTTGCTTCAGCTTTAGGTATAAGACGTAGTTCTTCAAGGTTCATGTTTTCTTGCACTTCTATTTTAAACTCAGTGCACCTTGGATTTATACCAAGCATTTCAATTATAGCACGTTGCTGCTGATTATCATTACAACGAATTAGCTTTATCAGATCTTTATCTGTAGCCCCCATTGTCTTAATAATTTCTCCAGCATTAACAGCTAAGTTACAGTTATTACACTTCTTGTTGTCGGGATCTGCAGAGTCTCCGCAGTAGCCTCTTATGACTCGTGGGCATACAAATGGTGTACCATCTTTTCCACTTACCATTACAGGTATGCGTAGCCTCTTATCTTTGTACTCAGCCGCTGAACTCTCTGCTAGTAAAACCTCAATAGCTTCTGACTCATCTGCTACTTTAGACTCCATGGATGGATCTATATACTTCTCAGCATTATCAAGAAGATTTTGGAAATCCTCTGATGTCATATGACACTGTACATAAAAGTCTGTAATGTCGCCTTTCTTAGGGAAATGCTCTGGCCATTTAATGACGTATACATCTACAACCCTATAGAGCTTCTCACACAACTTCTGTGTAGCTAACCTTCCAGCTTCATCATTATCTTGTGCTATGTATACTCGCTTTTTATTCCTGAAGTATTTAGTCCACTCAGGCTTAAAAGTACCAGCACCTGATGTTGCGCATGCTGTCGGGAAGCCATGCTGCTCATTACATATTCTATCCATTTCACCCTCAGACCATACTACATAGTCTAAGTCAGGATCTACAACTCTATCAATACCAAATATACGTACTTCACCATAGGTATTGCCAAGCTCATCAACGTAATTAAGTACTTTCCAGTTGTCTTCTGTTGAATTCCACTTGTATCTTCTGAAGTTTACTAGTGTATTAAACTCATCAAATACAGGTATTGTTATGCGCTCACCGTCCCAACCTAACTGAAATCTTTTCAGCGTTTCGTCGTTTAAGCCGCGGCGCTGTACCAATACATCTCGTATTGGTCCTGTAAGCTTCATCAGTGACTGATGATAGGTTGACACAAGACCAGGCTCTATGTCTGGTCTTGTCGGCTTACTGCTGTCGGGCCTAGGTATCTGCAACCCGTCACCCATCTGGAACCAAGCCTCTTCACTAGTTAGTGAGTATAGCTTCATATACATTGTATGTATATTTCCTTTTGAGTGACAAGTGTTGCAGTAATACACACCTTTGGCTAAGTTAACTGTAAGGGATGGGTTTATATCTGTTTGGTTCTCATGTAGCTCTTTAAAAGGACATTCAGCCTTTATTTCACTACCACGGCGCTGCACATTATGGAGCTCGTTGAGAAAGAATGCTTCATTATCGATCTCAGCGAGTATTTTGTTACAATAATCGCTCCAGCGCATTTGCCAGCCTCCTTACAGATTAGAATTCAGTTGCCTCTACATTAGGTGTTGAAGTTGCCTCAGTAACTGAGGTATCCTCCATATCCATCTGTACCTGCTGAATTGTCTCTCTGTACTGCTTATATAAGGCTGCTGCAAACGCTCTCTCTTCCTCAGTTGATGGACCAGCCGGCTGCACTGTGATGATGTGCCACTCATTGCCGTTCTTTGCCATGAGCTTATTGCTGAGTGTGTAACCATGGTTCCACATGTTCTGCATTGTTACTTTAGCAAGGCTGTATAACTTCTTGCCCTCAGCAAAGTTTGTCTTAGCAAATGAGAGGATGATAGGCATCGGCTCACCGCTGATAAATCCAAAAAAGTTGATGTACTTTGTACACTTAGGTACTGCGTCCCTGCCCTGCTTTGTGTTATCAAACTCACAGCGACGGCACTGAGCACATGCCTTCTTGGTTCCATCAGTCTCTTCACCGATCTTACCGTCCCTCGCGATGCACTTTATTCCGCCCCCATCAGCTCTGTCCTTCCACTCAACGTTGTTGTTGAACTTGAACACAGGAATGAATACCTTATCATTGTACTTGTCCTTTGTAAGGCTGTTGATGATGTCGCCCTCTTCTGCCTCACCAGACTTTCTCTCAGGACTAAGCGTCTGAACAATCTTAATCCTCGGGATCACCATATCGCTGGCTTCTTCATCCTCAAAGCCTAATGGTGTGTTGTTTGTAGCAAGGGCTGTCTCCTGAGCCTCTGCTAACTGTGTGTTCTTTGTGTCTTCCATAGTTGACCTCCTGTTAAAATAGTTTATAAAAATCCCTTACCTTTATATTATATCATATAAGAAGCCCTAGGGGAATATTGCATATCACGATCCAGGACCTGTAAGGAATAGTTACTATAGTTACATGCTTATACTTGCTTTGTGCACATCTATAACTTGTGAAGCTATTGCGTCTGCCACTGTGTTTAAACTAACAAATAATCTTAGCGTATCATAAGGCAATCTACAATAGTTGTTTCGCTCAGAGCATTTCTGTGCCTCCTCAATGCGCTCGCCATTTGTGGGATAGATCGCATCAAATTTATCGGCTATAGCATACAGCAATGTTTCGCCAGTCTCATCGTTATTAAGCATATTTCGTCTTGTAACTTCACCGAATGGTACAACGTGGCCTTTTATATGCTGATAGCTGATCTCACACTGTATTTCGCTAAGTAAGGCA
>Ga0310690_10001582_pt1 | contig 39920 bp, 37 predicted proteins | sample AusTroGonzalo_MG_2_FD_207661 | JGI IMG/M metagenome (GOLD analysis project Ga0310690, IMG submission 207661) | Bovine rumen microbial communities from tropical cattle in Woodstock, Queensland, Australia - Gonzalo_04 (v2) (version 2) | ecosystem: Host-associated > Mammals > Digestive system >... | reverse complement strand
TTTCTTGTCATATGCCATCCTCCTCGACAGCGCTTGGCTGTACATGGTGCTTTTTTCTCCACAGGGCCCGGCACTTCGCGCACCGATAGTCCGCAGTCGGCTTCCCGCAGTCGTGGCAGCGCCTGGGATTGACGAGAACGCCCTCGCCCTCCGGCTCAACGCTCAGGCCCCTGAGCCTGCGCGACCTGGCCCAGCAGGCCCCGGCGCCGTGGCCGACCTCCTTGGCGATGCGCGTGAAGGGCACTCCGCATCTAACGAGGGCCAAAATGACGGCGTCCTCCTCCGGCGTGAACCCTGGCATGGCCTACGCCTCCAGGGGCTGGATGAGCACCTGGCAGGCGCCTCCCCTGCGACAAGGGCCAAAGAAGGACAAGGCCAGAACAACCTGTGAATCGTCCTGCCACACCTTCGCAAAAGTCAGGGCATCCCAAAGCTGCTTTACGGGGTTGTCGAGATCCCTGTTTCTTCTGTCTGCCTTGTTGAATTCCATCATGACTGCCACCTTGCCTTCGACAGGCTTAGAAGGGATAAGGTTCTTCGTCTTCAAATCGGCAACCGCAGCGAACACTTTGGCTCGAAAATACTCTACTCTCGGGTCGAGATACAGTTTCTTGCCTGCGCCCTTCCTCCATGCGTGATTGCATGAAGGCGGGTACGGCAGGGTTAAGGCAATATTTGAAGCAGGCCCTCTCGTAGAATCCACGAAATGCTGAGCCATTGCTTTGGTGACACTTAATAACACCGTAGAAACCTCCCGGGTGAACATAGGGCTCGCCAAAAATGCACTCGCCGCAGATCCTGTCGGGCCTCTTCCACTGGGCTGCCTCAAATTTGCGCGAGGATGCCTTCTGCTGGCCTTCCGTGTGCCGGACGGTAGATTCATCATTTTCCGTCTGCGGATGCATCCTGCGCCATCCTCGCGCATTCTCGCGGGTCACTGGAGGTACTCCGGCATCTGCCTGCGCGGGTCAGGCGCCTCGTCCTCGATGCCCCGGCCACTGCGCAGGCGGGCCATGAGCTCCTGCAGGCTGAAGCCCAAAGGCTTGGGATCCCCGTTGCGGATCCTCTGGGGCGGGCGCATCGTCCAGCGCCCTGAGCGCTTCAAGTCTTCCAGGCTGGCCTTGCGTGGCGGGTGCTCCCACGAGTCCACGGTGGAGTTGCACAGGCAGGGCACAGCGTAGGGCGCGAGCCCGGGCTTATAGAGCTGACCCAGCGGGTAGACGTAGTGCCATCCCGCGCCATGGCAGTCGGGGCACATGGGATCCCCGCTGGCCTCGTTGGCGTATGGGTCAGGCTGTGCAGCTGGTGTAGTCTCTGCCTTGAATGCAGGCCAGAGCCTCTTGAGCTCGCGCCCCAAGTTGGCGGGGAGCTTCTCTTCCTCCTTGAGCTTGTCCATAGCCCAGAAGAGAAAATCGTTTGGAAGCTCGGAAACTGGCTTGAAAGCTTCGTCAAGAATAGCCGTGCGCGGAGCAGGCTTTTGAAATGCGGCGAACAGTCCATTGAGTTCGTCATCAAAGTTTGTTCTATCCACAGCTGCCACCTTTCTGCTTCTTTAGCTTTGCCATTTTTTCTTCAAATTGTCGGCGCTCTTCCATATGCCTGCGTTTCTGCTCCTGCCGTTCCGGCGTCATCTCCGGCTCCCGCTCCCCAGCGGGAGCTCTTGGCTGCATGCGCCACATGCCCTCGCGGAGAAACTTGGCCAGGCCGGGAGCGAAGCCTCTGCGGAACTGGTCATCCTCGGCGCAGAGCTTGTCCACGCTGGCGATGAGCTCATCAATGCCGGGCCACTCGGGGCTGTGGAACAGCGACAGGAACTCCTGCCTGCCCGCCATGGGGCCTTCCTGCCGGGCCTTGTCGTAGGCGTCCCGCAGGAGGCTGAACTCGTAGTCCCCGCGCTTGCGCTCCTGCCGGGCCCCGTCCTGGCGCTCGGCTATGTCTTCGCCAGAGAGAGGAACCGAAGGCACACACGCGCCGCCCCCCTGAGAGGGGGGTAGGGGGGTGTGTGTTTCTTCTCTTGTCTCTTCTTCTCTTATCTGTTCTGGGGCGTTACCTTGCGTTACATCGCGTGACGGCGCGTTACACTGCGTTACACATGCGTTACCTTGCGTTACATCGCGTGACGGCGCGTGGCTCTGCTCCGCTTCGGCCTTCTTCCTGGCGCGGTACTCCCTGACGCGCTGTGCAACGGGCTTGGCCTCGGGGTTGTCGGTGTCCTCGCGGAGAGGCTGGCGCTTGTTCCATGCGGAAATGCGCCCATCATGAATGACACCCTTAGCATCCATCACATCCAGGATGGCCTGAGCCGTGCCGTCCTCAAGATCGAGACTGCAGTCGAGAAGCTCGGCGTCCACGTCCTTCACGCTTCCGCGCTCGTTTGCCTGGGAGGCATGGTCGAGCAGGCTGAGCCAGACGGCCACCACGGTGGCCACAGGCTCCTTGGCCTTGCGGGCAATGAGACGCCACTTGGGATCTGAGCTGATCCCGTGGTAGGCCCTAAACCATTCCACGCTAATCCTCCCCGCCGCCTGGCCGAATAGATTGGTGAGTGGCCTCGTGGCGCCTCATCGCGTCACGCACGGCATCCGCAGTGCTCGACTTCACGTCCCTGCGGGTGCCAGCCAGGGCCCTCGACAAACAGGTGTGCGACACTCCGGCGAGCGCCGCGAGCGCCCGTATGGAGAGCCGATACCTCTTAAGGAACAGCCGGATGTCTCTGACGATTGGTGCTTCCATGCGCGGGAGTGTTGCCTATAGCAAACACTTTGTCAAGCCTCCGGCGAACAGGAGGCTATATGGGTTTCTATGATGACGCCCTTGAGGTGGTCAGGCTGGCAGTGGATGAAGCCGGAAGCATACGCGCCCTCGCGAAGCAGGCAGGCATAGGGCACGTGGCCCTGTCTCAATGGCTGACGGGAAAGAAGCGCCCCTCGCTGGCCCTGCTGGCGGCAGTCTTTGACGTGGTCGGCGCCACTGTCTGCATGCGCGGAGAGCGGGCTCCAGACGATAAGGACGCAAAGGCGCAGGCCCTGGAGAAAGAGGTCATAGCCCTGCGGGCACAGGTGGAGGTGCTGGAGCGAGTTGTCGGACTCAGCAGGCCCTCAGAAAAAAATGCCGTGTGATCCGCTTCCCTGACGGCGTCCTCCTCTAGCCCCGAAAGGGGCTTTTTTGTTGTCTGCAGAAAAAAGTTTGTTCGCCCTAGTTGACATCTCTGGTGCCTTCAGGCAACATGCCAATCACGCCAGCCGGAACAGCCCGGCGGCGAAACATGCCAAGGAGACCACACCATGACCCGCGAAGAGATGTTGAACGAGCTACGCGCCAGAGCCCTCAGGGGCAAGGCCATCAAGGAAGAGTGCGACCGCAGTGAGTCCATGGAGGACTCCTGCTGGACGGCGCTCAGGAACAACGCAGAGCGCTGCGACTGGCTCCGCCGCCAGCTCTATTGCGAAACCGCTGCCGGCAGCGAATAGAATCTCCCACTCGGGCAGGCCCTGCCTCCTGTCCAGTCCCACCCCTCGTCCCGGGCATGACGTAAAAAGGCCCGCAACTTTTCACGCCGTCCCCTGTGGCGGGTCTGGCGATTCGGTGTGGCAGCCACCACGGCCACCGATAGCCGGACTAGGAATGAAACGGGGGTTAACATGTTGATGCGGCCCTGCGGGGCGTTTCCTGCAGGGCTACATACCCGCCAAATTCTGCGGGCAACTGAAGAGGAAGGAACATCCTCCAGGCCCGAAAGCGTCACCGCCTCCTGGACGCAGGGGGAGCACGGGGCCCCGTTTGCTGGAGTCCGGGGAAACCAGCAAATTTTGCGCCGGACGCCGTGGCGGCGAAGGCAACTCCTGCGGGCCTTTGTGATGACATCTCAGCCCGCCGGATAGCCGGAGCAGAGAAGAACGGCGAACTGCGTGGAAGCAGTTTCCTAACTCAGTCGATGGCCCGGCGGGGGGCGGGAGGTTGCGCCCCCGCCGGGCAGTACAAAGGAGAAGGCCATGTCCGAAGTTTACAACCCTTTGCCCGACACCAGCCCCAGCGTCCTGCGCCAGCTCGCCCGCATCGAGCGCGAGCGCGACAGGCGCGAACTGGCCAACGCCATAGTGCATGGCCTGCTCGCCGCAGTCTTTGCCGTAGCCGCAGGCTTTCTTGCCGTCCACATGGTCTTCGCCGCGCCCTACTAGCCCATAAGGACATCCCATGAACGACATTCGATACGATGAAGGCTTCGAGGCCTACCGCGCTGCTGACGGCCTCAACAAGTCATCCATAGACAGGATCCTCCGCTGTCCTGCGGAGTATCACGAAATGCTGGAGCTCCCCCAGCCGGATCCCACTCCGGCCATGCGCTTTGGCACGGCTTTGCACTCCTTTGTGCTGACGCCGGAGCGCTTCCTTGAAGACGTGTGCATCCTTTCGGCGCCAGCAACCACGAAGGCTGGCAAGGCCCAGAAGCAGGAAGCAGAAGCCAAGGGCCAGACATGCATCTCCACGGAAGAATACGAAAAGCTTTTCCGAATGGCCGGGCATATGCGCCGCCATCCTCGCATACGCCCCTTGCTCCCGCATGTGGAATGCGAGCTCACCAAGGGGCTGAAGTCTCTGCACGGGGACTCAGAGGTGAGTCTCTACTGGGAGGAGGAGTTTGCCGGGCAAAGCATCCAGTGCAAGGCCCGTGTGGACAGGATCTGCGTGGTGGCCGGAGGCGGAGACGTGATCGGCGTGGACGTCAAGACCACGTCCGGCGGGCTCGACCCGGACAGCATCGCCAAGACAATGGCCACGTATCACTACCACAGGCAGGCGGCGTGGTACGTCCATGGCATGTCCCAGCTCGGCCTGGCAGTGTCGGCCTTTGTCTTCATCTTCACGTCCACGCAGGCGCCCTACCTGTGCGTCCCCGTGATGGTGGACTCGCGGGCTGAAATGCTCGGCCTGGCAGAGTGCAAGCTGGCCGCAGAGGCCTATGCCACAGGCCTGCAGACAGAGGAGTGGCCAAGCTATTCCGACAGCATCGAAGAGATCGATCTCCCTGAGTGGGCCTACTACCGCAGCAAGGCCAAGCTCCCCACAATGTACGACTAGTCTAGGAGACAACCATGAGCCAGCAGATACAGAACCAGGCGCCCGCAACCATCGAGCGCAATGCCTCCAACGATGTTGTCGTTGCCCTTGCCGAACAGTACGGCATGACCCCGGACAACATGTACTACACCTTGAAGAACACCGTCTTCAAGGACGCCCGCAACGATGATGAATTCTTTGCGCTCTGCTTGGTGGCCAAGCAGTACAAGCTCAATCCGCTTCTCAAGCAAATCTACGCCTTCCCCTCCAAGGGCGGGGGCATCACGCCTCTCGTGGGCGTGGACGGCTACATCAACGTCATGAACCGCCAACCAGACTTTGACGGCATCGACTTCAACTTTGCGGAGGAGGTTGTCTCCATCGGCACCCCTCCGAACCAGAAGAAGCTCCCGGCATGGTGCGAGGCCCGCATCAAGCGCAAGAGCTGCACGACTCCAGTAGTGGTGCGCGAGTACATGGAGGAATGCTACAGGGGCACGGATCCCTGGAGAACGCACCCAAGGCGCATGCTCCGGCACAAGGCCCTCGCCCAGTGCGTCCGGCTCGCCTTCGGCATGTCCGGCGTCTACGCCGACCCTGACGATGCTGAGCCCGTGACCGTGCAGGCCACCGTTCAGCAGGACGTCAACGCCATGATCGACCAAGCCGTTAAGGCCCAGCCAGCACCCAAGCCTGCGCCAGCTAGGAAGGCCCCGGCCAAGCAGACGCCCAAGCCTGCCTTCAAGCTCCAGCAGGAAGCGCCCGCGCCCGCCCCTGAGCCTGAGCCCGTGCAGGCTGAGCCCGTCCAGGAGCCAGCGCCCGTGGTCGAGGACTCCCGCGCCCGCGCCGACATCGATGAGGCCTATCTCGACTATGTCGAGGGCGCTGGCATGGACACGTCCAAGGCTGACGAGGTCTGCAGACAGCTCGTCTCCGGCGGGGCCTGCGCAAATCTCACTGAGGCTCGCAAGATTTTCGTGGAGAAGCAATACACTGTCTAACTTTCGGGAGGTGGTCTCCCGAACCGCTGGAGGCCTTGGTCATTCACCTCCAGCGGACGGCATGTGCCCCGCGCCGTATCTCTTGTCCGCTACAGGATGGGGGTTGAAGGGCGGCGCGGGGTTTCAAGAAGGAGAAAGAATGAAAGTCACACCGTTTGACATTTACTTAATATCTCTTGTCGATGATATTTCATGCATGCTGTTTGTTTTGATGCTTACTGCAATAGCAATATGTGTGTTTACAGCTTTAGGTGTTGGCTTTGGTTGTGATGACGAAGAAAAAGTAGCTGCAAGAAAATGGTTCAAAAGAAGCGCAGTAGCATTTTTTGTTTCGCTATTTATTACAACAGCCGTTCCTAGTAGCAAAACTATCGCTGCCATGTTCATTGTTCCGGCAGTTGTCAACAATGAACACTTGCAAAACTCGGCAGGCAATGCTCTCGGCATCCTTGAAGAACTCACAAAGCAGTGGCTGCGGAAATTGATCAAGACTGACAACCACAGCAAGAAGGAGACAAGCATATGATCCATCAATGCTACGGTTCCGGCTGCCCGTTTGAGCGCCCGGACGGCGAGTGCCGCAAGTCGGGCCACGTCTCTGTCTGTCCCATCGACATGACGCATGAGGAGGCCGAAGAGGTCGCCGCCGAAGAAGAATACGCCCGCGAACTCTATTACGAGTCGAAGCAGGAACGCTAATGCCCTCGCTCCACACGCGCCCCGTCACAAAGCGCCAGGCAGACTTGTTCATCAACGAGCACCACAGGCACCACGGCTACGCGCACCTGGCAATTTTCAGCGTGGGCGCCTTCATCGGTGACAGGCTCGTGGGCGTGGCGCAGTGCGGAAGACCAAACGCCCGGCACCTCTGTGACGGGTACACCATAGAGGTCAAGAGACTCTGCACAACGGGCGAGCCGAACGTGTGCTCCTATCTGTACTCCAAGTGCGCCCGCATTGCGCGTGAGTTGGGTTACCGCCACATCGTCACCTACATCTACGACATCGAGCCTGGCACGTCTCTTCTGGCCGCAGGCTGGTCGAAGGAGGCCGACACCCCGGCCAAGTCGTGGGACAGGCCAAAGAGACCAAGGCCAACGTGCGTCAGCCTGCCTCTAGTACCCAAGCAAAGGTACGGGAGGACGCTGTGAAGGTAGCCCTGCACGACAGCGAAGGGGGCACGAAGTACCCCAATTTGGCTCTCATGAAACTGTCGGCATGGCACAAAACGCAGGGAGATGAAGTCGAATGGTTCATGCCTCTGAGGGCACAGGATTACGACAAAGTCTATTCCAGCAAGGTGTTCACATGGACGAAGCCCAATCCGTTTCTCCCGGCGCACACCGTCAAGGGCGGGACGGGCTACGGCATGACGCTGGCCCTGCCGGAAGAGGTCGAGCATATCTGCCCCGACTACAGCCTCTACAAGGGCATCGACCGTTCCTACGGCTTTCTGACTCGGGGTTGCATCCGGCACTGCCCGTGGTGCGTGGTACCGGGGAAAGAGGGCGCCATCCACGCGCATGCGGACGTGGAAGAGTTCGCCAGGCACAGGAAGGTCGTTCTCATGGACAACAATGTCCTGGCGCATCCCCATGGCATTGCCCAGATCGAGAAGATGGCCCGCATGGATTTGCGCGTAGACTTCAACCAGGGCCTGGACGCAAGGCTCGTGGACGAGGGCATCGCGAAGCGCCTTGCTACGCTGAAGTGGATCAAGGAGATCCGCTTCGCCTGCGACTCGCAGGGGCAGATGCCGTCCGTGGAGCGGGCCGTGCGCCTGCTCAAGGAGGCTGGGAGCCGGACGCCCGTATTCTGCTACTGCCTCATTCGGGAGCCGGAGGAGGCCCTGGCGAGGCTGAACTTTCTGCGCCGTCTGGGCGTTGTTCCTTTCGCCCAGCCCTTCCGCGACTTCACAGGCAAGACCAAGCCCACGCCAGAGCAGAAGGAGCTAGCCCGATGGGCTAATCTGCACAGGTTCTTCAAGGCCATGACGTGGACGGACTTTCAAAAGCATTTAGGTGGCAGGTCAGGACGCATGGAGGCGAGATGAAGCAAAAGACGAAGCACAAACTAGGGGACAAGGTGCAGGCCCGATTTCAATCTGTTGACGTTGTCGGCACGATTGAATCAGTCGATATAGAGCCTGCGCAGGTGTTTTATTCAATCCGCACAAGGGACGGCATGTATGTCACCGTCCACGAGGACTACGTCCAAGAGGTAAAAAATGCAGAAAAAAGGTAAGGTGCCCGGCTCGATTGAGCTCAACTTCCGCGCCGGGAAGAAAGTGATATGCGTCACGTGGAAGGCGCCGGAGGAGCTCTCGCGCATGTGCCGCCACGGCGTCTGCCCCACAGGGCTCTGGGGCTGCGTCTTTGGCCCGCACGTCTCATGCATGTCTGTGGAGCCCTGGCAGTGGAAAAAGATCTTGAGCGAGGAGGACGGCGATGGCAACGGTGCCTCTTAAGTTTCGCTATGCCACGATCCACTACGTGGACGGCAAGGGCTTGGGTATAGCCCGTCAGAACGTGACCCTCGGCTGGCTGGAGCGCCAGTGCTTCCGTGGTCGCATATGCCCCATGGGGCTTGAGCCCGGACAGACGTGCCAGGTGTCTCCCCGCTGCACTGACGCCACGCCGGAGGCCTGGGCGCGGTATCTCAGGCTCGATGAGCTCGACAGGCTCGGGAGGGACGTGCATGCCGAAGACTGAGGAAACGACTCCCCTGCTCGGACTTAAGTATTTCCGTTGGAGGGAGAATGCTTCAGTCCAGCAGCTCGTGTGCTGCCTGGCCTCCGGGTGCCTGCTGGCCACCGGGCGCATGATGCAGGACATGGGGCACCCCTTCGATCCCGTCCTGGGCAGGCAGTGGGAAAAGCAGTCTCTGGCCATCACCGACACGTGCGGCAAGCATGCCGTGCGCATGTCGGCTGGCGTCCAGCGCTCCATCCTGGCTGGGGTGCAGGCCATCATCGACATCATCCCCGGCACTGGCTCCACGCTCATCCGGGATCTCCCTCCCCGCTCGGTGCGCATCATGGGCATGGCCACCTGGCCCCTGATAGACGATGCGGCCCGCCTCTGCTCGGCCTGGGTGCCCAAGGCAAAGGGGCTCTGGCAGGACGTGCGGGAGACGCTCTGGGAGTGGCTGGAACGCGAGATCAAACACTTCCCCACCATAGCTGACGAGGGCTGGCTCCTGACTGAGCGAGTGATACACTCGGCGGGGTACTACATATGAGCGACCCCGCAGCCAAGCCCCTGCTCACGCTCTGCCGCCGCAGGGCCAGCCTCCTCCGCTCGGCGCTTGAGGCACTCAGGTGCGTCTCAGGCCACCAGGGCTATTGCAGCATGGCTGAACAAAGGCTCGATGGCGTTGTACAGAACCTGGGCTACATCGAGGCTGAGCTCGACAAGGAGGCCCGCGATGGACGCTGAGCGCAAAGCAAAAATCTCGGGCCTGCTGCACGGGGCTCGCGTCCGCTCAAGATCCCTGCACGAAGTCCTGTACAGCCTGTGCATGGAGCTCGATGGCCACTACAGGGCGGGCCAGTATGCTGAGATGGCCGACAACGATCTGGACGGCATGGACAACTGGCTCGATGATGCAGAGGCAGAGATGCGCAGATGGGAGGAAGACCATGGACGCGACAGTGACTGAGATCCGCGAGGCCAGGCGCCAGATCATCGAGCACGAGCAGGCCATTAAAAAGCTGAACGACAAGATTGACGAGATGCTGGGCCTAAACTCTGGGCGCAGGGCGCCGAAGAGAAAGATGCTGAGCCCTTCCCAAGCTGGCGCCCTCTTCGCCGATCTTGAGGAGACAGCCCGTGAGCATTGCAAAGCGCAGTGACGGAAGATTCATTGTCAAATACAAGGACGAGCAGGGACGCTGGAAACAGCGCTCCTTCAAATCTGAGACTGAGGCAAGGCGTTTTGACGCAGAGGGCCAATATGACGCGACTGAAAATGAACGTCTAACTGTTCTGGAGTCAGTGCTTTTGTATCTGAAAAACAACGACATGTCCCCCCTGTCTGTCAAAACCCATCGCTTCATCACCTGCGGGTACGACAGGAAGAACGGGAAGCACACCGAAGGCCCTGCCGAATGCCTGGCCACGCGCTTCGTGGACTCGCTGACGCGCAGGGATCTGGAAACCGTGCGCGAGAACTGCCGCGCCAGGAGCATGAAAAACACGTCCATCAACCGCGTGACGGGGTGCCTGGAGGCGGCCTTCCGCTGGTGCGCCGAAAACGAGTTCATCCAGGCCGACCCGTGGGCCAGGTACTCCGCGCTGAAGACGGACGGCGCCCACTGGGACGGGACGCTGGAGGACTTCCAGAAGGTGTACGCCTGCCTCCCCGAATGGATGCAGTGGGCGTCCAGGACGGCCATGGCGCTTTGCCTCCGGCCCGGCATAGGCGAGCTGTTCAGCCTGCGCTGGGACGCCTTCCAGTGGGCAACACGCTCCGTCAGCGTATGGATGCCAAAGGTCAGGCAGACAAAAACCGTCTTCCCGCCGGAGGACTATCTGGCAGAGGCCAGGGCCCGCTACGAGGCAGACGGCAGAGACGGGGACGCGCTTGTGTGCCGCGGGCGCCGCGGCTCGCCTGTGCTCGGCAAGACGTACTCGCAGGCATGGCGCCGGGGATGCCTCAAGGCTGGGGTGCGCATCCCCATGTACGCCATCCGCCACATAGCGGCATCCCAGATGCTGGCCGGGGGCGCCGACCTCGCGGCCGTGGCCGCGCAGCTCGGGCACAGGGACATCACGACCACGGGGCGCTTCTACCTCCATGCGCTGCCGGCAGCGCAGAAACGCGCAGGCATGGCCCTGCCGGATCTGGTGCGGAATGGTGCAGGCTCAAGCGGAGAGCGCAAGCAATGACGGGCACTTGCCCATCTTTTTCCGTTCCTGGGTCAGACGCTAGCTAATCCAGCAAAAACAAAAACTTAAACATCAACCCTGCACCACGCGCACCACGCCTGTGGTGCAGGAGCGAAGAGGGCAAAATGCCCCCAACTGGTGACAAACTGTAACCAGTTGGGGGCTCGTTTTTTCGTGCCCGGGGGTTGGGATATCGTGGGGCTGGCCACGATATCCCAACCTCTTGCACGATATCCCAACCCTACTTCTTGTCCTTGTCGAAGCCCTTGAGGAACATGCGGAACGGGTTCTGCGACTTGCCCGTGGAGACGTCCTTCCAGCCTTCTGCCGCCGTCTCGTAGACCCTGCGCACGTTGCCCGTGCCCGCCGTGAAGGCGGCCATGTCCACGGCAGCCTTGAACATCCCCTCTATGGCGTCAGAGTCTCTCGGGTTCTCGGCCCACTTCTTGCCCTTCTGGAACGTGCGGCCGATGAGGTCGAAGCCCTTGAGCGCCGACATCGAGGAGGGCGAGGTATTGTACTGCATGACGCTGCTGAGCTGATTGAGCATGGGAATGGGGCCTAGCGCCTCGTCAAAGACTGCCCAGGCCACATCGTCCTTGTCAGGCGCAGAGCTGGTCAGAGCCGCCTTCATGAACAAGAACAATAGGGCCACGCCGAAAGTCTCGTTACTGAAGTGCCAGGCATACTCGGAGAAAGGCACCTGGCCCCGGCGCCATGCACGGTACCAGTAGCGCATGCGGGAGCCCTTGCGCAGGGACTCGCTCATGAACATGGACAGCAGGCGCTTGAAGCCGCTGTCCCTCTGCCAGGCATTGATGTCGGCCTCGCTGGCCACGGCCTGCGTCTTCGACACTATGCCGTCAGCATAGGCCACGGCGTCCTTCTGAGACATGGCATGCTTCTGTATGGCCCGCTGGTAGGCACCCCACCATATCGGGTAGGTGGTCATGCGGTCACCCAGCGTGACGAGGGCCATGGCGCACTCCTGGACGTCCTGGCGCGTGAAGTCGTGCCCGGCAATGGTGACCTTGCTTTCCTTGTACTTCGCCGTGTACTCCCGCAGCTCGCGGACAAACGACTTGTCCCTGTCGGCCATCATGGGGCTCAGGCGGTTGACTTCCTGCCACAGGGCGCGGGGATTGAGGACGGCCTTGCCCAGGCCCCGCACTATCCAGCCTGCCCCCACGTCAGGAATGGCCTGCGGGTAGCCGCCGAACTGCCGGATGAAGGTCTGCACGTTGAGGCCCAGGCTGAATATCGTGGACGCAGAGCGGAAGTTTGTGAACGTGCGGTTGACCACGTCCTGCTTTTCCTGCGAGGGCCTGGCCGTGTACTTCAGCCACTGTCGCATCTGCTCGTAGTACTTGGGCCCGAAGGCCTGCGTGAAGGCCTTGCGCCACTGGGAGTTCCGCATGAGCCTGTCGAGATCGCGGACTATCGGGCCCATCTCTATCATGCGCCACTGATCCCAAAGCGCCTGCTCAAAGACGGCAAAGCGCAGGGACGTGGGCTTTGCCGTGCCCGTGCGGGCGTGGGTGAAGCCCCTGCGGATTGACGGGCCAAGCGCCGTGAAGTCGGGCGCGTCCTTCATGGCCGACACTTCCTGCTTGTCACCTATCTCAGGAGACAGAGCGCTGTCCACGCTGATGGGGAAGTACCAGCCGGGAAGGTCTATCTGGCTGCCGTCTGCCGTGGTTGCAGTGAACGGATCAGGCTGCACCTTGTCCGGCATGGGCATGCCGTAGACAGCCCGGAAGGCCCTGTCGGCGTCCTCGTAGCTGGAGGATATGAGGGCGCACTCGTCTGCCACGGCCTGCCATTCCTCTGCTGTCAGGATGGAAGTGAGGGCGTCAATCTGGTCATCCTCAAGCTCCAGCCCGTTGCGCAAAGTCTTGAGGTTGCCCTCGTTGCCCCGGTTCCTGGCCATGCTCCAGATCATCTCTGCCGTCCAGTGGCGGCGCCCTATCTCCTGCATGACGTCAGGAGTGGGGATGCCGTTGATAGTGAGCGCCCGCTTGCCGTAGAGCTTCTCGAACCTGTCGCAGAAGTCGGAGCGGATCTTTGCCAGGCGCTCCAGCTCGGGCTTGGCATCGCGGAAGCGCTGGCCCGTCCGGCTCAGGGCGTCCTTGACGTGCTGGAAAAGCCTGCTGTGGAAGCCCTGCATGTTGCTTCGCTTGCCTATCTCCTCGTAGCCGTCAGCAGCCATAAAGACATACTGCGCATTGTCGAGTCCCGCGAACAGGTCGTTCCAAGCCTGCTGGGCCTTGTAGGCCAGTGTGCCCTCGTCCTTGTAGGTGAACACGTTCTTGCTGTTCTGCAGGGACGTGACGCCCTCGGTGACGGCATCCAGCAGGGACATGCCCTTGAGGGCTTCAGACACCATCTGCGCCTCTTCCGGCGCCATGCCTTCCGACAGCCACTTCGCCAGATAGGCTATGTCGCGGTACTGGCCCGCAGTCAGCTTGTCGGGCACCTCCTCGTTGAGCAGCCATTCGGGGAACGGCGGGGCACCGTTGACCGCCTCATCATCGTATGCCTTCACAAAGTCGCGGAGGCTCTGGAGCTCCTGCGGACGGTCAGGGGCAAAGCGGTTGCGCCCGCCGATGGAGTAGCGCTGGGCCAGCGCCCGCAGCTGCTCCTGCCACTTCCACTGATCTTGAGTTTCTATCTTATGCCTGTTCCAGCGCACCATGGCCCGTTCAAGGCCCTGCTTTAGCTTGCGCAGTTGCATGGCCTCCAGCACCATGGCGTGGGAGATAGCCTGCCTGCGCTTGGCGTCAGCGGCGCCCTGCCTGTCTCCCTGGGCCAGGAGCGTGGCTGCCTCGCCTGCGGCCCGGGCCTCGGCCCGGCTCAGGTTGCCTATGTTAGTTGCCTGCCGCATGGGCATGTCATCGAGGATCCTGCGGGCCCACTCGTGAACGGCGTCAGCGTTGCCCACGGTGCGGGTCTTCCGGCCCGCCGCCCTCTGCATGGCAGTGGCCTCCAGGAGCAGGGCCGTCAGCCTGTCATCGCTGTAGTAGGACGGGTCGCCCGGCTCCACGCCCTCGGGCTGCATCTCCCTGCGGATCTCCTGCTCCCGCTGCTTCTTCCAAACCTCCATCTCCTCCTTGACTGCCTCGCCCACTGTCGGGCCATCGAGGATCTCGTCCACCCAGCTAAGATCCTCGTAGCCCTGGTTGATGCCGACCTGGTTGATGTCCACCCCGCCTTCCTTGCGCACAAGGCCGGGGCGCTTCTTGGCCAAGGCCTTGGCATCCTCCTCGCCCAGCTCGTCAACAATGCTCTGGCGGTTGATGCCTCCTGCGGCGATTGCTTCCAGCATGGCGGCAAAATGAGGCCGGGACTCGACTTCCCGCTTGATGGCATCGTGCTTCTGCTCAGCCTCCCTGGTCGCGCTCCAGTAGGCGCTGAGGGCGTCCTGGAAGCTCTTCTCCTTGCTATCGTCCACGGCGTTGTTCCGGGCCTTCTTGAGGCGCTCCTGCTCCTGAGCAGTCAGCATGGCCTGGCCCACCTCATCGATGCGGGCGGCCTCGGCGTCTGACGCGGCATGCCTGACGGCCGCCGCCTCGCACTCGGCCTCGCTGGCCAGCATCCTGTCGAAGACGGCCCGCACGTCCGGGTTGATCGGCTGGAAGCCCCGATGGCGCAAGGCCTTGTAGATGGACACCAGCCACTGACGGAAGCGCCGGAAGACGCCCTTGAGCTTGTCGGACGGCGCCTTGCCTTCCTTGAGGTAGGTCAGCCAGCCCTCGGCCAGCACTTCCTCACGCGCCCGCCACATGGCCTCCTTGCGCTCGGCGTCACTGAGCTTGTCGAGCTCGCGCCCGCCGTAGTTCTTCTTGTCGTTCCTGTTGTACCACTCTTCAGCCTTGCTCTGGGCGTAGTCCTGGAGCGTCTGGTAGTCCTTCGCAATTTGCTCTGGAGCCTGCCCAGACTTCACCATGTCTTCCATGTTGTTAAAGAAGAAGTGCCCAAGCTCGTGCGCAAACGTAGACAAGTCTGCGTTCTTGTTGAACAGCGTGATTATCTTCTGCGTCTGCGTGTAGGAGAACTGCCCGCGAGGCTGAGTGTTCTGCGCCTCCTTTTTCGCCATGTAGAGTGTATTATATATTTCGATGGCATCAGCATTCCAAATAACAAAGCAGCGACCGTCAATGCCACCTTCATAGGTGATGCCCTCTACGCCCTGCTTGAGCAGAGCAAGAGACGCATTCTTGTCAGACCCGTATGCCTCTATCAATCGTCCATAGATCTCGCGCCCGGTCAAGCCGTTAAGCTCCACACCTTGGAAGGCCAAGCGCGTGGTCAGGTCGATGTCGCCGTTGACGGCCTCGGCAAAAGCGTCAGCTTTTTCGTCTCTCTGCGCCTGAGTGGCGTCCGAAGGCAGCGAGAGATAGTCCCGCGCCGCATGCCACGCCTTCATGCCCCCTGCGGTTTTTGCATCGTCCAGCAAGCGCCCGAACTCTTCTCCCGCAAGCAAACTTCTAACTGCAATTTGTACGTATTTTGGCTGATCCTCAAACTTTTTCTGTTCATCAAGCAAAGTGTCGTTGTCTGGTATCTCAACCTCAAACAGTTGTCCTGCGCTCTTGTTTGCGGAAACCGACAGGCCAGCGTTTTTGACGAGTTCGACAAGGTTTTTGAGGTCTTTGCTCTTTCTAATTTGCTGATCGAGATGTTCATCTATTGCTTCTTTTTTTATACCTCGATCTTCAAGCTCCTTTCTTTTTTCTATAACATAGTTTTCTGCATAGTCTATGTCTTTCTGTATTTCTTTAACAACATCAATAGAACCGCCAGTACTGAGCGATTCCTCGTCAAACATCGCTTCTTCTGCATATTCAAGAATTCGGCGCAAGTCTCTTAGCTGGAACATGTTCTGCAGTTCATATCCCTCTAACCTCTTTCCGTTGACGGAAAAAGACATCGCGTCTTCTAAAAGCTTGCGCCTGTAACCTTCGCTGACCTCTCGCCTCTGAGCGAAATAAAGGCCCCAGCCGTGAACCTGGGCGCCCTCGCCGGAGCCGATGTGGTCGAGCGTAAACTTGTCGAACCTGTGCGGGGTGCCATGCCACGCCCTCTGGAAGAGGTCGTTGATCTGATCCACCAGCGTCTGCGCCTTGGTGCGGTTGTCCTGGGCGCTCACGTTGCCCTGATACAGCACGGACGGGTTGTCCGGGTCGAAGCGTTTGGACAGCGGGATGATCTGGCCGTTCTCATCGTAGGTGATAGGCGCCAGCGTCTTGCGGGCGGCGTCCTGCTTCGGGCCCTCGTAGCCCAGGGATGCCAGGTCGAGCGGGCCAGACTCGTAGCCCCAGCCGGAAGTCAAGGCAGACAAGGGCTTCGGCCTCTGCGGCTTGGTCTTGAGCTCGCCGCGCTCAAACTTGGCAAGCTTCGCCGGGTAGGCCTTGGCCTGCTTCTCATACCACTTCTGGTACGTCTCACGGTCTTTGAACCAGGGCTTCTTGTGCTTTCCCTTCTCGTCCACCTTGGAATACTCTTCGGCCATAAGGGCATCGAGCGTGGCCTCCTGCTCCTCCTTGGTGGACTTGCGGTAGGTGCCTCCCTCCCACTGCTGGGCAGGCATGCCCTTTTCAGCGAGGATTTTGTCGGCCTCTTCCTTCGTCAGCGCCCGGTTGATCTTCAGACTGCCGGAGATAACCCACGCGCCCAGATCTGGGTTGGCGCGGGTCAGCGGGTTCGTGGCATAGTAGTAGGCGCCGTCAATGGGCAAGTGCTCTAGGTCTCCGTCCTGCGTGGACTGAGCCTCTGGGTTGTAGTCCACGTCAAAGGCCATCTCGCACTCGCACACGACCTGGTTGGAGCGGTGCACGTTTGGATACGGGGTGTCGGCCCACTGGGCAACGTCCGGCGTCTCCGTGTCGCTCTTGTAGTCTGGGTTGGGCACCTTTGCCCCGCCCTGCGGGAAAAAGGACAGCGTCCCGCCGTGCCAGCCGGGACGGTATGCCAAAGCCGTGACCTTTTCTGCCTTGGAGCCTTTGGACAGGAAGCCCCGGGCGATGAGTTCCTGCCTAACTTCCTCGGACGGGATCTTTACCTGGCCACCCGTCTTGCCTCCCTTGGTATACGGGTTCTGGGTGCTCGGCACGTACATGGCGCCGTTCTCTGCTTCAAAGTGCCAGGCGTCCTGGGCATCCAGCCAGACGCCAAACGGGAGCTTTTCGGTGCCGTTCACAAACAGGGCCGTGGGACTTCCGTCCGGGGCAAAGGTGAAAACCTTGTAGACCGTGATTGTGTTTTTCGGCGAGGGCTTCGTGCGCACCTTGTAGGCGCTCGTCTGCTCGGGGATAGCGTCACCAAAGCCCATAGCCTCGGCCTTGGCGTCCACCATTGCCTGCACCGCCTTCATGTCCCCGCGCTCGATGGCGGCAAAGTATTCGGCGTCCTGCGCTTCCTCGGGCGTCTGCTGCGCCATGAGCTCGGGCTCCCCGCCGGGGCGCACCTCCTGCATGGCCTCCATGGTCTGGGGCCTCACGGCCTCGGCCTGCGCTTTGGCCTGCTCGGCCCGCACCTCCTTCAGTGCCTGGGCGAACCGCGCCCCCTCCGTCTCGTTCCACAGGGCCTTCATGGGCATGCGGAGGAACTCTTCAAAGGTCAGGTTCTGGACGCCCCGCGCACTGAACAGCCCGCGCACGGCGTTGAACATCTTGGCAACCCAGTTGCGGATCTGCTGAACGAGCCCCTTCCCCTTGCCCATCTTCACGGACGGGTCGAGGATCGAGCGCACGAAGTCCTCGTTCTGGGCGCCGACAAAACGGGCCAGCACCTCGGAGGCTATGGCGTCCTCGTTGTTCGCGATGTCCCTGTACAGGGGATCCTCGGCAACGGCCTTCCACAGGTCGTGCTTCTTGAGGAGCTCCTTGCCCTCCTGCCAGATCTCGGGCGCCTTGGCCTGTGCAACCTTGGCCCACACGTGGGAGAATTCATGCGCCGGAGTGTTGCCGTTGAAAGTCTGCTCGTTGAGGACGATGCGCCCGTTGACGGCAAAGCCGTACACGATGCCCGCGCCAGTGCGGAACGTCTCGACCTTCGCCTTTGCCTCCTCGGCGCTCATGCTTTTGGCGTAGGCGTCCTGCAGAGCCTTGAAGAAGTCGTTTTGCCTCAGCGTCTGCACGTTGGCCTTGCCCAGCGTCCGCTGGAGCCTGCGCATCATCTGCTCGCGGAGATCGCCGTCCAGGCGCTGGGGCTTGAGGATCGCCCTCGCCCGCTCCATGAGGCGCGTGTTCTGGGCCATCCCTTCCAGTGCCTGCTGAGTCTGCGTCCTTTCGGCCAGGGCTTCGCTGAGCACCTCGTGCCAGTTTTCGGTCAGCTTCAGCTGCACGGGCCCCTGCAGGACGGCGTTGCCGCCGCTGTCGTACCCCCGGAAGTCTTCCAGGAGCTTGTAGTAGTTTTCGTGCTTGGCGAACTGCGGGAACTTCGGCGTGTACCCCTTGTCCTCGCACCACTGGAGATACTCGGCCGCCGCCTTCCTGGGATCCTTCAGCCGCTGGAGGGCCTCGTTGTAGTTGAAGTCCCCGCCTTTGGGCGCCCCCTTCGTGGTCTGCACGGACGTGTAGTCCCTCGCCAGCACGAGGCCCGTCTTGATTTTCACGGCAAAGGGCATGCCGGAAGCGTGGTAGGGAATGACCATGTCGATGCGGGGATCGTCCAGCATCTTGAGGATGTGGGCGTCAGACACGCCAACGCCGATGGTGCCCACGCGCCCGCCGAAGTCTTCCCGCTCTCTCAGGGCGTAGGCCTCCTCCACGGGGAAGCTGTCCTCGCTCCAGGCGTACTCCCACTCGCCCGTCTCCTTATTCTGCACGAGCCCGGCATGCTCGGCGTCCACGCCGTCAGCGATGGCCGGGACAAGAGACATGTTGATCATCATGCCCGTGGTGCCGAAAAGCTTGGGATGGGAGGGCACCTTGGTGTAGACCTGCTGGGGCATCTGCCGGATCTGGAGCTCGGCGATCATCTGGACGTAGTCGAGGAACAGCAGCGGGTTGAAGTCGGTGAACGACTGAGACCTTGACCCGCCGATGTCGAACAGCGCCTTGTTGTTCCTGGCCATCGCCGTGAAGTCGAAGTCCTTGGCAAAGCTCAGGTTGTCGAAGATGTTGAAGCCCTCCAGGGGCTTGCTGGTCGCTGAGCCGTACATGCCCGCCAGGGTGTTGTAAATGTTCGTGTGCGGGCCGTAGGCGCGGACAAGCCAGTCGGTGCCCCTCGTGGTTAGGAGCATGCCCGGGTCGAGCTCGCCTGCAAGCGAAGGGTCTTCCAGGAAGAGCTTGGCGATCTTCGCCATCTGGTCAGGCGTGGTGCCCGTGTCGAGATCGCCGCCCTTCCGGCCTCCCCTGGTGCGCTTGCGCTCTTCGGGAATGAACTCCTCGAAGGCGGCAAGGTACGGCGCATCGGAATTTTTCCGCTTCTTGGTGTCGGCCATGCGCTCCAGGCGGGCTATCTGTTCCTCAGAGAAAAACCTCGGAGCACCCAGCGGGCGCCCGTCATCGATGCCAAGGCCAAGCAGGACGCTCTTCCAGGCGTAGGCCGTCTTGTTTGCGTCCGACAGCATGCGGGCCCGCTTGCTTTCGACAAAGCACACGTCACACGCCGTGAGGTACTTCTCTTCCTTGAGCAGGGTCTTGAGGGCCTCGATCTGCGTGGGGCCAAGCTGCTGGGTGAGGCCCTCGTCAATCAGGAGCTGGTTGAGCAGATCCGCTGCCTCGCGCTTCGTGCAGAGGGCGCCGAAGTCGAAGTTGACAACGTATTCGCCGTTCTTCTTGAAGGCAGAGCGCACGGGCACGAGCCCGCGCACGGCATCCATCACGCGCTCGGGCTTCTGCTTCTGCCACTGGAGCATGGCAGGGTTTTCCTTGCTGAGCTCCAGCACCTTGTTCTTGATGCCGTCCACCAGGGCGAGCATGGCGTCCGCTTCCTCATTCGTGAGGCCACGGGCCAGCATCTGCTCCCGCATATACTTGCGGGACTCAGGGTCTTCGACGGTAACGGCGTTGAGCTCGACCGTGTCCACGCCAGTGGCGTCAGCCGCCTGCTGGAGCTCGGACGTGCGTTCCATGGGCGAACCTTCCACGCCCAGCAGGATCTGGTCTTCCCGGGCCACGTCCTCGGTGGACGCGGCAAGGGATGCCCGGCGTTCCTGCTCGGTCATGTCCATGCGGGCCGTCACGTTGCGGGCCTCAACCTCGCCCATGAGGCGCATGTAAATCTCTCTGGGCGTTTTTGCCGTCCCGTATTTTTTGCGATAGTCTGAGATAAAATCTTTTATGCGCTGTTCGGCGTTTGTGATTTTCTCTGCATACGGTGAGTTTTTCTTAAACTCGTCGATGTCTGCAAAGTGCTGATCTATTGTCTTTTCTTTGTTTTTTAGAGCCTCCATACTCTTATCAAAAAACTTCTTGAAGCCAGCATCTTCAAGAACGTCATCAAGAAGATTCTTTAACAGTTTAACTTGTACGTCATAATTTGTAAACTCACCAGTAGACCCGCCTCTGGCAAAACCCTCCTCAAGCTGGATAGCATGCTGTAGCTCATGATACAATGTCGATTCAAAAGTATCTCTGTTTTCTATCGCAAACCTTCTCACGCCTTCGGCGTTGTCAGTTTTTGATACTTGGCGGTCAGATACTTTGATAATGTTTTTGTTGTATATGAGCTGGCCCCTCGGTTTCTCCCACAGCGGGTCAGAGAAAATTTGAACCTTGAGGCTGGCAAGGTCAGGGTATGCCCTAAGAATCGGGTTCTTTTTGCCGTCCTTCAGGATAGTCCACAGAGACCTTGGCCTTTTGTTGGCCAACATCTTGGAAACGCCAGGCACAAACTGCGGATCAGGCATCTCGTAGCGCCACTTGCCGTCAGCCCCTCTCTCCCATCCCGTGGCCATCTTGACGGCCAAGGCATCCTTGCCAGCCGTCTCCATCCGGCGGGCGGTCTCAAGCTCATCGAGACGGCGGGTCTTTTCCTTCTTGTCGAGGCGGGCCATGCCCCTCTCGCCGTAGAACTGATTCAGCTTCTGGCCTTGCTGCCCCTGTGCCTGCCCCTCGGTGGTGGCCACCACGTTGCCCTCGGCGTCAACCCGGCGAACCTGGGGGGCAAACTTCCTGAGCCACTCTGCTGGCGTGATGGGTCTCCCGGCTTTGGTCATGGCGTCAGACAGGGCCACGGCGTGGGCCTTGAGCAGGGAAAGCTGCAAGTCGGCCTGCTGCTCGGTGAAGCCGGAGTCGGTGGCCGTGAGCACGTTGCGGATAGGCTCGATGACGCCGTCCAGCTCGTCCTCCAGCGCCTGGTCGGCCCGGATCTTGTCCATGGCGTCCCGCAGGGTCATCATGCCCCTGGTGCGCTCCTGCTCGGCCTCGCCAAGAGTCATGCCGTCAGGCGTGGTCTTCAGCGACTGCCGGAGCTGGAGGGATGCGTCCGTGCCCGCCACCTTGGCCTGATACGTGGCCAGGGGCACCATGACGTCAGCGCCCAGGCTGTCGGCAGTCTCAAACTCCTGCTGAGACACGCCCATGGTCTGGGCAAGCTGGAGCGTGTCCTGCCCTGTGGCAAGCGCGGCCCTACGGATGGCCTCAGGACTCACGTAGAGGTCAGTGATAGGGGCGTCCTTGGCCATGGCGCTGACCACGTCAGCATAGACGCTGGGAAGCTTCTCGCGGAGCTTGGAGCCCTTGGCGCTGTTGTCCATAGCTTCAAACAGCTGCTGATCCTGCGCCAGCATGCGCTCCTTGCGGGCCAGCCCACGGATGCCACCCATGCCAAGTATGGGCGCCCAGGCAGCGCCTATGAGACCCGACTGAATGGCCTCGCCCATGATCTCCGGCAGACGGTCGAGGAGCTGGCCTGCCGTTTCGTCCCCACGGGTGCCAGCGTTGGCCAGCCAGCCGAAGAACTCGTCCGGGAACTGCTGGAGCGTCTCGGTCGCGAACTCGGTGAGACCCGCCTCAAAGATGCTCTTGCCCAGGTTTTTCCAGCCACGGGCCTGCCATACGTTGAACATCTTGCGGAAGCTGAGGTTCTCCATGACCGACTGCACCCCGGCGTCAGACAGGGCCGCAGCGGCTGCCGGCAGCACGTCTGCGCCGTTAGCCCTGGCCTCGCCGTACAGGGATCCAGCTATCTGGGCGCCCGCCGTCAGCGTTGCCGCAACGGCGCCGATCTTGGCCTGCTCGCGCACGGGCATGGCATTGTACCAGTCTGCCAGGCGCTTGATGGCCACATCGTCTGCAGACTTGAGCGCCATGGGAGCGCCGCTGAACCGCATGCGCATGGCGGCAGGCCCGCCTGAACCGATAACGGCAGATGCTATCTGCGGGAGCATGGTAGGGATGGACTCGACAAAGGACAGGCCGAACTTCGCCAGGGTGCCGACTTCCTCCTCGGCGTAGGATCCCAGCTCCTGGTCAAGGGCGTCATAGAGCATGCTGGCTGTGGCTGCAGGGTCATTGATGCCCAGGGCTTCCCACGGAACGATGCGCCCGACAGTCTCAAACACAAACTGGTTGAGGCCTGCAATGTCCCGGACGAGGCCCTGGGAGCCCTTGCGCAACGCACGGTAGAGCATGGCCCCCGTCTTGTCCGACCATGCGTAGTCTCCGCTTTCCTGCCTGAGCTTCGTCAGCTCCTGCATGGCCTCGTGTCCGAACCACGCCGAAAGGTTCTGCCAGCGCTCCCGCTCAAAGGGGTTCTGCCAGGCCTCGCCCGTCTCGGGGTTGATGTCGGCCACGGACGTGTAGTTCATCGAGCCGTAGCGCCGTGCGTCCGTCACGCGCTGGAGGGCGAGACCCTCGTCAGCCCGGCGTTTGTTCTCGGCCCTGAGCCTCTGCTCGTCCTTCCACTTCTGGTAGGGAGCCATGGGATCGGCTTTCTGCTCTGCGTCAAGACGGGCCTTGGGAAGGCCCTGCCCCAGGAAGATGTCGGCCTGCCCAGCTTCTGCAGGAACCGGGGACGGCGCCTGGGTGAAAAGCTTTTCCGTCTCCGCGAGCTGGGGGAGGTCGGCGCGGGCGAAGCCGAAGTTTTTGGAGTCCTTCTGCATCCATTCGCTGAGGGCGGGAGCCTGCGAGGCAACCCTCGCCTGGTCGAGAGCGTCAGCGATGCCCTGATACTTCTGCGGGTCGGCGCCGACAAGGACGGTCGGCGTGTTGGTGCGCTTGGCGAGTTCCTCTATCTGAGCCTGCTGATCGAGGTTTGCCGGGGGAGTTGTCTTGAACTGGGCCTGCATGTCCCAGCCGGAGTCGGGAAGCTGGAAGCCTGCGCCTCCACGTGCGGGCCTGGACTCGTCAATCTCAAACGACATTGCTACTCCTCCCCTCTGCGGGCAACGTAAATGTAGGGTTCAAACATGGTTTTCCCGCCCTTCTTCCATCTCCAGCCGTAGCCGAACCGTTCATGAGCCAGCCACTCTGCGTTCTCCGGGACGCCCGCAGGCCTTGCCGGAGGCCTGTCTCCACGGGCCTTGGCCTCTTTCTGGCTGCGCAGGAACAGATATTCGGCAATGACGCTGTCTTTTGCGAAAGAACCGTTTCTGTCCTTCCAGCGGGCGGCCTGCTCCATGTAGGCCTTCACGCCATCGCTCGGCATGTCCGACAAAACGCTTCCGGCAACGGCAAGCTCGGCTGGCGTGGCCTTCGGCAGATAGTCTCCCGTGGCATCGCCGATGCGCTCGTCTGCATAGGTGGACTCGGTGTCCCAAATGCGCCCCGGCCTGACAGCCTTGGACGCAAACAGCTTCACGCGCTCCTCCAGCCATTCCTTGTTCTGGCCAAGGTTCGTCTCTTTCGCCACGCGATCTACGTCCTGCTGGATCATCTTCCACATGGCCTTCCGCTTTTTCGACTCCTCCTTGTCCAGCCCCACCTCGTCAGGACTGCCAAAGGTTTCGTCAAACTGAGCCCTGAGATACTGCCTGTCCACCTTCTGAAGGTTCTTCAGCCTGCTCTTAAGCTCGTTCTTGTCCTTGGCCGCCATGGTGACGTAGGCGGGGTTCTTGGCAAGCTGAGCCTCGGACGTGATGCGCCCTTCGTTGATGTCCTCGGAAAGCGTGTGCCAGGCCTCTGGGTCTGTCGAAAGAGACCCGCCATCGCTCAAAGCCTTGTAGGCGTCCTGGTACACCTTGAGCTTGCGCTTGAGGTTCTTGTCCCCGGGATGCGCAATCGAGTCGGCCTGCGCCGCCTTGGCCAGGTCGAAAAGCTCCTTGAGCGCCCCGACACGGTCTCCGCTGTCCATCTTCTGCTGGATCTGGTCGATGGTCGTGCCCAGCTCCATGGTGGCCTTGTCGAAGGCCTCCTTCTCCAGCGTCTGCCGGATCGTCTCGTTCTGGGAAAGCTCTGTCTTCACCCCTGCGCGGAGCTTGTCATCCTGGATCTGCTGGGCCTGCTGCATGGCCTCGCCGTAGGTCATGCGCCCCGCCTCGATCTCGGCGTTGTACCACTGGCCCATGCTCCTCGCCCGGGCCTCGCCCTGCATCTGGCCAAGCTGGGCCACCGTCTCCGGCGAGGCGTAGAGCCCGCGCCCCATGCCGGGGGCTCCCTGCATCATGGGCATGCCCGGCTGGCCGGGGGCGCCTCCCTTCATGGGGCCTGCGCCCTGCCCGCCATTAAGCAACGCCTCGACCTGTTCCGGCTCATAGTGCTTGCCAAGTGGGCTCTCGCCCCGGGCAAGGCCTACCATAAGGCGGGCGAGCACACGGTTGTCGCTGCGGTCGGGAACCTCGTCAAGCCGGAAACCCTGCTCCTGAACCTTTTGCCAGTAGCTCGGCGGGGGGTTGTAGCCGACATAGGTCAACACCAGATCCTTGATGGTCTTGTTGGCATAATACTTATCGTCCCGCAGAGCCTTGGCCTGAGCAAGGAAGCCCTCCGCATCGCTGCGGAAAGTTGAGTACCCTTTTGGCGGTTTGACGGCGCCGGGGTTGTGCTGGCGCTCAGGGATGGTTTTTCCTCTTTCGCCTGTCCACTCTTGCCAGCCTGCAGGCGTCCCGCCCGCCGGGGCGCCTGGCATTGCCTGCGGAGCCCCGCCTCCCATGAGGCTGGTCAGGTTTGCGCCGTAGAGGTAGTAGTCCCCCTTGCCGTCATAGCGCTTGAACCAATCGGCAAACGTCTCGCTGTGGATGCCCCTGCCCCTGGAAGACTCGCTCACCATGAGGACGCCCTGCGAGTTGACGAAGGTGGACACCACGTGCGTCATGCCCCTCGGACGGCCGGGCGTGGGCTTGCCGTGCGAGACGCCGATGATCCAGCCCCCGCCGACAGTCTGCGGATTGATCTCCGCGCCCTGGTAGAGGTGGCCAGTGGCCTTGGCCGCCCGGTCTATGAGCTCCTCGCTGGTGACATGCGCACCGGGCTTGCCGAAAATTTCCTCGCGCTTGGCAGGGTTGATGGGCGCTCCCTGCCACATCTCGCTCGTGTGGCCGGAGCAGTCGCGTTTCGTGCCGTAGGCGTAGGGCGTCCCCGCCTTTCTGCTGGTGGCCGCCTCGATGTACATGTCGAGGCCCTTGGAGGACTGCCCGCCTAGCTGTCCAAGCGCCCGCCAATCGTTGCCTTGCATGGCGATCCTGCCCTGCACCAGCAATGCCTGCTGGTAGGCCTGGAACACCTGCACGTACTGCTGCTGGTTCAGAAGGTGGCCGTACTGGCCGAAGAGCGCGTAGGCCACCTCTGGGCGCCCCAGCTGCATCTGCTGGAGCATGGCGTTGCCCATGGCCTGCCCGGCGGCCGCCTGCTTGGCCTGCGCGGCCATGTCGGGCGTCCAGCCCATGCGGGCCGCCTTCTGGTCAATCAAGGCATTGATGCGCCCCAAGCTAGCCGTGACGGCCTGCGCGTTGGTGGGATCCTGCCCTATGACGGAAGCTTCGGCGTCCACGGCAAAGGCAAGCTGCTGATCCTGGAAGCGCCCCAGCTGCTGCTCGGCGTACTGCGCCGCCCACGCCTGCTGCTGGACGTTGTAGTTGTCGGCATGGAGCTCGAAGTACCGCCTGCCCCGCTCGCCCAGGCCCTCGGCATGCTTCGCCCTGGCCTGAGTGTACCAGTTGCGCCACTGCTCCTCGACATCCAGGGCCTTGCCGTCTGCGCCCACGGCGGCCGCGCCCTTGAGGCGGGAGAGCCTCGTGCGCTCCTCGATGCCCTCGATCTGCAACCGGGACACGGCCTCCTGCGCCTTGGCCATGTCGAGCCTGTCGGCCCGCTCGGCGAAAGCGCCGAACATGGGGGCGAGACGGCCCACGCCCCGGGCCACGTCTCCAAGGCTCTTGGCGCTCTGCTGGGCGGCCTGCCCGGCTATCTGGGCGCCTGCGTCAGAGAAGCGGGCGTTGACGGTAGAGCCTGGGACGTAGACGGCGGGCGTCTCGCCGTTCGTGGGAAGGGCCCCGCCGCCTGGGCGGGAAGGAACTACCATATTGCCGTAGATCGCCATGCCTGCCTCCTAGTGCCTCACGGGCTTGTCCACATAGGCGTTGAGGGCCCTGTCCCAGTACTGGGTCTTGCCCCCGCCTGTCGGTGCGGGGTTGCTGAACTTGGCCCAGGTCGAACCCATGTCGGCGATCCCGCCGATGCCCTGCCCTACGGCAGACATGAGGCCGGAAGACCTTGCCTGCCCGGCCGCAGAGTCGTATCCGGCGGCCTGGGACTCGTAGTTCCACGCTTGAATTTCGCTGTTGTAGCCGGAGTCGATGCCCTGGTTGAAGGCGTTGATCGCGTTCATCTCGCCAGTGGCGGCAGTGTCCTCGGCCACGTCCAGGATGGAGCCGGAGTCCAGGGAGACGCCGGAAGCGCCCGCCTGCGCCCTCTGCTGGCCGATGAGCTTGGCCGTCTTGAGGCGTTCGGCGGCCATTGCCTCGTAGCCCTGCATCCTCTGGGCGCTGGCCTGCTGTTCTGCCAGCTTGGCGTTCCTGTTGGCAATCTCGCTCTGGTACTCCATCTGCGCGGCCTGTGCCTGGGACTGCTGTATGGAGCCTGCAACGCCGATGGCAGTTCCGACTGCCGACATAATCAAACTTGCCATCATAGGCCTTTCTCCTATCTTTCTCCGAATTCTACGTCAGCCGTCAGCGCAACTATGCGCATGGGGAGCGGCTTGTCCTGCATGAACCAGATCGTTGTGTCTGGATCTTGGCCCGAAGGAAGCGATATTTCAAGATCCCCGGAATACGGCTGGCATGCCTCGCCCCACTTTGCAGGAAGGAATGGAAGCTCGTACCATTCAAGATCTCGCCACGCCTCGGGGTTCCAGAGGTCGTTTGGCCTTGATGCGGCGTAGCTCCCGCCCACGCTGCGGTACATCCTCGCGATACACTTGCCGTAGGCCCGGTGCTTTCCAAGAGTGCTCCCGCCGTTTTGCATGTCAGTTTCAAGCGGAAGAGGCGCCATCACCGATTCGTAACCCAGGCCGACAAGCGCCTTGCTTGCGGGGAAGTCGAGCTCAAAAGTGCCGTCAGCAGAAACAACATGCTCTTCGGGCGAGCCGTCAGCGAGCACCTGGACGGTCTTGCCAGCAAGGTGTGCGAGGCCGGAGCAAACGACCCTCTTGCCGTCCTGGTTTTCCGTGGGCGTCACCACCATGCCGCAGTCCACGTACCAGGCATCCTCGATGGGCGTGGCATCCTTGAACCTCGACACAACCCTTTCCAGGTAGTACTTGGCAGCGCCGGTGACGGTGCGCTTGACTACGGCCATGACCACGTCCTCATCGTCCCCGTTAATCACGGCCACGCTGACATACTGGCCGTCCGTGACGTGTCTCGACCACCCGAAGATGTTCTGCTCGCGCATGTAGGTGAGCGCCAGCAGGACGCCGTCAGAGCGCACGGCCCAGACGGTGGAAACAGGACTCTGCTGGTAGCACCACTGGAGGATCCCGTAGGTCTCCACGAGCTGGGGCGCAAGAACGGAAAGGTCGTTGCCCGCATATCCGTCCGACTCCAACGTGTAGTAGAGATCGCGCACGTGGGAGCCGAAACGCTGGCAGTGCATGATGCTCTGGCCAATGACGAGGGGCTGGAGGGCCTTAGAGCCCCAGTAGCTTTGGACGGTGATATTGCACTTGCTCGGCGTGATGGCTGTTCCTTCGGAGGCCGCGCACTTGTATTCCGCGCCTGCCGTGCCGATGAGCAGGGAGTCGAAGCTGACCAGCCATTTCACATCGTCCACACTGCCGGATGCAATGACGTATTCAAGCGCATCATCGTCCTGCAGAGGCATCGACTTGCGGAAAGATTCATAGTCTCCAGTGCGCGAGGCGTAGATTGTTGCAGGGTTTTTGCTTCCCCCGCCAAGCCACATCCTCTGTTGATGGAACGCAACGCAAGTCGGATTGTTTCCATTTGCGAACGGATTCCAATTTTTTTTCGGAGTTTGTGCAGTATCCGGCTCGTAATTCTCATCGTAGAAGATGCCGACTGTGGTGCCACCAGACCACGTAGGCGTTATGGTCACGTTGTTTGACGTGCCGGACGGATACTTGCCGTCATTCTGCGAACCGCCCCATACTGTCACGTCAGACGCTTCAAAGGAAGCGGTCAAGCTGGCCTTCTCCACGCACCACCACGCGCCTGTGCCGGAGTTGTAGGCGTAGTATTCGGCAGCGCCCTGGAAAACAGGAGACGAACCGCCGGACACGAGCCTGTAGTACGTGCTGTAGGTGTCGGAGTCGTAGGAGCTGTACGTCTGGATGCGGTAGTTGCCCCTCTTGGTGTAGGCCACATTGTCCACCTTGATGCCTGCCACGGTTGCATCAGTCGTGCTCGTCTGGCTGGACGTCCCGATGTAGCCGTAGTACCCAGCGCTCTCGCGGTAGACGTTGTACTCGGTCGCGCCCGTCACAAGCGGCCACGTCACTGTGACGTAATCCCCCTGGATCCAGTCTGTAGGGTATCTCGCCTTGCAGGAGCCTATCTTGGACGCGATGGACTCCACGCCCTCGGAGTCAACGGTGGTGACAACGTAGCGGAGCGTGGCCGTCTCGTTGTCCGTGCTTCCCGCGCCTGAGCCCCTGTTCCACTTGACCGTGGGCTTGCCCGGCGCGGCCAGACTCTGGTTGAGCGCCACTGTCTTGATAGTCCACGTATAGGGGTAGGAGCCGGAACGGGTAATCTTTCGCAGGGCGTAGGACGGGTGCGCCAAATATAATGCGTCAGCCACCTGGGCAAAGGAGATGCCGTAGACGTGGGCCATGCTGTACGGACTGCTCATCGTTGCGGCGAGCATTCCGTCAGCCTGGGCGATTTTGATGGTGCCAGCCTGAAAAACGAGCACGTAGTTGTTGCTCGCTTCCGTGTTGAACTGAAACGGAATGAGCACTGAACTTGCACCCAGGTCTGCTATAAACTCCGTTCCAGGACGCCGTTCCACATCGCCGTGGATGTTCGGCAGGAAATTTCTGCACGTCTCAAGGAAGGTGCCAAACTTTTTCAAGTCATACCTTGAGCACAGGGAGGGCGTGACTTCGCCGCCGACAAAGTTGCGAAAGGCTATCCTGCTCATTTTCCACCGTCCTTGAGCCTGTCGTGCAGAGCGATAAGGCAGACGCACGAGGAAACGACTGTCTCGGTGCTGAGCTTCCTGCGGAAGTACATTCCCATCATCATGCTCTGCAGGGCCTCCATGAGTTCGGCTGGCGTCCGTTCCTCGGTCTCAAGCCTGCGCTCGATCTCCTTAAGCAGATCCATCGCTCAAGCCCTCCACCTGGAGCAAACGCTCTTCGCTCTCCGCAGGCGCCTGAGTGTCCCCAGACACCTTGCAGAGTGCGTTGAGTTTCGACACACGGGCGTCTACTACTTCCGCACTATAGACGTTGGCTTTCAGCCACTCGCGCTGCGAAATCATCTGCGGATTAAACTGAGGCACGAATATCGGGCTGAACCACTGGAACAATACCTTGGTGGGCTTCTCCGTCTCCACCTGCGGCTGCTTAATGGCCTCCACGACATAGATGTAGAGCTTGTTCTGCAGATCCTTTCTGGGAAAGGAATGGTTCCAGTAGTCAACTATCTGCAGGCTCTTCGGGTCAGGAATGCCGACAGTCGAGTTGGACGCGGCCTTGACCAGGCTCCACAGCGTGTTGCTCTGGTCGCGGAACTCCTTCGCTGGCTCGAATCCCTCCACCTGGTTGAGACTGAGCGTCTGCATATGGAGCGGGGCTTGGCCGGGCGCCTGCTGGAAGTAGTTGGGCAGGAGCCCCTGCTGCGGAAGGTACGGATTAGTCAAGGTGTTCATAATACCTCCAGAGGTGGAGACAAGCGCTGGCAAGGTGGACAAGCTCGTGCTCTCTGGCCTCCGGCGTCTTGGCCTCCATGAGCTCCTTGTATTCCATCTGGACGATTCCCAACCGCCCTCCCTCGTCCTGAGCGTAGGCCGTCCAGGTTTCGGGCAGATTGCGGAGCACCTCGCCCGACTGCTGCATGAACTCCCAATCCTTGGGCTTCGACTGCACGATGGCCCAATCGAACTTCTGCTCGTGCCCCTTGATGTCGGCGCCCTTCACGACCTTGGGCGTGTTGCCGTAATAGCTCTCCGTCTGCTGGGCGATCTCCTTGCGCATAGCCTCTGCCGGGGAAGGCGCTGTCCTGCGCTCCTCCTTGGCCTCGCTCGCCCCGCAGTGCCCGGGTATCAGAATCAGCATGCCATCCTCCTTTTGCTTGAAGGGGGCAGGATTGCTCCCGCCCCCTGGCCTGTGCGTGTCAGTCAGCCTTGGACGGAGGAAGGCTACGCGCCTGCGGCAGTCGTGGCGGCAGGCTTGAGCTGGTCAACAAGGTACAGCGTCTGCGCCTGGAGCTGCCCCTGCAGATTGATCTGCGCCTTCAGCGCGGCGTTTTCGGCCTGAGTCTCGGCCAGCTTGTCGCGAACCTGCTGGGAGGCAATTTCGCGCATGAGCTCCCTGTCCTGGCAGTTTTCAGACGCAATCTGGGCAGACAGCGCGGCATGCTGCTGCTGGAGCTGAGAGGCCAGCGCCTGGGCCTGCAGGCGGTTTTCGTAGCCCTGGCTCGCGATGTTGCTGTTTACGGCACACAGACGGTCAGCCATGAGCTGGGCGTTCTGCATGCCCTGGATGTTGGCGGCATTGATGGCGGCCACAGTCTGGTCTCCAGCCTGGTCGATCTCGCCAGACAGTCGGCCAGTGGCGCAGCACAGCTGCTGCTGGATGGCGCCCTGTCCCTGCATGTTGGCGATGGTGCCCTGGGTGATGCCAGCCGTGATGCCTGCACCAGCATTGGCGATCTGCATCTGCGTTGCCCCGGCAGACTGCACCCCGGCCAGGGCTGCCTGCTGCACCTGGTCTGAGACGTGCTCAAGCTGGTTGCTGATGGCCACGTCAGCCCCGACCTGTCCAACACGGTTGCCGCCGAAGCCGCCCCAGCCGTTGCCGCCCCAAATCGAGCCAAGGACAAGGCCACCGATAAGACCGCCAAGGCCAGCACCCATGCCGCCGAAGCCACCGCCAGTTTCAATCATGGTCGGTAGATTCATCTCTGCCATTCTACTTTTCCTCCTTGTTAATGCTGCCGTTGTTCGTTAGCCCGTTGATGCGCTCAACAAGCACGTCAATCTGAGACTGCATCTTGCTGATGCATGATCTAAGATAGGCGCACTCAAGAGCGAGAGCTTCACTGTAACGTATGCTGTAGCTGTTGCCAGCGGAAGTTATTTTCTTTTTTTCTGTGTGCGTGACAGCTGGGGATGTTTCGTTGCCGTCTTCATCGTATTGCGCAGGAATATCAACAATTTCGTCTTCTTCGTACTCATCACCCCATTCATCATAACCGTACAGACCGTACCTGCTGGCATCAAGCCCATGCTTCTTGAAAGTCTCATCAACTTCCTGGGCAACAACGCCGACATGTATTCTTGCTGATTCGCCCTTTTTGGCTACTGCGTCTGTAAATTTGAAAACCTTGTACTCTACATCCCCCCAAGCTGAAAGGAGTTCTTCTGATGGATTTTTAATATCGTCTTTTATGCGTCTATCAGATCCAGCCCACGGGCCAGTTGTTGCGTATACGTTAGACCATACATTTCCGCTTTTTCCAAGCGTTGTGACATCTGTTGTTGTAGGATAAAAACAGTTCAAGGTTGAAGATTTGTACAGCGTAACGCCTGTAGCCATGTCTCCATTGCTGTCCACAGTTTCCAGTGCTAGGGTGTCTTGTCCTTGAACATGAAAAGTTGTAGACGTATGATAAAAATACGCGTGTCTGTCTATTGTTTTTGCATTGCCTCTTGATATAGCAAACCCTTTGTTTGAAAGACCACTAGAGTTGCTAGACATAACTGTAAGATTATTGTTTTTATCGATAAAAAGCTTCTCCGTGGAACCTACGCCAAGAGCTAAAGCATCGCTCGTGGAGCTTGTGTCGGCGTTGCCGTAAACAGCCACAAAACCCGTCTGCGCGGTAGTTGCCGCGTCCCCGCCATGAAGAACAGTGCGTTGAGTTGTCGCATTGCTTATGTTTGAAATCCACCCAGCCGCAAGGCTAGAGGCGTCTACGCGCAGATCATAAAGGTTTATGTTGCCACCTGTTGTAATGTAAAAAGCATGCTTGGAACCGTTTTCTCCCAGAGCTTCGATTGAAAAGCCAGAACCTCGAGTCATGGGAACATACGTATTTCCAGACGCATCATAATATCTGCTGTTTCTGTTGTCATAGCTTTTGAGCTGAACGCCACCACTATGCACAGAAACAATTACTTTTGTATTTGACGAAACATCGCCTGCGGTATATGCGGTAGCAGAATCCCATGCGCCTTTTGTTGCTGAAGCGTTTGTTTTCTGCCAGTATTTTTCATCAAGAAGCGATTGCCCTGTGTTGCTTGTTATGCAAGCATATTTATTACCATCAAATGTAACAACATCTACTATTGGTTGCTCCCATTTTTTTGCAACAACCAACAGCTTGTCCTGGTAAATCGCGATACCTTCAGCTTCTATTACGCTTATAATATTGCCAGACGATGCGGACTGCGTCTGGAACAAGTCGAAAGATCCACGCTTTTCTCCGGCATATGTGTACTTTGACACGAGCGTTTTTCTGCTGTAGGTGCTGCCTTCAAGCACATATATATCGTTTGCGTCAGCGCATATCCCGCCACAAGACTCAATCTTAGGACTGCTCCTGAAAACATCAAATCGAATTTTCGGCTTGTTTACTTCGATATTGCCAAGATCCCAGCCAAAGACAGTATAGAAAGCCCCCTTGGGCGATGCGCAAAGAACGAGCAGCGTCCTGCCGTCCGCACTGATAGTAGGCGTTAAGCTTGTGTATCCATCAAAAGAACCGCCTGACAAAAGCTGTATTTGGGCCACGTCATCATTTGACGTGCTGGAGCCTCTCCATTTAGTTTTTGTTATATATCCTTGCGTCTGCGACATAGACCACAGATAAGTGTCTCCGCTCTCTACTGTCGCTCCGAAGCCTTGTGCGTGACCAATGTTAAGCACGTTTGAATAGGCCACATGCGTTGTGTTGAGTATTCCTCCAGAAAAATCGAACTCAACAATCCTGCTTTCCTGAGGCGTTGAAGTAGACGCTGTCACAACAGAAATATAAAGGCGCTCGGTTGTCCCGTTGTTGACATACGCGAACCCTTGGGCAGTCCGTTCGGCGTTGGTGAAAATCTGCGAGTCTCCCTGCCCAAAAAAAGGGGAACCAACAGTCGATTCTCCAAACAGACTGCAGCCGCCAGCACAGAAAACCGTGGCTGGCGTCTGAATTTTTCCTGGGCCGCGAAACCTTGCGCGGCTGGGAATGGCGCTCGTCTTAAACGTCCCTTCGGGAACGTAGACTTCTCCCTTGGTTGCGGCCGACTGAATTGCTGTCGAATTGTCAGCTGCTGCTGTTTTTCCACCAAAATCTTTAAGATTAACTTCGTCTGCAAACCGATCACCGATATACCTCGGTTCGGAAGATCCTGTTGCAACGATCGGTGTCAGCTTCGGGTACCCCATGATGCGTCACCTCCTACGCGCTAATTGCAATTGCGGCCGCTTCGACAACGTCCCCTGCGGAAAGATCGTATGCGAATTTTATCGTTGTGGACGTTTCGTCTGTGTACTGCGCTCCGCTTCCGGCGGCGCACAAAACGCCGTTGTGCCAGACAAGCAGCTGCCCCGCGCTATGCGCTGGCACGGTGATGGCCGTTCCTGCGGGTACCGCCGCCTGGAGGACGGTTGTAGTTTTTGTGTAGGACATTTCGGCAGGTATGCCGTCAAGCTTGCTTTTGTCTGCTTTAGACATAAAGCCGTCTGCGGTAGTCGTGGCAAGATCGAAGCTGTCGAGACGCGCCTTGTCCTCCGCGCTCATTAGACCGTCTTCTTCGGCGCTTGCCGTTATTGCACCAGCAAGATGCGTTATCCAGACATTGATTGTGTCACCGGCATTGAGATCTACGAGCGTAGTATAGACATGCGACTTTGCTCCATCACTGCCTTTTTCATCGAAATGCTTTGCGCGATACTGTCTGACACCATTCACGGACACCTGCATGTGGTGACGTCCAACGATGTAATATAGAGGATCAATGTCGATGTCGCTGTTTTCTGGGAGGTCTTCCTCCAAGACCCAGTTGAGTTCCATGCAGCCCGTGCCGCGCTGCGCGTAGTAGCTGTCGGCCGCGCCCTGTACGCGCTGCACCTGGAAGTCGCCCTCCTCCTGCACAGCCTGAATCGCTTCGGCGCGTTCTTCCGCTATGCGTCCATGCTCTGCCACCATGTCGGCATGCAGCCCAACAACGTCATCATGCAAAATCCGACTGTCGGCGTATGCTTCCCAAAATTCCTGCTGATATTCTTCTGGCGTTTTGCTTGACGTCAGCGGAGCTTTGACTGCTCTGCCAATGTCCAAGCGCAGATCCTGCCGCTCCGCGCAGTCCTGATCAAATCTATCCTCTATGTCTTCAGCGTCAAAGCGACTTCCGTTTGTGTAGTCATCCTCTTGTATGTACGGCATATTTCGCCGTATAACTATTATTGTGCCAGACGCAGGCGCAGACGGAAAAATAACACTTCCGCCAGATTCAGAAAGCTCTATTGCGCATTGATTTGAAACATCTTGTTCTGTGTAGCCATCCCCTGTAAACACAAGTATCTGGCTAGTCTTCCACACCTTAAAAGTAAAAGGGAATCGCGTTGTCGCGCTGTTTCCAATATACCTATTTTTGTTGATTGTAGATTCAAGCGTCATCACCAGCCTCCACGCGCTAAAAGCCATGCATCGTCCGGCTTTCTGTCGTAGCTCTCTGAATCATCAGCACCCTGCGCTACAGGAATGCTTGCCTGGTAGGCCTGCGTCAGGGCGCCCAGCATGGCGTCCCCCTTCTTCAGCGGGACGCATATCAGGCATGCCAGCTTGCGGGCCATGCAGGAGACAAAGCTATCGTCCCATGTCGTGATGTCCTCGACATCGACCACGCAGTCCACAAGCGCCTGCTCCACGTCCGTCAGGAGCATCTCGCCCTCGTCCCCGCGCTGTATGGCGTAGGGCGTCTTGCTGACGCCTCTGCGCCGTCCGTCATGAACGCGCACCACCTTGAGGCACGTGTCGGGGAGACCGTAGCAATGCGACCACTCCCCGGCGTAGACCTCGGGCATCTCCTTCTCGGGCAAGCGGAGACGCCGGACGGCGAAGCGGTAGGGGTAGTCGCGCAGGGTGTCGCGCCTCGCCCTGTCCCAGTAGAGCTCGCACTGGATGGCCTCGGGTGTGTGTTCGTTGGGCGAGCCCACGGTGCGGGTGCCGCAGAACCCCAGGGCCATGTTGTAGATCTCCAGCCTGTTTGACGTGGAGGCCATGCGCTACTCTCCTGCGGGCCTGAGGGCCTCGATGGCAGCCTTGACCGTTGTGTCCTCGGCCTCGTCCGTCCACGTGCCCAGGGCCGTCTCAATCGCCGTCACGCGAGCCTCGGCGGCCTCGATGGCAGCCTTGACCTTCGTGGTGCGGGCGGGGGATGCTTCGGCCCACTCGCCGATGACGCCCTCGATGTCCGTCTTGAGTCCATCGAGTGCGGATTTGATTTCAGCCATCATGACGGCAAACACGTGGCCATAAGGGCCGGACAGGCTGTAGCCGTTGATGGATGTGTTGTTGATTGGATTGGTGCTCCAGTCTGAAACAGCCATATCTGGCCTCCTATTTGAAGGGCGGGGCCGAAACCCCGCCCATAATTGCGCTAGACGCTAGCCGACAACAGCGCCCTTATCGATGTACATGCCAGCCTGATACGGTTGTTCATCTTCGCGCGCAATGGCGCAAGTGATTTTGCCAGACGTAAAAGTAGAGCCAGTGAGCGTAACATCAACCTTGAGCCACTGTTTCGTGACGGAACCAGGCAACCAACGAAGCCACACCTTAGCGTCTTTGACAAGCGCGGCAGTCAGAATTGTTTCCGAAGTTCCGGGGACATCAGAGTAGTCTCCGGCTTCTGAGTCGGCTTCCTGAAGCTTGAGCGTGATGGAAGTTCCGGTGGCCGCCGTTTGGTTCACCTTACAGAACACGCAGATCGGTTCAGCTTTGCCAGGTTTCATAAGGGCATTGAGCGGAATTGCCGCAGAAGTGACGGCGCTCCCAAGGGATGCCTGATCGAAAAACACAAGATTGTCATCAAGAATCATTGCTGTATCCCCCTATTAGGAAAGGACTGCTTCGGTGGAGGAAAGCACGTCACACTGGCGGATCGGGCGGCCGTGGAGGGCCGGAACGGACTTGGAGTCCAGATATTCTCCGTATGTGAGATGCACCGTGCCGTAGTCGATGCTTTGCAGCTCAAGAGCAGTCATGACGTCTTGGTTGCAGTACCAGATCGCCTTCTGCCTCATCTGAGGAGGCATCATATTTTTTGCCTGAATGGTAAGAGACTGAAGGTCAACGAAGCCGGAACCGCCCTTGCGGACGGCAAGCTTTGTGCTGTCGATATTGCAGATGCGCACAACCGCGCGCCAGTCGCGCACGGCCAAGCCGCATCTCCATGACCATTTGTCACCCACGACCTGGAATTTGTTGCCGGATGCGTCCGTGGTCATGTATTTGGGTATCTCTTCATGGGCTAGACCGCCGGAAGAACCCTTGGGATACAGGCCATGAACAGTGTCTGCGCCCCAGCAGATAAGGTACATGGACGTCATCTTGTTGGAAGTGGAGCCGGAAGCGTTGATAACATGGGGGCTGGAGATGCCGGGATAGCGCTTCACGAAGCCATTGAACTCGTCGCTGTTGGTAGAATTGTCACCATAGAACAGAGTGGTTGCGACCTTCTGGCGCATTGCTTCCGCAAAAGCCTTGCCCTCGCTGAGACGGAAAGCACGGGCCTTGTCGCCGTACAGCTCAACTTCAGCGACATCAAGCTCCTGCAGAGCTTCCAGCATGCCGCACGTTTCCTTAACCTGCGCCCATTCCGACTTGCTCGGAGGGGTGCCCTTGTACAGTCTGCGCCAGTACACTTCAGGAAGACCAGTGCGAATGCGGGTGAGATGCCCGTCACTCTGGTTGGATTCCATCCACTGGACGTCAGAAAGAATGTCGTTGGTCTGGTTCATCAATTCGATCACCTGACCAGCGTCCTGACCCTTGTAGAAATCTTCGAGTTCCGCAAGGGTTGCTACGAGACCTTTCTTGTAAGACATCGCTACACCTCCTTGTCTTACGCTTGCATATTAGGCCAAAGCCTATCCTCAAGAGGAACGGATTCAGTCCCGCGCCCCTTGCTTGTGACAAATTTGTCCTCGCGCATTGCACGTCCAATGCGGGCAATGCAGCGAACTACTGCTGGATTGTAGTCGGCATGCGTCTGCTTGAGCAGAGCCCGCAGACTGCCGTCAGTGTCGAAGTGGGCAAGCGCCCTCCTGGAGTCAGCCACGGCGGCCTTCCAGTTGCTCCCGCCCACCTCGGGATCTTCCATGATCTGTTTCTGCCAGCCAGCCAGCATGGCGCTTTCCTGCTGGGCCTGGAGCTTCTGGACATCCCCGGCGAAGCCGCGATGCCAGGAAAGCATGGCCTCGGCCTGGGCCTTAGTGAGCCCGGCTTTCTTGCAGGCATCCTGGAAGCTCCTGAGGTTGGCCTCGGGCACGTTGAAGCCCTCGCCCGCCTCCAGGGTGTAGTCCTCAGGGGCGGGTTTCTCGGCCTCCTGCTGACCCTCTGCGGGCTTTCCGGCCTCGGCCTGGGCATCGCCTTCGGCGGGAGCCTGCTGGCCCTCACGGGCCTGCTCGGCGCCCTCTGCAGGCCCTTCCTCGGGTGCCTCGGGAGCATCGTCCGCGATACTGTCCATGGTGGCATCGGCCACCGATTCAAGCTGGGCTTCTTCAGCCATTGATGTCTTCCTCCTCGGCGCACACTGCCTCGATGCAGCGGGCGCGTTTGACTAGGTCGAAAAGGGCATGGCCCACTGAGCGCTGGCCCTCCATGAACGCCATGGACTCGTGGGGAAGGACGGGGACGCCGCCCAGAAAGTTGGTTCGCTCAAGCAGCCAGTGCAGGAAGTGAACGCCATCCCTTGTGCGGGCCAGCCCTTCCACGGCGCCGACAAGGCGGGCCTGCTCGGCCTGCTCGCGCTCCAGGCGCTCCTCCTGCTCTCGCGTGGACTCCCAGGCAATGTAGCTGTTTTGCGTGTCCTGCATCACATGCCTCCCGCGCCCGTTATCCCGCCTAGAACGGTGTCCATGAGCGTGGCGCCGTCAGCGCCCACGGGCGTTTGCCCAAGGTTTTTGGCGGCTCCGCTGACGTCCTGCGCGGCCTGCCCCTCGGCGGCCATCTGCTGCTGCTGGGCCATGGCCTGCTCCTGCTGCTGGCGCTTCTGCCTGGACGCCTGGACGGCGTCATCATCGGCAATGCAGGCCTGGGGCATGCCGATACGGTCTAGGTAGGCCTTGACCGTCTGATCCGCATCGATGAGGTCGAGCGCCTCCGGCCGCGCCCCTGCCAGGTTGACGGCAAAGGCCACGCCCTGCTCAATGGAGCTGGTGGCCGTGATGCGCTGCGCCTGGGCCAGCACGGACTCAAACTCGACATCGAGCTCGGCATAGTCCATGCCCTCGGGAGCGGGAGGCAGGGCCTGCCACTCCTTCATGAGGCTGTAGGTGCGCTTGATGATGGGACTGAGCAACTCGGTGTGCAGGCGCTCGACCACCGGGCCGATCAGCAGCATCTTCTCGCTCTGCTTGGCCTCGATCTCGGTGGCCGTCACTTGCCTGCGATCATCGTCCAGCAACATGCGGAAAAGGTCTACGTAGAGACCTTCGTCCACGATCTGCCGGACGTCCTGGAGGGCCTGCCAGCTATGCTGGATGGCGCCGCTGTCCGGCTGCTGGATGGGCACGACAAGCGGGCGCCCCTGGGTGATGTTGAAGTCGCCAAACGTGAAGCCGCCTGGGTTGCGATCCACGCCATACTTGCGGAGAGTGGAGTCCCCAAGCAGGGGCGGGTCTGCGATCTTGTGCTGCATGATGCGCAGGGTCGTGGCCATGGCCTGGAGCATCCGGCAGTCGGGGAGCACGTCCATGGCGGGCGAGCGCCCGTAGACGTCCCCGGCGTGTATGTCCCATCGAGGGGCAAAGCCGGGCATCATGTCGTAGCCCGACTCGCTCAGGATATGTCCGCGCCTGGTGTCTTCATGGAGCCAGTACACCGACACATAGGGTTTTCCCTTTGCGCCGATGGAGCCGTAGCTGATGTCCTTCCTGGGGAACACGCCGTGGATGACGCTGTATCGCTCGTTTGCTCCCACAGCCGGGCTCTTGGCCGCCGTGACAACAGCGTCAGGCGCCTTGTCCTCGCCCCATAGGTCGATGATCTGCCGGGCGCTCAGGCTCAGCCTGCGGAAGAAGCTGTCCACATAGCCGTCACCGTCCACGTCCAGCACGTACTCGCCGCACGTGACCCTGTGGAATTTGAGGCCTTCTTCGTCCGCAGTCTCGATCATCAACCCCGTCCCAAAGGTGCCAAGGTCTTGATATAAACCGTGGATGCAGTTGTAAAAGTTTGACT
>Ga0310690_10001581_pt1 | contig 39921 bp, 28 predicted proteins | sample AusTroGonzalo_MG_2_FD_207661 | JGI IMG/M metagenome (GOLD analysis project Ga0310690, IMG submission 207661) | Bovine rumen microbial communities from tropical cattle in Woodstock, Queensland, Australia - Gonzalo_04 (v2) (version 2) | ecosystem: Host-associated > Mammals > Digestive system >... | reverse complement strand
CCCGAACAGAGAAGTTAAGCCCCGCCGCGGCGATGATACTGCGGGAGACCGTGGGAAAGTAGCGCGCCGCCCACCCTAAACGGAATCCCCTCACCAAACAATGGCGAGGGGATTGCTGTTTTTATAGTAGACTTTTTCCCATCTTTCATAGTTTTTTCCTATCTTTGCCCGTTTTTACGAAGCAAATCAATTGTACTATGATAGACATTAAGTTTTTAGTCAAGAATCCTGACGTGGTCAGGGAAAACATCAAGAAGAAATTCCAGGACAGCAAGTTGCCTCTCGTCGACGAGGCCATTAACTTGTATACGCAATATTGTGATTGTCAGCAACGTGCTGACGAGCTTCGCTCGCAACGTAATTCCATTTCTAAAGAAATCGGCATCCTTTTCAAGAATAAAGAAGTGGAAAAGGCCAATGAGATGAAGAAGCTTGTGGAGGCCAATGCACAAGAATTGGAGGCATTGGGTAAGCAACAGACTTCACTCATGGAACAACTGACCAAAGTGATGTATTCGATTCCTAACATCATCTCACCTGATGTGCCCATTGGAAAGGATGATACTTTCAATGTGGAGAAGGAACGTTTCGGAGAGCCTGTCATCCCTGATTTCGAGGTGCCCTATCATGCTGACATTATGGCCAAGTTCAACGGCCTTGATCTGGATTCTGCCCATCGTGTGGCTGGTAATGGTTTCTATTATTTGATGGGTGATGTGGCTCGTCTGCATTCTGCTGTCATAACGTATGCCCGTGACTTTATGATTGACAGAGGCTTTACTTATTGCATTCCGCCTTTCATGGTTCGTAGTGAAATAGTCTCTGGCGTCATGAGTTTCGCTGAAATGGATGCTATGATGTACAAGATTGAAGGAGAAGACCTTTATCTCATCGGCACAAGTGAACACTCTATGATTGGCAAGTTCATCGACCAAATCGTCCCTGAAGAAAATCTTCCTCTGACGCTGACAAGTTATTCCCCCTGCTTCCGTAAGGAAAAAGGTGCCCATGGAATCGAGGAACGTGGCGTATATCGTATCCATCAGTTCGAGAAACAGGAAATGGTGGTGCTTTGTAAGGAAGAAGAGGCTGACTATTGGTATGAGCAAATGTGGAAGAATACGGTTGACTTGTTCCGCTCAATGGACATTCCGGTGCGTACTTTGGAGTGCTGTTCTGGTGACTTGGCCGACTTGAAGGTGAAGTCATTGGATGTGGAGGCTTGGTCTCCGCGTCAGAAGAAGTACTTTGAGGTGGGTAGCTGCTCGTATCTGGGTGATGCGCAAGCCCGTCGATTGAAGATAAGGATCAAGGGAAAGAATGGCAACTATTTTGCTCACACCTTGAATAATACTGTGGTTGCTCCGCCGCGTATGTTGATTGCCTTCCTGGAGAATAACCTTCGTGCTGACGGTAGTGTGGCTATCCCGAAAGCCTTGCAGCCTTATATGGGCGGAAAAACTGAAATTAGACCCTAATAACTTGACTCATGGATATTTCTGTTGTCGTACCGCTGTTAAACGAAGCCGAGTCGTTGCCTGAACTTGAGGCTTGGATCCGCCGAGTGATGGACGCGAATGGCTTTTCCTACGAAATCGTCTTTGTGGATGATGGCTCTTCTGACAATTCGTGGGCTATTATCCAGCGATTGGCTCAGGCGAATCCCAATGTGAAGGCCTTGCGCTTCAGAAGAAACTATGGAAAGTCGCCCGCTTTGAACGAAGGGTTTAAAATCGTACAAGGCGATGTGGTCATCACCATGGATGCTGACCTACAGGACAGCCCCGATGAGATTCCTGAGCTTTACAAGATGATTAAGAAGGACGGCTACGACCTCGTTTCGGGTTGGAAGAAAGTGCGTTACGACTCCAAGATTGCCAAAAACATTCCCTCGAAATTCTTCAACTGGACTACGCGCGTGATGTCGGGCATTAAGTTGCACGATTTCAACTGCGGATTGAAAGCTTATCGCAATGAGGTAGTGAAGAGTATACAAGTGTATGGTGAGATGCATCGCTATATTCCTGTTATTGCCAAGATGAACGGTTTCAATCATATAGGGGAGAAGGTGGTACATCATCAGAAGCGGAAATATGGTAGCAGCAAGTTCGGAATGAGCCGTTTTGTGCGCGGTTATCTTGACTTGTTGACCATCAATTTCATCTCGAAGTTCAGTAACCGCCCGATGCATTTCTTTGGCTTGATGGGTTCCATCACGTTCTTGGTGGGCTTCGTTATCGCTGTATACCTGGCTTGTATTCGTCTGTTTGCCCATGCCTATGGTATGACGAATCGTCCCTTGTTCTATTTCGCGTTGTTGGCCATCATCATTGGCGTGCAGCTGTTCTCGACAGGATTCCTCGCCGAGATGATTACCTCGACGCAGCGAGACAAACGTGTATATTCCATCTCGGAAAGAGTGAATGTGGAAGAAGCCTAAACGAAAAAAGTCACCAAACGGTGACTTTTTTTTTGTTTTGCAAATACTGGTTAATCAATAAAGTTCATCGAATCCCCCGTCTATGCTTTCATCAAAGCTGTCGCCGAACTCATCGGCAAATTCGTCCTCGTCGAACTCATCTTCAAACTCATCAAAGGGCGAGTCGTCAGCGAAGTCATTGTTTTCCCAATCGAAATCGCGTTCCAGCCTTGATTCGTCGAATTCGTCTTCCTCATCGTGTCCGCTGATGAAGCTGTCAATCTCGTCATCGCTCATTTTGTCGAAGTTGACATCGAGCAAGTCGGAGTCATTGATGGCGCGGTTCATCGACTTCAGTTCACGCATCACGGAAGGGGAAACGTAAAACTCATCGATGTTTTCTTCGCAGTATTTCAGGTATTTAGGGTCTTTTTCGTACACTTCGGCAATCGTCATGCCTTCATATTTTCCAAAGGTAAAGACTGAATCTATGTCGTAGAATTTCATGTTGCAGGTTTTTTATTGTTGAATTATATCAGATTAGTTTGCAAATATAGGTCTTTTTCAAGGATTGACAAGAGGATTTGCCTATTTTTTGAAGGCAAAAAACACGGCAAGGATGATGAAGAGGAACGAGACAATGTGGTTCCAGCGAAATGTCTCGGTCTTGAACACCGTGATAACGATGATGGTGAACACGGTCAAGGAAACGGCTTCTTGGATGACTTTCAGCTGAATAAGGTTGAAAGGACCTCCATTCTGCATCGCGCCAATGCGGTTGGCTGGAATCATGAATGAATACTCGAACAAGGCAACGCCCCACGACATCAGAATGACCAGAAACAGGGGCCAGTCTTTTGACGAGGGGACAATCTCAAGCAATTTGAGCTGCCCATACCAGGCGAATGTCATAAACACATTGGAAACAATGAGCAATAGGATGGTGTAGATACCTTTCATGGCTGAAGTTTGTTTTGGGGCGCAAAAATACTGCTTTTTAAGTCACGATGATGGATTTTCTTTGTCTATTTGCCTTTGAAATCGCTTGAAGCAGCATAAATATTGTTACTTTTGCATCTTCAAAATCGAGTATTTATGAATTCCACGATTATTCTCTTGGTTTTTGTGTTTTATACCTGCCTTTTGTTTGTGATTTCGCATTTCACGGCGCGGAAGTCCGACAATGCTGCGTTTTTCCGGGGCAACAAGAACTCGCCTTGGTTTGTTGTCGCCTATGGAATGATAGGTGCTTCGCTTTCAGGGGTGACTTTTATGTCGGTACCGGGCGGGGTTTACACGGGGCAGTTCACTTATATGCCTCTCGTTTTCGGCTATGTGTTGGGATATGCTGTAATTGCGTTGATCCTGTTGCCCTTGTATTACCGATTGAACCTTACTTCCATTTACACCTATTTAAATATGCGTTTCGGACCGAGGTCGGAGAAGACGGGAGCGGCGTTTTTCATTTTGTCACGATTGCTGGGCTCGGCTTTGCGTATGTATTTGGTTGTCTTTGTGTTGTATGAGTTTGTCTTCAAGAATTGGGGCATTCCGTTTTGGGTGCCTGCGGTCATCTTCATAGGAATCATCCTGCTTTACACTTTCAAAGGAGGTATCAAGACGGTGGTCTGGACGGATACCTTGCAGACGACCTTCCTTTTGCTGGCGGCTTTCCTGACGGCTTTCTTCATTTTGCGTAATCTCCACATTTCGTTGGGCGACCTGTTGAAATCCGCCTCTGCGAAAGGCTATACCAAAGTGTTTGAAACAGATTGGACGCACAACAAGTTTTGGGTCAAGCAGGTGCTGAGTGGTATGTTCATCACGATTACCATGACGGGTTTGGACCAGGATATGATGCAGAAAAACTTGACATGTAGGAATTTGCGTGACGCACAGAAGAATGTGATGACTTCCAGCCTGTTGTTTGTAGTGGTCAACGGCCTGTTCCTGTGCTTGGGTGCAGCCTTGATTTATTACGCTCAGGTGACGGGATTCCAACTGCCTGTCAACGAGGCTGGCGTGGTGGTCAACGACAAGATTTTCCCTTCGGTGGCTTTCTCTCTGAGCAAGTTCACGGCTGTGGTCTTTGTCATCGGCTTGGTGGCTGCCGGCTATTCAAGTGCTGACGGTACCTTGACGGCTTTGACGACCACTTTCTGTTTCGACTTCATGCATTTCGACAAGAAACAAATGAGCGAGCAGCAAATCACTCGATACCGCAAGTGGATTCATGTGGCCTTTGCCTTGCTTTACCTCTTGGTCATCATTGCGTTCCGTCCGTTCCATAATGAGTCGCTTATTGACAAGGTGTTTGACATCGCCGGTTACACCTACGGTCCGCTGTTGGGTCTGTATTCCTTTGGCCTGTTTGTGAAAGACAGGAAAGTCATCGACCGGGCCGTTCCTTGGATTGCTGTCGCTTCGCCCGTCATCAGTTATGTGCTGAAGATGTATTCGCCGCAGTTGTTTGGAGGCTATAGAATCGGTTTCGAGATATTGATAATCAACGGATTGCTGACGTTCCTTGCTTTGTTGGCGTTCAGCAAAAAGGAAAAAAAAGCCTAAAGTCGGAAGGATTATCGGAATAATTTGTATTTTTGACCTTTGAATCAAACCTTACAACGATGAATAGAATTTACTCAAAGTTTTTGTTTGCCTTGTTGGCTATGCTGTTTCTGAATGGTCAGCTTTTGGCTCAATTCACCATTACTTTGGCCAAGAATGCCGCACCCAGCCAACAGAACGGCCTTTATTATTCCTTGCCTCAGACCATGTTGCAGCTCGATTTCATCATCCGGGAGTCGGTTTACGAAAAAGGTCCGCTCAGCGATTATGCCGAAACCTATTTCGAGGGTTCAGACTATATTGACTATGACGCAGTTACCTACGAAATGCTGGATGTAAGAATGTCGTCACAAACCAGTCCTGACCCCAATGCAACATTCTTCGTGGGCATTATGAACGGTCGCGGAGGCGTCAAGCCTGAGTTTTCCCTCCTGCCGAATGGCATCATCCGTGGTGTGGGTACAGAATTGAATTTGAGTGAAATACCGGCCACAAACGAACAACCTGCTTGCGCTGCCGAAACAAAAACCTCAAGCAATTTCTTGGTTTTGAATTCTTCTGGGAAGTCGAATGGACAATTGGCCAAGGAGGTTGCCGACAAGATTGAGGAGATTCGCAAGTCGAAGTATTATTTGATTTCGGGTGATGTGGAAATGGCCTCCAATCCGGAGACTTTCAAGGTCATGTATCAGAAATTGGATGAAATGGAACAGGAGTATCTCAGCCTCCTCACCGGAAAGCGGACTGAGAGAATCATAACCAAGACCCTGTATGTGATTCCATCCAAGGAAGTGCCGACGCAGACTGTGGCCAAATTCTCAGAGACCGAAGGACTCATCGCTGGCACTGGTGGGTCGGGTAGTCCTATCGTTGTGCAGACTTTATCTTTGAACAGCACAGCGGGTATCAACGCACCGAGCACTTCCGCCATTGAGTCGATGACCTACGAAAACAAACTGATGTATCGTATCCCTGAGATGGCCCATATCAAGGTCACCTATCAGGGTCACATTTTGTTAGAGGATCGTCAGACGGTGAACCAATTGGGTGTCATTCAAATGGCTCCCTTGCTGAACACGAATTTGCTGTTCGATCCGATGACGGGGCAAATTGTGAACATGAAGATGCAGTAAAACGGGAAGACTACAAAACTTCCTTGATTCTGACGAGTTTCTTGAGCAATTCTTCCACCCGGTCAAGACGGAGCATATTGGCACCGTCCGACTTCGCCTTGTCGGGGTCGGGATGGGTCTCCATGAAGAGGCCGTCAGCACCTGCTGCTATGCCCGCTTTGGCAATAAGTCCGATGAGTTCGGGCTGTCCGCCTGTGACGCCGCTACTTTGGTTGGGCTGTTGCAGGGAATGGGTGACGTCGAGGATGACAGGCACATCACACTTCTGCATGACGGCGATATTTCGATAATCCACTACCAAGTCCTGATAGCCGAACATCGAGCCCCGCTCAGTAAGCATCACCTTGTCGTTGCCCGACTGCCTTACCTTTTCGACGGCAAAGCCCATCGCCTCGCCCGATAGGAATTGTCCCTTCTTGATGTTGACGGTCTTGCCCGTTTTGGCGGCAGCCACAAGGAGGTCAGTCTGGCGGCAGAGGAAAGCCGGAATTTGCAGGATGTCAACAAATTCCGCTGCCATTGCGGCCTCTTCGGCGCTATGGATGTCGGTTACAACCGGAAGCTCGAATTCTTTAGCGATTCTTTGCAGCACCTTCAGGGCTTTTTCATCGCCAATGCCTGTGAACGAGTCCAACCTGGAGCGGTTGGCTTTGCGGTATGAGCCTTTGAAAATAAGCGGAATATCAAGCTTATGGCAAATGCCTTTCAAGGTCTCGGCGATAAAGAGGGGAGAGGTCTCGTCCTCGATGACGCAAGGGCCGGCCATAAGGAAGAAACGGTCGGGACGGAGGTCTTTCAGGAAGTCGAACTTGGCGGTGTCCATAGCGGTAAATTTTTGCAAAGATAGGGAAAAATGTTCTGATGACCCGATAAAAGCGACTTCTGACCCGATAAAGGTCATTTCTGACCCGATAAAACAGAAATTATATCAGGCTGTTTCGCAAAACGGCACACTTAATTACACCGAATATGCGGCCCAAATAGGCGTTTCGGAAGCCACCGTCAAGCGTCGTCTTGGGGAGTTGAAACACGACGGTATGATTATTCGTGTTGGCAGTAACAAGACTGGTTATTGGGAAATAGTAGATGCAGATGAAGCAAGGATTAAACGTATTCTACTTGATAACATTGACAACAAGAAAACAAGCAGAAGGTAAGAAGAGGGAAAGAAGAGGGTGAGCCTACGGGGTGTTCCCGTCAGGGAGCCTTTTCGAGCGATATGCCTATTCTCTGCCAGCAACACGCCGTTTCTCTATTAGCAACACGCTGTTTCTCTCAAGAAGGCATTACACACCGTCTCAATCATAGCATCTCAATTGTTTCAAAAACGCATCCCTGACCCCCGTTTTCCGCATCCAAGCAGGCCGTTTTGCACCAAAATGCCCTCCAGCTGACAAATAAATGCTGATTTTTTGGAAAGCACTCATGCGCGTTTGGAAGGGGAAGAGCATCGGAAAGAGGGGCTTTTATACGTTTTTTAGGCCTTTTAGAGGAGAATTTTGAGACGATTTCTGTCTTTTTAAGGTTCGGAGTATCGGTAACCGATGATTTGATGATATTGTATCTCGTTGTCCTGTTGCTTTTTAGGCAAATCTGAAATCTGTTTTTCTTACAATTACAGTTCTTACAGTTGTGTTTTTGAGGTTACAATTTCCTTTGTTTATATATATAACTATTTATATATTAAGTATTTATATAATCTATATAAAGGGTAACCGTCATTCATTTTTTAATTGTAAGAATTGTAAGTGTAATAATCGTTTTCGTAACTTGTTGTCTTATTGTTCTTTAGCTGATTGTTTTATAGTCAAGCGTTTCAGTTTCAGTTGTTTCAATTATTTTTTGAAGTGCCCGCAATCTCAATCTCAGAGTCTCAGTTGTTTTAAAAGGCACCCCTTATCTCGCTTTTTATTCTATATTATATATTTATATTATTGAATATTAAATAGTTATAAGTGCTTTAAAAAGGGGTTTCGAGTTGGATTGTGACTTTCTTTTCTAACTGAGACTGAGATTTGAGATTGGAGGGGGGGGTATTGGGTGCATTAAACACGTATCTATCATCAGAATAATGCAAGATTGTAAAATTACCCAGCCATTTCCTTTCCGTTTATAGAAAATGAGTATTTTTGTGACCATAAACAAAGTGAGCAAGATGTTATGACTTTACCTGAAAACATAAAACTTCCTGTAACCCGATTGTCGCAGGTCTTCAATAGCACAACTGCTACCTACAAGTTCTATTGGTTTGTGGCGTTGCTGGATATTGTGGTGAAAGAGCGGAAAACGAAAATGTCGTTTTGGGAAATCATTGCTGGAATGGTGGCAGAATCATGGTATCCGATTCACTATTTCAAACTTTCATTCGGTAAATCCGATTCGCTTTATGTTCAGTCGTTGGCTTTACAACAGGAATTGAACATTTCAATAGATGCAGATAAAGCAAGGATTAAACGTATTCTACTTGATAACATTGACAACAGTCGGGTAAAAAGTTTGTTGCGAGTTTTCACGTTGAATGTCCCGTATCGCTTTTTGTCACCTTGGATAACATACACGACGGATAGAGAAGTAATAGCTCGTTCACAGCGGTTTGAAAACAACTGTTTGTATGCTCTTAATGGCGAAGCAATTGAACTTAATCCCGTATGGAGCGATTATTTGATGGAGCATTATGGTATTTTGCGCGATTTTGCATTTTGGAATCTGGCCATTTTCCTTCAGAAACGTAACCCAAATGTTCCCGATGTTCCGTCAAAACTGATAAAACCAATTTTACGTGATTCGCTAACACGTCAGCATAAGTTTTGGGATTCATATATCGAAACCGTCGGCTCAATTCGTTGCATCTATACCGACAATTCTTTGGTGGCTAAAGGCTATGATTTAGACCACTTTATTCCATGGAGTTTTGTGTCGCACAATCTTTTATGGAATCTTTTGCCAGCCGATTCGAGCATTAACTCATCGAAAAGCAACAACCTTCCTGCGTTGGATAAGTATTTAAAACCGTATGCGAGGTTGCATCATGAAGCGTTGAGAGCCCTTTATCCAAGGAAACCTAATGACAAGATTTTTGAGGATTATTTGACTGTCTATGATTCAGTTCCCGAACTAATTCGTCTGAACGACAAGGACTTCTGCAATGTGTTTCAGAGAACATTTTCGCCAATGGTGCAGATTGCTGAAAACATGGGATTTAAAACTTGGAAGCAATGAATGGAATCAAGAATAATCCCCATTTGACAGCCAAGGAGCGCACATCGGTTTCATTTCCGACAAGCTGGCTCAAACGAAACAACCTTTTGAAAGGTGAGATTTTGGATTTCGGTTGTGGATTTGGTTTTGATACGGATGAACTTCAGAAAGAAGGCTTTGATATTGTAGGGTATGACAATTATTATCGTCCTGAATACCCGACAAAACGTTTTGATACCATAATTTGCAATTATGTCTTGAATGTGCTTGAACCCAAAGAACAAGCGGAAGTGTTGATGGAGGTTTCTGAACTGCTCAAACCAACAGGAACTGCTTATTATGCAGTTCGTCGTGATGTAAGGCACGAAGGATTTAGAATCCATTATGTACACAAACAACCGACTTACCAATGTAATGTTGTGTTGCCATATAAAAGTGTGTTTCTCAATGAGAATTGTGAGATATACGAATACAGGCATTTTAATAAAACCAATTTCAAAGAAAAGTATGAGTTATCCAGCGGCTGCCCATTTTGCAAATTGAATTCCAAGGTTGAATTGGTTTGTGAAACAGCTACGGCTGTGGCGTTTTTTGACGGTTACCCCGTGAGCAAAGGGCATACGCTGATTATACCAAAGCATCATGTGGCCAACTACTTTGATTTGTCGGAAAGAGAGCAGCAAGATTTGTGGCACATGGTGAACCATTGCAAGACCATTTTGGAGAAACGATTCCATCCCGACGGCTTCAATGTCGGAATCAATGTGAACGAAGCCGCTGGTCAGAGCGTTTTTCATGTTCATATACATTTGATTCCTCGATATAAAGGCGATGTGGAGAATCCTAAAGGTGGGGTGAGAGGAGTGATACCTATGAAACAACATTATTAAGAATCGATAGTAATTGCTTTAAATGGAAAAAAGTATCAAAGAGAAACTAAGTGAACATGTCGAAAGCATATTTAAGCAGTATGTTTCATCTGGATTACATATTTGCGATATTGCTACGGGAGGTGGTAAATCGTACACTATAGGGAAACTGACTTGTGAGTATTATCCTGATTTTTATGACAGAATTATCATTCTTTGCGTTCAGAATAAATTGGTTGAAAGCATGAACCGAGAGATTGATCGTTTTATCAATTCTTCAGATAGTCGAATTAAACCAATACATAAATTGGTCGTGTTGAACAACAAGGAAGTTCTTTTAGAAGCTATTGCAAGCGGTAGTTTGCTCGAGCTGCTTGATGAGATGTATCGGGATATTTGTGAACAAGAAAGAGCCAATAAGAATGCCAGAATTAATGATTTGCGTTATAGTTACAACTGGGTAAAGAAAGTTGCGGAAGGCTTAATGGATTTAGTCAAAACATATAATGATAATAACCAAAACGACTATATCCAGCAGCAACTTGAAGAAGGAGAAGCCAACCTTCGCAAAGCAGTGCGGTCTTTTTTTGAACTGTTCAAGAAACATTATGAACAAACAAATCAAGGGAAAATATCGATGGTATCACTCAAAAAGAAGTTCCCTTCTTTGGCTAAAGTTTATCCTCAAATTGAGTTTAACGAAAAAAGGGTTCTTCTTATGACTGTTCATAAAGCTATGTATGGAATAGACCCCATTTTGTCGGATAAAATCAAAATGTCGGACTTGCCGAAAAAAGACAAAAGGACATTGATACTCTTTGACGAATCCGACCAAGCCGCGATAGCTATGAGAGATACTGTTATCGACCAATCTATTGACAATGGGGGAGGGCAAAAAAGATATGCGAATGGATATAATGGTTATTTGCAGTACAAAACACTCCTTGAAAGTCCAGAACATATCTCCAATGAATACTATGGCGATGCATTGGAGAGTTGCATTTGCAAGTCGAGGTCGTTCATTGAAAAGAATTGGGAGAAAACTTTTGATGGTATAAAGCCGTATAAGAGCATTTTTCTTGACGGAAATGAAGACGTTGAGGAATATCGTAGAGGTGTGTTCTTCTCAGGCCCAGCGGTTAGACTGAATATTGCGAAGAGCAATGACCAAACAAATTCATTTGTTTGTTATCGAAAAGAGGAAAGGCATTTTAGACTTGTTCACAGTAAGGATGCAGTGGCATCGTTGAAGGAAAGGTATGATATTGTTTGCCCTTTAGATGATTTTCTTTCTTTGATTTCAAGCAATATCAAGGTTTTGAAATCACAGTTCAGCAAAGTAATTGGTGAAGCATTGGGGAATAGTAGGGAGAGATTTAACGCTGAAATAAAGAATGTCGCTAACAACTCAGCTTCAAAAGTCAATTATATTGGTTATCCATCTTTAGAAAGGGAGATTCATACCTTTTTTTCAAGGTTTGAAACAGCATCTGAATATCAATTTGAGCAACAGCAGTATGAGTTCATGACCAACCGTAAGAACCAGATTGAAACGAAGGATGAGAAACCATTGAAATTGCCAGATTATTCAGTTTATTCACAAGGCGTACAGTTGTTTCAGGAAGAAATTGACGAAAAGGATAACCAGCATAGAGTCAGATTGTCCTGTCGCGAGATTTCTATTACTCCAGAAAAAATCATTCTCGATCTTACGCGTTTTGACAATTCGACTGTGGTATTTTGCTCGGCTACTGCATCAAGCATGTCTGTAGTAAGCAATTTCGACATCAAGTATCTGCAACAAGTATTGGGCGAGAAGTTCCACACGCTTTCAGAGAAGGATAGGATGAGATTTGATGAATTGAACCAAAGAGCATATCCGTCCGAACACCAGATTGAAATAATACCTTTGAAACACTTTGTGTTTGAAGAAAAAAGAGAAAACCATTTGGAGTTGCCTCTGAAATACAGAGAAATGTTTTCAAAGGAGGCTCGACAAGAAGGTTTGGACGAACTTTGGTTTAGGAACACAATAAGATTGCTAAAACGAGCGGATAAAAATATGAAAGATGTGTGTTACCAATTGTATCGTCTTTTTCAATTCATAGAAGCCTATCATTGGTTTATATGTCGAGAAGATATACATAGCATGATTTTCTTCCAAAACAGAACAGGAGACAAGGATAAAAACCAAATCCAAGTTTTAAGTAGCCTTATCGATGGTTCGTATGTATCTATGCAGTCGAAAATGAACAATGATATTCCGGATGACTGGGAAAACGAGCATATACGCATTACAAAGGAGTGGGAAATAGTTGAGAAAGACATATTAAAAGAACTTGGAGGCAACAAAGATGCTAAAATAATGCTGGTTTCAGCTTATAATAGTTTCAAGGCAGGCACAAACATGCAATATAGCATACCTGAAGGTTTGGACTTCGTATCTGGTGATAATTGGGAAACTGACAGATTGAAGTTGAAAAAGGATTGGGATGCCATTTATTTGCAATCTCCTACAGCGTATCTTATGATGAATGAAGATGATACGGAAACTTCGTATGAGAAGAGTGTTTACAACGCCATGCTTGTTTTGATGATGTTATGCGAAAGAGGTTGTTTGTCAAAATTTGATGTTGCACAGTGGCTGTATAAAGCCTTGTCGAATTTGTTTTATTTTAGTGAAAAAACGGAATTGGGTGTTGCTGATGACAAGGCTGCATGGGCTCGGAACATTATTGAGCAGGCCGTAGGAAGGCTTTGCCGTACAAGGAACAAGCCGAATACAACATACATTCTATATGATGAGTCAATGGAATCATATTTTGATGCACCAAACACGAATAAATCAATGACTAAGGAGTTTAAGTCTTTGTCGGAATACATCATCCATAATAAAAATGATGAGAAAAATGATAATAACTTATCGGAAGAAGTCAGAAGATGCCATGATGCTAATGAAGCCCAAAGAAGGCTTGATATGGTGCGCAGACAAGCCCTTAAGTTTACTCCTCACGATAGTTGGGATGGCGATGAATACGATGAAGAAGAGGACCTAACAGACATCCCATACAATGTTCAAAGAAGCCAACGGATGATTCAGAGTTACAAACACACAATCATCAAAAAGCCAGTAATATATGGTTGGGAAGAGTTGGAAGAAGAAGATAAATATTTGACATTTATTCATAAATGCTATGGCGAATGGAAAAGGGATGATAAGAACGAGTTTATTTGTGCATATGACCAGAACAAAAGAATATGCCCAATAGGTAAAGGCAAACAGTATCCAAGTTCCATCTCGCCATCTTTGGTGAGACTTGATGTTTTGATGAAAAATGATGTTATAAGAAAACATTTTGAAAAACATGGTTTTGCCACAAGCTGGAAACAAGGGGGAATGATTCTTCATCCACAGATTCTTGCGACAGATTATACAGGTGAAATAGGAGAAGAAGCATTCAAAGCATTGTTGTTGCATTATACCAATTGTACTGAAAACAAGATAAGGCATTTGGAAGGCAAAGATTATGAATTGGCGGATTTTGTTGTTTGCAAACCAGACGGGACTTATAAAATTGCCTTTGATGTGAAAAACATGAATCCTAATGCCGACCATTCCGATAGGGGAAGGGATATACCAACATCCAAGAAGAGGGAAATGAAGCGAAAAAGATTGGGCTGCGAGTTGATAACTGTAAACATTTTGAAAATTGATATGGCGGCGATGGATGACATAAGAGAGATTGGTGGTTTGATAGATGTAAACGGGGTTGTTATTCTTTCTGCAATAGAGAGATTGAGAAAACTTGTTGATGAGAATTGAAAGATATGAAAGTCAGTTTTGAAGAAATAAAAGAATGGCCTATTACTACCAATAAGATTAAAGTAGTGGTGGATGAAAAAGCGTTCTTTTCTGAATACGCAATAGTGTCTTACTATAGCACGGATAAAGAATATAAGAATTTGGCATATGAACAATTATCTGATTTAACTTTTTTGTCGGTTGCTGGGATAAGGGCAAGATGGGATACTCAACAAATGCCATTTGTCAAATTTTTTGTATTGGCGAAAAAGGACAATTCTTTTGAGGTATTAAATAGTGTTAGAAAATACGATAAGATTTGTTCTAAAATTGATTGTTTGGATGAATATAATCAAATCCTTAAACAACGTATTATTGCCTCATTAGCAATCAATTCATTGGGGGAACTGAAGACGGGGCGAATGATGTATAACAATGGTAAATTGTTGATATGTGATGATAGGAATTTTCTGATTCCTAAAAGTAGGAAAGAACTGGTATGTTTGAAGATAGAAGTTGATGAGTATCTCAATCTAATTGCTAAAACAACTTCTTTTTCGAACCCAAGAAACATGGATGAACTTCGCCACAAGCATCATTGTGCTTTTCAAGTTGGCGATGATATTTATGGACAATGGTGGTCAGGACAATCTGTAAAACCAGTTGTGATTAGAAAAGACATAAAGGATGGAATGTTTGATTTGGAGAAACTATATGTTCAAAAGAAACGATTCTCTGATAATCACAACATAGTTCCATATTGGCCTTATAATCCAGAAAATTATACGCATGGACGCCTGTTCGCTATATCTCAAGTCGTCGATTCGGTTAACAAAAAATTTGCAGGAATTGTAAGCATACAATTTGCGGATTTTGAAGTATTGTTATATGATGAATACAAGACAGATAAAACCATGTTAAGGTTTCTGCTTGATTATCATAAAGGGAAGAAGATTTATATTGAGAATCCTTTTGGAGATTCATCAAAAGAATTAATCCAACAAATTGAAGAGAGGTTGCAGGAGGTAATGGAAAACACACTTGTATTCCCATCAAAACCGAAACAAGCGGATTTGATAATCAAATTGTGCGAGCCTAAAGAAAAAGATTCGCCTGAATCGTATTATTCACAATCGGTGGATAGGTTGGCATATGATGGTATAGCAATGCAGCATGTGGTATTCTTTAATAACCCCAAAGACGATTCCTTTGCAAAAGCAGAAGCGCGTCGTGTTCTAATAGAACTATTTGTTAAAGATTGTCTGATTAAAAGGTGTTTGCCGGTAGAATTGTGTAATCTGATTAAAGGTTGGGAGTTTGTTAGATATAAAATCCATGAAGGATTTGTTTTAGGAGCAAGAATGGAACTTGAATCGAATAGCTTAGTAAAAATAGAAGACTTTGGTTTCTCAAATACTCAATCGCCAGTCGATTTCGAGTCTTTTTTGCATAACAGTTTGCATTTTGATGATTATGATAGAATTCGTGGGTCGAAAGATTATATGGTAATGTTGAAAAATGGTAATGTGTATCTAATTATTGATACGGATGAAATTCCTATATTAGATGTGGGTTTAATAGATGAAGCCTATGCAAACATCTTAAACAATATTGAGCCATTATCAGTGTTCAAAAGGAAGAGAGAAGCCCATAAATATCTTAGAGGATATATTGGATTACATATGTGGAAAGAGGAAGGCCTATACGGAGAACCAAATGCGTCCTATGCATACATATCTGGAATAAACAGCGAGAATATGCAGATTATGAAAAGTACAAAAATGGACCGTATGCCACGAGTGCGTCGATTATTTGTTTTGCATATTGAGAATGAGGACATTGTGGACGATGATATTAGGGAAATAGTAGCCATGTTGAGATTTGGTTTTGGTAGATGGAATGAAATGATGACGTATCCTTTCCCGTTTAAGTTTTTGAAAGAATATTTGGATGGTGTTAGCGAAATGGCGTTCAGTAAACATTGGGAAGAACTTACATACAAGTAATTATGGATGAATCTTGGCAGGTTATGAACGCTTTGAGGTAAGAGGCATAAAGGATTGTGGTCAGCCCATTCAGTATTGGGGCAACGTGGATTCCAAGAAGGGGAGAAAAGCATATCCAAAACTGAGGGAATACATGTTTGTTTCCTTAGTGGCACGTACGCCTGATATTGACTGGATTGCCCTCGATAAAGGCCAACTAACGGTAAATGAAACGGTGAACATGCTGATGCTTACGATGGAGGAGTACATCAATTACGGGCTATCCGTATTGGCTGAAAAGCTAAAGGAAGACGAAGGCTATTTCTACAACAAGAACTCATTTCTTGACATCTTTAAAGACCTGACCCGTCCTAAACAAGAAAAGAGCGATGAATCTGAAGATGCGCCGGAGCCGTTGGATTAGTCTCGTTTAAAATGCCTCTCGTGGCTCAGGAGATCGCGGGTCTGCGCCCGCGATGACGGCAAGGGGCGAGGGTGTTGTCGTTCCGAGAGGGTGTAGAGTGCGCCAGCCCAGACCCGAAGGGGCTAAACTCCCTTTACCGTAGGTCGCGACCTACGGCAACACCCCGGCAGGCACTCTCCGGCAGGTCAAAGTCCCGAAGGGACAACCTACCGCACCCCGATATGCAATGTCGGGTTTTCATGATAAGATGTGTGATTTGCTGATTTTGGTTGTCACTTCCGGGCAGCCTGTAAAATACCTTTAGGTTCTGGCCCCATCAGCCCCACCTCAGAGTTGGGTCGGAGTTGCGAAAAAGATAATTAAAGGGGAGAAAAAACCAGTAACCGCTATAGCCGCTTCCATCATATTTTGAAGCTGTTCATAAAAGCAAAGAGGCGTATCTTCACAGGTCATTTTTTTGCTTCACTCGAGTGATTTCATCGAATGACTCGAGTCATTCGATGTTTTGACTCGAGTGCCTGTTTTTGCACCGCATCCCTGAAGTCTGCAAACTTCGGACACACTGGTTGAAACACTACCTAAAATGGATGACTTTATATCTTGCTATCTCGCCTTAAACCTCGGGTGATACTGCACCAAGGTGTCGCGCAATAGCTCGTCGGAGATATGGGTGTAGATTTCCGTCGTACTCACGCTGGCGTGGCCGAGCATCTGCTGGACGGCCAACAGGTTGGCGCCGCCTTCCAAGAGATGGGTGGCGAAGCTGTGGCGGAAGGTGTGCGGACTGATGGTCTTGGTGATGCCGTTGCGCTCAGCGAGGTCTTTCACGATGAGGAAGACCATCTGTCGGGTGAGACCCGTACCTCGGCTGTTGAGGAACACGATGTCGGTATACTTGGGCTTCACCTTGACGTGCATTCGGGCACCTTCTATATATTGGTACAGGATTTTCAGACTGCCTTCGCCAATGGGTACCAAGCGTTCCTTGCTGCCCTTGCCGATGATGCGCAGAAAACCGTCGTCTTTGTAGATGTCGCTGATTTGTAGCCCGATGAGTTCGGAGACACGCAGTCCGCAGCCATACAGCACCTCAATCATGGCCTTGTTGCGGTGGCCGTTGGGCTGGCTGAGGTCGATGCTGTCAATCATCTTCTGGATTTCCTCGTAGGTCAGCACCTCGGGCAAGTGGCGGCCTAAAGTGGGTGAGGAGATGAGCAGGGTGGGGTCGAGGTCGGTGATTTCTTCCTGGTTGAGGTAACGCCAGAACGACTTGATTCCTGAGAGGATGCGGGCTTGCGACTTAGCCCCGATGTTCAGGTCGTAAAGGTAGGCGAAGAAATTCTCGATGGTGTCCTGCATGATGTCGTTGACATCGGTGGAATGTTTTTGGCTTTCGAGGTATTGCAGAAACAGGTGGACATCATGCCGATAAGCCTCCACGCTGTTGTCGGACAATGAGAGTTCAAGCTGAAGGTAATCGGCGTAGTGCTTGATGAGGTTGGGGCTGATGTTCATTACAGTTGAATTAAAAACACGGGACACAAGTCCGAAGTCTCGCGTCCCGTGTCTGGTAGTGATGCGTCCCTATTAATCTAAGGTGTGGATTACCAGTCCTGATCTGAGTTTCGGCTCAAACCAAGTGGTCTTGGGAGGCATGATGTTGCCCGTGTCGGCGATGTCGATGATTTGCTTCATGCTCACAGGATAGAGCGCGAAGGCGACCTTCATCTCACCGCTGTCGACGCGACGTTTCAGCTCGCCCAGGCCGCGGATACCGCCGACGAAGTCGATGCGCTTGTCGGTACGGAGGTCCTTGATGCCCAGAATCTTGTCGAGGACAAGGTTGCTGAGGATGGTGACGTCCAACACGCCGATAGGATCGTTGTCGTCGTAGGTGCCGGGCTTGGCGGTCAGCGAGTACCACACGCCCTCGATGTACATCGAGAAGTTGTGCAGCTTGTTAGGCTTGTACTCGGTGCTGCATTCGCAATGGCAGGGGAACTCGCAGTTGCAGGTGCCGCCGTCCTTGGTGCAGTCGCACTTGCACTCGATGTCGAAGTTCTCTTGCAGGGCTTTGAAGAAGTCCTTGGTGCTGAGGCCGTTGAGGTCTTTCACAACGCGGTTGTAGTCGATGACGTTCAGCTGGTTGTCGGGGAAGATGACGGTCATGAAGTAGTTGTACTCCTCCTTGCCGGTGTGGGCAGGGTTCTTTTCCTTCTTCTCCTGACCGACAAGGGCTGCGGCGGCGCTGCGGTGGTGACCGTCGGCGATGTACATGGCCGGAACCTTGGTGGCGAAGAGCTCGACGAGTTCGGCGATGGTGGCCTTGTCGTCGATGACCCAGAAGCGGTGACCGAAGCCATCCTCTTTGGCGATGAAGTCATAGATGGGCTTCTTGGCGGTGATGCCAGCCACAATCTCATCGATACGGGCCACGGCAGGATAGGCGAAGAACACAGGCTCGACGTTGGCGTTGGTGAGGCGGACGTGCTTCATGCGGTCTTCCTCTTTGTCTTTACGGGTGAGCTCGTGCTTCTTGATGATCTTGTTGACGTAGTCCTCGCTGTAGGCACAGGCCACGATGCCATACTGCCAGTGGGCGTTGGCGTCGGTGGGGTTCATGCTTTGGGCGTAGATGTAGAGCTTTTCCTCTTCGTCTTGCTTGATCCATCCGAAGTCTTTGAAGCTGTTGAAGTTCTCAACGACTTTCAGATAGGTCTCGAGGTCGCTGTCCTTGTGGCCTTCAGGCAGGTCGATTTCGGCCTTGGTCACGTGGAGCAGGCTGTAGGGATTGCCTTCGCATTCCTTGCGGGCCTCTTCGGTGTTCAGCACATCGTAGGGGCGGGAGGCCAACTTCTGGACGATGTCCACGCCGGGACGCCATCCTTTGAACGGTTTAATAACTGACATTTCGTGTGATTATTTAGATTATTTATTCACTTGGAAACGCTTGTTGCCGGTCTTGAAGAAATCGACAATCTGGTTGGCAGCGGCCAAACCAGCGTTGATGTTGGCTTCCTCAGTCTGGGCACCCATCTTCTTGGGCGTGGCGAAGTAGCGGCCTCCGAAGGCTTTGAACTCGGCGTCAGCATCCGGCATGATGTCGGTGATGTACTTGAGGTCGGTACGCTCGGCCATCAGTTTCAGCAGCTCAGGCTCGTTGATGACTTCCTTACGGGCGGTGTTGACCAGGATGCCACCTTTGTGCATCTTGTTCACCACGGCGTAGTTGATGCTCTGCTTGGTCTCGGCGGTAGCAGGGATGTGCAGGCTGACGACATCGCAGGTCTCGAAGAGAGCGTCGCGGTTGGCCACAGCGTGAACGCCGGCTTCCTCAATCTTCTCAGCAGGGACGAACTCATCGAAAGCATAGACTTCCATGCCGAAGCCCTTGGCGATGCGGGCGACGTTGCGGCCCACGTTACCGAAAGCGAGGAGACCGAGCTTCTTGCCCATCAACTCAGAACCGCTCTTGCCGTTGTAGAAGTTACGGACGGCATAAACCAGCATACCCATGACGAGTTCAGCAACGGCGTTGCTGTTCTGGCCGGGGGTGTTCATGGCGACAACGCCTTTGGCGGTGCAAGCCTCAAGGTCGAGGTTATCGTAACCGGCACCGGCACGGACGACGATCTTCAGGTTGTTGGCGTGGTCGAGGACTTCCTTCGTGACCTTGTCGGAGCGGACGATCAGAGCGTCGGCATCGGCAACAGCCTTGTAAAGGTCGTTGACATCAGTATATTTCTCCAAAAGAGCCAGCTCACAGCCGTTCTTCTCAACAACTTCGCGGATGCCGTCAACGGCAATCTTGGCAAAAGGCTTTTCAGTTGCAACTAAAACTTTCATGATCAAATTTTAAGTTTTGAATTTTAAATCTTGAATTACTTGTTGGCTTTCTCAAAGTCTTGCATGCACTGGACGAGGGCTTCGACGGCCTCGATGGGGCAGGCGTTGTAGAGGCTGGCGCGGAAACCACCGACGCTGCGGTGACCCTTGATGCCGACCATGCCGCGCTCCTTGGCGAAGGCCATGAAGGCGTCTTGCTTGTCCTCGTAACCGGGAGCCATTACCCAGCAGTGGTTCATGATGGAACGGTCTTCCTTCTCGGCGGTACCGACGAACATGCTGTTGCGGTCGATTTCTTCGTAGAGCATGTTGGACTTCTTCATGTTGATCTTGTTCATGGCTTCGACGCCACCGATGGTGTCCTTCAGCCACACGAGGGTCTCGTGCATCATGAAGATAGGCAGTACGGGCGGGGTGTTGAACATGCTGATGTTCTTGGCTTCTTCAGCAGCGTGGGTGCGGAAGTCGACCATCGTCGGCAGCGGGTTCATGTAGGCGCGGTCGCCAATGTTGCCGAGGATGTCTTTCTTCACGATGACGAAGGTCACGCCAGCGGGGCCGACGTTCTTCTGGGCACCACCGTAGATGAGGCCGTATTTCTTCACGTCGACGGGACGGCTCATGATGTCGGAGCTCATGTCGGCGACAAACATCACGTTGTTGATTTCGCTGGCATCCATGTCGCGGCGAATCTCAGTACCGTAGATGGTGTTGTTGGTCGTGATGTGGAAGTAGTCTGCGTCGGCAGGGACGGTCCAACCCTTCGGGATGTAGCTGTAGGTCTTGTCTTCGCTGGAAGCGACAATCTCGACCTTACCGAACAGCTTGGCTTCTTTGGCGGCCTTCTTGGCCCAGACGCCGGTCTGGAGGTAGGCAGCCTTGGTCTTCATCAGGTTGGCGGGCACGGTGAAGAACTGGGTGCTGGCGCCACCACCGAGGAAGAGGACTTCGTACTCCTCAGGGATGTTGAGGAGGTCACGCCACAGCTGACGGGTCTCAGCCATGATGCGCTCCCAACCTGGGGTGCGGTGTGAAATCTCGGCGATACCGATGCCGGTGTTGTCGAAATCATAGAGTGCTTTAACGGTGCTTTCGATAGCCTGCTTGGGCAGAACGCAAGGACCTGCGTTGAAATTAAAAGCTTGTTTCATTACGGTTTGTTGTTTAATTTGTTGGTTTATAATTTGTTGAGATTTATTGATTAAGTTTAATAGCTTTATTTTGCTGCAAAGATAAGAATTAAAAGTGTGTGCGGATTGTTTTATGAGAATTATTGTTGTTTTATTCCTTTATCCACCTCGTGGTGCCGACAGCTTTCTCCGATTTTACGGTAACGAGGTAGAGGCCGTTGGCCAAGCTTTCAAGATTGAGGTCGGTGCGGCCTTTTGCTGTGCTGTGATGCACTTCTTGACCGAGGCTGTTGAAGACCGTGATTTCGCAGTCTTCTTCAGGCAGGTTGAGGGTGAACTGGCCCTTGTTGGGGTTGGGATAGATGTTCACGTTGCTGAGCGTGTTCTCTTCGGTGCCGACAAGCTCAAGCGTAATCATTTGCGGCCATGTATCACAGCCGCTAACGACGAGCTGCATGTGGGCGTAGGCACCCAGATTGTCGTCAAACTCGATGGTGGCCATACCGTTTTCGTCGGTATAGGCTACGCCAACCACTCCGAATTGGTCCAAACCGTGATAAAGGGCGCAGCGGAAGTTCTTCAGACCTATACCGTTGTTGTCAGTAACGGTCACATTCATCGAAGTCATGCTCGAGAAATACTCATTACCGTATTCGGTTTCCACCCTAGGCTCAAATGGCTCATCATGCCAAGGGCTAACAGCTACATCACCCATCATGTTGAGGTCGTAGAAGTTCCAGCGCAGGGCGCCTTCCTCCCATTGTCCGGGAGCGTTCACCCATGGGGCGGTCTGTATCTTGCCTTCCTGCAAAGCCATACCGCCGTAGGGGATGTGGTCGTTATAATAAGCGTCTTCTGTCTCGCGGTGCAGGTGAATGGCAGGACCTTCGGTCTGGCCTTCGTTAAACCAACCGTAGCGCGAGTTGCCGAAGGTGGCCACAGCGAAGTTGCTGATTTTGGTCATGCGCTCCAGGATGCAGTCGCTGCTAAAGTCGCCGCATATGCAGCCCGAGGTGTGGAAGAAAGTGTAGTTGTGGCTCACGCCATTGGCGCCGCTGAAATTGTTGTCGGTAATGTCGCCGTTGTACCAGCCGGCCACGTAATTCGTGTTGGCATGACCGTCGTGGTGGACGTACTGCGTGCCAGCATTGATGGCGTTGCGGAGGCGGTAGCCGCTCCAATTGCCTTCCTCGTCGTAGAGGCGGGTGAAGTCATAGTCCTCAGGGATGCCAGTGGTGGTGTAGCCGTTGTCGTCGTGGGTGCCAATCAGCAGTTCGAGGTACTGGCTGCCGTTCGTCTGTGGGTTGTCGTATAGATGCTCGCCGCCCATCGTCACTTTGCGCAACTCACCCAGTACGGGCTCGGTCTGATAGGTGAAGGCTTTGTGCATCATATTGTCTAACTCGCTTTGGTTGTTGAAACACATACGTCCAATGCCGATTTCAGGCAGCAGGTCGTCTTCGCCAATCTCCCCCCAACGGTTGTCGCCGTTGTCATTCCAATTGCCGTCCAAAGCGGCATAATAGAGGTCGGCAGGGATGTCAGAGTCGTCATAACCGCTACCGCTGTCCACGTGACAATAGAGGCCGCGATAGGGGATGCTGGGCACATCGCCCGCGAGGTTCACCATCATGATGCCGTTCTCCTCGTATTCTTGGATGATATAGTTGCGCAGCTTCTCTGGGTTGTCGCGTCCTTCCATTGTGTTCAAAATAGTCTCAAGGTCGGCGACACGGGTACGCAGGCCGCGTTCTTCGTAGAACTTGATATAAGCAGCGAAAGAATTGACGTATTGCTGACGGGTGATTACCAGCAGTTCATAGCCGCCCAAAGTACGTCCCTTGTTGTCATAGCTTTGCAGCATCTCAGGGTTCTGGGCGAGGCGCATGGCGCGTTGGGCGTTGCCGTTGTTGAGCCACAGTTTGCGGCTCATGTCGGTCTTGGCGGCACCTGTTGTTACTCTCACGGTGGCCTTGGTGGCATATCTCACTTCGCCGGTGGCTGGCACATACTGCACAGGCGTGAAGGCCGAAAAGGCGAAACCTACGCCGTTCAGGTAATGGGTGCTGAGGTTGCCGCAGGCTTGGGCGGGATAGAGGCTCTTCGAGGCGTACAGCGCCTCGTCCTTCACAAACTGCTTGCGCACGGGGTCGGAGTAGGTGAGGGCCATCTGGTAGGGATAGAGGTTGTGGCAGCCTTCCAAGGTTTGGAAGTCGGAGAGCTCCACCTCGATGGCAAGGGCTTCAGTGCCTTCAGGCAGCATCAGGCTGATGCTATGCCAGGGGAGTGAGGGCTGTCCTGTGAGGGCACTCTGCATGCAGTTGGTGAACTGGATTTGTTCGTAGCCTTGTATCATGCTGACAGTAGGCTGGTCGAGGTAATAGGTTTGCTCGATGGTTTGCGCCGTCGCGAAGAGGCTGACCATCAAACTCATGAGGATTGAAATTGTCTTTTTCATTTTGATATGGTATATGTTGTTGTTCATTAAAGTGCAAAAATACAAATTTTTAGAAATCAACTATTATAGTTGAACTTACCAGTCGGTTGGCTCGCCCAGCACATCCTGGACTTCCCAGCGCTGCGCCTTGATGAAATTGAAGGTCGAGGTAGCGCGGATGTCGGCTACGGAAGCGCCAAACTGCACCTCGTAGCGGCCTGCGGCGGTTTCCCATGCGGAGTGCTCTTCATTAAAGGAGGCCATCTCGTAGGCACTAACTTTCATCGTCAAGGTTTCGGACTCACCTGGAGCCAACAACTTGGTCTTGGCGAAAGCCTTCAATTCGCGGATGGGCTTCTCCAAATCTCCCCAAGGGGCAGACACATAGAGCTCCACCACTTCACGACCTTCCGTCTTGCCTGTGTTGGTCACCGTGATAGTGGCTGTAAAGCCGTCCTTGTCGGCCTTCACGGTAGGCTTGGTGTAGCTGAAGGTCGTGTAACTCAAGCCATAGCCGAAGGGGTAGGAAACTTCCCTGTAGTCGGTCTGGAAATAACGGTAACCCACCCAGATGTCTTCATAATAGTCGGTGAAGTCCACATTCTCCCTTTCGCCTTTTCTGCCTTTAGTCATGTCCCAATAATAGGGGAAGTTCAACGATGAGGGGATGTCCATATAGTCGATTGGGAAGGTCATGGGGAGTTTGCCGGAGGGATTCACCTTGCCCGTGAGGATGTCGACCACAGCATGGGCGCCTTCCTGTCCCGGCGACCAGGGTAAAATGATGGCATCGGCCAAATGTTTCCATGAAGCCGTTTCGATGACACCGCCGATGTTCAACACAACGGTAACGGACTTGCCCCGCGCATGGAATTCTGTGCTGACGTTTTGTAGCAGTTCGCGCTCTGTGGCACTTAATTCAAAGTCGTCTTTTAAGGTGCGGTCGGTGCCTTCTCCGGCGTTGCGACCTATCACAACGACAGCCACATCGTTGTTAAGGGCCTGTAACCTTATAGCTTTGGCCGAAATGGGGACTTCTTCACGGATGTTGCGGTTTTTCCAACGGTTGGTTTTCTCCATTTTTTCGAGGCTTTGCTGATAGGCGACATACTGGCGGTAAAACTCGGCCAGATCCTCGTCCAAAGTAAAGGCTCCAATATAAGAAAAGCTTGGCTCACGCATAGCCTCCTGCATATTGGTGATATGGGTCGTGTTCACCTCGCCCGAACCTGTTCCGATGCCTACAAAGTCAACGGAAGTGACACCATAGAGCGCTACTTTCTCGTTGCCGTTCAGCGGCAGAGTGCCCTCGTTTTTAAGCAGGATGATGGACTCCTCGGCGGCTTTGCGGGCCACTTCAGCATGGGCTTTCAAGTCGGGCTTGTTGGAGTAGTTGTAATGGCGGAAATGCGGAGTCTTCACGATATACTTCAGCATATTGCGCACATTGCGGTCAAGTTCCTCTTGGCTGATTTCGCCACTATTGACGGCGGCAAGGATGCGGTCAATCTCCACTTGGTTGCCCCATTCCATCAAGTCGTTGCCAGCCCTGACGGATTTCACGGTGTTTTCCTTGCAGCCCCAGTCGGTCATCACAATGCCGTCGAAGCCCCACTCGTCGCGGAGGACGGTGGTCAATAGGCCATGTTTCTGCTGGGTGTATTCTCCGTTGAGCTTGTTGTACGACGACATCACCGTCCAAGGTTTGCCTTCCTTGACGGCAATCTCGAAGTTCTTCAGATAGAGTTCTCTCAAGGCGCGGTTGCTCACCCGTGCATCATTCTCCAAACGGTTGATTTCTTGGTTATTGGCGGCGAAGTGCTTAATGGAAGTGCCTACGCCATTTTTCTGAATGCCACGCACGTATGCGGCAGCCATCTTGCCCGAGAGAACAGGGTCTTCGGAGTAATACTCGAAGTTGCGGCCACAGAGTGGGTTGCGATGGAGGTTCATGCCAGGAGCGAGTAGCACATCGACACCATATTCTAATACTTCGTTGCCCATGGCCGTGGTGACGGTTTCCACTAACTCAGGGTCCCACGAGCTGGCGAGGAGTGTGCTGGTGGGGAAGCCTGTGCAATAGAAGGTTTCTTCTGTGCCTTCGCGCTTCGGCTGGATACGGAGACCGGCGGGACCGTCGGCAAGAACCGTCATGGGGATGCCGAGACGCTCGATTTGACGAGTATATCCAGCGGCACCAGGCACAAGATTTCCTGGACCGCCGACCAACAGGGAGACTTTCTCCTCAACGGTCATGGCGCTCAGTATTTCTTCGATGTTGTCCTCACGAAGGACGAGATTGCCGTTCTGCGCAAAGCTGTTGAGACAGCAGGCGAGGTAAAGCAAAGCAATAAATAAGGTTCTTTTCATGGTGTAAAATATTAACTCGTCTTCATTTTGCGTAGTATTTTGTCATGAGTTCGGTGAGCCTATCGGTCACCCAGTTGTACATCTCTTCACGATCGTACTTCTGCGCTACGCTGCTGAAGTGTTGCAGCAGGCTCATGGCCTCATCGATATCGTCGGCGTAGTAGTCACGGAAATAAGGTGTCATATTGCTGTAGTAGCGTGCCTTGTCGTTGAAGTTACCAGCGATGTCGCGCATAAACTGGTCACCTTTCTGCATGTCGCCGCTGATGTAGTACATCTCCGGGAATTGGTAGCAGCGGATGTCGTAGGGGAACTTGTCGTTGGGGAAGAACTCCTGGAACTTGTCCATGACGATGACGGCAGAGTCGTATTCTCCGTGGTTGATCAAAGCCTGAGCGAGGCGCGAGTAGGCCTGCTGGGCATAGACGGAATTACGCACGCTCTCGCGGTCGGGCACCACGCCTTCCTGGTTCATGCTGCCCCACTGGGAATTGTTGACCAACAGGTCATAGCTGCCTTCGCGGTAGACACCGCCCTTGACGTAGTTGTTGTAGTCTTCAGCCTCGACAGGGATGAAACGGTAGGTGAGACCTTCCATGTGGAGGTACTTGTCGATGCCGAGTACCCTCGACATGTCGCTGAACGAGGTGAAGTAGACGGGACGTTCCCAATTGTTGCTGGCCATGAAGTCTAACAGCAGGATAGCGTTCTTATAAAGGGTTCTGTCCTTGATTTCCCAATCGATTTCGTCGACGATGCGGTCTTGCATGCTTTCGGGGACGATGCCGTTGCGGATGCAGGCTTCCTTGTCGACGGTGAGCTTCATGCTGCGGCAGGGGATATATTTATAGGTCACACCGTAGTATTGCTTGACGGCCTTCGGGTTGTGGATGAAGTCGATGAGCTGCTTGAGTTCGATGCGTTTGCCGCTGAAGCGCTCGTCTTCCTCGACAGGCAGCGACTCGTTAATGCCGTTGTCGTATTCCTTGGTGCTAAGGGTAAGGGGCAACTTCTCCGAGTCATACACCTTGCGACCCATCTGGTGGGCATACCAATAGCCGCTCGACAGCATATAATTGACCACACGGACATCGGTACGGAAGCCTTCCACCTCTTGTATATACCACAAGGGGAAGGTGTCGTTGTCGCCACGGGTGAAGATGACGGCGTTGGGTGGCAGCTGGGCCAGATAGTTGCGAGCCCAGTCGCGTGCTGAGGTCTTGCCCGAGCGGTTGTGTTCTTCCCAACCGTTAGCAGCCAGCACACAAGGTACAGCCATAAAGCATACCAGGCCGACAGCAACGGTGGCGACCATAGTCTTTTTCTTCATCAGTTTGTTCACCACATCGATGAGGGCGATTACACCATAGCCCATCCAGATGGCAAAGGCGTAGAACGATCCGGCATAGCTGTAGTCACGCTCACGGGGCTGCTGCGGGGTCTGGTTAAGATAGATGACGATGGCAAGTCCTGTCATGAAGAATAGGAGGAAGATAATCCAGCTTTGCTTCTGGTCGCGCTTGAGCAGCCAGACGAGGCCTATCAGACCTAAAAGGAGGGGTAGGAAGTAGTATTTCGTCCTACCGGGGTTCTGCAGGCAGGCGGGGATATTGTCTTGGTCGCCGAGACGGGCATTGTCAATGAAGCTGATGCCGCTGAGCCAGTTACCGTGGTTCAGCTCGCCCTGGCTCTCGATGTCGTTTTGACGGCCTACGAAGTTCCACATGAAGTAGCGCCAGTACATCCAGTTGCATTGGTAATCGATGAAGAACTTCAGGTTTTGCCCGAAGGTGGGCTTGTTGACCGTGACAGTCTCGCCCCGGTAGTTCCTTACCCTGACGGGTTCGCCTATGATGTTGCCGTTGTCACTCTTGCGGTAGTTTTCATACATTTCGGCATGTGAGCCTTTCTGCGTACTCCACATACGGGGGAAGAGGGTCTTCATCTCGCTGGGATAGACGGGGAGGCTGCTCTTGTTGTCGTCGGTAATGACGTATCGCTTGGCTTCCTTGTCCTTAACGTAGATGGGGGTGCCGTCTTTCAGACCCGTGATGGGAGCGTTGTAGTAAGGGCCATATACCAGCGGCCAGCTACCATACTGCTCACGGCGCAGGTAGGAGAGCATGGAAAGGGCATCTTTGGGCTCGTTCTCATTGATGGGCGGGTTGGTGTTGGCACGGATGACCAGCATGAAGAACGACGAATAGCCGATGAGGATGAACATCAACGACAGGATAGCGGTGTTCCATACCACTTTATTGCGTTTGTCGGTATACCACAGTCCCCAGACGATAAGCCCGATGAGAAGGGCAAAATAGATGATGGTGCCCACATTGAAGCCCCAATGGACCGTGTTGACAAAGAACAGCTCGAACTTGCTCGCGAGGTTGACGGTCTGAGGTACAAGGAACATGTTGAGGAACCACAACAAGGCCACGGATACGAGACCGGCCACGACGAAGCCTCTAAACGAGGTCTGCTTCCATTTTTTGAAGTAAACCACATACACGAAGGCAGGCACACACAACAGGTTGAGCAGGTGAACGCCGATGGACAGGCCGATGAGGAAGGCGATGAAAATAATCCAGTGGGTGTTGTGCGGATCGTCGGCTACTTGTTCCCATTTTAAGATAGCCCAGAAGGTGACGGCAGTAAAGAACGACGACATGGCGTAGACCTCACCCTCGACGGCATTGAACCAGAACGACTCGGTGAAGGTATAAGCCACCGCGCCGACGAAGCCAGCCAGCAATACACCTATTTTATTTATCCACGGGGCATCTTCGCCCTCTTTCATCCACACCTTGCGGGCCAGCATGGTGATGGTCCAGAAAAGGAAGACGATGGTGAGGCCGCTGCATAATGCCGACATCACGTTGACCATCATGGCCACTTTGGTGACATCTCCGCCTGCGAAGAGCGAGAAGAAACGTCCGAGAAGCTGGAACAAAGGTGCCCCAGGCGGGTGACCTACTTGAAGTTTATAAGCTGTTGAGATGTACTCGCCACAGTCCCACCAACTGACGGTAGGCTCAAGCGTGAGGAAATACACGATGGTGGCAATCAATCCTGCCGCCCATCCTGTGATGTTGTTTAACTTTTTGAAAGTCATATCGGTATAAAACTGTTTGTTGATAAATTGCTTTGTTTTGACTTTTGCCAAACTGCAAAGATAGGATAATTTGGCTTATCTTGGGATGAAAACGGCAAAAAACACTCGATATTGAGTTTATTTGAAGTTTTTTCTTGCACATATCAAATTATTCCGTACTTTTGCCCAAATCTCAAAAAAGTAACTTGTCAATAGAAATCTGAAATACCAAACTTGTATAATGGAAAAATTATTGCTTTTAGGGGATGAGGCCATTGCACAAGGCTTCATCGATGCTGGCGGCTCAGCCATCAACAGCTATCCGGGCACGCCCTCAACTCAAATCACAGAGTATGTCATCAACTCGAAGCAAGCCAAGGAACAAGGCGTAATCGCCAACTGGTGTGCCAACGAGAAGACAGCCCTTGAGGCTTCTATCGGTGTGGCCTATGCGGGTAAACGCGCCATGACTTGCATGAAACACGTAGGTCTTAACGTGTGCGGCGACCCCTTCATGAATGCCGCCATCATCGGCACGAAGGGTGTCCTCGTCGTCGTTGCCGATGACCCGAGCATGTTCTCGTCGCAGGACGAACAGGACAGCCGCTTCTACGGTCACTGGGCCATGATCCCCATGCTGGAGCCTTCGAATCAACAGGAAGCCTATGACATGGTTCACTATGGCTACGACCTGAGTGAGAAACTTGGTACGCCGGTGCTTTACCGCATCCCGACCCGTCTGGCCCACAGCCGTGCCGGTGTGGTGCGCAAACCCGTCCGTGCACAGAACGAGCTTACCGAGCCAGCCGATGCCAGGTCGTTTGTGCTGTTGCCGGCTAATGCTAAACGCCTCTACCGCGACCTCATCGACAAGCAGCCTGCTTTCACGGAGGCTTCGGAGACTTCGGGCTTCAACAAGTACATCGACGGTCCGAAGAAGAACCTCGGTATCATCACCACAGGTATTGCCTACAACTACCTGATGGAGAACTTCCCCGATGGACAATGTCCCTATCCCGTCGTGAAGGTGACACAATATCCGCTGCCTTTCGACATGATCAACAAACTGTACGACGAGTGTGACGAAATCCTTGTGCTTGAGGATGGACAACCCTTTGTGGAAGAGAAAATCAAGGGCTTCCTCGGCAAAGGCAAGAACGTCATGGGTCGTTTGGACGAGACCATCCGCCGCGATGGCGAACTGAACGCAGAAAAGGTGGCTAAGGCACTGGGTATGGATGTGCCTACGATGTACAGCGTGCCAGAGGTGGTGACCAACCGCCCGCCTGCGCTCTGCCAGGGTTGCCCTCACGTCGACAGCTATAACGCCTTAAACGCCGTGATGGCCAACCATAAGGGCGGCAAGGTGTTTGGCGACATTGGTTGCTACACTTTGGGCTTCAATATGGGTGCCATCCAAACCACCGTGTGCATGGGTGCTTCCATCACGATGGCCAAGGGTGCCAGTGAGGTGGGTATCTTCCCGAGTGTGGCGGTCATTGGTGACGGTACTTTCGGACACAGCGGCCTGACGGGTCTGTTGGACTGCGTCAACGAAAAGGCCAACGTCGTCGTCATGATTCTCGACAACGACATCACCGCTATGACAGGCGGTCAGCCTTCGTCGGCTCACAACAAGATTCGCCGCATCTGCGAGGGTCTCGGTGTCGAGCCTGAGCATATTCGTGACATCATCCCGCTGCCCAAGAACCACGAGGAGAACGTCAAGATTATCGAGGAAGAGGTGAACTACAACGGCGTTTCGGTCATTATCCCGCACCGCACCTGCATTGTCGAACTGAAGAAACACATGAAGAAATAACCTTAAACTCTGAATACAATGAAAAAAGATATAGTACTTTGCGGCGTGGGTGGCGACGGTATCGTTTCGGTGGCCAAGATTATCTCTGATGCCGCTCTGAATATGGGCATGAATCTGAAACAATCCGAAATCCACGGAATGTCGCAGCGCGGCGGTTCGGTGTTCTCGCACCTCCGCATCTCCGACAACGAGATTTTCGCCGATGTCATCCCTGAAGGTCATGCAGACATCATCCTTTCGTCCGAGCCTATGGAAGCCCTGCGCTATCTGCCTTGGTTGAGCAAAGAGGGTTGGGTCATCACCAACAGCGACCCCTTTATCAACATCAGCAACTATCCCGACATGGAGAAGATTAACGCTGAGTTGGGCAAGCTGGAGCATGTGGTCTCCTTCAATGCCAACGAGATTGCTAAGCAGCTGAAGGCTCGTTCCAACATGGTGCTGTTGGGTGCTACGGTGCCTTATCTCGGCATCTCGATGGAGAAGGTCGAGGAAGCCATTGCCCACATCTTCGGCAAGAAAGGCCAGGAGGTCGTTGACCTCAACATCCAGGCCGTGCGTGCCGGCTATGAGCAGGCGACGAAGTAAGCCTTAACCTATGAGAATGAAAAAGAGCCTGTCGCTAAGCGGCGGGCTCTTTTTCTATTGTCTCTTGGTTCGCCTCGGGTTCCTTTGTCTCTTTGACTTCCTCCAAGGTGAACTTTCCTTCCTTGAACTTGATTTTCTTTTTCACCCTCAAAGGTGCGATAATCAGCACCATTAGGGCTTCGAGGGCGTACTTCAGCCAGGGGACGAGACCCGTGACGATGAGCTGGAAGACGATGAGCAGGATGGAGGAGCTGACAAAGATGGCCTTGCCGTAGCTTTTCTTCCTGAAAATCTGGATGAGGCTGAACACCAGAAGCACCGACAGCGCCAGCTGGATGACTTGCACCAAGAACTCCCATGAGCCTAACTCCATCTCGCCTTGATTAAAATAATAGGTGTCGAAATAATATCTTCTAAACACCATAGCGGTAATCTCGAAGGCCAGCAGCAGCCCATAGTAGGTGATCGCGAAGGTGGCCGCCAACTTCATCGCCAGCGTCATCTCGGGCTTCAGGTTGAAGATTTTTCCTTCGTTGAGTTTTCTGCTTCCTTCTTTGGCTTTTTTACTCATGGTTGTTCGGGGTTTTGAGGTGGGTTCTCCATTATTTCCATCCGCTTGAAATACAGATAATACATCAGGATGAACAAGACCGTAAGGATAAGCTCAGAGAGGAAGTTGGACTGGGGCTGCTTGGGATAGAGGTAAACCGAGGCGTTGATGAGCAAGAGGAGTTGGGAGATGGCATAGATGTGCAAACCCGTCTTGTTGCCCTTGAACATCCGAATCACCCCTACTAAAGACCCGACAAATAATAGTGCCATAAAGAGCCAGTACCTCGAATCGATTTGCGACAGCATTTTCATGCCTTCCAGCATCATTTCTCGCTGTTCTTCGCTTATCATGGCGGAATAGGGTTCCATTATCTCGTCAATTTGTCCGTTTTGCATCATCTCGCTTAAAAGCGGCAAAGTTAGGCGCATCACAAGTGCGCTGACGATGTTCCAACAAGCGTTGATGAAGGAAAGCACCAGCAAGATGGTGATGCTGACCGGGCGTTTTTTCGTGTTCTGTTCGTTCATGGCACAAGTTCAAATTCGATACCGACACTCCAAGGCGAAGGCTGAATGATTGCGTAGTTGCAGGTAGTGTTAATAGCATAGGGATGGCCAATGATGGGGTCGAATTGGGTGACGACCTTCGAAAGACGACACCTGCCGTAAACGCCGATGTTAAACGTGTTGGCGATGCAGTAACTGATGCGGGTGGTGATGCCGTACTCAAAGAGATTCATTGCCTTGCTTTGCTTATAAAGCGTGGTTACATGGTTGTGATAAGGTTGTGGGTTGCTCATTTGACCGTTTGGGTCTGTCCAGACAACGGAATCTTCAGTCTTGACGCGACGTGTGGCATTGATGCCGCCATACACACCCAAGTCCCAGTTGACACCCCACATACGAATGACGATACGCTGGAAAAGCTCTCCACGCAATTGCATGTTGCGCATGATGGTGCTGTAGTTTGCATTTACCTCAGCACCTTCGATTTGAGAGGTCGGAGCATAGATAAAGCTGTTGTTTTTTGCAACGAACCGGTTCCAGTCGATGCTGAGTCCCATACCTATTTTATAAGTCTTGCCGTACATCCAGCGGCGACCGAAGGCGAAATGGCGGTTGAAGCCGTTCCATGGTTGATTGGCAAGGTCGTAGTCATATTGGAAGAAGAGGGACTTCTGCCAGCCTTCCTCTTTCACTTTCTTGAACGTGCCGTCTTGACCATGGATGCGACTGTTGTTGGCTGCGAGGTTGATGTCGCCTCCCATACCGCTGATAGGGCAGGAATCATAGAAGCCATTGTAGCTGACATTGAGTTTTTTCCCTTGTCCAAAGTCCTTGTTTTCCAATTTGATGCCAGTTGTATCGGGATACATTGTGTAATAGCCGATGAGTACACCGTCTGCACCTTCGACATTGATAAACACATTTTGGTTTTCGATGATTTTGGGAACGACAATCTTCACTCCGTCCTTCTCCTGCACAAAGGAGAAGGAGCGTTCGGCTGGTTTCAGGTCGTCAGTAAAGTAAGCTGCTTGAGGTACACCGTAGCCGTATGCATAGTCAAAATAGGGGTAGAGGTCGCATGATTTCAGGATTTCTTCTTTCATCTGCTGGCCGTTCAAGTCACGACGGGTCTGCCAGGCGCAGGCGCAAAAGCCTGCTGTCAGCGGACTGGCAAATGAGGTGCCGAAAGCCGACGTGAACTTGCCATTGCCAGGATTAGCCACTTGGGCTTCACCAAAAGCCACCACATCGGGCTTGCGACGTTTGTCGGCAGTGGGGCCGTATGAGCTGAAGCTGATATGGCGGTATTCTTCCAAATTGGCATCGATGCCACCTACGCAGATTACGCCCTCGGCATCGGCAGGGGTTATGATGGTCATCCAGCGTTTGTCGTCGCCTTCGTTGCCGGCTGAGTTGCAGATAAGTATGCCTTTCTCGACGGCTTTCTGTGCGGCTTTGGCCACGTATGAGGTGCCGTCCATGTCTTTGGTCCAGTGGCGGTCCTTGCCGTAGCCTAAGGAGCTGTTGATGATGTCGACGCCATTTTTGTCGGCCCACTCGGCACCTTGTGCCCACCACACCTCTTCTTTAAAGGGCTCGGGGTCGATCTCGGTACGGGCCAGCAGGAACTCGGCACCAGTTGCGAGACCCAACATCTGTCCATCGTCGTTGATGCCGGCGATGCAACTCAACACCATTGTGCCATGAGTGCTCCAACCGTATACATTGTCTTTTCTGTTGGGGAAGTTGTAAGTTTTGATTATCTGATGGTTATCGCGCAGATGCTTAAAGGCGGGGTGGGTGTCTACCTTGGGAAAACCACCATCCATCACACAGATACGCAAGCCTTTTCCGTTGATGCCTTTTTCGACAAAATACTGTCCCCCGAAGCGCTTCAATTGGTCGGTGAGGAGGTCTGTGTTGACTTCGTCATTGCGAGCGCAGCGTGGCATTCCAGTATCGTCCAGCTTGGTTTGCTTCGTTCCTTGCAATGACGCAGGAGTCCCGTTGGAAACAATCTCTTGCACTCGGGCCACAAAAGGCAACAGGGCAATCAAGGCGGCGTTGTCGTCTGTCGCTTCGATACCTACTGCGTTGAGCCAGCGCGACTCGCCGAAGACCTCGGTGGAGTAGGAGCCTACCGTTGCTACATAGCTGTCATTCAGCGGGTAGTTGCTGATGTCGTAAAGGTCGGCACCGTTGTGTTGGTAGCGTTCGATGGCCTTTGCATCGAAGTAAGAATAGGGGTCGAATTGGGTGTCGTTTTTGTCGGTGAAGAACACCCAGAAACACTTTTCTTGTGCCATTGCCACTGTTGAAACGAGGGCAAAAACGGCGAGGGTGAAAATTTTTCGCATTTTTTTTGAAATTTGCGGCAAAGGTATGGATTTATTTTCTATTTTTGTCAGCAAATAGAATTAAACGCTATGCCTATGGAAAAAAAACTTACCAAAGAGAAATTTGAAATCTTCATGATGCTTTGTGCGGCGGGCATCGACGGCAACATCTCCATGAATGAATTGGAACGCATTTGCATGCAGTTTGACGAAAAGAGTTACAACGAGGTGTTTGACTCGTGGAAGACGATGACCAGTCCTGCTTGGCTCAGCTTCTTCAAGGAGCATAAGGATGAGTTCCTGAAAACCCAGGAAGAAAAAGTCGCTTTTATGGCCGATATCAATGATATCGTTTCGGCTCAGGAAGGCGAAGTCAACCTCAAGGAGAAGAACTTCATGAAGGTTCTTGAAATGCTCATTAACGACGAGCTTTAATGTATTGTCGCTAATGAAAAACAATAGGCTTCGCGTTGGTTTATCCCCGACACGGAGCCTTTCTTCGTTCCAAAAAGCCCGTTTTCTAAATTAGAACCTTTCTAATCTCTAAAAAGTTGCTGTATTATTTGGAATGAGCAGATAAATTCCCTATTTTTGCAGCGTTTTTCATAAGGTGTATCCTTTTGACGGACAAACGAGAGATCAATTTTTCAATTACAACCTTAAAAACAAGGAAAATATGGCAAAAGTTAAGTCTTTAGCAGAACTGAAAGCTATGAGAGAAAAGCTTCAGTCAACCCTTGACCTTCGCGAAAAGAGCAACGACCCTGACTCTTTGGTGCAAATCAAGGTCGCAATGGCTACCTGCGGTATCGCCGCTGGTGCAAAACAAGTTATGGAACACATGATGGAGAAGGCCGACGAGCTGAAGCTCGGTATCGTCTTCACCCAAACTGGCTGCATGGGTTATTGCCACGCCGAGCCCACCATCGAGGTGAAGTGCCCCGGCAAGGACCCCATTGTGTTCGGTCATGTCGACAACAACCGTGCTGATGAAATCCTCACCAAGTATGTCATGAACAATGAGATGGTCGAGGGCGTCATTCCCGTGAACTACGAAACTATCTAACTAAAAATTCGGAGGAATTTATATGGCAAAAATCAAGATGCACGTGCTCGTCTGCGGCGGTACTGGCTGCCAGGCTTCGGCAAGTGCTCAAATCATCAAGAACTTCGAGGACATTCTCGCCCAGAAGGGCTTGCAGGATGAAGTTCAGGTGGTCAGGACCGGTTGCTTCGGCTTCTGCGAGAAGGGACCCATCGTCAAGATCATGCCTGACAACACGTTCTACACTCAGGTAAAGCCTGAAGACGTCGAGAAGATCATTAACGAGCACATCATCAAGGGCCGTAAGGTCACCGATTTGCTCTACATGGACCCTGAAAACAGGGAACACGTTGCCGACTCGAAGCACATGGGCTTCTACCGTAAGCAACTGCGTATCGCTTTGCGTAACTGCGGTTTCATCAACCCCGAGAACATCGACGAGTGCATCTCGCGCGGTGGCTACGAGGCTTTGGGCAAGGTCTTGTCCGAGATGACTCCCCAACAGGTGGTTGACGAAGTCACCAAGTCAGGCCTTCGCGGTCGTGGCGGTGCTGGCTTCCCCACTGGAGTGAAATGGGGCCTCTGCGCAAAGAACAAATGCGACGAGATGTATGTCATCTGCAATGCTGACGAGGGCGACCCGGGTGCGTTCATGGACCGTTCCATCATGGAAGGTGACCCGCACAGCATCGTTGAGGCTATGGCCATCTGCGGCTATGCCATCGGTGCCACCCATGGTTTAGTCTACATCCGTGCTGAATACCCGCTGGCTATTCACCGTCTGCAAGTCGCCATTGCCCAGGCTCGCGAATACGGCCTGCTCGGCAAGGACATCCTCGGCTCGGGCTTCGATTTCGACATCGAGCTCCGCTATGGTGCCGGTGCTTTCGTCTGCGGTGAAGAGACTGCTCTGATCCACTCGATGGAAGGTATGCGTGGTGAACCCACACTGAAACCCCCCTTCCCGGCTGTTCATGGTTACAAGGGACAACCCTCCAACGTGAACAACGTGGAAACCTTCGCCAATGTGCCGATTATCATCACCAAGGGTGCTGACTGGTTTGCCAGCATTGGCTCCGAGAAGAGCAAGGGCACGAAGGTGTTCGCTCTGGCCGGCCAGATCAATAACGTTGGTCTGATTGAGGTCCCGATGGGCACCACTCTGCGCGACATCATCTACGAAATTGGTGGTGGCATTAAGGGTGGCCGCAAGTTCAAGGCTGTTCAGACTGGTGGTCCTTCAGGCGGCTGCTTGACTGAGAAGCACCTCGACACCGCTATCGACTATGAAAGCCTCGCCGCTGCTGGCTCCATGATGGGCTCTGGCGGTATGGTGGTCATGGACGAGACCTCCTGCATGGTGGCTATCGCCAAGTTCTACCTCGAGTTCACCTGCGAGGAGAGCTGCGGTAAGTGCTCGCCTTGCCGTGTCGGTAACAAGCGTATGCTCGAAATCCTCACCAAGATTACAGAAGGCAACGGTACCATGGAGGACCTCCAGGAGCTCCGTAACCTCGCCGCTGTGATTAAGGATACCGCTCTCTGCGGTCTGGGTCAGACTTCACCCAACCCGGTATTGTCGACCTTGGACAACTTCTGGGACGAGTATGTTGAGCACGTTGTTGACAAGAAGTGCCGTGCTGGCGTTTGCAAGAAGTTGATGAGCTATGTGATTGACAAGGAAGTCTGTATCGGTTGCGGCAAGTGCGCCAAGAACTGCCCGGCTGAGGCTATCACGAAGACCGATTACATTGCTCCCGGTCACAAACTGCCTTCGATGGTGATTGACTCCACCAAGTGCATCAAGTGCGGTGCCTGTATTAGCGGTTGTAAGTTCAATGCCATTTCTGTCAAATAAAAAAGAGGAGGAGACTATTATGATTAATGTAACAATTGATAACAAACAGATTCAGGTCCCGGAAGGCACTACCATTCTGAAAGCCGCCCGCATGGCCGGTATCCATATTCCTACCCTTTGCTATTTTGAGTTGGCAGGAATGAAATTCGAAAACAAACCCGGTGGCTGCCGCGTTTGCGTTGTCGAGGTGACCAAGGACTTCAACGGTCGTCCGCGTCGTAACCTGGCTCCGGCCTGTGCCACAGACTGCGTCGAGGGTATGGAAGTGCTGACCCACAGCGCTCGCGTCATCAACGCCCGTCGTACTGTGGTTGAGCTGATCCTCTCCGACCACCCGGCTGACTGCTTGACCTGCGCCAAGAGCGGCAACTGCGAACTGCAGAGCCTGGCTCAGTACCTCGGCATCCGCGAGGTCCCGTTCAAGGGCGAGCAGAGCCACTATCGTCAGGACATGTCGCCCAGCATCGTGCGCGATATGGACAAGTGCGTCATGTGCCGCCGCTGCGAGAACATGTGTAACAACATCCAGACTGTTGGTGCCTTGAGCGCCGTCAACCGTGGCTTCAGCGCTGTTGTGGCTCCCGCTTTCGAGCAGGATATGGTTGACTCGCCTTGCGTCATGTGCGGTCAGTGCGTCCAAGTGTGCCCCGTTGGCGCCCTCACTGAGGTGGACGATACCCGCAACGTTATGGCTGCCATCAACAATCCCAAGAAGACCGTTATCGTCAACACTGCCCCTGCTACCCGTGTGGCTCTGGGTGAAGAGTTCGGAATGCCCGCCGGCACCATCGTCACTGGCCAAATGGCTGCTGCCCTGCGTCGCCTCGGCTTCGACTATGTGTTTGACACCGACTTCACTGCTGACCTTACCATCATGGAGGAAGGCACTGAGCTCCTCGGCCGCATTAAGAAGTACATGGCTGGCGACAAGAGCGTCCGTCTGCCTATCCTCACTTCCTGCTGCCCCGGTTGGGTCAACTTCTTCGAGCACAACTTCCCTGATATGCTTGACGTTCCTTCCACTGCCAAGTCGCCCATGCAGATGTTTGGCGCTGTCGCCAAAAATTATTGGGCTGAGAAGATGGGCATCAAGAGAGAAGACCTCGTCGTCGTCTCCATCATGCCTTGCTTGGCCAAGAAGTACGAAAGCAAGCGTAAGGAATTCTACAAGGATGGCAATCCCGACATCGACTACGTTCTGACGACCCGTGAGTTGGCTCGCTTGATTAAGCAGTTCAACCTCGACCTGAAGGACATGCCGAGCGAGGACTACGACGACCCGCTGGGTGAATCCACTGGTGCTGCCGTTATCTTCGGCGCCACTGGTGGCGTTATCGAAGCTGCCACCCGTACCGCTTACGAGGTGTTCACTGGCAAACCTTGCCCGAAGATTGACTTCACGGAACTCCGTGGCATCGAGGGCATCCGTGATGCATGGGTTGACTTTGACGGTACTCCGATTCACATCGGTATCGCTCACGGTCTGAGCAATGCCCGCACCCTGCTCGAGAGAGTGCGCGAGGGCAAGGAGCAATTCCATGCCATCGAGGTTATGGCCTGCCCCGGCGGCTGCGTCGGCGGCGCTGGTCAGCCTTACCACCACGGCAACAGCGAGATCATCAAGAAGCGTACGGAAGCCATCTACCGCGAGGATGCTGGCAAACCGATCCGTAAGTCACATGAGAATCCTTCGATCATCAAGTTGTACAAGGAGTATCTTGGTGAGCCTTGCGGCCATCTGTCACACGAACTGCTGCACACCCACTATTTCGACAAGTCAGACCATGTTGAAATCAGCGAGTAATTCAATAACAAGTAAATAATAGAAAGGAAAATAATATGGCAGTTATTAAATTATCAGAATCGAAGATTAACTTCGTGAAGGAAGTGTGCAAGTCGTTTGGCAACAAGCCGGGCGAGGTCATCAACGTGCTTCACAAG
>Ga0310690_10001580_pt1 | contig 39926 bp, 36 predicted proteins | sample AusTroGonzalo_MG_2_FD_207661 | JGI IMG/M metagenome (GOLD analysis project Ga0310690, IMG submission 207661) | Bovine rumen microbial communities from tropical cattle in Woodstock, Queensland, Australia - Gonzalo_04 (v2) (version 2) | ecosystem: Host-associated > Mammals > Digestive system >... | reverse complement strand
CCCAGAAGGAAAACCGCTCCGCTGATGCCGAGCGCCGGCAGATACAGCCGCAGGGGGAGCTGCGGCGAATAGAAGATGCCGCGCCAGATCATCAGGATCGACGCCATGGGGTTGCACATGTAGATCGTGAGATACCGCTCCGGCACGAGCGTGATCGGCAGGAAGACCGGCGAGGCGTAGAGCCAGATCTGCATGACGATCCGCATCAGCCGCTCGAGATCGCGGAAGAAGAGGTTCAGCGCGGCGTAGAGGCAGCTCGTCCCCGTCGCCAGCAGCGTGACCGCCGTCCACGCGACCAGCAAGTTGACCGGAATGCTCGCCCAGTGCGGCTTCACCCCGTAGAGCGCCATCACCAGAATCAGCACCGGGATCACCAGCACGAAGTGGAGCGCTTCGGAGAAAAAGGTCCCCCAGATCAGCAGGCTGTGGTCGAAATTGGTCTTCTTGAGCAGCGCCGCGTTCTTCGTCAAGACGGAGCCGTTCATCATCACCACGCCGGAGAAGAAGTGCCAGAGAAAGTTGCCGGAGATCAGATAGAGCAGATAGTTCGGCATCCTGCCGATCTTCATCAGCACGCCGAAGACCAGATAGTAGACTCCGCTCATCAGCAGCGGCACGAGGAGACACCACGCGAAACCGAGCGCGGTGGCGTTGTACTTCAGCTTGAAGTCCTTCTGGACCAATACGTTGATCCGGTCCCGGATCAGCTCGAACTCCTGCAGCGTGAATTTCATCGACGCTCTTTCTCCCTGCTTCTCCTCAATAGGCTCCGCGCCCCAGAATGATGACGAAGATCGTCCGGAAGAAGATGTAGTAGTCCATCCAGATCGACCAGTTGTTGACGTAGAAGACATCCAGCCCGACGCGGGTCTCGTAATCGACGTCGCTGCGTCCGGAGACCTGCCACAAGCCGGTGATCCCCGGCTTGACGCTGGCGAAGGTGGCGTACGCGTCGCCGTAGTAGCGGACTTCGTCCGGCACGATCGGACGGGGGCCGATCAGCGCCATTTCGCCCTTCAGGATGTTCCAGAACTGCGGAAGTTCGTCCAGACTGGTTTTCCGCAGAAACGCTCCGAAGCGGGTGACCCGGGGATCGTGATCCAGCTTGTAGTTGCGCTTCCACTGCGCCGCGAGTTCCGGGTTCTCCGCCAGCATCCGCGGCAGTTCCCGGTCGGCGCCGATCCGCATGGTGCGGAATTTCAGCACTTCGATCGGCGCGCCGTTCTGCCCCAGCCGCATCGCCCGGTAGAAGACCGGGCCCCGGCTGGTGAGCTTGACCAGCAGCGCCAGCACCACGCCCGGCAGAAAGAGCAGCAGCAGCGTCACCGTCGCGAAGAGGATCTCCATCAGCCGCTTCTGCACCCGGACCGCCCGGTGCAGGAGCCGGTTGCTCACCTCGAAGGAGAAGAAGCGGTAGAAGCTCACCGGATAGGACCAGAGCACCGGGAAACGGGTGTCGCCGTTCACCACCAGAATGTGCAGAAAGTCCGGCAGATAGTTTTCGATCCGGTAGTCGCCTTCGGAGTCGCCGTTGCAGCAGATCAGGTAACTGATGCGCTGTTCGCGGCTGAAGCGCCGCAGCTCCTCCGGCGTGAGGTTCGGGATCCTTCTCACCGGCGCGACGGCGCAGCACGACGCCTTGATGTCGAGGATGCGGGCGGTATCAGACGCCAGTTTCTTCAGCACCATGCGGACCATTTTCGCATCTCCGACGATCACCGCCGGAATGAATCCGATGTGGAAACGCCACAGCAGATAGCGCATCGCCAGCCGTCCGATCGGCAGCAGCAGGAGCGAAAGCACCATCGCGATCGCCAGCGCCACCCGCGAGAAGGCGATGTTGCTGCGGGTGAAGGTCAGCAGCGCGAAGAAGGTCATGAAGCTGCCGAGGCAGCTCAGCGTCAGCCGCCGGAGCTCCTCCACCGGATGGACCGCCAGCCCCGGATACAGCAGGTTGCCGCAGTAGAGTTTGGCGCTGAGATTGATGGCGATCACCAGCACCGGGATCGGCCAGGTCCGCAGCACGATCAGCATCGAGTAGCGGCCGCCGAGCAGCTTGTAGCCGCCGAACGCCGCCGCGATCGCCGCCGACAGGACCAGCAGGTCGCTCAGAAGCAGCAGCGCGGGGCGGAGCCGCCCGGTTCTGAAGCTGCCGCCCGCCATCAGCGCAGCCTCCATATCACACAGGTGCGGCGTTTGTCCTTCGCGCTGCCGATCGCGCGCCCCCGCCGGCGGCGGCGCGACGAGACGGCGTAGTCGGCCTCCCGGATGTGTTTCGTGATGCTTCCACCCGCGAGGTATGCCGCGATCGTAAGCTTGCTGCCGCTGTCGAACCAGACCTTCGGACGGCGGCGGCTGCAGTAGTTCCACAGCATCCGGCGCGGCTCGGTGTTCTCCGGTCCCCGGTAATCGCGGGAGATGAGTTCCGCCGTCTCTTTGATGGTCCGCCGTTCCGCGCGCTGCCGGGAACTGGTGTATTCGTAGACCAGCGGCTGGGGCGCGTGGACGATGTACATCACCGCCAGTCCGAAGAGCGCCGCCCACAGTGCCCAGTCGGCGAACCGCCGGGAGATGACGAGCCGGAGCCGGATGTAGATGTCGCGCACCCCGAGGAGGAAGAAGGCCAGCAGCAGCGGCGTCGCCGGGAAGAGATAACGCGGCGAGAGCGAAAGGGTCCGGTGGAAGATTTGCCCCTGAAGCGTGCAGAGCAGCAGGTTTGCCGCAAAGACCAGCAGCACCGCGTGTTCCTCGCCCCGCAGGCGTTTCCGCCGGATCAGCACTCCGACGTGAAGCAGCGCGAGCGGCACGATGTAGTAGTAGGAACTTTTGATGAGGATCTCGAGGAAATCCCGGAGATACCCCGGTTCTTCGTGTCCCCTGCCGGTCATTGCGGTGATGACGGTCAGCACCGCGGTGCCGCCGAATGTCGCTCCCCACAGGAATCCGACGTTGACGTACCGCCGCAGACGCGCCGCGATCCATGCGGCGACGAGGACCAGGAGCAGCAGTGCCGCGCCGAGCAGCAGCGCGTCGCCGAGTTCGGCGTTCCGCCCGACCGCCCGCAGGAAGAGCTGGGCGAAGCGGACATCCGGCATCGCGGCGTGGTAGAAGACGCTGTTCGCCAGGATGCTGGGGAAACACAATGCGGCGGCGACCGCAGAGGCGGCGGCGGTACGCCACGGGATCTTCGATCCGGAGCACTCGAAGACCCCGGCGACGAAGAGGCAGAAGAGGCCAACGGCGAACATCTCCGCCCGCACCAGCGATGCCAGTCCGGCGCCGATCCCCGTCAGCAGGAATCCGAGCGGGGCGCGGCAGTTGCGGCGGATCTTCACCAGACCGAGGGCGAGCAGGATGAGGATGCTTCCCTTCGCCGATTCGCGCAGCCCGGAATACGCCATGTGGAACATGTAGGGGAAGAAGATGCAGAGCAGCGACCCCGCGACCGGAATGTACCGCTTGCCGGGGTAAAGTTCGCGGAAGAGCAGATAGATCAGCGCACCGCCCGCGAGCGTCCACAGCGCCGAGGCGATCTTCAGCGCGAGAAAACCGTCCGCGCCGGTGAAGAAGGCGACGATCCCTCCGCAGACCGGTTGGAGCGGCGGGATCCTCGGATGGAAGGCGAAACGGAAATCCCCGGCGGCGAAGGCTTCCGCCATCGGGATGTACCGGTGCGCCATGTCGCGCATCGGGATGATGTGGAGCCATATCGACACCGATACCGTGATCAGATACAGCAAGGCGATGAGCAGTAGAAGTTTCTTTTCCTGCGCTGCGGAAATATCGTTCATAACCGGTCACAGTTCCCGAGTTGAAAAGACATCGTACGTTCCGCCGCGAATCCGACGGACGCCCCTGCCGCAGGTCGGACGACTCCTTCCGATCCCGAAACGGGTTTTCGCCGGAGCGCCCCGGTCATGGACGGTCGCTCCGCGCCGTTCCGGGAGTGCCGTCGAAACCCGCTTTTCGGATCCTTCGCACGATCATCGTTTGTCCGACTTTCGGCAGTGCCGTCCCGACTGGCGACAGCCCCACATTCCTAATATATCTCCTGCCGCGGCGATTTGCAATCGTCATACCGGCGGAAAGAGGACCGAAAAGAGGCTTTTTCTTCGTCTCCGATTTGATTTGCGGTTCTTGTGACGGTATTTTATACTTCGGCAGGGTCGAAGTCTCCTGCGTAAAACTTTCAAACGGGAAATTCCGGAAATGACAACAAAAGTCTTCATCGACGGGAGGGCCGGGACCACCGGTCTTCGGATCTGGGACCGCCTTCTCAAACGGACCGACATCACGCTGCTCTCGCTTTCCGAAGAGGAGCGCAAAAACCCGGAGAAGCGCCGGGAAATGCTCAATTCCTGCGACATCGCCTTCCTCTGTCTGCCGGACGACGCTTCGCGCGAGGCGGTCTCGATGATCGAAAATCCCGACGTCGCGGTTCTCGACACCTCCACCGCCCACCGCACCCTCGACGACTGGGCATACGGATTTCCGGAGCTCGCTCCGGAGTTCTTCGGCAAGATCGCCGCATCGAAGCGGATCGCGGTCCCCGGCTGCCATGCGAGCGGCTTCATCGCGCTGGTCCGTCCGCTTGTCGCCGCGGGGATCCTCCCCCCCGACACCCCGCTTGCCTGCCACTCGATCACCGGCTATTCCGGCGGCGGCAAGAAGATGATCGCCGAATACCGGGAGGAAAACCGTTCGGAACTTTTTGACGCGCCCCGGCAGTACGGGCTCTCCCAGCGTCACAAGCACCTTCCCGAGATGGTCAAGATCGCCGGGTGCCGCGTCGCCCCCGTCTTCTGCCCGATCGTCGCCGATTTCTACAGCGGGATGGAGGTCACGGTGCCGATCTTCCGCGAGTACCTCTCCGGTTCCGCCGACGCGGAGGCGATCCGCGGGATCTACCGGCGGCTCTACACCGGGCCGATCGTCACCTTCGCCGACAAGGCGGATGAAAACGGGCTTCTCGCCGCCAACGCCTTCTCTGGCCGAGACTCCATGCAGATCACCGTCGAGGGCAACGAAGACCGCATCCTGCTGGTCGCCCGCTACGACAACCTCGGCAAGGGAGCCTCCGGCGCCGCGGTGGAGTGCATGAACATCGTGATGAAAAAGGATCCCGCCTTCGGGCTTGATCTCTGACCGGCGTTTCGGGGGAGGACCGCCCCGCCGGGCGCCGCCCCCTTTTTGCTCACCGCGCCGGATCGAGCGGGATCAGCAGCACGAAGGAATCCGCCTTGCCGGGAAAATCGGGGCGGATCTCGCGGTATCCCGCCAGCAGTTCCGCGAAATCGCGGTGACGCCGCAGCCGCTCGAAATGGCTGTCGACGAAGAAGAAGGCGCGTCCCCGGCCTCCGCTTGAGGCGCCGCGCGGAGCCTTCATGCTCTCGAGCAGCGTCTGGCGGTCGGGGATCATCACCAGTTCGCGCTTCCCGTAGAAGGCGAGCGCGCCGCGGATGCTTTCGTCCCCGGAATCCATGCAGAGTTCACGGTCGCCGACTTCCCGCCAGACCGCCGGCGCGAGATCGCAGTAGTTCTTGCGTTCCGTCCGGGTGTGGCGCAGTACGGTCGGCGTGTTGCCGAAGACGACTGCGGCGATCCCGACGGCGGATGCCAGCAAAAGCGCCGACGGGAAGCGGCGGCGGAGGAGCGCCGCGACGCAGAAGAGCGCCGCCGCCGCGCATCCGATGCCGAAGCAGACCGCCGCCGCAGGCACCGATCGCGGCGCGATCCCCGTGACGATCACCGCGCAGACGAGAAGCGGCAGCGCGAAGCAGCGCGGGAAGGACTCCTCCGCCTCCCGCCGATCGACGAAGGGCGCCAGAAATTCGGCGGCGATCAGCGCCGCCGCGCCGAAGGAGGGCAGCAGGTAGGAGACCTCCTTGATCGCCGGGATCGAGAAGACGACGAAGGGGACCGCGACCCACACGAGCAGGTAAAAGAGGTAATCGCGTTCCTCGCGCGATGGCGCGGCGGCGGGACGGGTCATCCGCTCGGCGATCCCCCATATCCGCCGCGGAACGGCGCGCCATCCGCCTTCATGCTTTGCCGTTCCGGCGGCGGGAGACGGGAGCGGCGCCGTGCACCTCAGGCTCCGCCACGCCGCCGCCAGCGCGAAGGGGAAGACGACGAGCAGCGGGCCGAGCAGATTCGGCAGGCGCTTCAGGTAAAAGTACCACGGACTCGAGCCGCCGACGTCGTTGACGAAGATCGGCGATCCCGGCAGATGCAGATTGCGGTGGATCAGCCTGCCGATGATGTTGTTGACGAAGTGCTCGTGAAAATAATAGCAGCCGCCTTCGCGCCACAGGAGCCAGATCCACACGGCGACCGGCACGAGGAAGAAGGCGACGGTCCAGTTCAGCCGGCAGGGCAGCGGACGGCGCCGGCGGATCATGCACGGCAGCAGGATCACGCCGAGGTAGACCAGCGTCACCGTTCCCTTGGTCAGAAAGGCCGCCGCCGCCGCGCTCCAGAAGAATACGAGCGAGAGATCGCTTTCACGCCGCTCCGGATGGAGGACCCAGCTGCCGTAGACCGCCAGCGCGACACTGAGCGACGCGCCGACGCCGATGTCGAGCAGGATCCAGTGCGCCTTGCGGTAAAACTGCGGCAGCAGAAGCAGCATCGTGCCGGCGAGCACGGCGAAGAAGGCGTCTTTTCTTTTGGCGGCGAGCCACATCACCGCGCCCAGCATCACCGCGCCCAGCAGCGCCGAGACCGCGCGCGCCGCGCCCGGGTGTCCGCCGCCGAGCGCCAGCGCCGCCGCGGTGAGATCGTAGTAGAGCGGCGGTTTTTCGACGAAGGGGACGTTGTTGAAGGCGGCGACGACCCAGTTGCCGTGGGCGAGGGTTTCCCGGGCGATCTCGGCTTCGCGGGATTCGTCGGGACCCCAGAGCCACGGATGCCATACGTTGATCGCGAAAAGCAATGCGGAAAGGATGCAGAAGAGCTTCAGCATCCTGCCGCCGGACCGTTCCTGAGAAACCGTCGAATCCATCGTCATCCGTCCCCCGTTGATATCAAAGGATGTCGTCCTCCGCCCGCGTCCCGAGCTCCTCCATGATCCGGCGCGCCGTCGATGCCCGGAAGCCGCGCGAAGCCATGAAGCGGAGAAGCTTGTCCCGCCGTTTGCGGGGATCGCTTTCCCGTTCGAGCGAGGCGAGTTTCGCCCCGGCGGCGCGCCGCGCCGCCTCCAGTTCCGCATCGGGAGCCTCGCCCGCCAGCACCTCCTCCGCCGTCGGCGCGGAGATCCCGCGTCGGCGCAGCCGGAAGAGCACCGCCCGCGTTCCCAGTCCGCGTTCACGGCAGAGCGCCGCGCAGTCGGCGGCGAGCAGTTCGTCGTCGAGGTATTTCCGGCGGCGGCACTCCGCGACCGCATCCTCCGTCTCGCGGAGGGGATATCCGCTCCTGCGGAGCCGCTGCCGAAGCTCGGTTTCGGAGAGGGCGCGCATCGAGAGGAGGCGCATCGCCTTCTCCATGGCGGAGATATTCGGCCGGGAACGCTCCCCGTCCTCCCCCGGTTGCGGCGGTGCGAAAGACGCCATGGGCAGCCTCACTTCAATCCCAGCAGCGCGCGCACCAGTTCGTCGCCGCGGTGGAAGCCGAAGCCGCCGCGGGGAGCAAGCTGTTCGCTGAAGACTTCGATCCCGTCGGGCGTGAAGGAGGGACCCGCCGCCGCCACCGGAACGGGCGTGCGGGTGTGGGCGCGGAGACGGATCGGCACCGGATGGTCGGGCAGCACCGCGAAATTGATCCCCTTGCCGTCCAGCGCCCGGAGCACCGGCGCGACCACCTGCGAATCGAAGATCTCGATCGCCTTGGTCTTGAGCGCCAGATCGCCGAGGTGGGAACATTCGTCGGTCGCTTCGACATGCAGATAGACGAAGTCGAATTCCGCGATCGCCTTCACCGCCGCCGCCGCCTTGCCCGCGAAGTTGCTGTCGAGGAATCCGGTCGCGCCGGGGACCTCGATCACCTCCATTCCGGTACAGCGCCCCAGCCCCTTGATGACGTCGACGGCGCTGATGATCGCGCCGCGGCGCCCTTCGTAGCGGTCGGAGAAGAGTTTCATCGACGGCTTGTGCCCCGGGCTCCACGGCCAGATGCGGTTCGCGGGCGGCTCCGGTCCCCGGTTGAGCGGATGCGCCGCCAGAAAACGCGCCGCCCGCTCCTCGAGATCGCGCAGAAACTCCACGGTGTGCTTCGCCTCGGGGGAGCCGTCGGCGGGCGTGAGCTGCAGATCGCGCAGCGCCATATCCTGCGAGGAATCCGGCTTGTGGTAGTCGATCTTCGCCGAAAATTCGCGCCCGCGGAGCACCAGCAGATTGCGGTAGCTCACTCCGCTGTGAAAGGAGACCTTGTCGGAACCGAACTCCCGCTGGAGCGCCGCCATCAGCGCCGCCGCGCGGTCGTTGGCGATGTGTCCGGCGGAGTAGTCGCGCAGATATTCGTCGTCGGCGGTCACGAGGTTGCAGCGCCACGCCACGTCGTCGGGGGCGAGGTCGATCCGCTGGCTCGCCGCTTCGATCGGACCGCGGCCGGGATAGTTCCGCTCGGGGTCGAAGCCCAGTACCGACATGTTCGCCACGTCGCTGCTGGTCGGGAGTCCCTCGGGGAGTGTCAGGAACGTTCCGCTCGCCCCCCGCCGCGCGATGGAATCCATCGCCGGAGTCGAAGCCGCTTCGAGCGGGGTGCGCCCGCCGAGTTCCGGCAGCGGATCGTCCGCCATGCCGTCGCCGAGAAAAATGATCGCTTTCTGATTCATTGCCGTGCCGTCTGTTGCTGGGTTGCCGGATTTTTCTTTTCCGTTTTCGATTCGAGTAAGATCGTCACCGGACCGTCGTTTTCCACCGCGATCCGCATGTCGGCTCCGAAGCGTCCCGCCGCCACGGAGACGCCGTTTTCGCGCATCCGCGCGAGAAAGGCTTCGTAGCAGGGCACTGCCGTTTCGGGCGGCGCCGCCGCCGAAAAACCGGGACGGCGGCTCGAGGTGTCCGCGTAAAGCGTGAACTGCGAAACGACCAGCGCCGCGCCGCCGATGTCGGCGAGGGAGAGGTTCATCTTGCCGCCGGCATCCTCGAAGATCCGGAGCCGGGTGCATTTGTCGGCGAGATGCTCCGCCTCCGCCGGGGTGTCGCCGCGACCGACGCCGACCAGGATCAGCATTCCGCGCCCGACCCCGCCGGTGAACGAGCCGTCGGCGGTCACGCCGCCCGAGGCGATCCGCTGGACCACCGCCCTCATCGGATCAGCCGGGTGAATTCGTTGCGGGTCGCCAGCTCGCGGCGGAAACTGCCCAGCATGCTGCTGGTCGTCATCACCGAGTGCTGCTTCTCGACGCCGCGCATCTGCATGCAGAGGTGCTGCGCCTCGATCACCACCCCGACCCCTTCGCAGTTGAGCGTCGCGAGGATCGCCTGCGCGATCTCGCGGGTCAGCCGTTCCTGGATCTGCAGCCGCCGCGCGAACATGTCGACGATCCGCGCCACCTTGCTGACGCCGAGGATCCTGCCGGTCGGGATGTAGCCGACGTGGCACTTGCCGAAGAAGGGCAGCATGTGGTGTTCGCAGAGGCTGAAAAACTCGATGTCGCGCACGATCACCATGTCGTCGGACTCCGCTTCGAAGATCGCCCCGTTGACGACCTCGTCGAGTTTCCGCGAATATCCGCTTGTGAGGAAGGCGAGGCTTTTCGCCACCCGTTCCGGAGTTTTGAGCAGTCCTTCCCGCTCCGGATCCTCGCCGATCTGGAGCAGCAGGTTTCTCACCTCGTTTTCCATGCCCATTGCGCCGCGTCTCCGTGTTTATTTCTCCGGTCCGATGCGGTCGAAGCCGGTGAAGGGACGCAGGACCTCCGGCACGACGATCGAGCCGTCGGGCTGCTGGAAGGTCTCCATGATCGCGATCATCACCCGGTCGGTCACCGCGGTCGCGCTGATCGTGTGGACGAAGTCGCGCCGACCGTCGTCGGTCTTGTAGCGGATGTTCAGCCGGCGGCTCTGGAAATCGGTGAGATTGGTGTTGCTGGTCACTTCGCGGTAGCCGCCGAAGGCGGGGAACCACGCTTCGATGTCGTACTTCTTGTACCCGGGGGCGCCGAGGTCGCCGACGCAGACGTTGACCACATGGTAGGACAGTCCGAGCGCCTGCAGGATCTCCTCCTCGTTCCGCAGGCAGAATTCGTGCCACTTCGGGGATTCCTCGGGTTTGCAGAAGATGATCTGCTCGACCTTGTGGAACTGGTGGACCCGGAAGATCCCCCGCGACGCCTTGCCGTAGCTCCCCGCTTCGGTGCGGAAGCACGGCGTCATCGCGGTGTAGCAGAGCGGCAGACGGTTCCCGTCGAGCACGTCGTCGGCGTGATAGCCGACCAGCGTCTGCTCGCTGGTCCCGATGAGGGCGAGATCCTCGCCGACGAGGTTGTAGGTCTGATCGGCGAAGAAGGGCAGGTAGCCGGTGCCGAAAAGAGTGCGTTCCTTCGCGGCGCAGGGGGTCATGAAGAGGGTGAAACCGCGTTCCACCAGGAAGCGCTGCACCCAGAAGAAGAGCGACTGGGCGAGGATCGCCCCCTTGCCCTTCCAGTAGTAGAAGCCCGCCTGCGCGACCTTCGCGCCGCGCGCGGTGTCGAGGATGTCGAGCATCTCGCCGAGTTCCTGATGGTCGCGGATCTTGAAGTCGAAGGAGGGGATCGCGCCGACCTTGCGTACCTCGACGTTGCCGGTGTCGTCGAGCCCGTCGGGCACGTCGGGGGCGAGGAGGTTCGGCATGCGGATCACGACCTGCCGGATCTTCTCCTGCAGCTTGGCGAGCTTCGCCTCCTTGTCGCCGAGGGTGACCTTGAGGCGCTTCACGTTCTCCCGCGCATCGGGATCGGAACCGCAGAGCTTGCTCAGGCGGTTGCGCTCGGCGCGCAGGGTTTCGATTTCCTGCGTGAGCGCGCGGGCGTCGCCGTCGAGCTTGACCAGACCGTCGATGTCGATCGGGAAGCCGCGGCGCACGCAGTTGGCGCGCACCATTTCGGGATTTTCACGGATAAGTTTCAGATCGATCATTTGCTGTGCTCCCTGAGCTTGGGCGGCGCATCCGGTCCGTCAGAAACGGGGCATCGGGTAGGCGCGCATGAATTCCTTGACCTCTTCGCCGATCCGGCGCAGTTCCGCTTCGTCCTCGCGGGCGTCGACGCCGCGCGAGATGAACTCCGCGAGCTCGACCATCTCGGGTTCCTTGAAGCCGCGGGTGGTGACCGCGGGGGTGCCGATGCGGATCCCGCTGGTGACGAAGGGTTTTTCGGGATCGAAGGGGATCATGTTCTTGTTGACGGTGATCCGGGCGATGTCGAGGGCGTTGGCGACCGCCTTGCCGGTCGCGCCCTTCGGACGCAGGTCGATCAGCATCAGATGGTTGTCGGTGCCGCCGGAGACGATCCGGAAGCCGCGCGCGGCGAGTTCGGCGGCGAGTTTCGCCGCGTTGAGGCGGACCTGATGCTGGTACGCCTTGAATTCCGGCTGGAGCGCTTCGTGGAAGCAGACCGCCTTGGCGGCGATCACATGTTCGAGCGGACCGCCCTGCAGACCGGGGAAGACCTTGGAGTTGATCGCCTTGAGGTATTCCTCGCGGCAGAGGATGAGTCCGCCGCGGGGGCCGCGCAGCGTCTTGTGGGTCGTGGTCGTCACCACGTCGGCGTAGGGGACCGGGCTGGGATGTTCGCCCGCCGCGACCAGTCCGGCGATGTGCGCCATGTCGACGAAGAGCTTCGCGCCCACCATGTCGGCGATCGCCCGCAGGCGCGGGAAGTCGATCACCCGCGGATAGGCGCTCGCTCCGGCGAGGATCATTTTGGGCTTGTGTTCGACCGCGAGACGCTCGATCTCGTCGTAGTCGATGCGTTCGGTCTCGCGGCTGACGCCGTAGGGCACGATGTTGTAGAGGCTGCCGGAGAAGTTCAGCGGATGCCCGTGGGAGAGGTGGCCGCCGTGGTCGAGGCTCATCGCCAGCACCGTGTCGCCGACGTTGCAGAGCGCGGTGTAGACCGCCTGATTCGCGCCGCTGCCGCAGTGGGGCTGCACGTTGGCGGCTTCGGCTCCGAAAAGTTTCTTCGCGCGTTCGATGGCGAGGCTCTCGACCTCGTCGATGTGGGCGCATCCGTTGTAGTAGCGCTTGCCCGGATATCCTTCGGCGTACTTGTTGGTCAGCACCGAACCCTGCGCCGCGCGCACCGCGCAGCTGGCGAAGTTCTCGCTGGCGATGAGTTCGATGCCCTCGCTCTGGCGCTCCGCCTCGCGGTCGATCATCGCGGCGATCTCGGGATCGCTCCGGCGGAGCGCGGCGATGTCGTCGTAGGAATTGACTTCGACCTTCCCCAGACGGCGGGCGTGGCGTTCGTCGCCGCTGAAGGGGGTGTCGAGCCACGCGGCGACCACCTTCTTCATCGTTTCGAGGTCGATGAAGTCGCCGGGGAGGACCAGCGTGTTGGAGGCGTTGTGTTCGCGGCTCTTCTTCGCCAGTTCCGGAGTGCCGGCGACGACCGCGCGGACCCCGTTGAAACGGTTGGCGACGATGCCCATGCCGACGCCGGAGCGGCAGATCAGCACCGCGGCGTCCGCCTCGCCGCGCGAGACCATCCGCGCGGCATCCGCTCCGAAGTCGGAGTAGTCGTCGGCGGCGTCGTAGGCAAAGGGACCGCAGTCGACGACCTCGTTGCCGCGGCCGCGCAGAAACGCGGCGATCTCCGCCTTGACGTTGAATCCGCCGTGGTCGGTGCCGACGGCGACGGTCAGTTTGCGTCCGTGAATGTCGATGATCGAAGCCATGTTGAGATCTCCTTGGAAATGAATGATATTGCCGAACGTTCCGTCAAATGAATTTTACCGCGCCGCCCGCCTCGTCCGCCGTCGGTCTTCGCCGGAGCGGCCCGGGGTTCGTCGCCGATGCCGGACCCGCCCGGGGCGCGCCGACGGCTCCCGCTTCCGGCTCCCCGCCGCGGGAAAAGCCCGGGATCTCCCGGGCGCGGAGTGCGCGGATACCCTATAATATACCACCCTTGCGGCTCCTTTTCAATAGGCGCCGCGCGCCCGCGTATTGCATTTGCGCGGTTGCCGGGTTATATTAAAAAACAATCGGGCACATGAAACTCCGGAAAGTCCGGAAAAACGAAGGGCAGAACAAGATGACTCTCACCATCTACGGGATTCGCGAATGGGGCAGCGCGCTTTTCGCCGCGCTTCTGATCGGCGGCGGCTGCTGGTGGCTGATCGAACGCACCAGATTTCCGATGTGCGGCTGGATCGTCGGCGGCATCGCGCTGGCGCTCTTTCTGGCGGTCGCCTTCTTCTTCCGCAATCCGGCGCGCCGGGTCCCGAAGAATCCGCTGCTCGTCGTCAGTCCCGCCGACGGCACGGTGCGCGACATCGAGGTCGTCGAGGACTTCCGGCAGGCGCCCTTCACCGGGAAGGCGCTCCGGATCGGCATTTTTCTCTCGGTCCTCAACGTTCACGTCAACCGCGCCCCCGCGAAGATGACCGTCTCCGAGATCCATTACCGCGCGGGCAAATACCTCGACGCCCGCGACAAAAACGCGGGCAAGGAGAACGAGGCGATGACGATCTCCGGTCTCGGCTCCATCGACGGCAGCGAATTTCCGCTCGCGGTGCGGCAGATTTCCGGGGCGATCGCCCGCCGGATCGTCTGTCCCGTCAAGACCGGCAGGGTGCTGGCGCGGGGCGAGATCTACGGCATGATCAAATTCGGTTCGCGGACCGAGATCTATCTGCCCGTCGACGGCTTTTCGGTCAACGTGAAGGTCGGTGACAAGGTGCGCGGCGGCGAGAGCGTCATCGCCACGATGACCGACTGAGGGAAGGGCAGTCCGATGAACGGGGTCATCCGCAAGAAGGTCCGCCGCAGCATTCCCAATGCGCTCACCCTCTGCAATTCGCTCTGCGGCTTTGCCGCGATCCTCTACACGCTGCGCGCCTACGAGCACCAGGAGAACGCGCTTTCGGTCTTCGTCGTGAGCGCGGTGATGATCTTCTCGGCGATGGTCTTCGACGCGCTCGACGGCTTCGTCGCCCGGATCCTCGATGCCTCCAGCATGGAGGGGATCCAGATGGATTCCCTCTCCGACATGGTGACCTTCGGCGTCGCCCCGGCGGTGCTGGTCTCGATCATGACCCACAGCCTCCGCGCCTGGGACCTCAAATGGGCGCAGGAGATCCTCGTCTACTGTCTCTGCGCGCTCTATCTCGGCTGCGCCGCGCTCCGGCTGGCGATCTACAACGTGCAGGCGATCGATCCGTCGCGCCGCATCGCGCCGACCGGTCACTTCTCCGGACTGCCCTCGCCCGGCGCGGCGGCGGCGATCTGCGTCGTCGTTTTCTTCGCGAAGGAGTGCCGGTTCGATCTTTCGCGGCTCGCCTTCGTGCTGCCGATCTACGCGGGGCTGCTCGGGCTGCTGATGGTCAGCCGGATCCAGTATCTCCACGTCGGCAAATGGCTGATCTCGATGACACACAGTCCGAAGAAGATGGTCTGCTTCGCGGTGCTGCTCGCCGTCGCGATCATCGGACGCGCCGCGGGGCTGGCGCTGATCGTCACCGGCTACATCCTTTCCGGACCGCTTCAGGCGCTGGTGAAGAAATGCCGTTCGTACATCATTCGGAGGAGATCGGAAGCATGAAACGAATCCTTGTCACCGGCGGGGCCGGATTCATCGGGAGCCATCTCGCCGAAGCGCTGATCGCCCGCGGCGACCGCGTGATCGCGGTCGATGATCTTTCGACCGGTTCGCCGGAGAACCTTTCGGCGGTCGCCGCATCGCCGCACTTCGAGTTCCGCAAACTCGACGTCGTCTCCGGCGCGGGACCCCTGCGCGAACTCATCCGCGAGTGCGACGCGGTGATCCACCTCGCCGCCGCGGTCGGCGTCGATCTGGTGGTGAAGGAACCGGCGCGGACCATCACCACCAATGTCCACGGCACCGAAAACGTGCTGATCCCCGCGGCGGAATTCGGCAAACGGACCATCATCGCCTCGACCAGCGAAGTTTACGGGAAATCCTCCCGGGAGATGTTTTCGGAGAGCGACGACCTCAGGATCGGCAGTCCCGAACACTCCCGCTGGAGCTACGCATGCAGCAAACTGCTCGACGAATTCCTGCTGATGGCGCTTCACCGCGCCGGCGGCTTCCCCGGCACGGTGGTCCGTTTCTTCAACACCGTCGGTCCCCGTCAGACCGGGCGTTACGGCATGGTCGTGCCGCGTTTCGTTGCCGCGGCGCTCGCCGGAAAGCCGCTTCAGGTCTACGGCGACGGCGGGCAGTCCCGCTGTTTCTGCCACGTCGCCGACGTGGTGCGTGCGCTGCTCGCGCTTCTCGACGAACCCGCCGCGGCGGGAGAGGTCTTCAACATCGGCAGCCGGAGGCTCGTCACCATCCAGGAACTTGCGGAGCTGGTGATTGCCCGCCTCGGCAGCTCCTCGAAGATCGAATTCATCCCTTACGATAAGGCGTACGCCGCGGGATTCGAGGATATGCGCCGCCGCCGCCCCGATACCGGGAAGATCCGCCGTCTCATCGGGTGGAACGCCGAAATTTCGCTCGAAACGATCATCGACGACGTCGCCGCGTCGCTCCGCGGAGCGCGCTGAGGGCTTTCCCGGCGTTTGAAGACAAAAAAAACGGCGGTCGCGCGACCGCCGCGGTTTGCGAAAATTGGTAGCGGGTCACAGATTCGAACTGTGGACCTGCGGATTATGATTCCGACGCTCTAACCAGCTGAGCTAACCCGCCACCGATCGATGCGGTGAAGAATATAACCCGTTCCCGGCGATTTTTCAACCCTGTTTCTCAAAAAAGTTCGTGAAATCATGCTCGACACTCCGAAATCCCTGCGGCTCCACATCGCGCTGACCGGACGCGTCAACTCCGGCAAATCGAGTCTGCTCAACCTCGTCACCGGGCAGGATGCCGCCATCGTCTCCCCCGAACGCGGCACCACCACCGACGTCGTCGAAAAGGCGATGGAACTTGCACCCCTCGGTCCGGTGCTGTGGCTCGACACCGCCGGCACCGGCGACGACTCCCTCCTCGGCGCCGAACGCCTCCGGAGGACCCGTTCCGCGATCGACCGCGCCGACGTGATGGCGATCGTCACCGCGCCCGGCGTCTGGGGCGAAGCCGAGGAGCGGCTTCTCGCCGCCGCGCGGGAACGGCACATCCGGGCGATCGCCGTCGTCAACCGCTGCGACACCGCGGAGCCCGCTCCGGAATTTCTCGCCGCCCTGCGCGAAAAGTGCGGCGGCATCGCCCCCGTCGCCGCGACCGCCTGCGATCCCTCGCAGCGGGACCGGGTGCTCGCCGCCTTCAAGGCGGCGCTGATCGAAGCGGCGCCGGAGGAGTTCGTCGAACCGCCGCCGCTGCTCGGCGACCTCGTTTCTCCCGGCGGCTCCGTCATGCTGATCGTGCCGATCGACAAACAGGCGCCGAAGGGGCGTCTGATCCTGCCGCAGGTGCAGGCGATCCGCGACGCCCTCGACGCCGGAGCCGCCGTGACGGTCGTCCGCGACAGCGAATACGCCGCCGCGCTCGCCGCGCAGCGGACTCCGCCCTCCCTCGTCGTCTGCGATTCGCAGGTCGTCGATCTCATGGTCCGCGAAACGCCGCCCGAGATCCCCTGCACCACCTTCTCGATCCTTTTCGCCCGCTTCAAGGGGGATCTCCGCCGTCTCGCCGAGGGCGCCGCCGCGATCCCGCGGCTCCGCGACGGAGACCGCGTGCTGATCGCCGAGGCGTGCACCCATCATGCCGCGGAGGACGACATCGGGCGCGTCAAGATCCCGCGGCTGCTCGCGGCTAAGAGCGGCGCGAAAATCACCTGTGAAGTCTTTTCGGGGCGCGACTATCCCTGCGATCCCGGAGTCTACCGTCTGATCGTCCACTGCGGGAGCTGCATGCTCAACCGCCGCGAGACCCTGCGGCGCATCGAGCTTGCCGGCGGCACTCCGATCACCAACTACGGCATGGCGATCTCCTGCTGCCGCGGCGTGCTCGACCGGGTGCTCTCCCCCTTCCGTCTCGGAGGAAGGGACGCCGATGCGTAGCAAGGTTCTGGTCGCACTTTCGGGAGGGGTGGATTCCACCGCCGCCGCCCTGCTGCTGCGGGAGGCGGGATTCGAGGTGGAGGGCGTCACGCTGATCCTGAATCCCGGCGACGACGGAGCCGCCGCGGCTGCGGCGGGGAAGTTTCTCGGCATTTCCGTGCGCGCCGTCGATGCCGCCGGGAGGTTCCAGCGGCTCGTGATCGAACCCGCCGCCCGCGTCTGCGCCGCCGGACGCACTCCGAACCCCTGCTGCGAATGCAACGAACGCCTCAAGTTCGCCCTGCTCGCCGAGGCGATGGAGGAAAGCGGCGCGCAGTTCGTCGCCACCGGACACTACGCGAGGACCGCCGCCGTCTCGACCGCCGGCGAAGCTCCCCGCATCCGCCAGGGAGCCGACCGCGCCAAGGACCAGAGCTACTTTCTCTACCGGCTGCCCGCCGCGATCCGCCGCCGGCTGATCTTTCCGCTAGGGGAGTTCGCCAAGCCGGAGATCCGCGGGCGGCTGAAAGAGGCGGGATGGTCCGGCTGGGATCGTCCCGACAGTCAGGACAGTTGTTTCGCCGTCCCCGGGGAGTGCTGCGGCGACACCCTCTTCCGCCGCTGCGGACTCCCGCCGCGCCCCGGACGCTTTCTCTACCGGGGGCGCGAGGTCGGACGCCACGCCGGGATCCACCGCTGCACCGTCGGGCAGCGGCAGGGGCTGGGCGTCGCGCTCGGCGTTCCCGCGTACATCAAGCGCATCGACGCCGTCTCCGGCGACATCGAACTCGTCACCGATCCCGCCGAACTCGAGAGCCGCCGTTTCACCCTCCTCCGCCCCGTCTGGAGCGACGGGACTCCGCCTCCCGCCGGCGCGACCTTCGACGTCCGGCTCCGTTACCGCGGACGTCCGGCTCCGGCGCGGCTTCTCGGTCCGGACGGCCGCGGATGGCTGGTCGAGACCCTCGCGCCCCAGCGGGCGGTCACTCCGGGGCAGGCGGCGGTCTTCTACGACGGCGAGACGGTTCTGGGGGGCGGCGAGATCGGCGAGGTACTGCCGTGATGCTGCTCGAGATCATCGCCGTCGGCAGGCTGAAGGAGCGTTCCTTCGCCGAACGCTGCGCGGAGTACGCCAAGCGGCTCGGCGGTTACGCGAAACTCCGGATCGTCGAACTTGCCGACGACACCGTGGCGGGCGAAGGCGCGGCGATCCTTCGGGAACTCGACCGGGAGCGCCATGCCGAAGTCGTCGTGCTCTCGGAAGAAGGGCGCGAATTTTCGACATCCGAATTCGCCGCCCGTCTCGCCGCCGCCGACCGCAAGGTCGTCTTCGTGATCGGGGGACCCTTCGGACTTGCTCCCGAGGTCAAGGCGCGGGCGCGGCTGATCTGGTCGCTCTCCCGTCTCACCTTCACCCACGAGATGGCGCGGATGCTCCTGCTGGAACAGCTTTACCGCGCCTGCAACCTCAACGCGGGCGGGAACTATCACCACCGCTGATCCGGCTCCCCGCCCGCGCGGTGCGCGGAACGGGCGCGGTTCCGGCGCAAAATCGCGCTTTTGCACTTGCAATCGCAGCGCAGGACGTGTATAATAAACCCGTGTCGCGCAATACCGAAATCCGAACGCATGGAGCAGACGCACCGTCATGGGAGCCGGAATCATCATCGCCGGCGAGTCGAACATCGGACTCGCACGCAAACGGAATGAAGACAGTTTCGTCCTCGCTTCGCTGCCCGGACGCTCCACCGCGCTGGCGGCGGTCGCCGACGGGATCGGAGGTCACCGGGGCGGCGATATCGCCAGCGGCAACTGCTGCGCCTATCTCGGCGGCGGATACCTCGAAGTCGTGCGGCGCCTGCAGCGCCCCGAAGACGCCGCGGAGTTTTTCCGCGATACCCTCGGCAAGGTCAACGCCGAACTCTACCGGAGCAGCTGCGAAGCGCATTTCGCGCTCCCGATGGCAAGCACCCTGATCGGGGCGATTTTCTTCACCGGGAAACTGGTCCTCGTCTCCTCCGGCGACAGCCATTGCTACGAATATCTCCCCTCGACCGGTCTGCGCCAGCTCAACACCGATCACGTCGCTCCTCCGGAGGTCCTCGCCGCCCGGCAGAAGGACGGCAATCCCGCTCCTTCGCCGCTGATCCACGCGATCGGTCTTCACGAAGAGCTGGAGATCGACGTCTCCGTGATCGCCCGCCGTCCCGAAAGCCGCTACCTCTTCTGCAGCGACGGGCTGCACCGCGGCGTGAGCGAGAAAAATCTTCAGGAGGTGCTCGCCGCGAGCGAAACCCCCCGGGAGGCGGTCGACGAACTGATGCGGCAGGCGCTCATGGTCGGCGGACGCGACAACATCACCATCGTCGTCGCCTTTCCGGAAAAAAAGCCGCGGTGACCGGATCCCGTTATGCCGCTCCTCGAAGTCAACGGACTCACGGTGAAATTTCCGGTACGCGGTTCCGGATGGTTCCGCCGGAGCTTTCTCACCGCGGTCGATGACGTTTCCTTCACCCTCGACGAGGGGGAGATCCTCGGTCTCGTCGGAGAATCCGGCTGCGGCAAAAGCACCCTCGGCCGCGCGCTCGTGAAGCTCGAGGAACCCGCCTCCGGCAAGATCCTTCTCGACGGGAACGACCTCACCGCGCTGCGGGGCGGCGCGCTCCGGCGCGCCCGCAGGAATTTTCAGATGATCTTTCAGGATCCCTACGCCTCGCTGAATCCGCGTCTTTCGATCCGCGCGACCCTCGACGAGGTGCTTCGGCTCCACTTCCGCGGCGAAAACGCGGCGCGGCGCGGCGAACGCGCCGAAGCGCTTCTCCGGCGGGTCGGTCTCGATCCCGTCGCGCTCGACCGCTATCCGCATCAGTTTTCCGGCGGTCAGCGCCAGCGGATCGGCATCGCCCGCGCCCTCGCCGCCGAACCGAAGTTCATCGTCGCCGACGAACCCGTTTCGGCGCTCGACGTCAGCGTGCAGGCGGCGATCGTCAACCTGATCGGGGACATCCGGCGCGAAAGCGGCACCGCGTTCCTCTTCATCGCCCACGACCTCGCGGTAGTCGAACATGTCTCGCAGCGGATCATGGTGATGTACCTCGGCAGGGCGGTCGAAGTCGGTCCCGCCCGCGAAGTGACCGGGACTCCGCTCCACCCCTACACCCGGGCGCTGCTTTCGGCGGTGCCGACCCTTTCGCCGGAGGGACGCCGCCGGATCGTCCTTCCCGGAGACGTGCCGTCGCCGCTCGCTCCGCCGGCGGGCTGCGCCTTTCATCCCCGGTGTCCGCTGGCGGGAGAGGAGTGCCGCAAGTGCCGTCCGGCGCTCCGCGAAGCCGCGCCCGGACACTTCGTCGCCTGCTTCAAGGGGATATCCCCCGCGCCTGAGATTCCGGCGGCGCGGGATTGACTTACGCGCGCAGACGTACTATTTTATATTGCAGAACCAACGGAAAGCGGTCGCCGCAAGAGACAATGAAGTACATCGGAGCCCACGTCAGCATCGCCGGAGGAGTCGCCAACGCGCCGGTCAACGCCGCCGCGATCGGCGCGACCGCCTTCGCGCTCTTCACCAAAAACCAGCGGCAGTGGAAAGCGGCTCCGGTCACTCCGGAGGAGGGCGTAGCCTTCCGCGAAGCCTGCGCCGCCCGCGGTTTCGCCGCGGCGGCGATCCTGCCTCACGACAGCTACCTCATCAACCTCGCCCAGCCCGATCCCGAGAAGCGCCGCGCCGCGGTCGATGCCTTCACCGCCGAACTCGTCCGCTGCCGCGCCCTCGGTCTCGACAAGCTGAACTTTCATCCGGGCAGCCACCTCGGCAAGCTCGACGACGACGCCGGGATCCGCGCGATCGCCGAAGGGGTCCGCGCCGCGCTCGACGAAACGGAGGGCGTGTGCGCCGTCTTCGAGAACACCGCGGGGCAGGGCAGCACGCTCGGCCGCTCCCTCGAAGAGCTCGCCGCGCTGCTCGAAGCGACCGGGCGGCCCGGCAGGGTCGGAGTCTGCCTCGACAGCTGCCACGCCTCCGCCGCCGGATACGACCTTGCGACCGACGAGGGGATCGAAGAATTTCTGGCGCGCTTCGAAGCGCTGATCGGCTTCGGGCAGCTCCGCGGGATGCACTTCAACGACGCGAAGGGTCCGATCGGCAGCCGTCTCGACCGTCACGCGCCCCTCGGCGACGGGACTTTGGGCTGGAAGTTCTTCGCCCGGGTGATGGGGGATCCGCGTTTCGACGGCATCCCGCTGATCCTCGAGACCCCCGAACCGGAACGCTGGCCGGAGGAGATCGCCGAATTGAGACGTCTTGCCGGAGCCTGAAAAAGTCTGTCCATCCGATAGGAAAGATACATAACCCCCAAGGAACCAACACCATGAGCAACGAAATCCCCGGAGTTTCCGCCGCCATCGACTCCTTCGATGCCGGAGCGCGGCGCAAGGCGCTCGAGGCGGCGGCGAAGTTCCGCCCCTTCAACCTCCACTGCCACAGCATTTTCTCCTACAACGCCTACGGGTATTCCCCGTCGCATCTCGCGCTGCTCGCCGCCCGGAGCGGATGGTCCGGCGTCGGACTGGTCGACTTCGACGTGCTCGACGGCGTCGAGGAGTTTCTCGCGGCGGCGAAACTTCTCGGCGTCCGCGGCTGCGCCGGCATGGAGACCCGCGTCTTCGTGCCGGAACTCGCCGACCGCGAGATCAATTCCCCCGGAGAACCCGGCATCGCCTACCATCTCGGCGTCGGCTTCGCTTCGGGGAACGTGCCTCCCGCGCAGCGCGCCTTCGCGGAGCGCCTCCGCACGCAGGCCGCCGCCCGCACCCGCCGCGTCACCGAACTCGTCAATACGGTCCTTGCCGAGATCGCGCTCGACTTCGACGAGGTCGCCCGCCGCTACACCCCGGCGGGGAACGTCACCGAGCGCCACCTCTGCACTGCGTACCGCGAAGCCGCCGCCGCCCGTTTCGGCAATCCGGAGGAGCTGGCGGCGTTCTGGAGCGAAAAGATCGGCTCCTTCGAAGAGAGTCCGGTCAAGCTGGAGGCGAAGATCCGTTCGAAGCTGATGAAGCGCGGCGGAGTCGGCTACATCGCGCCGACGCCGGAGAGTTTTCCGCCGATCGCGGAATTCAACCGTTTCGTCGTCGGCTGCGGCGCGACTCCGGTGATGGCGTGGCTCAACGGACTCTCCGCCGGAGAAGCCGATCCCGGCGCGCTGCTCGATCTCCACGTCAGGTACGGCGCGAAGGCGGTGACGCTGATCCCCGACCGCAACTGGCGCGCCGCCGACGCGGCGAAGAGCGCCGCGCTCGTCGCGGAACTCGGCCGCTTCGTCGCCGCCTGCCGCGAACGCCGCCTGCCGCTGCTCGCCGGAACCGAGATGAATGCTCCCGGTCAGCTTCTCGCCGACGATTTCTCGGTGGAGGCGCTCGCCCCCTTCTACGGCGATTTCGCCGCGGGCGTCGAGGCGATGACGCGCTGACCCGGCAATTTCAGGGAAACTCGAATCAACTCCATACATAAAGGGAAAGAAGCATGAAGAAAGAAACCCGGATCGAAAAGTCCTATCAGATCGCCCGCGAACGTTATGCGGAACTCGGCGTCGATACCGAGGCGGCGCTCGCCGCTCTCGCGCAGATCCCGATCTCGCTCCACTGCTGGCAAGGCGACGACGTGATCGGCTTCGAGCGCGACGCCTCCGGCGCGTCGGGAGGGATCCTCTCGACCGGCAACCATCCGGGACGCGCCCGCAACATCGGCGAACTGCGTGCCGACCTCGACAAGGCGATGTCGCTGCTCCCCGGCGCGCTGCGGCTGAACCTTCATGCGATCTATCTCGACTCCGACAAGCCGGTCGACCGCGACAAACTCGAAGTCCGCCACTTCCAGAGCTGGATCGACTGGGCGAAGGAACGCGGGATCGGTCTCGACTTCAACCCGACCTGCTTTTCGCATCCGAAGGCGGCGTCCGGCTTCACGCTGTCGAGTCCGAGCGCCTCGATCCGCCGGTTCTGGATCGAACATGTGAACGCCTGCCGCCGGATCTCCGCCGAAATCGGCCGTCAGCTCGGCAAACGCTGCGTGATGAACATCTGGGTCCCCGACGGCTTCAAGGACATCCCGGTCGACCGCGCCGCCGCCCGCAAGCGGCTCCGCGACTCCCTCGACGAGATCTTCAAGGTGAAACTGCCCGCGAAATACATGCGCGACGCGGTCGAAAGCAAGCTCTTCGGCATCGGCGTCGAGAGCTGCACCGTGGGCTCGCACGAGTTTTACATGGGCTACGCGCAGCAGAAGAAGCTGCTGCTCTGCCTCGACTCCGGACATTTTCATCCGACCGAAGTCATCAGCGACAAGATCAGTTCGGCGCTGCTCTTCCTCGACGAGATCCTGCTCCACGTCAGCCGCCCGGTCCGCTGGGACAGCGACCACGTCGTGATCTGGGACGACGAACTTCAGGCGATCGCCTCCGAGATCGTCCGCAACGATCCCCGCCGCGTCAACATCGGGCTGGACTACTTCGACGGCACCGTCAACCGCATCGCGGCATGGACCACCGGAGTCCGTTCGACCCAGCGCGCCCTCTGCCGCGCGCTGCTCGAACCCGCCGCCGAACTCCGCCGTCTGGAGCGTTCCGGCGACTACACCCGCCGCATGATGCTCGTCGAAGAGCTCAAGGCGATGCCCGCCGCCGCGGTCTACGACTACTTCTGCCTCCGCGCGGACCGGCCCGTCGGCGGCGCGATCGTGCCGCCGATCGACGACTACGAAGCCAAGGTGCTGAGCAAGCGCCGCTGAATCGGGAAACCGTCTCCGAAAGGGCTGTACATCATGGCATCTCATCTGATTTTCGACCTCGGCGCCTCCAGCGGACGCGCGATGATCGGAGCTCTCGAAGGAGGGAAGCTTTCTCTCCGCGAGGCGCACCGCTTCAGAAACTACCCCGTCGAACGCGGCGGATCGTGGTTCTGGGACTTCGCTCATCTCGTCTCCGAGCTCAAGGAGGGGTTCCGCAAGGCGTTCGCCATCGATCCCGGGATCTCGACCTTTTCGATCGACACCTGGGGCGTCGATTATGTCTTCTTCCGCAACGGGAAGCCGATCCGGGATCCCTACAACTACCGCGACGAGCGCACCGCGTCCGCCGCCGAGGCGCTTCACCGGATCGTCTCGCGCGACGAACTTTTCGCCGCGACCGGGATCCAGCTGATGAACCTCAACACCGTCTACCAGCTTTTCGCGCACCGGAGGGATTTCCCCGGCGACTTCGAAGACGGATCGATGCTGCTCTTCATGCCCGACGCGCTCCACTATGCGCTGACCGGAGACACCTCCACCGAGTACACCATCGCCTCGACCGGCGCGCTGCTCGATCCGCGCACCCGCGACTGGAACCGCGAACTTCTCGGCAAACTCGGGATCCCCGGATCGGTCTTCACGCCGATCGTTCCGCCCTCGACCGCCGGAGCGCCGCTGCGTCCCGAGATCGCCGCCGAACTCGGGATCCCGCGCATCGCCGGGATCAAATGCGGTTCCCACGACACCGCGAGCGCGGTCGCCGCGCTCCCGCTGCGCGACGGCGGCTCCGCCGCCTACGTCAGCCTCGGCACCTGGGCGCTGCTCGGCGCGGAACTCGCCGCTCCGATGCTCGCTCCGGAAGCGGGCCGCGCCCACTACACCAACGAGGGCGGTCTGGAACAGACGATCCGCTTTCTCACCAACATCACCGGCACCTGGATCCTTCAGGAATGCCGCCGGGTCTGGAGCGAGGCGGACGGACGCGACGTCTCCTTCGGCGAACTCTCCGCGCTCGCCGAATCCTCGACCGCGCCCGCGCGTTTCGACCCCAACGACGACGCCTTCACGCCGCCGGGGGATATGCCCGCGCGCATCGTCGACTGCTGCCGCCGCACCGGGCAGCGGGTCCCCGCGACGCGCGGCGAGATCCTCCGCACCGTCTACGATTCCCTCTCCGGCGCCTTCGCGAAGAAGCTCGCGGAGCTGGAGAAGCTCACCGGGCGGAACTACAAAGAGCTCCACATCATCGGCGGCGGGGTCCAGGACCGCTTCCTGATGCGGCTCACCGCCGCCGCGATCGGCCGGCCCGTCGCCGCCGGTCCCGTCGAAGCGACCGCGATCGGCAACCTGCTCTCGCAGCTTGCGGTCTCCGGCGAGATCTCCTCGCTCGCGGAAGGGCGGCGGATCGTCGCCGACTCCTTCCCGGTCACGGTGTGGCAGCCCTGACGGGGGGCGTCCGGCGGAAGTCCCGGCGTGTCTTTTCGCGGGGGGAAGAGCGAAATCGTTTGCTTTTTTCCCGGAATGGAGCTATGTTATAGAATGGCAAGTTACAACCAACTTGAAACCGGAGCATGACAAGATATGGGCAACCTGAAGAAAAAGCGGCGCAAGAAGATCGCCAAACACAAACGCAAAAAGCAGCTTAAACTTCTTCGTCACAAGAAGAAATAATGCGTCGCGGGGCGTCGGCTCCGAACGAGAGACGTCCGCTCCCGGTCCATCGTGCGGGGGTGGGCGTTTTTCTTTGTCACGGTTTCCGCAGCAACCGCCGGAGGGAAGAGATCATGAAAAAGCACGTCTCCCGGGGATTCCGCCTCGCCGCGGTCCTCGTACTTGCCGCCGCCGGAGCTTTGACGCTCCGCGCCGGAGAAAACACCGCATCCCCGGCGAAAGGTCCCGCCGCGGCGCCGAATGCCGCCGCGCCGAAGCCCGCCGAATCCTCCGGAGCTCCCGCGAAGCAGGAGGTCGGGGAGGTTTCGGAAATCGGGCGCGCCGCGCAGCCGCTTCCCGAGATGCCCGCTCCTCCGGCGAAACCGCGGGAGAAGGAAAAGAGCGCGGCGCCGAATGCCGCCGCCGCGCCCGCGCTCCCCGAGATGCCAGCGCTTCCGGCGGAAGCGGGGAAGGATCGGACCGTTCCCGCCGAAACCGCCGCGCCGCTCTCCGCCGGAGAGGCGCGGACCCGTTCGCTCGGCGAACTGGTCAACGCTCTGGTTTCGGAGGAGACTGAAGCCAAGCTCGACCATCTCCTCCGCGCCGTCGAAACGGCGCCCTTCGACTCCGGGGCGGCGCTGATCCATCTGGAGAATCTGTGTTCCAAACGCGCGGCGGCGCTCGCCGCGCTGGAGCGTTTCGACGCGCTGTGGGAGCGCAATCCCGCTTCGGCGCGGCTCGCCTGGAGCGGCTGTGCGCTCCACCGCGCCGCCGGGGAGGATCTCCGGGGCGCCCGGCTGCTGGACCGTTCGCTCGCCGCCCTCGCCGAGGATCCCGGATGCGATCCGGGGGAACTCTTCGGGCTGCGTCTGGAGCGGCTCGACTTCTTCGAGCGCATGCAGGATTTCGCCGGCGGCAGAGCCTATATCGCCGGATTGCTGCCCGGTGCGGGCGAACGCGCCGGCCGTCTGCTCGAAGCCGCGCTAGATTTCCACGCGGTCGGCGCGCTCCGCACCGAGGGCGGGCGCAGACCCGCCGCCGACTGGATCAACTCCGCGCTCCCCTGCCGCCGGGCGCATGCCGAAACGCTCCTCGCGCTTCGCCGCCGCGACGCCGAAGTGGTTTCCTTCGCGGTCTGCGGCGACCGGATCCGCCTTTATCAGCGGCACGGCCGCCGCGATTTCGCGCTGGCGCTGGCGGAGGAATTCGCGGAACGCTTCCCCGGTCCGGCGTCGCAGCTGCAGATCTGCGCCGCCGCCGCCGAAGCGGGCGACGTCAAGAATTGCGAAGCGATGCTCTGCGTCATGCCCGCCGGAAAATATCCGGAGGCGATCACCGCCACGCTGCGCTTCCGCGCCCGGCTGCAGGCAAAGGATTTCAAGGCGGCGGAGGCGTTTCTCGCGCGGCCCGAAGCGAAGACGATCCGCCTTCGCGCCCGCCTCGATCTGCTCGCCGCCCGGCATGAGTATCCCGAGCTGCTCAAGGCGGCGACCGCCCTCGCCCGCCGCCGCCGGGACGGCTCGGAGGACGGGACGGTGCTCAATGCGCTCCTGACCGCCGCGGAACGCTGCTCCGACCTCAAGGCGCTCGCCCTCGCCCGCCGTCTCATCGGCAAGAAGAACGAAAACGATCCCGTCTTCGCCAACGCGATCGGTTACATCGGCGTCATGATCGGCGGCGATCCCGCGGAGGCCTCCCGGCTGGTTGAGATCGCCCTCGACGACGATCCGGAGAACGCCGCCTATCTCGACAGTCTCGCCTGTGTCCGGCTGAAGCAGGGGAAACTCGACGAGGCGGAAAAACTGATCCGTCACGCCCTGCGCCGCGCCGATCTCGGCAGCGGCGTCGCGGTGCTGATCGAACACGCCGCCGACATCGCCGCCGCGCGCGGCGACCGCGCCGGAGCGCTCGCCGGATACCGCGGCGCCCTCGCCCTCGCCGACGATGATCCCGCGATCGACGCCGAAGCGCTGAAACGCAAGATCGCCGCGCTCGAAGGAAAGAAGGCGGAATGACGCCGAAGTTCCTCACCGAACTCTCCGCCGCCGCCGCCGAAGCGTGGGCGGTCGGCGCCGGATTGTCCGCCTACCGCGGACGGCAGATCGTCGAATGGATCTGCCGCCGCCTCGAATTCGATCCGGAACGCATGACTTCGCTCCCGCTCGAAGTGCGCCGCCGCCTCGCCGCGGAATTCCCGCTCCCCGCCGTCGAGGCGGATCGCCGGGAAACTCCCGACGGCGTCGTCAAGACCGCGCTCCGGCTCTGCGACGGCGAAGTGATCGAAATGGCGGTGATCCCCGCCGAGGACGGACGCCGCACCCTCTGCCTCAGCACGCAGGTCGGCTGCGCGGTGGGCTGCCGCTTCTGCGCGAGCGGAGCCGACGGAGTGCGCCGCAACCTCGCCGCCGGCGAGATGATCGCGGAGTTTCTCTGCGGCTGCCGGATCATCGGTTCCCGCTGCGACAACATCGTCTTCATGGGGATCGGCGAAGGAATGATGAACTTCGACGAACTCGCCGCCGCCCTCGAACGCTTCACCTCGCCGGAGTATTTCGCGTTGTCGCCGCGCCGCATCACCGTCTCGACCAGCGGCTATGTGCCGGGGATGCTCCGTTTCGCCGGGCTCCGCCGCGAATACAACCTCGCGGTGAGCCTCCACGCGCCCGACGACGCGACCCGGAGCCTTCTGATCCCCGACCGCTGCCGCTACCCGATCGCCGAGATCCTCGCCGCCGCCGACCGCTGCCGCGAGGCGAACGGACGCGACTTCACGCTGGAATACACCCTCTGCGACGGCATCAACGACTCCCCCGCCGCCGCCCGCGCGCTCGGCGAACTCGCGGTGCGCCACCACGCGAAGGTCAACCTGATCCCCTGCAACGCGGGGACCGGGGAGTTCCGGCGTCCGCCGAAGGCGGCGGTCGAAGCCTTTCACCGCGCGGTCGCCGCGACCGGAGCCCGCGTGACCCGCCGCGTCGAACGCGGCAGCCGCGGCGTCGCCGCCTGCGGTCAGCTCCGCATACATACGATCAACTCCCAGGAGAACCGGCATCCATGACGAAGGCATTCCGCATTCCGCTTTTTCTTCTCTGTCTTCTCGCGTTCCTCGCACCGGCGGGGGGATGCTCCGTCTTCCGCCGGATCTTTTCCGGCGACAGCGTCGCCGAAGGCAACCGGATCGTCGACGCCGAACGCCGGGAAAGGAAACGCGCCCGTACCGACGAGATGAGCCGGCGGGATCCGGTCAACGACATGTTCGAGCTGAAGCAGGTGCGCGACAGACCGGTGCGCCATCAGGGGATCCCGCTCACCGGAGACGAGCGGGCGATCTTCGACGCCGCCGAGGACTCCGCCGCCCGGGACCGCGCTCTCATCGATGCGGAAAAACGGCGGATGAGTTCCGACCGCAAGGCGCGGAAGGACTGGGTCTTTTCCTTCAAGCCTTCCCAGCAGGAATGAATCAGGAAGAACGGGGGAACCGAATGACGACCGCGCGGAACCATCGACCGGCTTTTGCCGCCGCCCTTCTGTTTCTCGCCGCGGCGTTCGCGGCGTTTCCGCCGGAGCTGCGCGCCGCCGATCCGCTCGAAACGATCCGGCTCCGCCGGAGCAACGGGGAGCTGCGCCGCCTCTGCGACGAGCGCGCCGCCGAGATCGAACGGTTGCGCGGCGAACTCGCCCGGCTCCAGTCCCGCCTCGACAAACTCGACCTCTGGCTGGCGGGGGTCGCCGACACCGGCGAAGTGACCCCGGCGGAACGGCGCGAAGAAATGCTGCTCATCCGGCTTTCGGAGTTCTCCCGGCAGGGCTCCGAACTCGCTCTCGGCACCGTCGCCTTCTGCGATGAGATCCGCAAACTTCTCGGGGAGCTTCCCCTCGGCGCCGCGCGCCGCGCGCGCCTTTCGCTTCAGATCGACGAACTGGAATCCGCCGCCCGCACCTTCGTCGCCGCCTCGGAAAACGCTTCGCGCGACCCGATCGCCGCGCTGAAGAACTGCCGGGTGCTCGCGGTGGACCGCAAACTCGGCGTCGCCGTCCTCTCGGCGGGCGCCCTCGACGGCGTCGCGCCGGGGATCCTCTTCAAGAACGGCGACGGAACGGTGTCGCTGCGGGTGGTTTCGGTCCGCCGCCGCGTTGCCGCGGCGGTCCCGGTCGGCGGAAAACTCTCCGATCTTGCCGTGGGGACCGAGGTCTCCGCGCTCGATCTCGAATCGACCGCCACGCCGATCGCCGTGCCGGGCGTGAAACTCAAACTCTCCCCCCGCTGAAGCGGGCGGTTCCGGGGACGGCGTTCCGTTCGGCGGGGACGCCTCACTTTTCCAGTTCGGCGAAATGCGCGCCGATCACCGCGGCGAGCGTTTCCGGCGCCAGCGCCACGTTGAGTCCCACCCTGCCGGCGCTGACGCCGATCGTTTCGCACAGGAGGGCGCTCTCGTCGATGAAGGTGGGGAAGAGCTTCTTCATGCCGACCGGGGAGCATCCGCCGTGGATATATCCGGTGAGCGGCAGCAGCTTTTTGAGCGGAATGAGGTCGATGCTCTTGGTTCCGGCGGCGCGCGCCGCCTTCTTGAGGTCGAGTTCGGCGGCGGCGGAGATCACGAAGACGAAGTTCCGGTGGTCCGGCGATTCGGTGACGAGGGTTTTGAAGCACATTTCGGGCGGCATGCCGAGCTTCTCCGCGATCGAGAGCGCGTCGATCCTGCCGTCTTCGACCGGATATTCGCGTTCGACGTAGGGGATCCCCGCCTGATCGAGCAGGCGCAATGCGTTGGTTTTCATCATGGCTGCGGTTCCTTTTCCTTACTCCTTTGCGCGCACGACCGCGAAGAGCAGCGCGTCGCCGCCGGGCACGGCGGGAAAACGCGCCCCGTGGCGGATCAGCGGCGCCCACAGGATCTCCCCCGTGCCCGGATCGCGCACCGCGGGCGGCGCGTCGGCGGCGGGGATCCCGCGGTTGGTGCGGAGTTTTTTCACTTTGACCGGGGAGCTTCCGCCGAAGGGGACCATCGTTTCGCCCGCGGCGGCGGGCGCGATCAGAAGTTCGCGCGGCAGCCGCGCCGCGTCGAAGAGCGCTTCGGCGGGAGATGCGGGGCGGTATTCCGGCGATGCGGAGCGCACGGTGAAGATCCAGCCGCCCCGCCGGAAACGCGGTTGGCGGCGGAACTCCCAGACTCCGGGCGCGTCGGCGGCGGGAGCGACGCGCGAGATCGTGCCGCGCTGGAGGCGCACTTCGACGCCGGAGGCGACCGGGAGGAGCCGCGGCTCCGGCGAAGCGGGAGCTTCGAGTTCGCGCTTCAGCCGTGCGAGCGCTCCGGCGGACGGCACGACGCCGGCGAAGCGGCGCAGCACCCGCGGCAGCAGCGCGGGATGAAGTTTTTTCCACGCTTCCCGGCGATCCGCACCGGGAGAGGAGAGAAAGCGTTCCGCCTCCGCTTCGAGGTATTCCGCGTCGAGTTCCAGCATCTCGAGCGCGCGGTACAGACCCTCGCGGCAGCCGGGGATCCCCCGACGGAGCGCGGGCAGAAGTTCGTTGCGGATCCGGTTGCGGGTCGCGTCGTTCGCCAGGTTGCTCGAATCGACCGCCCAGCGGCGCACTCCGCGGGAACGGAGAAACGCCTCGACGTCGGACCGCGTCAGGGAGAGCAGCGGACGGAGAAAGCATACTCCGCCGATCTCCGTTTCGCGGCGGGGCGAGACCAGTCCCGAAACATTGGAGCCGCGCGCGAGACGCATCAGCAGCGTTTCGACCCGGTCGTCGGCGTGATGACCGAGAACGACCGCGCATCTGCGGGGGCTCTCGGCGGCGATCCGCCGCCAATTCGCGAGCCGCGCGTCGCGGGCGCGTTCCTCCAGATCCGGCGCGGCGGGATCGAGCTCGAGCGCGATCCGGCGGAAGGGGATCCCGCGCCGCCGGGCGAAGCGGCGGGCGGCATCCGCCTCGCGCCGGGATTCCTCCCCGCGCAGGCGGTGGTCGAAATGCACCGCGACAACCGTGCAGCCGATCTCCTCCCGCAGTTCCAGCGCGGTCAGCAGCGCGGCGGTGCTGTCGGCGCCGCCGGAGAACCCGACGTAGAGGATCCCCCCCGCAAAGGGGGCGAAAAGCCGCCGCGCCGCGGCGAAGTGGAGCGGTTCCGCCGGAGGGGGGGTCATTCTTCCGCCTTCAGCATGACCGCGAGGGTGCGTGCGCGTCCGCCGGGAGGGGCGGGCAGCCGGTCGAGCACGGCGAGCAGCCGCCGCACCGATTCGTCCATCGTGCGGTTGCCGCTCGGCTGGGCGATCTTTGCGGAACGGACGTTTCCGGCTCCGTCGATCTCGATTTCGATCACCGCGGAGGGGAGCTCGTCGCCGAGCAGGATGCGGTTGGGCTGGACCCATTTCGCGTAGAGGAAGGATCTGAGCTTGCCGTTGTACGCCTCCTCGTCGGGCGTCAGTCCGCCCTGCGGAGTGCGGTTGTCGGACTTCGGCGCGTGGAGCTGCGCCGCGTTGCGGCTCCCGATCGGCACGTTGGGATTGAAGTTGTTCGCGCCGGCGGGCGGACGGTAGACCTCGCGCTGTTCGCGTTCGGTGCGGCTCTCCGGTTTCTTCGGCGGTTTCGCAACGGGCGTTTTGGGTTTCGGCGCGGGGATCCGCGGCTCCGGCTTCGCGTTCCTTTTGGGAGTCGTTTTGGGTTTCGGTCGGGACTTGGGAACCGGCTTGGGTTTCGGCACGACGGGCTTCGGTTCGGGCTTCGGCTTGGGCTTCGGCTTGGGCTTCGGCTTGGGCACGACGGGCTTCGGTTCGGGCTTCGGTACGACCGGTTTCGGCTCGGGCTTCGGTTCGGGCTTGGGCACGACGGGCTTCGGTTCGGCTTTCGGGGCGGCGGGGCGCGGACGGGTCCTCTCCGGCGGACCGACGACCGGTCCCCGGGAGGGGGTCGAGGCGCCGAGCTTCACCTTGAAGGGGATCTCCTTCTTCGGCGGAAAGAGGCGGGAGGAAAGTCCGGAAAGGCAGATTCCGGAGATCACGGCGAGATGGATCCCGAAAACGACGCAGAAGATCCGGCGCATGCTTCCGGAACCGCCTCGCGGGAGGTCCCGGCGGCGGATGGAGCGGGGAGATTTCTCGGGGGGTTCCATACTCGGCGCGGGGGGCATGTCACTTGTTTTCCGCCTGCGTGACCAGCGTCACGTCGTCGAATCCGGAGGAGCGGATCAGCGCCATGAGTTCGATCACGTCGTTGTAGCTGCGCGTTCCGTCGGCGCGGAGCAGCAGCGTGATCTTGCGCGGTTCCGCCTTGAGGGAACGGAGCCGCCCGACAAGTTCGTCGCGGGTCACGGCGTCGCGGTCGAAGACGATCGTTCCCTGCCGGGTCAGCGTGACGCTTTTGAAGTCTTCGGTCGGCAGCTCGGCGCTGTTCATCTCGGGGGGCTGGATCCGGGTGCCGTACTCCATCAGCGGCATCGTGATCATGAAGGCGATCAGCAGCAGAAAGGTCAGGTCGAGCAGCGGAGTGACGTTGATCTGGTCGATCGCCGTCATCTGCGAACGTCTGCGCTTGCGGTAACGCATGAACGGCACTCCTCTCTATTCCCCGGCTCCGCGTTCGTCCCGGCGGTCGAATTCGAGCTGTTCCAGCCGGAGGCGCGCCATGAATTCGCCCGTGAAGTTGTCCATGAGGACCGTGAGCGAGCGGATCGTCGCGGTGAGAAAGTTGTAACCGATGAGCGACGGCACCGCGACGACCAGTCCGGCGACGGTGGTCAGCAGCGCGCCCGCGACGCCGGGGGCGAGCGCGGTGAAGTCCGCCTTGCCCGCGGCGGCGATGCCGCAGAAGGCGAGCATCACGCCCCAGACGGTTCCGAAGAGACCGAAGAAGGGGCAGACGCTCACCATGGTGCCGAGATAGCCGATCCGCCGTTCGAGCAGTTCGATCTGGTTGGAGACCTCGCGTTCCAGCTCCGCCTCGATCGCGTTGTACTGCGCCTCCGAGAGTTTGATCGGCTGCGCTCCGCCCGGCGCGGGACCGCGGAAGACGGGCGAATCGTTCTCGTAGAACTCCAGCAGCCGCGACACCCCGGCGGAGTAGACCTGCGCCACCGGTCCGGGATCGTTGTCGGCGTCGCGCACGAGGGAAGGCGAGGCGATGTTGCGCGGATGGTTCTTGAAGCGGGCGGCGAAGCGCAGCGAACATTGCTTCGCCCGGTAGAGGGCGAGCCCCTTGTCGATCATCACCGACCACGTCAGGACCGAGAGCGCCAGCAGCAGCACGACGATGCCTTTGCCGACGCTGTCGCTGTTTTCGAAGGCGTAATAGACCCCCGGCGCGGCGCCGACGACGAGAAATGCGGTTGAAAAATTCATGGTTCCGAAAACTCCGGGAAAGATTGATCCGACTCCTTGACGACGTTTCAAGGAGAATATACCGCCGATGCGCGGTTCTGCAAGCCGCGGAAACAAAAAAATCGCGTTTTTTCACGCGCCGGGGAGAAGAAGCTTCAGCAGCGCGTCTCCCGCGAAGATCCAGATCAGCGCCGCCGCGCCGAGGAAGGGGGCGAAGGGGATCGAGGCGCGGCGCAGGGGAACGCGGCGGATCCGCGCCGAGAGGATCCCGGCGGCCGTGCCCAGCAGAGATCCGGCGAAGAGGCTCCAGAGCGCGCCGGGCAGCCCGATCAGCGCCGCCGTCGCCGCGAGGTACTTCACGTCTCCCCAGCCGAGGACTTCGCGGCGGCAGAGGATTCTCCCGGCGAGGGCGAAGAGCGCCAGTCCGCCGCCTGCGATCAGCGCGGCGGCGGCGGCGAAAAGGATGCCGCGATACCACGCGGAACACCCCCATATCTCCGGGAAGACGGCGGCGGAGGCGAGCCCGATCAGCAGCGCCGGAACGCTCAAGAGATCGGGGATGATCCGGTGTTCGGCGTCGATCCATCCGGCGGCGATCGCGTAGAGGATCATCGCGCAGTAGGGGATCATCACCGCGGGGACCTGCCGCGTCAGACCGGTCTTGACGAGGACCGCCGCGAAGAGCGCTCCCGTCGCCGCTTCGACGATGCAGTAACGCGGCGAATAGGGGGCGCGGCAGCGGCGGCACCGCCCCCGCAGCACCAGATAGCTCACCACGGGCAGGTTGTCGAACCAGCGGATCTCCGCACCGCAGCTGGTGCAGTGGCTGGGGGCGCCGGCGACCGATTCGCCGCGCGGGATCCGCCAGATGCAGACATTCATGAAACTGCCGAGGCAGCTGCCGTAGAGGAAGGCGGCGAGCAGCCCGAAGCCGAGCACGACGGGATAGTGGAATCCGAGCCGGTAGAACCAGTCGAACGAGTGCCGAGGCAGCATTTCCAAAAAGAACATGGCTGTTTTTCCCGTAGTCCTGAATTTCGCGGATCACCCGCGGGCATCCGCCGCCGCGCGGAGGGCGCGGCGCATCTCCTCGACCGGTGCGGGGAGTCCGGTCCAGAATTCGAAGGACGCCGCTCCCTGCCCGATCAGCATTTCCGCTCCGTCGGCGACCTGGAATCCCGCCGCGGCGAGCGCGGTGCGGAAGGCGGTCGTCCGATAGACCATCTCCATGAAGACCAGCGGCATTCCCGGAGTCAGCAGCGCCGGATCGAAGGGCGGCGGATCTCCGGGATGCAGTCCGAGCGAAGTCGCCTGGATCACTACCCGCGTCATCTCCAGTTCGCGGCGGAGCGCGGCGGCGTCTCCGAGCGACAGCACGGAACACTCCGCCGACGGCGCGGCGCGGCGGACCGCCGCGGCGAGCTCTTCGGCGCGGTCGACGGTGCGGTTGGCGAAGGCGATCCGCTCCGCTCCGGCGAGCGCAAGATGAAAGGCGGCGGCGCGCGCCGCGCCCCCCGCCCCGAGAAAGAGGAAGCGGCCCCCGCGGGCGGCGGCGCATTCCCCGAAACAGTGAAGCAGCGCCCGTTCGATGCCGACGCCGTCGGTCGAAGTGCCGATCAGTCTGCCGCCGACGACTTTGACGGTGTTGATGCTTCCGGTGAGCCGCGCGAGGTCGTCGGCTTCGTCCACGAGGGGGAGCAGCGCCTGCTTGTGGGGGATCGTCGCGTTGAATCCCGCCAGGGTGTCGCGGGCGGCGGCGGTGAATTTTTGCAGATCTTCCGGCGCGACATCCAGCTTGCCGTAGGGGGCTCCCAATCCGAGGAGCCGGAAGGCGGCATTCTGCATCTCCGGAGAGAGAGAATGGGCGACCGGATGCCCGATGACCAGATATTTTGACATTTTTTCGCCGTTTCGATTGGAATATTCGCGGTTCCGGTGTTAATATACACGTCAACATCTTCTTTTGGCAAATCAGAATCCGGAGAAACACCATGAAAAAAACGATCCGGCTCGCCGGACTCCTCGGGATCGCGGCGCTGACGCTTTTCGCCGCCGGCGGCTGCTCCATCATGCGCGAGGCGCTCGAAGCGGGCGCGGCGAGCGACAATCCGAACGACGACAACTTCCGTCCCCGCTTCGTGGTCGGTGTCTTCTCCATCGTGCGGTATCCGCGCGCCACCGAACTCGAACGCGAGATCGAAACTCCCGACGGACGCACCGTCTCCATCAACACCAACCAGAATTTCAGCAGCAAGAACCTGAAACGGGTGCGGGTGGTCGCGCGACCGGGCAATCCCGACGTCTGCGACCTGCAGTTCCAGCTCGACCGCGCCGGTCTGCTCCAGTGGGAGATGCTCGCGGGGCGCCACCGCGAAGAACCGATGGTCTTCGTGGTGGACGGCCGCTGCGAAGCGCTCTTCTACCCCGAACTCCCTCCCGACGACGGCTCCGACTGGGTGACGCTGCGGGTCGGCGTCAACCCCCACACCGCCAAGGGCGTCGCCAAATACGCCGAGAAGAACTACACCCACTACAATCCGGACAGCTCCTCATGGTTCAACTACCTGTGAGACGCGCTCCGTCTTCGGCGGATCCCGCCGGCGGAGGGGGCGTCTTTCAGGCGGCGGTGATCGACCTCGGTTCGCACGCGGTGCGCCTCGACCTCTTCGAGGCGGATCCGGCGGGACGGATCACCCTTCTCGAACACCTCTCCGTTCCCTTCGATCTCGGCAGGGAAGTCTTCCGCCGCGGCTCCGTTTCGCCGGAAAGCCTCGGCCGTCTCGTCGCGATCCTCCGCGGATTCCGCCTCAAGATAGACGAGTACCGCGTCTCCGAGGTGCGCGCGGTCGCCACCAGCGCCCTGCGCGAGGCGTTCAACCGCGAACTCGTGATCGACCGGCTCCGGAGCGAGGCGGGGGTGGAATTCGAGATCCTCGAATCCTCGCAGGAGATCCGGCTGCTCTACCTCGCCTGCAAACGGCGGATCCTCCGGTGCGCCGACGCCGAACGCCCCGTGCTCGGACTGGTGATCGGCGCGGGCAGCCTCTATCTCTTCTGCTGCCGCGACGGACTTTTGCGGTTCTGCGAGGAACTGCCCCTCGGCGTCGACCGCCTCGCCGGGCGGTCCGACGGCACGCCCCCCCGCGAGAGCATCATCGGCCAGCTCGTCTCGATCAATCTGCCCGCGCGGCTCCGCGAATGCACCGGATTGGATCCCGCCCGGAGCTTCGACCTCTTTCTGATCGGCGGCACCGCGCGCCGCATCGCCGCGCTGCTTTCGCTCGCTCCCGCCGATGCCGACGACGCGCCGCGGCTCCCCGCCGAAAAGCTGGCTCCGCTGCTGCGCCGCCTCGCCGCCGCCGATCCCGGAGGGCTCGCCGCCGAAGCGGACATCCACCCCGAATCGGCGGCGGGAGTGCTGGCAGGCGCGACGCTGATCGACTCCATCACCGGCAGCTTCCGCTGCGACGCGATCTTCGCGCTCGGCGTCACCACCCGGAGCGCGCTGATCGACGAAGTCGTGCGGCGGCGGCGCGAGCCCGGCGTGTGGACGTTCCGAGAGGACTTCGCCGCGATCTGCGGAGCGATCGGCCGCAAATACGGCTTCGACGCCGGACACGCCGACGAAGTCGCCCGGCTCTCGGCGCTCCTCCTCGACAAACTCAGGCGCGACTACGATTTTTCGCCGCGGTCGGCGATCCTGCTCGACGCGGCGGCGCGGCTCCACGACATCGGCCGCTTCGTCGATGTGCGGAAACACCACCGCCACTCCGCCTACCTCATCTCCCACCAGCAGCTGCCCGGCATCACCGAGGCGGAGCGCCGGATCGTCGCCGCCGTGGCGCGCTACCACCGCCGCGAGGTCCCCGGGGAGGGCGACGCGGAATACGCCGCGCTCCCCGCCGCCGACAAGGTGACGGTGCTGAAGCTCGCGGCGATCCTGCGGGTCGCCGACGCGCTCGACTTCTCGCGGGACGGACGCGCCCGCTCGCTGCGGCTCTCGCGCCACGGCCAGCTCCTGTCGCTGGGCGTCTCCTGCGGCGGCGATCTCGCTCCGGAGCGCGCGGGGCTGCGGAACAAGGGCGGCCTCTTCACCGAGGTCTTCGGTCTCGAAGTGCGGCTCGACGAGGTGGCGGGATGAGCCGCCCGGAAAACGCGGAAGCGTTTCGTTCCGCCGCCTCCTCCGCCGTCGGCACGGAAGCGCTTTTCATCAGCCGCGAACTCTCGTGGCTCGACTTCAATCTGCGGGTGCTCGACGAGGCGGCGGCTCCGGCGAATCCGCTGCTCGAACGGCTGAAGTTCCTGGCGATCACCGGCGGCAATCTCGACGAATTCTTCATGGTGCGGATCGCCGGACTGCGCCAGCAGATCCTCGCCGGCAACGCCCGTCCCGATCCCGCCGGCAACACCCCCGCGGCGCAGCTCGAACTCGCCCGGCGGCGCATCCTGAAACTCCTGCGCCGCCAGCAGCGGATCCTGCTCGACTCCCTGCTTCCCGGACTCGCGGAACACGGGATCCGGCTGCGCTCTCCCGACCGCCTCTCCGACGAAGAACGAGAGTTCCTTACCGAATACTGCCGCGACGAGGTGCTGCCGGTGCTGACGCCGCTCTCGGTCGACCGCGCCCGTCCCTTCCCGCTGCTGAATTCGGGTGCGATCGAGATCGCGGTGCAGCTCGGTCCCGCCGGCGGCAGGAGGCCGCGCCGCGCGCTGGTCGAAGTCCCCGAGGTGCTCGACCGCTTCATCGAACTCCCCCGCCGCGGCGGCGGACGCACCTTCGTGCTGCTCGAAGAGACGATCATGGCGAACCTCGCGCTGCTCTTCCCCGACGCCGGGGCGCACGAAAGTTTCGCCTTCCGGATCACCCGCGACATGGATCTCACGATCGACGGCGACGCCGGCGACGACGACCTGCTCACCCATATCGGTCTCAAACTCCTCGAACGGAGCCGCCGCGCGATCGTCCGGGTCGAACTTCCCGCCCGCCCGCTGGGCAGGCTCGGCAGCTGGCTGGTCGGCGAGCTCGCCCCCGACCGCGATGCCTGTTACGACATCGGGATCCCGCTCCGTCTCAAGAATTTCCTCGAACTCGCCGCCAAGGTGCATGACGCTTCGCTCCTCGAAGCGCCGTGGCATCCCGTGATCCCCGCCGCTTTCGCCGCCGAGCCCGACATCTTCAAAGCGATCGCCGAACGCAAGTCGATCCTGCTCGCGCCTCCTTATCACAGCTTTGCGCCTCTCGTCGAATTCATCGACCGCGCCGCCGACGACCCCGACGTGCTCGCGATCAAGCAGACCCTCTACCGGGTGAGCGGCAACTCTCCGGTGGTCCACGCGCTCCAGCGCGCCGCCGGGAACGGCAAACAGGTCACGGTGCTGGTCGAACTCCGGGCGCGCTTCGACGAGAGCAACAACATCGCCTGGGCGCGAGCCCTCGACGAATCGGGCGCCCATGTGATCTACGGGATCCCCGGTCTGAAGGTCCACGCGAAGGCGCTGTTGGTGATCCGCCGCGAAGCGGGGGCGATCCGCCGCTACGTCCACCTCGGCACCGGCAATTACAACGACCGCACCGCGGCGCTGTACACCGATCTCGGGATCCTGAGCTGCGACCCCGACCTCTGCTCCGACGTCGCCCGGCTCTTCAACGTGCTGAGCGGCTGCGCTTCGCCGCCGCGCCGCTGGCGCAAGGTCGCCGTCGCCCCCTTCGATCTGCGCGGACGCCTCGTTCGGCTGATCGAACGCGAGATCGACTTCGCCCGCGCGGGCCGCGGCGGATCCATCACCGCCAAGATGAACAGCCTCTCCGACGAAAAAATGATCCGGCTGCTCCACCGCGCCGCCGACGCCGGAGTGAAGATCGACCTCGTGGTGCGCGGCATCTGCTGCTGCCGACCGAGGCCGGGAGCGGAGAACTTGCGCATCGTCAGCATCATCGACCGCTATCTGGAACACAGCCGCATCTTCGTCTTCGGCAACGGCGGCGATCCCGAATACTACCTCTCCAGCGCCGACCTGATGACCCGCAACCTCGACCGCCGCATCGAACTCCTCTTCCCGGTCGAGGATCCGGCGATCCGTTCCGCGCTGCGGC
>Ga0310690_10001579_pt1 | contig 39940 bp, 34 predicted proteins | sample AusTroGonzalo_MG_2_FD_207661 | JGI IMG/M metagenome (GOLD analysis project Ga0310690, IMG submission 207661) | Bovine rumen microbial communities from tropical cattle in Woodstock, Queensland, Australia - Gonzalo_04 (v2) (version 2) | ecosystem: Host-associated > Mammals > Digestive system >... | reverse complement strand
CGGCTTCACGGTAGTTGAGAACGATTACCTGATAAGGATCGCGACTGTGGCCGACGCGCCGGGCGAACCTATCAAGACGGTGCTGCCTTCCAAAGAAGAATTGGACACCGAAGACATCATCAGAACCCAGATCATTTATCCGAAATACGTGCCGGCCAAACAACTGGCCGACACCATCAAGCCCTTGATGAGCAGACTGGGCGGAAGTTCGATAGTTGACGAGAACGCCAACATCTTAATGCTCTTCGACAACGGCGCCAACATCAAAAGGCTGCTTGAGATCATAGACCTTATCGATACGGAAAAAGCCGGCAGCGACATCGACATAAGGATAGTGCCGATGGAATACGCCGACGAATACGAGATGGTCAACAAATTGGAACAGATCTTCAATTCGCCTGTTCTTTCGGATGAATCGGCCAGACAGATGACTCTGCAACGCAACGCCTCCTCCGGAACCACCGTAAACAGGGCGAACCCTCCCGCGCAGCCGACCGAAAACACCAGCATGTCTTTGGGGAAGTCCGCGGCGAACGTTAGCAAAGCGACGTTTATTCCCGACGACCGACTGCACGCTGTGATAGTTATTTCCTCTCGTCAGAATTTCCCGATGATACTGGCTTTGATCCGCGACCTGGACACGCCGAGCAAGAATTCGGATGAGATGTACCGCATCTATCCCTTGCAGCACGCCAAGGCCGAGGAGATAAGCTCCACCCTGGTCGCCATGTTCGGCTCCGACTCCGTTTCCAGGTCCACTTCCTCTTCCGGAAGCTCCTCGCAGAACCGCAACATGTCGGGCAACCGCAACCAGGGCTCTTCTTCCAGAATTTCCTCTTCTTCCCGCTCTACCGGAACTAGGACTTCCAGCAGCGGCACGAGCTTCCTTTCCGGCAAAGTGAGCTTCCAGATCGACGAGCCCAGCAACTCGCTCATCATCATGACGAGCCCGCAGTATCTGGACGCCGTTCTGGCCGTCGTCAAGAAACTCGACCAGCGCACTCCCCAGGCTTACATCGAAGCCATCATCGTCGAAGTAACAAGGGACAAAGACTTCGACTTCGGCGTCGGCTGGCAGAAGGTTTTGGGCAAGGGCGAGCACGTCAACCTTATCCAGGCCCTCGACACGACCATGGCCCCCGCCCTGGAATCCGGCAGGAAGGAGATCGTTCCCGACAACATGAAGGGCTTCAACTACGCCTTCGGCAAATATGACAAGTCCGGAAACTTCGACCCCTACTTCACGCTGCAGACCGACGAGAAGATAAACGACATCAACATTCTTTCAACGCCGTCGATCATCGCCTCCAACAACAAGACGGCCATGATCTCGGTCGGCCAGCAGATCCCTATCGCGCGTTACAGCCGCAGCGGCAGCGACTCAAGCACAAGAGACTACAGCTACGAGTACATCGACGTCAATGTGCAATTGGAAGTCACGCCCAGGATCAACCGCCACAGGGAAGTTTCCCTGGAAGTGCACGTGACAGTCAAGGAGAACGGCGGCGTCGCTTACGCCAGCGACCCGACTTCCCCGCCCATCATCCTCGACCGCGAAGCGCAGACGGAAGTCGTCGTCCAGGACAGCCACACGCTCGTGATAGGCGGTCTTATCAAAGACTCCACTCAGACGACTCTGTCGGAAATACCGATCTTATGCGATATTCCTCTTGTGAAATATCTCTTCCGCTCCGAAGTCAGAAGCCAGTCCAAGACCGAACTCATGGTCTTCATCACTCCGACTGTCATCCTTGACTCCTCCGAAGAGGAAGTCCTGACCGAGGAAGTCAAGACGAAATTCCCGAACGCCATCCGCTTCATCAAGGATGAGACCAGAGAAAACTTGACGGACAAGATGAACTCCACCGACCGCCGCAAGACCATCATGGACGATTGGAAAGTCTTCGAAGGCCACTTTGACGACGCCGAGTACTATCTGACCGGCAAGAGCCCGAAACAGAACGAGACTATCGAGATGTTTGAGGAATCCTATTCCCCGAAGACGTCCCCCACTTACGAGCCTCTCTTCGACTCCTCAGCCGCCAGGAGACAGAAAGCGGAAGAAGAATTCCTCGAAAAAGAACAGGAACTCCTCTCCGAATAAAAGTCCACTAGAGGTGACATATGCAAGATGTCTTTGATCCCGATAAGGCCCCCAAAAGCCAGGGCAAAAACGCGTTTGTCGTCAAAAACATTCTGCCGTACCTTAATTCGGCCCTGATTCTCGTCATCCTCATCATCATCATTTTCAGCCTGAGGGATAAGAAAGAGCCTGTCCTGCAGACGCCGACCAGCGACGTGCCGCTGACCGTGGCCGTCCAATCGCTGAACGACCGCATGGAAGTCGTTGACAAATCCTTGGAGGCCGTTCGTGAAGAGATCCAGGGGCTTGCCCAGGATCAGTTCCAGGCCCAGGCCGCGAAAGCGTCGGAAGTCGACGAAGCTCTCGGATCCGCTGACGAAAACAAAGTCATCACCCCGCAGATGGGCTCCAAACTGGTCGCTTCCTCGAAACCGGTTTCCCTCTCCAAAGAGCAGCTCGACAAATTCGACGACCTGATCAACAACGATAGCGACTCCGGAGCCAACGTTGAGGCCTTCCTCGACTCTCTTGACAATCCCGGAGAAAAGAGCGCTTATCTGAAAGTCCTTCAGAAAAAGGGCGACAACTGGTTCTCCTCCGCCCTGCGTTCCTTGAAAAGCAACGACCGCAGCAAAGCCGACCAGCAGCTTAACGTAGCGAAATATTTTTACAACATTATCACGGATCAGGGCGACAGCTCCCTTATGGCCTCGCACGTGAACGCCAAGCTCTCCCAATTCGACCTGGAAGTGCAGCGCCAGGAACTGCAGCAGCAGATCAGCGCCCAGAAGAGCGATATGGAAGCGCAGCTGGCGGCCGCCACTCAGAAAGCCCAGGAAGAGACCGAGAAAGTGCGCGCCGAGCTGGAAGCCAAGACCGCCCACAAAGAGACGGCTGTGGAAGCGGCGCAGCGCTTAGAAGAAAACCGCAAGCGCCATTCCGGCATCAAGCAGTACAAAGGGACCAGTCCCACTCCTTACAAGTCCGACTGGGATCCCGACCCGAGAGTCCGCGAGCAGCGCGGCATAATCCAGGATAACGAACGCGACGATTGAGCCGCTAAGAAGTAAAACGTGAGCAAAGATTATTATTCCAATCCTTTGGTCGGCCGTTACGCCGGCGAACAGATGTCGCATCTCTTCTCGATGCAGAAACGCCTGGAGACCTGGCGCGCGCTCTGGATAGCCTTGGCCGACGAGGAACGCAAACTCGGCCTGCCAATTACGGAAAAGCAGGTAAAAGAACTTGAGAAATACGCCACCGACATCAACTTCGACGTCGCGGAAAAATACGAAAGGGAAGTGCGCCACGACGTCATGGCCCATGTCAAAGCCTACGGCGACCAGGCCAAGAGCGCGGCCGGCATCATCCATCTCGGCGCCACCAGCTGCTACGTCACCGACAACGCCGACCTCATCATTTACCGCGATGCCCTGAAGCTCATTTCCGACCACCTCGTTGACGTCATGAAAGCGCTTGCCGCTTTCGCGAACAAATACCGCAAGATGCCGACTCTCGGATTTACGCATCTGCAGCCCGCGCAGCTGACGACCGTCGGCAAGCGCGCCTCACTTTGGCTCCAGGATCTGCAGCTCGATTTTGAAAACATTCAGTTCGCCATCAAGCAGCTCAGGTTTCGCGGCATCAAAGGCACGACCGGAACTCAGGCCAGCTTCATGGAGCTTTTCAAAGGCGATCAGAAGAAGATCAAAAAACTCGATCACGCTTTGGCCAAACGCTTCGGCTTTGCCGAATCCTACCCGGTGGGCGGGCAGACTTATCCGAGGAAAGTGGACGCCGACGTTCTGCATCCGCTTGTCACGCTGGCTCTCTCCGCCTGCAAGATGACGAACGACATCAGGTACCTCCAAAGTATCGGCGAAATAGAGGAACCCTTTGGCAAAAAACAGATCGGCTCCTCCGCCATGGCTTACAAGAGGAACCCCATGCGCTGCGAACGCACCGCTTCCCTGTCCAGGCTGATACTCTCTTTGGCCACGAGCCCTCAGCTCATCGCCTCCACGCAGTTTTTGGAAAGGACGCTTGACGACTCCGCCAACCGCCGCATCTCCATTCCGGAAGCCTTCCTGGCCGCCGACGCCGTTCTCGCCATTTTGAAGAACGTCTGCTCCGGCCTGGTCGTCTATCCTAAAGTCATAGGGAAAAGAGTGCAGGACAATCTCCCCTTCATGGCGACCGAGGCGATCATCATGGAAGCCGTGGCCCGCGGCAAGAGCCGCCAGGACGTGCACGAAGCGATCCGCTGCAATTCCATGGAAACGGTCAAGCAAGTCCGCTCCGGCGGCGTAAACGACCTAATAAAGCGTTTGGGCAGCGACCCCGCCATCGGTATATCGGAAAAAGAGATAAGGGCCATTCTGGACCCCCTGCGCTTCACAGGGCGCGCCGCCGACCAGGTCAGCGATTACCTGAAGGAAGTCATCGGCCCCATGCTGCGCCGTTACCGCCGTTATTTCCCGGCGGAGGAAGCTCTAGTCAAATATTAAAGTGGCCCTGCGTTTTGAAAATATCCCGGATCTGACGAACGACCCTTTCGCGGACACGTCTGAACAGATAAAGGATATCGAGCCGCTCTGCTTCGATAAAGGCGAAGACAACACTTTCGTCGCCTGCTTCAGGCGCTACCTTTCCGCTTGCGGGGAAAACTACCCTTACTGGCTTTTGATGGCTGTTTCCGGCGCCGCTTTCCGCCTTCAGATCCACTATGCCGGCTGGCGCCTCGTCTCGTTGGACGCGGCCTGCGGACACAACCTTCTCCCCGAACTTTACGAAACTTTCGGCCACGAACTGATGGAGCGCTGGATCTGCGCTTCCAGGGAACGCCACGAAGCCGTCAAATTCGAGATCCTTGATCACTTGAAAGAAGGCCGCCCCGTCATCGGCTTAGGGCTCGACGGCTATGCCCGCTACGGGCTCGTCACCGGCATCCGCCCGGGCGGCATACTAATCGCGCAGGATTATTCCCTGAGTTTCTATCCTCATCCCGTTTCCGAAGAGATGGTCTGGTGCTACTTCTTGTCGCAGAAAGACAAGAAGAAAAAAGCGCCGAAGGAAAAAGACCTTTTCATAAAAGGCTTCCAGAACGCCCTTAAAATGGCGAAACTCGAAAGAGTCCACGGCTATTATCTCGGGCAGACCGCCTACGACTACTGGTACGCCACGCTCGTCAATCCCCAGCACCACGATCCCATGAGCCAGGACTGGCGCGCCCAGGAACGCAACGAGGGCAATTACCAGCTCTTAAAAGATCTCATGCACTCAAGAGCCCAGGCCGCCAGGTTCTGCCGCGAAGCCGCCATCGCCTACCCGGAATGCGAGACTTTCGCCCTGGCCTGCGCCTCCTGTTACGACGGGATAGGAGAAGAGATACGCCCCTTCTTCGAACGCCGCATCGTAAGACCGGCCTCGCACATAGGAATAGGCCGCCCCTGGACGCTGAGGGAACGCAGACTGCAGGCCAAAGCCTTAAGAAGAATCGCCGACATAGAAATGCGCCTGCTTCCGCTTCTGGAAGCGACGCTCAACACTCTGCAAGGATAACATGCAATATCAAACCGAACTTACGATCGCAAAAGAAGCTCTGCGCAAAGCCGCGCAGCTGACGAGCGCCGTTCAGAAAAAGCTCCTGGAAAAAGACGTGCTTGAAAAGGAAGACCGCTCTCCGGTCACCGTAGCGGACTTCGGCTCCCAGGCGATCGTCAATTTTGTTCTCGCCAACAATTTTCCCAACGACTTCATGATAGCCGAAGAAGGTTCAGAAGAATTGCGGAAGCCCGAGAATGAAAAACTTTTCCAGCACCTGCAAGCAGAAGTTCAAAAGATCGTTCCCCTTTCCGGAGAAGCGATACTCCAATCTATCGACCACGGCAGAAGCGCTGATCCAAAGTTCCTCTCCCGTTTCTGGACGCTGGATCCAATAGACGGCACCAAAGGCTTCTTAAGAGGCGACCATTACGCCATCGCCCTGGCGCTCATAGAAAACGGTGAAGTCAAAGCCGCAGCCCTGGCCTGTCCCAACATGACTGCCCCCAACGGCGAAAAGGGCCTTCTCTGCCTGGCCTCAGAAAATCAGAAGACCGTCTTCACGTCGCTCTTTAATGACAGCCCTGATGTCGAAGCCAAAGAACCGCTAATAAAAAATTTCGCCGACGCCATCATCTGCGAATCGGTGGAAAGCGGACACACCTCGCACTCCCGCGCCGAAAAGATCAGGGAAGCGTTAGCGGTCGAGGCTGAACCATTCAGGATCGACAGCCAGTGCAAATACGCCGCCGTTGCCTTAGGCATGGCCGACATCTACCTTAGGCTTCCGAAAAGCCTGGAATACAAGGAAAAGATCTGGGACCACGCCGCGGGATTTCTTATTGTGGAAAAAGCCGGCGGGACAGTAACAGACACGCTGGGAAGAATTGTCGACTTCTCCACTCCTCCTCTTTTGGAGAACGACCTCGGCATCGTCGCCTCCCGTTCCCTTGACCACGCGAAACTAATAGCAGCGGTAAAAGCGAGCGAGTAATGGAAACTTATCTTACCATCAAAGAAAGCCGGGAAGCGGAACTGACGGAACAGCGTTCCCGCTTCCTCTCCTACATCTCCCCCGCCAAAAGCAAGGAAGAAGTGGAAGCTTTCCTTGACAGGATAAGAGCCATGCACCCGCAGGCCACGCACGTCTGCTGGGCTTACAACGTCGGCGCGCCGGACAACCCTAATTCCTATTACAGCGACGACGGCGAACCTTCCGGCACGGCCGGGCAGCCGATACTTCAGAGCATAAAGCACGAAAAACTCGACAACGTCGTATGTGCGGTCGTCAGATATTTCGGCGGCATCAAGCTGGGCGTCAGAGGCCTCATCGACACCTACCGCGCCGCCGCGCAAATGGCTGTCGAGAAATGCCAGATCATAGAAGAAAAAGCCAAAACAGAACTTCCCTTCTCCTGCTCGTACCAGGCCTACAACACGCTCCTCTATAAAGTCGAGCAAATGGAAGGCGCGATAGTTTCCCCCTCTTTCGGGGAAAAAATAGAAGGCACCGTGATAATCCCCCGCACCAGGAAGCAGGAACTGGAAAACATCATAAAAGATCTCACCGGTTATGGGACTCCTAAATAAATTTTTCGGCAAACACATGGGCCTAATCGTCCTTCTGGCCTCCGCTGTCGCCCTTTTTTACCCCGCCTCTTTCCTCTGGGTCAAGACCAGCTGGATCAACTATCTTCTGATGATCATCATGTTCGGCATGGGCATGACGCTGAAACCGGAAGCTTTCCTTTTCGTCTTCAAAAGACCCATGGATATCCTGATAGGCACCCTGGCGCAATTCATCATCATGCCGCTTTTAGCCTACGCCATCTCAAAAGGATTTCGGCTTGAAGCCGGATTGATGGTCGGCATGATACTGGTCGGCACCTGCCCGGGCGGCACCGCCTCCAACGTCATCACCTACCTTAGCAAAGGCGACGTTCCTTTGTCAGTCGCCATGACCAGCGTCAACACTCTCCTCGCCCCCTTTCTGACGCCTTTCATCACCTACCTTCTCCTCAGGACCACCGTGCACATCGACATGCTGGCCATGTTTCTCACGATCATAAAGATCGTCATCGTTCCCATCGCGCTCGGCCTCATACTGAACAAATTCTTTGAAAAAACCTGCGAAAAGGCTGCCGAGTTTCTGCCGTTCGTCTCCATATTCTGCATAACGCTGACAGTGGCGTCCGTCGTCTCCCACAACGCCCTTGGCATCCGGCAGACGGGAGCGCTAATTCTGATCGCCGTCATAGCCCACAATCTGCTCGGCCTGCTCACAGGCTACCTCCTTGGCATGCTCTTAAAAATGACACCGGCAAAGAAAAGAACGCTGGCCATCGAAGTCGGCATGCAGAATTCCGGACTGGCCGTCTCACTCGCCAAAACATCCTTCCCCGACCTTGCCATGGCCACTGTTCCGGGAGCGATTTTTTCCGTCTGGCACAACATATCCGGAACGTTCCTGGCAAGCATTTTCCAACGGCTCGAAAACAAGCAGGACTCTTGAATTTCAAGTGGTTCATAGGGTATAATATATAGATATGAAAGATAGTGAAAGAATAGTAGTTACAGGCCTTGGCGCCGTCGCCCCGACGGGGTACGGAGTCGCCGAGAACTGGGATAGCGTCATAAACGGCAGGTCGGGTATCGGCCCTATCACGCTTTTTGATTCCACCGACAACAAAGTCCATATCGCCGGCGAATGCCACTACGATCCAACGCCCGGCGGATTCAGTGAGAGAGACGCCGCCCGCTACGACCGCTCCGTTCTGCACGCCGTCAACGCCGGCTTGGAAGCCGTCAGAGACAGCGGCATAGACTTCGCCAACCGCGGCGACAACCACGACGTCTGCATCATCATGGGCTCCGGCATCGGCGGCATCGACAACATCCAGAAGACCTGCGGCGTCATGTTCGAAAAAGGCCCCGGCCGCGTCACGCCCTTCTTGGTCCCCTCCGGCACGGCCGACGTCGGCGCACACACGATAGCCATGCGCCTTGGCATCCACGGCTTCACCTGCGGCGTAGCCACAGCCTGCGCTTCCGGCAACGACGCCATCTCCACCGCTTTTCTAAGATTAAGAGGCGGCTTTGAGCAGGTCGCCATCTGCGGCGGCTCCGAAGCCCCTGTCTGCAAACTTTCCATCGCGACCTTCGCCAACATGAAAGCCCTGTCAAGCTGGGACGGCGACGGCGATCCCAAAAGAGTCAGCCGCCCCTTTGACCGCAACAGAAGCGGCTTCGTCATTTCCGAAGGCGCCGGCGTCATCGTTCTTGAAACGCTCGCCCACGCCAAAGCAAGAGGCGCCCGCATCTACTGCGAATTGGGCGGCGTCGGCCAGTCCACGGACGCCTACCACGTAACAGCCCCGGAACCGACCGGACACTTCGTTTCCCTAGCCATACGCCAGGCCCTCGAAAGGGCGGAAGTTTCCCCGGACACCGTCGACTACGTCAACGCCCACGGAACCTCTACCCACCACAATGACCTGATGGAGACCGCGGCCATAAAGACCGTCTTCGGCGAGAACGCCTACAAGCTCTGGGTAAGTTCCACCAAGTCCATGACCGGGCACTGCGTGGCCGGCTGCGGCGGCATAGAGGCCGTCTTCTGTGTCAAAGCCATCGAGACCGGCATCGTACCCCCGACCATCAACTACGAGGAACCTGATCCCGAATGCGACCTGGACTACGTTCCCAACAAGGCCCGGGAAAGAAAGATCCGCGCCGCCATCTCCGACACCTTCGGCTTCGGCGGCCACAACGCCGTCCTCTGCTTCAAGCGCTTTGAGTAACGACCCTATTGAAGTATCCGCGGCGGTCATCGAAGATCATGGCAGGATACTTCTGGCGCTGCGCCCTGATAAACCGGGAAAGCCCGGCGGTTGGGAATTTCCCGGCGGCAAAAGAAAAACAGGCGAGACCTTCTCCGCTTGCGCCGCAAGGGAAATAAAAGAGGAATTGAATGCCGACATCATCCCCACCGGGACCGTTTACGATAAAACCACCAATATCAGATTGGTCGGCGTCAGCGCCAAACTCAAAGGCCCCGAACCAGTTCCCCTTGAGCACGCCAAATTAGCCTGGGTTAAAAGAGAAGACCTCGCAAGCTACGCGCTTTTGCCCAACGACATCCCTCTGGCTCAAGCCCTGGCGGAAAACATCTCCCTTCCCAAGACCGCCCCTCCTCAAAAACTTGCGCTCTACATCCACGTCCCCTTCTGCCTCAGGAAATGCCGCTACTGCGCCTTTATGAGTCACCCACCGAAAAACGATGAGATAAATAAATACACCGAATCTCTCATCACCCAAATAAAAACGCTCCTCCCCCTCATGCCCTACCGGGAGCTCTCAAGCGTTTATTTCGGCGGAGGAACGCCCTCGCTTCTTCCCGGCAAAGCCCTTTTAAGCGTCTGTGAGGCCGTTAAAGAAGCTATTCGCTGGGCACCCGATATCGAATGTACCCTCGAGGCAAACCCCGCCGCATTTCGCTCTGAGGACTTAAAATTCTGGAAAGCCGCGGGCATAAACAGAATAAGCCTCGGCGTCCAGTCGCTCCAGTATAACGAGCTTCAATATTTGGGCCGCCTGCACAATGCCAAAGAAGCCAAAGAAGCTTACCTAACCTTAAGGAAAAACGGCTTCAAGAACATTTCTCTTGATCTCATGTACGGCCTGCCGCATCAAACCATCTCCTCCTGGCAAAAAAGCGTAAAAGAACTCCTCTCCTGGCAGCCCGAGCACATCTCCTTCTACGCCCTCTCGGTGGAAAAAGGCACGCCGCTCCAAAAGGAGAATCCGACGCTCCCCAGCGACGCCGAAACAATGAAAGAATACTGGCTGGCCAGAAAACTTCTCAAGGAAAAAGGCTATGAGATGTATGAGATCTCCAACGCCGCCAAACCGGGATTTTATTCCCGCCACAACTCCACTTACTGGGACACCGAGAAACACTACCTCGGCTTAGGCCCGGGCTCCCACAGCTACTGCCGCTTCCCCTGTCAAAACAAAGCCAGACGCGCCCATTTCGATTCCGCTTGGAAATTGATAAACGCCAAACCTCTCAACAGGATCCAAAAACTAGGCGAAAGAATTTACCTCGGACTTAGAAAAAGCGAGGGCGTCAAACTGACGCCCCAAGATGAAGAGATCTTCCAAAAACAGATAGAAGACCTCGCAGAACGCAAACTTGTGACTTATAAAAACCGCACCTTAAAACTCACCCACCGCGGCATCGAACTCGCCAACCAGGTGATGATGGAATTCATTTGATCAGGCTTTAGCGCGGAGTTCGGAGATGATGGTTTTGACCAGGAAAACCAGGCCTGTCAGAAGGACGATGGTCGCGCCGGAGGGATAATCGAAGCGGAAGGAGATGAGAAGGCCAGCGGCGATGAGGGCCGCGCTGATAAGGGAAGAGCCGAGCATGACGATATGAAGGCGGTTGGTGTGCCTTAACATCATGGTGGGCGGAAGCGCCATCAGAGCGATGACCATAATTAAGCCGACAACACGCATGACGCAGATGACGGTCAGCGCGATAAGTGAAAGCAAAAGCAGATAGAAGAAATTGGTCGGCAGTCCCCGAAGCGTCGCGTATTCCTCGTCGAAGCAGACGATGCGGAGCGGCTTGTAGAAAAGCGCGGTGATTATGATGATGATCGCGTCGAGAACGACAACGTTCACGATGTCCAGAGGAGAGATGAGCAGAATGTTGCCGAAAAGATAGCTCATCAGGTCGCTCTGATAGCCCGGGGAGAGGGCGGCTAAAAGAACGCCCAGCGCCATGCCGATCGACCAGAGGGCCGCGATAATGGGCTCCTCGTAGCGCTTGACCATGCGACTCACAATGCCGAGGATAAGAGCGGCCAACTGTCCGCTGATGAAGATGCCCCAGACGGGAGCGATGTTAAAGAAGAGCGCAACACCTACGCCGCCAAGCACGGCGTGAGCGATGCCGCCGGTGATGAAGGTGAGCCTTCTGACTACCACCAAGCTGCCGACGATGCCGCAGGCGACCGAGATGAGCAGTCCGGCCAAAAGCGCTTTGAGAAGGAAGGGATCGCTTAACATTCTTCCTCCTCCCCGTGGCAGTGATGGCAGTGGTTCACAAGATGGACGTGACCGCCGTAAAGCGATTCTATGACTTCCGGAGTAAGCTTCGAGCCGTCGTGCTGATAGAGTTTCTCGTTCAGGCAGAGAATGGAAGTGACGCTGGAAGTCACGAAGCCGATGTCGTGGGAAACGATGATTATCGTGTGGTTCTTGTTCAGTTCCTGGAAAAGGCCGTAAAGGCTGACGCCCACGGCGGGGTCGACGTTCGCGGTCGGTTCGTCGAGGAGCAGGATCTCAGGGCTTGAGACCAAGGCTCTTGCTATGAGGGCGCGCTGCAGTTCGCCGCCGGACAATTCCCCTACCGCTCTGGTCTGGTATCCGTCGAGATAGACGCTTTTCAAAGCTTCGGCGATCTTCGCCTTCGCCTCTTTTTTGCTCATTGGAAGAAAGCCGCAATGATTGAGAAGGCCGGCTTCGATAAGCGCCGCCACGTTGATGGGGAACTGCCTGTCAACGTTGAAATACTGGGGAACGTAGCCTATGCGCGATCTCGTCTCCTCGGGATCTTTGCCAAAAAGCGTAATTTTTCCCTTCTGCGGTTTCAGAAGGCCGAGGACAAGCTTTAAAAGCGTGGTCTTGCCGCCGCCGTTGGGACCGACAATGCCGACGTATTCTCCCCTTTTTATCGAGAAAGAAACGTCGTTCAGCACCAGGTGCGGTCCGTAGCCGAAGGTGACGCCCTTGAAGGTCATTATCGTTTCGCCGTTCATTCTTCCCCTCTGATGTTTTTGGCGAGTGATCTGAGTTCCTCGTAATAGTTGGTGGACAGGGCGTCCCTTTTGATGACCTTCAATCCTGCGCTTTTCGCGATATGAGTGGCGAGCCTTTCGTTCAAGCCCGGCTGGATGATCAGGTAATTGAGCTTCTCCACCTCCGCTTTCTTCAGCGATTCGCTAAGGCTCTTGGGAGTCGGTTCGGAGCCTTCTTTTTCCACGGCGATCTCGGTAAGACCGTAATCGGAAGCAAAGCAGGAATAAGCCGGGTGGAAGACAAGGAAAGTCTTATTGCTGTCTTGGAAAGTTTCTTTCAGTTCCCTGTCGAAAGCGCTGAGTTCTTTTTCAATCTCCGCTTTCCGATTTTCGATCTCTGCTTTTTTCTCGGGATAGAGCTCTTCAAGCTTTTCCGCCATAAGGGCGACCATTTGCAGCATCAGTTTCGGCGAAAGCCAGATGTGCGGATCGTGGTGGTGTCCGTGATGCTCCTCATGATCATGATCATGGTCGTCTTCATGGTCCTCTTCCTTGCAAACAGCGTGGAAAAGGTCGAGGACCTTGGGGCCTTTGCCTTTTCCGGTCCTTTTGACGAGCTCCTGCTCAAAAGGCAGTCCCGTCATAATGAAGAGCTTCGAGCCGTAGTAGCTCGAGCCTTTTTTGGGAGAAGGCTCGTAGGAATGGGGATTGGCGCCGGAGGGCATGAAACTTTCGCACTTGACTTCAGGGCCGGCCAGCCTTTGCGCGAAGGGCAGAAGCGGCGGAATGGAAACGTAAACGTCAACTTTTTCCTCCGCCTTTGGGGCGCAGGAGGCCATTAGAAGCGCTATGAGGGCCAGCAAGGCCGGTTTCGCCGCTTTCGCGAGTAAGTTCATTGCTTTTTCCAAATTCTTCTCCGCTTCCGCTTTCAGCTTCTCCAAGTCCCAACTTAGGATCTCGTCCAAGCTGTAGGCTTCCTCTATGGAAAGGAAACTGCCTTTCGTCCTTCTAAGCTCCGTTAAGGTCCCGCCGCAGCCAAGCTTCTGGCCGAGGTCGTGGGCCAGCGTCCTGACGTAGGTGCCTTTTGAGCAGACGCAGCGCAGTTTCGCTTCGTTATTGTTTATGTCCGTTAGTTCAAGAGCGTAGATCGTGACCGGACGCTTTTCCCTCTCAACTTCCTGTCCTTTCCTCGCTATGTCGTAAAGTTTTTTGCCTTTCACCTTGATAGCGGAGAACATGGGCGGAAGCTGCTCTATCTCTCCTCTGAATTCGGGGAGAATTTTAAGAAGCATTTCTTTCCCGAAACCTTCCGGCAAAGGGCTTTCCTTCACAACTTCGCCCGTTATGTCCTGAGTGTTGGTCTCGATGCCGAAGCGGACCGTCATCTCGTATGTCTTTTTTGACGCCATCAGAGCGTCGGAAAGCTTCGTGCTTTTTCCGCAGAGCACCGCCAGCACTCCCGTCGCCATCGGGTCCAAGGTCCCGGCGTGGCCGATCTTTTTAATCCTGAAAGCGCCCCTTAGTTTGGCTATGACGTCGTGGGAAGTCCAGTCTTTCGGCTTGTCAACGGGAATTATCCCCTGCACCTCGTTCTGTTCCCGGACCATTATTCCTCTTGGCCTTCCTGATTCTCTGCCTTAGCCTTCGGAGGGAACAAGGCGCGGCGGGCGGCCTGCAGAAGTCCGTAGAAAAGGTACCCCATGAAAAGGACAGGCAGCACCAGTCCAGGCCTGAAGATCAGAGCGACAAGAATGAAAACGATCAGAACAAGATAGATGAAAGGGTGCCTCTGCCAGACGATCTGCTTGGCCGGAGCCGGGAAGCGGATGGTCGCGACCATCAGAAGACCCAGTCCCACTGGAACGAAAGGCACGATGTAATTCTGCAATATTTCGTGGAAGGAGTTCGATCCCGGCCTAAGGTAACCGTGGGAAAGAAGCAAAAGGTACGAGATCATAACGCCGGCGGCTTCCGGAGTGGGAATGCCGGAAAAAGTCTTGCCCTCGTCCTCTATCTGGGCGTTGAAGCGCGCCAAGCGCAAGGCGGCGCAGCAAGTGTAGACCATGCAGCACGGCAGCACCAGCTTCCTTATGGGGTCGGGGATGTCTTTCAGAACGAAAACGTACATGAGTACAGACGGCGCAACGCCGAACGTCACCAGGTCGGCGAGAGAGTCAAGCTCCATGCCGAAGCGGCTGCTGGTCTTGGTGAGCCTGGCAACGAAACCGTCGAAGACGTCGAAGATCATGCCGAAAAAGACGCACATTGCGGCCTGGGTCAAGCGCTTATTGCTGAAATCATCGTTGGCAAAAGCGCCCAGCGCGATCATGATGGCGTTTACGCCCATGACCAGGTTGCAGGCCGTGACAAAGTTGGGAAGAATATGGATCTTCTTCCGCATTTTGTCTTTCACTTTGTTTTTTAAATTACCTTTCATCACTCTATTATTTTACCATAACGCTCTTGGGGCGCCTAAACAGCAGCCCAATAAGAAAAACCAAAAAAGCCATAACAAAAAGCCCAAGGTCGCCATATTTGGCGTAGATCGTCTCCCTGGGAGAATAAACATTAGCACAGCAAAGGAGTTCGCCGGACACCATAACGCTCTTGCCGCCGGAGGCAAGGAGGGCTTTCTCCCTGCCCGTCCTGTCTATAAGCACGGTTATGCCGGTATTGCTTGAACGCAGCAGTTCGCGCCGCGTCTCTATCGCCCGGAAACTGGAGAGCGCAGCGTGCTGGTAAGGTCCGGGAGAATCGAAGAACCAGCCGTCGTTGGTAATGTTGACCAGGATCTCCGCTCCCTCCTTCACAGCTTCTCTGGCGCTTTCTGGGAAAACGTCCTCAAAACAGACGAGCGCGCCCAGTTTGAAGATCGTTCCATCTTCTCTCTTCAGGTCGAGGACATGGGAAAGGAGGCCTGGCGTGTAGCTGCTGGGAATAGGCGTCAGCAGTTTCAAGAACGGCAGATAGCGTTCCAGCGGCACATACTCGCCGAAGATGACAAGGTGTTTTTTGTAATAACGCTCTCTTGGCAGCATGGCGGAGTTGTCAAGCAGCGCCGCTGAGTTGAAAAACTGTATTTCCCCCTGCTTGTCTTTTTCCGCCCAGGTCAGGCCGCAGAGCAGAGGAACTTTTACTTTCGTTCTGAATCTTTGCAGGACCTTGAGGGCCGGGTTGGCGTAATCGTTGTAAATGCCGGGGACGCCGGTCTCGGGCCAGATGACGAGCTCGCTTTCGGGAGCGGCCTTTTCGGTCGCCTTGAGATAACTGTCCAGGGTCTCCTCGTCCTTACTGTCGTCGTGCTTCAGTTCCGGCGGCAGATTCAGCTGGATCATGGCGACGTTAAGCGAGCGGGTAGGATCTTCGCTTCCCAATTCTTTCATTCTGTAAAAACCGTAGCAAACCGAGAGCGTCCAAAGCAAAAGGACGATCGCCAAAGGAATGAAAGACCTAACGCATCGATCGCAAGCGATACCCGCAATTGAAGCGGAAGTGAAAGCCAGAAGGAAGCTGATGAAATGCACGCCGAAGAGATCCGCCGTCTGGATAAGAAGCAGATTCTTGTGAAGCGCCATGCCGAGCAAAAGCCAAGGAAAGCCGGTGAAAAGATAAGAGATCGTCAGTTCGTAGAAAAGGAAGAAAAGCGCCAAGGCCAGAGCCTGGCAGAAGCCCTTCCTGACAAAATACGTCGCCAACAGCATGAAGACGGCGAAAAGCAGCGCCAGGAAAGCGGAGAGCGCCAGCATTCCGGCGCAGCTGACGTAACTCAGCCACCAGATGCTTGAGACGTGCCAAATAAAGCCCAGAAGGTAAGCGCTGAAAAAGACGCCTTTCCAGGTCCCGCCTTTCCTAATGAGCAGGGCGCCAAAATACGGCGCCAGGGCAATAGGCGCCAGGAAAGCCAATCCGAACTTTGGAAAGGAGAGCGTCAGAAGAACGGCGCTTAATATCGAACTGATCAAAAGGATCACGCCTGCTCCTCCTTCTTTGTTATGACCTCCTGCCTGGCGCTCCAAACGAGTATGAGAACGCCTGCAATCAATGTCAGCACGCTGTATATTTGTCCCTTCGTAAGGCCGCAGCAGCCGGCCAGAACGGAATCCTCAGCCCTGAAGGGTTCCGTAATGATCCTCAAGACGCCGTAGGCCACGCCGAAGACGCCGCTCAAAAAACCGTTCTTCCTCGGCTTCCTGGAAAAGAGGAACATGACGGCGAAAAGCACAACGCCGTCCGTGAAAGCCTGGTAGAGCTGGACCGGGTGCCTGGGCAGGTTGTCCACTTGCGGAAAGATGACCGCCCAAGGAACGTCCGTCACTTTGCCGTGCAGTTCGCCGTTGATGAAATTGGCGACTCTCCCTAAACCCAAGCCAATAGTGCTGACCAAAGCGGTGTTGTCAAGCAGGTGCATGAAGGGGATCTTCATCTTTCTGGAGTAAAGCCAGAGACCGACCGCCGCTCCTACCATTCCGCCGTGGAAGCTCATGCCGCCTTCCCAGACTTTTATGATGTCCAATGGATGCGTCAAAAAATACGGAGCGTTATAGAGGAAGCAGTTCCCTAACCTTCCGCCGATCAGTATTCCGAGGAAACCGTAGAAGGCCATGTCCTGGATATTCTCTTTTTTCGGCAGAATGAAAAGGCCTTTCTCCTGCCTTTTGCCCAGCCACCAGACCGCGATGAAAAGTCCCAATACGTACATTAATCCGTACCAGCGGATATCCAAGGGGCCCAAATGCAGCAACACGGGATCCAGATTATGCACCCAGTAAGAATTCATTTGATGTCGTATTCCTCAATTTTGCGATAAATAGTCTTAAGTCCAATGCCGAGCTCTTTGGCGGCAACGTCCTTCTTCCCGCCCGACCTTCTGAGCGCGGCTTCTATGGCCTGCTTTTCCATTTCCTTCAGAGAGAGCGGAGCGGACGCAGTTTCAGGTTCTGCTTTTACGCTTATGCCTGCGCATGTGCAGATCTCTTTCGGCAGCGCAGACAAAGGAACTTCCTCCTTTTCACCTGTCGTGATGGTCGCGTACTCCACAGCGTTCTTCAATTGCCGAACGTTGCCGGGCCAGGAGTAATTGCGCATTGCTTGCAGCGCTTCTTTTGAGAAGCCCAGGAATTCCTTGCCGAGGTTGGAGGAGAGTTGGTCAAGAAAATACTTCGCCAGAAGCTCAATGTCGTCCTTGCGCTCCCTCAGCGGCGGAAGATTGATGGTGAAAACGCTTATCCTGTAGTAAAGGTCCGAGCGGAAAAGGCCGGAGGCGATCCTCTTCTCAATGTCAGCGTTGGTCGCGCAGATGATCCTGACGTCGGCTTTTATAGTCTTGGTCCCGCCGAGCCTGGTGAACTCGCCGTCCTGCAAAACCCTCAAAAGCTTGGCCTGCAGTTCGGGCTTCATCTCCGCGATCTCGTCCAATAGAAGCGTTCCGTGGTCCGCCAGCTCGAATTTGCCTATCCTCTGCTTTTCCGCGCCCGTGAAAGCGCCTCTCTCGTGTCCGAAGAGTTCGCTCTCAAGTAAGTTTTCCGGAATGGCCGCGCAGTTCAGTTTGACAAAGGGAGCTTGGGCCCTCCCGCTCAGTGACTGCACTGCGTTCGCCACCAGCTCCTTTCCCGTACCCGATTCGCCCAGGATGCAGACCGTAGCGTCGGAAGCGGCGACCTGCTTGATCTTGGAGAAGACTTCCTTGATGGCAGGCGTGGCGCCTATTATTCCGCTCAGGGCCGTGCGCTCAAGGCGGTCTTTTAACTGCTCGTTCTCTTTCTGCAGAAGAGCGTGCTGCAGCGCTTTGTCAACGAGTGCGAAGAGCTTCACAAGGTCTATGGGCTTCTCGATAAAGTTGAAGGCACCCTTTTCCATGGCGAGGACCGCGTACTCCACATTTCCGTAAGCTGTCATCAAAATGATGGGCAATTCTTTGGAAAGCTCCTCCACCAGCTGCATGCCGTCACATTTGGGCATCTTCCAGTCCGTCAGGAGCAGGTCGGGCTTTTTGGTTTGCGCCAGAGTTTTGGCCTCCTCTCCGTCCCTAGCTTCCAGCACTTTGTAACCCTTGTCGGAAAAGGCTTCCGCAAGCGTTTCCCTGGCGACCGCATCGTCTTCCGCAATAAGGATCAGAATATTCTTCTTAGTCATTTTTGCCTTCCTTCAGTGGAAAACTCAAAACGAAAAGGCAACCCTTCGCAGTGTCTTTTAATTCCAATTTGCCGCCGTGCGAAAGCGCTGATTTCCTGGCGACAGCCAAGCCTAATCCGGCGCCTTTTTCCTTGGTGGTGTAGAAGGCGTCGAAGATCTTTTCTCTTTCCTCTTTCGGGATCCCGGGGCCGTCGTCCTGCACGCTTATTTCAACAAAGCCGCCTTTCGCGGCGCCCGTGAGAACGACCGTTCCGCCGCCCGCTTGGGAAACGGCCTGCACGGCGTTCCACATCAGGTTCGTCACAGCGTGGCGCAGACTGCTCTCGTCCGCCAGGACGCTCTGGGGAGCGTTGTCCGAAGAATAGCTTACCCTAACGTTCTCCTTTTCGCCAGCCTCTTTGAAGAACTGTCCGAGCTCATTGATAAGAGAGCGCAGATTTACTTCCTTGGGAGCGAATTCATTGCTCTTAGCATAGCTCAGGAATGTCGCCAGCATTTCCCCCGAAGAGCGCGCCTCCCTTTCGATCCTTTCCAACTTTTTGATCTGGCTTTCCGAAGCGCCGCTGTCCTTTAAGCTTTCCTTTAACAGCTGCGCGTTCAGGTTTATCCCGTTCAAAGAATTTTTTACTTCGTGCGCCAACCCTGCGCCTACGGTCGCCAACTGATCCTGCCTTATGCTGTCCTCCTTTTTTCTCAGCTCTTCCAGAGCGCTTTTCCCGGACTGCAGAGTTTTGAAAAGAAAGAAAAGCAGAATCAGAACGTCAACGATCATAAGGATCAACAGAAGCCTCTTGGGGATCGTTCCGAACCTCAGGGGCCAGACGTGCTTCTTCTGGGGCTTCAGGCTGATGCTCAGGGCGCCCCAGATCTGGTTGTAATTAGCGAGCGGTTCCGTCAGCACTATCCTGAAATTGTCCCCGCTTCCCATTAGGCGCTGGTAAGAACCTCCCTTCAGGGCCCCTTTCAAGTTGAGCGTAAGGTTCGCCGTTTCCCCCACAAGGTTTTCGTCGGTGTGCAAAAGAATGAGTCCGCTCATGGAAATGACTTCGACCAAGTAGATCCCCTGTCTTTCCAAAACCGCAGGATTAAGTTCCATCTCCTGCTGCAGAAGACCCAGTTCCCCCCTGGCTGTCATCTCATGCTGGCAGGCTTTAACCCAGGTCTGTGCGATGTTCCTGTAACTCAGGGCGATTTCCCGGGATATGGAAACGAGGAAGAAGCTCGCCAAGATAAGCCCCAGCGCGAAGGAAGTCAGGAAAAGACCTCCCAGATACGGCAGAAGATATGAACTCGTTTTTCCTCTTTCTTTTGGCATAACTTAGGGAATGACAAAAAAGAAAATGCTCAGATACTGGCAGATCGCTCCGGCCAAAACAAAAATATGCCACACCGCGTGAAGATACGGCTTGTTGTCGAAAACATAAAACAGCGCGCCAAAGGTATAGGCGACGCCGCCAGCCACCAGAAAAGCTATGCCGCCAGGAGGGAGTATTGCGAACATCGGCTTGGACGCGATCACGATTATCCAGCCCATAAGGATGTAGAGGATCGTGGAGAGAAGCGGCCAGCGGTTGATGAAAAAGATCTTCTGGATTATTCCCAGAATAGCCAGTCCCCATATGACGCCGAAGATGGACCAGCCCCAGCCCGGCGGCAGCACAGCCAGCGTAAAAGGCGTGTATGTTCCCGCAATGACAAGATAGATGGCGCAGTGGTCGAAAATTCTCAGCACTTTTTTTGCGGCGCCGTCCGGCAGCGAATGATAGACGGTCGACATGATGAACATAAGCCACAAGGTCGCGCCGTAAATGGAGCAGCTCACTATGTGCCGCGCCGTCCCGTGACAGGAGGAAAAGACGACGAGAAGAACCAGACCAGCAATGGCCAGCAACGAGCCTACGGCGTGCGTGGCGACGTTGGCTATGACTTCGCCTTTTGTCGGTTTCCTGTCACCGTGGCTCATGCCTCTTCCTTTGGTTTGGCGTTTGCTTTCAGAAACTTCTTTACACCGTTCCCGAATACAATAGCCCTCGCCATAACGGCGATGGCGAAAAGCAGCGTTACGGTAAGGAAGCCTATGTGGAAAAAGCGCCAGGGCCATTTTGCCCATTCCGGCGTCGGCCCGCCGTAACGCCTTAAGTCAAGATAATAGCCCGGCCTTTTGAGATGCCTTTCCAGGCGGTAGCACTTGTCGCCTTCGTGCGCTGCGAAAAGCGAAGTGCCGTCCGTAAACGTCCAGGCGGCGAAATAGCAGCTGCCAGTGCTCGTCAACATAGGCGGACCAAGGTGCCTTGTCAGCTCCATGAAGGAATCCTCGCCCAGAGAAAGGCCGGACAAACTTGAAAGCGCGCAGTCTTCCCTGTTGATGGGATACACTTCTCCCCTGGCCATCGGCTCTAAAAAGCAAAACGAGAGCGGGCAGTTTCCCAGGAGAGGCAGAGTGTTTACGCTCGCTCCTTCTTTCAGGATCACCCTTTGCCTGCCCTTCGAGAATATCAGGTCGTTCCCGTTCTTTAGAAGTATACCGCCGTTCACAGACTCCAAAACGACTTCGCAGTTCTCCATAAGTTCCGATTCGGGAGCGTCTATTGAAAGATTGCCCGCCAAAACTTCGGAGCTCGTCAAAACAAAAAGCAAAATGAGGGCGCCCTTCACGAAACGGTACATAGAGCCGGCATGCCACAACCACAAAAGCGAACACAAAATCAGGGAGAAAAGGACCGCGTAAGCGGCGGAAAGGATCTTGATGTAATTTCCTAAAAATGAACTGCGCGCGCCCTTTTCAGAAGCCGTCAGGAAAAGCGAGCCCGAGAAAGAAGCGTCGCCTCTTATGCCTATTTCCCAATCGTATTTTTGATTCGGGAGAACCCCCTTCTGGCCTTCCGAAGTAAAGAACGGTCCTTTTTCCGTATCGATCTTACTAAGATCATCCTGGCTGTCTATAATGAAGGTGAAAGGCAGTCCCAGGGACGGTTCATTTGAGAAGGCCTTGACCGGTCTGGCGTCCGCAAAGGTGATAAGCCTTTCCAGGCAGAGCTCGCCGCTCTCAGGTTCCGTTACCCTAACCCACAGTTCGCCGTTTTTGGGAATGCCGCCCGGAGCCAGGATCGCAAGCGTCAGATCCCAGGGAACAGGGAAAGAAGCGATCATGTTAGTGGTGTATTCCTGATCGACCGAGAAATTGGCCAGAAAAACGCCGTTTTCCTCCGCACAGTTGACCACTCCCCCTTTGGGCGAGAAAGCGCCGACGATCGGGAAGTACAGAGAGAGGGAAAGAGCCCCCCAGAGCAATAAAAATAGAAGTTTGTTCATATATAAGATTATAACAAAAATAAAAAGCCCTCCGTATGGAGGGCTTAAAAAAGTGGCGCGAGAGACGAGACTTGAACTCGCAACCTCCGCCGTGACAGGGCGGCGCTCTAACCAGTTGAGCTACTCCCGCGCGCTAATTTCAGTGTTATGGGAGAGATTATATTCATTTGACTTTTAAAAGTCAATATCTCTCCCATTAACCAAGGACGCTTCAGGCCTTATTTTTCCTTGCGCTGCATGACAGCGTTCAGGTCGATGCCGGACGTGAAGGGTTCCTGCGGCGCGTTGCTGGGAACACTTTCCTCAGCGGGGGCGCTTTCGGTCGTTTCAGGAGCGGCTTCGGGAGCGGTCTCGCGTTCGTATTCCTTCAGGCTGACGGCGATCTTGCGGTCAGTGGGGTCGATCCTGACGATCTTGCCGGTAACTTCCTGGCCGACCTGGACGACTTCCTTCACGTTCTGGACCTGATTCTGGCTCAGCTCGGAAATGTGGATGAGGCCTTCGATGTCGTTGTCAAGCTGAATGAAGGCGCCGAACGTCGTAAGGTTCGTGATCTTGCCGGTAACGGTGTCGCCTTCGCGATAATGATCGTAGATGTGATCCCAGGGGTCTTCGGTAAGCTGCTTCAGACCAAGGGCGATCTTCCTGTCTTCCGTGTTGATGTTCAGAACGACCGCTTCGACCACTTCGCCCTTCTTCAGAACTTCGGAAGGATGATTGATCTTGCGGGTCCAGGACATATCGGAGACATGGATAAGGCCGTCGATGCCGTCTTCCAGTTCCACAAAGGCGCCGTAAACGGTGAGGTTGCGGACCACGCCTTTGATCTTGCCGCCGATGGGATAACGCTCGTTGATGGTTTCCCAAGGATTGCTGTGCGTCTGGCGGAGGCCGAGGGAGATCTTCTGATCGTCGGTGTCGATGGAGAGGACGGCCGCCTTGACGACGTCGCCGACCTGGACGAATTCAGAAGGATGATTGACCTTGCGGGTCCAAGAGAACTCGGAGATGTGGATGAGGCCTTCCAGGCCTTCTTCCAATTCCACAAACGCGCCGTAAGGCAGCAGATTGACGACTTTGCCTTCCACGACGGTGCCGGCAGGATACTTCTTATCGACATCCAGCCAGGGGTTCGGGGTCATCTGCTTGATGCCTAGGGAAACGCGTTCCTTATCGTAATCGATGCCGATGATCATAACGTCGATCTCTTTGCCGACTTCCAGGATCTCGGAAGGATGATTGATGCGGCCCCAGCGCATATCGGTGAGGTGCAGAAGACCGTCGATGCCGTCCAGATCGATGAAGGCGCCGAAATCGGTGATGTTCTTGACGGTGCCCTTCTTGATGTCGCCGACCTTGATCTGATCAAGGAAGGAGCGGCGCTTAAGGGAGCGCTCTTCGTCAAGCAGCTCGCGGCGGGAGACCACCACGTTCTTGCGTTCGTGATTGACCTTGATGACTTTGACTTCGATCTCCTGACCGATAAAGTCGTCGATATTCTTGGTGTTCTGGAGAGAAAGCTGGCTGGCGGGCAGGAAGGCTTCGATGCCGATGTCGACCATGAGGCCGCCTTTGACTTTCCTTCTGATGATGCCTTTGACGGGCTTGCCGTCGTCGCAGGCCGCCAGAGTGGCGTCCCAGGAACGCTGACGGTCGGCTTCAGCCTTGGAGAGGCGGATGTTGCCGTGCTCGTCTTCCTTGCTGACTAAAAAGACGTCAACAGTGTCGCCAACGGCCAGATTCGGCGTATCGGCGAACTCTTCGCGGGGCAGAACGCCCTCGGATTTATAACCGACATTGACGATAACGTGAGTCGGGGTGATGTTCACGACTCTGCCCTGGATGATGGTGTTTTCCGTAACGGAACGGAAAGTGCCGTCATACATGGCGCGCATATCCTCGTCAGAGAATTTTTCGTAGTTGGAGGATTCCTTGATACCGTACTGTTCGAGATCGATCTTCAGGTCATCCATTTCTTCAAAAGAATTTTGATTCATAGTTTTAGGTTGGGTTGATTGTTAAGTTAGTTCATGGACATAGTTCCACTGAATAGGTAGATGATTTTACCACAACCCTTCCTAAAACTCAAGAGTAAGGAACTTTGGCTCGGCTTCTACGCCTGGAGCCTTTTTCTCAGGGAGCCCAAAATAATGCTCAAAAAGGAAGCGAAAGCCAAAAGGAAAGGATAGTAAATACAGCCTACAAGGCCCAATCCGCTGAATTCGGCCCCGGCGCTCCTGGCGATGCCTGTCGCCATAAGTATCTGCGCGCCATAAGGTATTATCCCTTGCACGAAACAGCCGGCGATATCGACTATTCCGGCCAGCCTCACGGGATCGGCCTTGAATTTTCTGCCCAGCTGTTTGACGACCGGTCCGGCTATGACGATGGCGACCGTATTGTTCGCCGTAAAAAGATTGACAAGCGCGGTCAGGAAAAAGGCCCCGAATTCACAGCTCTTCTGCCCTTTGACCTTCCCGGCAATGGTGTTCGTCAGCCACTCAATTCCTCCCGCCTCGCTTACAAGATTGAAAAGTCCGCCCGACAAAAGCGCGATCGTCAGCGTCTCGCTCATGTTGAGCGTCCCCTGCCCGGCCGTTTCCAAAGCTCCCCAGAAATTAAGAGGCCCGAAAGCGACTCCCAAAAAAGCGGATATGAACGTACCCAAAAAGAGCACGACCACCACGTTTATGCCAACAAGCGCCAAAAGCAAGACCAGAACGTAAGGCAGTATCAGGATAAAGTCCTTAGTCGAAACAGCGACATCCGAAACGGCCTGCGAGCCGGACTGCGACGACCCGGCTATAAGGTAGATGAACAACGTCACCAACGCCGCCGGCACCGCCAGGGCCACGTTAGCGATGAATTTGTCCCGCATCCCTACGCCCTGCGTCCTGGTCGCCGCGATCGTCGTATCCGAGATCATGGAAAGGTTGTCGCCGAACATCGCGCCGGAAACGATCGAGCCTGCCAGCAAAGCCGGCGACAAACCCAAAGGCTCGGAAAAAGCCATGGCAATAGGCGCCACGGCCGCAATAGTTCCGCAGCTCGTACCCACCGCCAAAGAGATCAGAGACGAGACCAAGAACAGCCCGGCCACCATAAAGTTGTCGGGAATGATCCACCTCGCTATAACAACAGCCGAATCGACCGCCCCGCTCGCCTTGGCCACCGCCGCGAAGGCGCCCGCCAAAACGAAAATAAGGCACATCAGCATGATGTCCGGCTCGGCCATTCCTTTTGCCAGCGTCTCGACCTTTTCCGACAGTTTCTTCTTCCGATTTAAAAAGAGCGCGGAAGCGATGGCAACCAGAAAGGCCACCGTCATCGGCACTCTGTAAAAATCTCTCGCTATAATGCCGAGCGTTACGTAAAAGACCGCGAAGACCGCGAAAGGAATAAGGGCGAAAGCGTTCATTATGCCAAGCGTTTCCTGAAGATTAAGGACAGCAAAACAAAAACGGAAAGCCAGCAAGGTTCCGGCACGACTTTCCAGTTGAAATAATTGCTCAAGACCGTATCACCAAACGTAGTGGTCAACAAGAACTCCGTATCGCCCGAGGCGGCAGCGTCGTCAGGAATGATAAGTTCCAAATCAACTTCCGTTTCCGCCCCAGTTCCCGCCAAAGCGGCCGTTTTCTCAACTCCGTAAGCGACTTCGCCAAGCGACTGAAGCTTTATCAAAGCGTCGCCGGCGTCGCCGTAATTAACGTATTTCAGGCCGATCGTTTCCGTCTCACCCAAACGCAATTCTCCGGATTCCGGAACCGCGCTCAAAAGCGCAAAAGAAGTGTCGTTCTCAACTAATTCAAAAATATGCCAATCCAATCTCTCAAAAGCCTGGGCATAAGGTTTTAGCTTGTATTCTTCTGTCGAGACTCTCCTTTGCCCAATGCCGTCGAAAGTCAGCAAAAGCCCCAGCTTCGCCCCTTCAACACAGGGGAAGCAGTTGGTCACGTCTTCATCAGGCCAGCAGGTGTAGCCTCTGATGCTTCCAAGATCGCAGGGAATCTTTATCTCCGCAATAAAACCGCCGTCGTCCGTCAAAACTTTCTTGACCTTCGCTCCCGTTGGCGACAGACCGCTCTTCCACTGCCCCATGCTCCTGGCGTCGTCCGAAGTGCTCATCAGCCTGTTGGCATACTGGTTGAAGATCTTGAAGCGGAAGGTGTCGCCGCCGAACCAGGGCCCGCTCAAACCGGAACCGTCTAGCTCGATCGTGATGCCGCAAAGCTTATCCGTTTTGAAAGCCAGATACAATCCATCCTCACGCCAGCCAGCGTAAGCCGTCACGTTGAAGTTCGTCACGTCTTTATTGCACAGCGTTCCCTGGCCCCAATAATTCCATTCCCCTTCCTCGATGACGCCGTCGAATTCAGGCTCCTTCAAAAGCCGCGGGATCTTTTTGTTGTAACCCACGATGGGATACGGATCCTCTCCGTCAACAAGCCCGTCTCCGTCCGTATCGGTGTTGTTGGCGTCGCTGGGGAAATACAGCCCGGCGACATATTCCTGAAGATCGCCCAAGCCGTCTCCGTCCGTATCGCTCTCAGTAGGATCGGAATTCATCCTTACTTCGTCCCCCGGCAGCAGGAAATCGTCATCCCCTAATCCGTCGCAGTCGCTGTCGCGGTAAACGTATCGCCCGTCCCAAGGAATCTTCATGCCGAAGTAATTAGTAAAGGGCCGCATGGCGTTGCCGCACCAGGACAGGTCCTCGCCGCCAGTCGCCCAGCCGTAAATGGATCCGTCCGGATGACTGCTGGCGTATTCCCTGTGCCCGGAATTGTGGTACATCTGATCCACGGAGTGCATCATCTCGTGCACCGTCACAAATGTCGTGCCGTCGCCGCCCCAGTTGCCGACCTGGGCGCACATAATTTCCCCCATTCCGGTGTAATAAGCGGATCCGCCGCCCCAGTTGCCGCCGCAGTGGCTCCAGCCGTTGCCGTAAGTGAAGACGAACATGTCGTACTCTTCGTTCCAGATCCCCAAAGTCTTCCTGAGATCCCTGGCCATGATCCTGCCGCCCAGTTCCGACTCGCCGAATTCATTGGTGTTCATACGGAAGAAACTTTCCGCCGGCGGAATGATGTTCCTGTAAACCGGATCGTACAGAAGCAAAAGCTGCGCGTTGGAATTGCGGTAATAGAATTCCTTGACCTGGGGATAATAAATGTTGGTGTAATTAGCTGGAGGAGTGTTGTTGCCGGCTCCCGTATAAGCCGTCATCAGAATGTCCAGGCAAGGCACCACACTGTAAACGATAGGCAGACTGTCCTGGGCGAAGAAACCCTTTACCGCAAAGACGGAATTCGTGTCTTGGGAAGTCTTGGCGAACTCGAAAGTCAAAGCGCCAAGCCCGCCCTCCGAAACGAAAACATCCGTAAAATTCTTATCCTCGCCGTTGCAGCCGAACTTCACCAATCTTCCGTTCTTCAAAAAACCGAAGGAGAAAACATTCTCTTCACCGAAGCCCATAACGTCTGCCAGACGCTCGTCCCCTTTATAAAATCCTCCGCCTTCCTTTATTTCCAGCGTAAAGGGGCCGACACTCATAACGCCCTGGGCTTCTTTTGATACGGTCCTGAAAGTCACTTCCAGGCCTTCCGCGGCCGCGCCGCCGTCCACGCTGAAGGAAGATCCTTCCCCTTCCTCGTTGTCTTCCAAAATGACGCTGTGCTTATAACTCTCTTCCCTGAACTTCACATTGTCGAGATAAAATCTCTCAAGACTGTTTTCGACTTTAAACTCAAGATCTCCGGATCCCAAATCAGAAGCCAGCGCGAATCCCGCCAGCTCCGCATCCTTATAAGGGGTCTTAATTTTCAGAAGCCGATCATGAGTTAAAAGCAGTTCAATATGCTGCCACTTCCTGTGAAATAACAACTGTACGCCCGGCACTTCCCGCCAGGCGGGAGCGTCGCCAAAATACGAACCGTAAGCTTCCAAAACGATCGCATTAGCTCCGACCTGCCTCAAACGCAGCAAAGGCGTGTCCCCTAAACTCACCACCGCGCTCTTCTCCGACAGATCCTCAGGCAAAGTCGCGTAAAAATCAAAAACGATCCTCTGCTCCTTTTCGGGATCAAAAGCCACCGTACGAGAAGCAGACGACTCCCCCGTCATCTCCACAGAACGCTTGCCATATTTGAACCAGGCTGCCACGTTTATGCTGTTCGTAGTATCGACGACCTGCGTCTCGCTGACCAGAACGCTCTCAGTGGCGCTCCAGCCGTCCTTCCCATTCAAAGCGCCTGTATCAACAGCCTCAAAATTAAAATACGCAGCTTCGCCGAACGCGCCCAGCGCGCCAAAAACCAGCGTCATATAAAATAAGACCCTTTTCATCTGCTCCTCATTATCATTACATAACCAACATTCATTATAACAAAAAAAGAGCGCCGTTTCGGCGCTCTTTCGATGCGAAAAAAATGTTTTTTACTGAGCCAGGAAGACTCGGAAGCCGTAGCCGCTGTAGTCGCCGAAGTTGGGCTTGGCAAAGTCGCGGGCGGCGGAGCGGCAGTCGGCAGCGGGGCTGTAGCAGCCTCCGCCTCGGAGAGCGCGGTAGGTAGCGGTTTCCGGGCCGGCGGGATCGGTTACGGAATCCGCGCCAAGATTCGCTTGGTACCAGTCGAGGCACCACTCAGAGACGTTGCCGTGCATATCGTAAAGGCCCCAGTTGTTGTCAGCGTACCAGCCGACCATCTGATGGGCGTCAAGGACGGCGCCGGTCTCGGGATCTCCTCCGCCGTTGTACCAGAAGCGGCCGAGGACCATGAGATTGGGGTCGTTCTTCGTTTCGATAAGCTCGCTACCGTCGTTCAAAGCCGTGGTTTCCCCTGCCCTGCAGGCGAATTCCCACATGGCTTCCGTGGGGAGGTCGAATTTATATCTCGTTTTGGCTCTCAGGATGCCGAAGAAGGAATCTTCGTCCACTTTGTTGTCCGCCGGCCAGTTGGAGCCTTTTTCCGCGCCGCGGAGCATTTCATAAGAGACTTTCTCAACCGGGTGCTTGTCAGCTTGGAATAAAGAAGGGTTCGTGCCGGTGACCAGTTCGTACTGCTTCTGGGAGACTTCGAAAATGCCTGCGTAGAAAGCTTTGGTAAGAACCACTTCGTGCTGGACTTCGTTATCCTCTCTTCCCAGTTCTCCACTGGGACTGCCGATGTTGAAAGTTCCGGGAGCGATCTTCTTCAAAACCATCTTCGTGGTCTTGTGCTCATCCGTCCAGCCGCCGCTGGGTTCGGCGTCAAGGGTAGTGATCGGGAAGCTTTGGGCATCCGGGCCGCCGGAGAGGTCTATAACAAGGAATTCGCCGGTGATGGGAGGCACCGCCTGCTCAGTTGCGGTCACTTTCACCTTGAAGTTGTCGCTCTCATTACCATAGAAACTTTCGTCCGGCATCCAGAAGGTCTTGTGAGCTCCGGCGCCGCTGACGGTCCCGTCTGAGCCTTCCTCTAAGATCGTGCCTTTTTCCGCCAGGTCGAACGTGGTCTCGCCGTTGTCGAAAGAACCGCTGAAAGCTACGTCGAAAACAGGGCCTTCGTTTTCGGAAGCGAGGGAGTAGTTGATGATGACCAGCCTGTCGAAGGGCCACATCTGAAGGACGCTGACGTCGCTGACGATGCTGTCGTCAGCTTTGGCGTTGAAAGCAGCCAGCGTAAGAACAGCTAAGATCGCAAGCAAACTCTTCGCGCGTTTCCTCAAAAAAAGCGCGCCCAGGAAAGCCAGCGCCAAAACAGCCATGGGTTCCGGCAGGATCGTGACCGTGCGGTTGTACACTTTTTCATCGGAATCGCTTGTCACAGTTTCCGTCAAAACGTACGTATCGTCGGCGGGAAAATCTTTGTATTCTTCGTCGGTGTAATCCCAAGGAGTAGTCCCCTCCACCGCCGTCGCCGAATCATCAGCGAAAACAGTGGCCGTTAGATTCGGATCGTCCTTGTCAGTCACGGTGATGGCAACAGACTTGGGAGTCCCTTTCACCAGGGCGCTGCTGTAGGCCAGAGGATCTGATGAAAGCAGTAGGATAGGCTCCTCCGTGATCGGGTCTCCGTTGAAACGGGCGCCGTCGGACCAGGCTTCATCGCAAAAAGCCGTCGCGCAGAAAAGCACCGCAATGCTAAATAAAATAACGTTTTTCATTAATATCTCCCAAAGTGGTACATTTACTATATTTTATCAAATTTAGTTTAGCGAAAAAAGCATACATCCCTAAGCGAACTCACGGAGGACGCAAATCAAAGCAATGCAAGCGTAGTCCGTGAGCGAGGGATGTATGCTTTTTCGCTGAGCGAAACGAAATTATATCTCTGTTTCGCTTTGAGGAAGGGTATGCTTGGAGAGACGCGCCGCAGCGAATTTCCAGAGATACCAGGGATTGTATTTGAAGTAGCGGACGAAAAGTCTTCTCGGCTCCATCAGCAGGCGGTAGAACCACTCCATGCCGATCTTCTGGAGGAAATGGGGGGCCTGGGAGGTCTTGCCGGCGTAGAATGCGAAAGCCGCGCCAACAGCCGCCATGATGGGGACGTTCAGTTTGGATGCGATCTCGTCTATGAAGACTTCCTGCTTGGGAGCGCCCAGGCAGACCCAGACGATGTCGGCCTGGGAGTTGTTGATCTGGTCGATCAGCTCTTTTTGCTCTTCCTCTTTGAGAGGCCTGAAGGGCGGAATGTAGGTGCCGACCACGTTGAGATCAGGGATCTCTTTCTTGGCTTTCTCCAAGAGAGCGTCCACGGTCTCCTGCGTGCTGCCGTAGAAGAAGTGTTTTATTTCTCCTGGGCGGTGATTGAGAGCTTTTTCAAAGAAAGTGGGGCCGTAAACGCGGTCTTCCATGGGGATCTTGCCGAGCTTTCTGATAGCCCAGACTAAGGGCATGCCGTCTGTTACGGAAAGCGCCTTAGGGTGGTTCACGGCTTTTTTCAATTTCTCGTTTTCCAGCGTCATCATGACGACATGGACATTGCAGAAATTGTAGCGGTAAGGTTCAGAGGGCTTGCTGGCTATCAATTCGTCCGTGATCTGAAGGAGCTCGGCGTAAGTCGTGACGGTGAGTTCGGCGCCGAAGAGGTTGGCTCTTTTTATTTTCATCGTCTGAGCTTCTCCTCCATCAAAGCTACGGCTTCCCTGAAGCCTTCCGCCATCTTGTCGTAATCCCAGGAAGCGATCTTATTTTTGGCGTTCTGGGAAAGTGTTTCCCTGAGCTCTTTGTCTTCTATGAGCTTCTTGATGGCTTGGGCGAGTTTTTCGGGATCTCTTTCCGGGACGATGAAGCCGGTCTTGCCGTCCTCCACCAGGCCTCCGGCCGCGGCGCCAACCGAATCCGTCGCTATTACCACGCAGCCCTGGTTCATGCATTCGTTGACGGTCAAGCTCCAGGCTTCCTTAAGCTCCGGCATATCCACGGAAGGAATTACGACTATCGGGATGGCGTTGTAATAGTGATAAAGTTCCTCATTGGCAACGAAACCGGCAAAGATAACAGGAAGGTTGTTTTCTTTGGCGAAATTCTCGCACCATTCCTTTTCAGGACCTTTGCCGATCATGATGAGTTTGGGAGGATCTTTCACCAAATTTAGCGCTTTCAAAAGTTCCTTGGGGCCTTTTTCCGCACTGAATCTCCCTACGTAAAGAAGGGCGGGCTCATTTTCGGCCAGACCATATTTTTCGCGGAAAGCTTTCTTTTCTTCCTCTGTCGGAGTTTTCGCGTAGAGTTCGTTGTCGGCGGTGTTCTGGGCGATGAAGATCTTTTCCGCTTTCATGCCGCGGGATATGAGGTAGGCTTTGACGTGGGTGCCGTAAACGATGGCGAAGTCCGCGTGGCGGTAGATGAAGTCCGTTAGCGGCCTGGTCATGGTGTGGAAGGGCGTCCTGGGATGGTACCAGAGCCCCGTCCAGATGCCGAAGGGAATGCCTCTTAATCTGGCTATTATGTAGCCCAGGAAAATGAAAGCGGCGCCGTTGAAGCCCTGGATGACACCTTTGGTATCAGAGGAGAAGAGGACTTTGATGTAGCGCCAGATGATGACAAGTTTGTTGGCGCCGTCATCGGCGAGATAAATATTTTCCGCTTTCTTTTCGCCCTGGGCGTTGCTGGATTCCCAATATTTTTCAGTGCCGGCGGAATAGAAGAGGATCTTTAGTTTAAGCTCGTCATTCAGGATCTTGAAGAGCTTGATCCTGTAGAAGGGGCAGAAGTTGGTGACGAGCAAATAACTTTTCATAGCTCGTCGTCCAGCATGCCCGGGAGCAGAAGAGGATTGCCGCCGTTCCTTTTGGAGATGGCGTAGTTGTAGATCTCGGTAAGGCGGGCAAGGTTCGCTTCCTTGGAGAATTCCTTTTCGCCGTAGGCGGCGACCTTTTCACGCATGGAGATTATCTCTTCCTTCTTGGAATAAAGTTCTTTTATGCGTTCCTTCAGTTCAGCGATGTCGCCCGGAGTGAAAAGCCAGCCGACGCCAGGCGGCAGAAGAGCCGGAAGGCCGCCGATGCGGGAGGCCAAAACAGGCGTTCCCAATCTCAGGGAGTCGATTACGGTCACAGGGCAGTTCTCATAACATTCCGATGGGAAAATAGTGACGAGCGCCCTAGCCATGTAATAGTTGCAGACGTCGGGCGGCTGGTAGCCCAGGAAAGTCACGTTGGGATTGGGATGTTCCTTCATATAGGCCGCCACTTCTTCATCGAGGGGGCCGTTGCCGATCATCTTGGCAGGAACGTTGAGCCCTTCCAAGGCTTTCAGCATAGTCATGACGCCCTTCTCCTGGGAGAAGCGGCCGACGAAAAGGAAATAGCCTTCGCACTTCGCTTCCGGATCCGGCGTAGCGTCGGAGCCGTTGGGTTTCGCACAGACCGTGCCGAAGCCGGCGTGGCGGTAAAGGCGGGCGGAAAACTTGTTCAGGGTGATGATGCAGTCTATTTTCTTGAAAGTGCCAAGCATGTAGTGGAAGCGCAGTATCGAGGCGTACCAAAGAGTGTACAGCTTGCTGTTCCTCAGGCAGCGGCGGGATATGCATCTCAGCATGCTCTGGTTGGGCTTCCTTTCGCAAGGCCTGCCGAAACAGAAAAGCAAGCCGTTCGGACAGAAGAAACGGAAATTGTGCACGGTCTGGACGATCGGCACTTTCTTGACATGTAGGACAAGGTAGATGGTCGGAGAAAGAAGAGGGAAAACATTGTGGACCTGGGCGACGTCCGGTTTTTCTTTGTCGATAATATCGCTCAGTTCGTGAGCCAGCTTCCAGTTGTAAAAACCCCCTAGGAAAGCGCAAAGCTTTTTCCAGGGGGAATAATCGGCGATCAAAGCGCTGTCTCTAAGGAAAGGGATGACGGTGTGTCCGGCCTGGCGGAGCATCTCCAGTTCCTTCTGGGCGACGGCGTCTTCTCCGCCTCTTTGAGAATAGAAATTATGACAGAATAAGATCTTCAAAGCTTAGAGCTCGTCGGTCATTTCCAAGCCTTCTATCGTGGGAGGCACACCCATTTCTGGAGTCATCTGGGTTATGATATCCCTTCTGGCCTGGACTAAGACTTTCTTCACGGCGTCGTTGAAAAGCTGCATGCAGTAAGCGTCGCCGGCTTCCAGATAATTTTTGTCCTTGCCTTCTTTCACCGCCTCGAAATCCTGCATGGCATGGCGGATGATGAAGGAGTCCTTGTATTCGTATTTGCGGGCCATCACGCGCTTCTCAGCCAGTGTGTCGATCATATCGACTCTGACGGCCACTCTGACGGTATAGCGCATTCTTTTCCAGAGATTGTCATCGCTGACTGTTGATTCAGGGGTGCCCATGACATAAGCATGATAGATCTCGCCGGCAACTCTTACGCTTCGCTCGGTCCCGGGAACGTAATTGGCGGAGTCGAAAACGTCGAGACCGGCGTTGGAAAGCTCAAGCTGTAAAAGCCTCGTCATGGATTCGCTGAGCGGTTCCTCAAGGACGCCGTCCTCGCTGTAGAAAGCGCCGTCCAGAGGATCTGCCGGGCCGACTCGCTCCTGGCTCGGCCTGCGGTCGATGAGGTCTCTTACGGTGACAGTGACCTTGTTCTTGATGTCGAGGTCGCCGGGAGGATCCAGGACGTACGTCACCGCGTATTTGTCAGCGCAGGCGCAAAGAAAAAGAGACGCCAGGACTGTAAGGAAAAGTTTACTCATATTTTTTGGCCTGTTCTTTGAGAGACTTCGCCATATCGGTCTTCTCCCAGGTGTAGCCCTGGTTTTCTATGCCGAAATGACCGTATTTGGCGGTTTTGAGATAAACCGGACGCAGAAGATCGAGCTTCTTGATAATAGCGGAGGGCCTCAGGTCGAAATTGTCTTTGATCAGCTGCTCAATTTTTCTGTCGCTGATCTTGCCGGTGCCGAAGGTGTTGACGTTCAAAGAAAGCGGATCGGCTTTGCCGATGGCGTAGGAGACCTGGACTTCGCATTGTCTGGCTAGGCCGGCTTTGACGATGTTCTTGGCAATGTAGCGCATCATATAGGCGGCGCTGCGGTCAACTTTACTGGGGTCTTTTCCGGAAAAAGCTCCGCCGCCGTGGCGGCCCATGCCGCCGTAGGTGTCGACAATCGTCTTGCGTCCGGTCAACCCTGCATCTCCGTGCGGGCCGCCAATGACGAAACGACCTGTCGGGTTGATGTGGATGATGGTGTTTTTATCCAGCATCTTTTTCGGAATGACTTTCTCGATGACTTCCTTCTTCAGAGTTTTGACGATCTCGGCGTGTTTGACCTTGGGGGCGTGTTGGGTCGAGATGACGATCGTATGGACTCTCCGGGGACGGCCGTCCGCGGAATATTCGATCGTGACCTGGGATTTGCTGTCGGGCCTGAGCCAGGATATTTTTCCCTTCTGCCTGAGCTCGGTAAGCTTGTTGATCATAGCTCTTGCATAACTTACAGGCATCGGCATAAGCTGGGGAGTTTCCGTAGTAGCGTAACCGAACATCATGCCCTGGTCGCCGGCGCCCTGCTCTTTATAAAGCCCTTTGTCGCTGGAAACGCCCATGGCAATATCGGGGGACTGCCTGTTGATGCAGGTCATGACAGCGCAGGACTTAGTGTCGAAGCAAAGCTCGGGATCGTTGTAGCCTATTCCGGCAATAGTCTCCCTGGCGATCTTCTGGAAATCGAGCACGGCTTTGGTAGTGATCTCGCCGGAAATAACGATGAGACCGGTGGCGGCCATGACTTCACAAGCAACGCGGCTGTCTTTGTCCTGGCGCAACGCTTCATCTAAAATGGCGTCGGAAATCTGGTCGCAGACTTTGTCCGGGTGTCCCATGGAGACACATTCGGAGGTGAAAAGATAATCCCCTTCCCGGCCCTTCTGATCTTTGGCCATAAATAAAAACTCCCTTTTCTTTAAAATTTTAAAAAAGACTTATTTTAATTATAGCCTTTTTCATCCCGAATTTATCTTTCCGCCTGTCCGTCAACGAAACGGGCGTATTCCGGATTGAATATCATCTTTACGGTACCAGTCGGTCCGTTGCGCTGCTTGGCTATGATTACTTCCGCCTCGTCGGTGGCGGCTTCCTTGTTGTAGTAGCTCGGACGGTAGAGCATCATGACCATATCGGCGTCCTGCTCTATGGAACCGGATTCCCTAAGATGGGAAAGCTGGGGACGGCTGCCCTTGTCGGTCCCCTGCTCCGCCTGGCGGTTGAGCTGCGAGAGCGCGATGACGGGGACGTTCAGTTCCACGGCCAGGGATTTCAGCGAACGGGAAATATAGCTGATCTCCTGGACTCGGTTGTCCTTGAACTGCTTGTCTGTGCCCGCTGACAAAAGCTGGATGTAGTCGACGAAAACAGCGGAGAAATTAGGGCACTTGGCCCTGAGCAGCTGACAGCGGGATTTAATGTCGATAGGTGTGAGGCTTGGCGAAGAGTCGATGTAAAGGTCGAGCTCTTTGAGCGCGCCGGCGGCCCTGACCAGCTTGGTGTAATCCATGTCGGTCATGTCGCCTCTTCTCAGGTTCTGGCCCCTGACGCCGGCCCTGGAGGAAAGAAGACGCGTCACCAGTTCGTTGGGACCCATTTCCAGGGAGAAGAAAGCCACCGCCGCCTTGTTGTTTTCGGCAATGTGCTCGGCCATATTGAGGGCCAGGGCGGTCTTGCCCATGGAGGGGCGGGCCGCCAGAATGATAAGTTCGCCTCCGTGAAACCCGGAGGTCATGTTGTTGATGTCCCTAAAGCCCGTGTCCAGACCGCTGACAGTAGCGCCGGCGCGGCGGGCTTTGGTCAGTTTCTCCAGTATCTCGATACTGGGCAGCATCAGATCGCTTATCGGCGCAAAACCGCGATTGTTGTCCTTAAGAAGGCCTATCATGCCCTGCTCCGCCTCGGAGATGATCTCCTTGGCGTTGCGTTCGCCGCCCTGGCATTCGCTGATCGCCCTGCGGCAGGTTTGGATGAGCGTTCTGAGGAGCGCCTTGTCTTTTACGATCGCGGCGTAGTGCTCCACATTGTCCGTCGTGGGCACCATTTCCACCAGCTCGGCCAGATAAGCCGCTCCGCCGGCGGAATTGTAGGCGGCGTTTCCTTCAAGCGCGGCGTGGACGATTATGACGTCCACGCCTTCTTCATGCTCGAATTTTTCTCTGATGACTGAAAAGATCTCCCGATTAGCCGGCTCGGTGAAAGAGTCGCGCGTCACATACCCGAAGGCTTTGGCGCGGGCCTCCTCATCGACCAGCATGCAGCCTAAAAGACAGCGCTCCGCTTCCAGGTTCCTGGGCGGTTCGTAGTTCGCAAGGGATTGCGAAGTTTCGCGTTCGGGAGCATCCATAAAGGAATATTATTCGCTGACGACCCAGACTTTGAGGGAAGCCGTGACTTCGGGATGAAGCTTGACTTCGACGTTCGTGAGGCCGAGCTGCTTGATGGGAGTTTCAAGCTGGATCTTCTTGCTGTCCAGAACGACGTTCTGGGCTTCCAGTTCGTCGGCGATGTCTTTCGCGGTGACGGAGCCGAAGAGCTTCTCGTCTTCACCGGCCTTCCTGGCCAGCTTGACGGTGATGTCTTCAAGACGCTTGGCCATTTCCTGGCAGGCTTCCAGCTCTTTGGCTTCCTCGATGCGGCGGCGGCGGACGATGGCTTCGATCTGATCCTTGGCGTCCTGCGTCGGCTTGTCAGCCAGATGTTTGGGTAAAAGGTAATTGCGGGCGTAGCCTTCAGCAACGTTCACGATGGTGCCGGCTTTGCCGAGCTTGGGGATATCTACACGTAAAATCAGTTCCATAGATCCTTCCTTAAAAATTAGTCTTCATTGTGCACATCGCCCACGTAAGGCAGCAACGCCATAAAGCGGGCCAGTTTGACGGCTTTGGCCAGTTTGCGCTGGCACTTGGCGCAGTTGCCGCTGACATAGCGGGGCACGATGCGGCCGTAGTCGGTCAGAAAAGGCTTCAAAGTTTCGACGTCTTTGTAGTCGATGGTCTTCTTTTCCTGGCAAAAACTGCAGGGCAGTTTTTCGATTTTTCTTCTTTTGACAGTCATGATTTTTGTCCGAGTATAGATTGTTAATTATTATCAAAGGTCAAAGGCGCTTGGTCCTTCATTTTTTTCCACAGCTTCCGTCTTCTCAGTTTCGAGTTCGTCGAGACCTGAGACCTCTTCCACTTTCGTGTTAAGAGCTTCCTCGGAGTTTACCTCGGGAACGGTTATTTCCTCCTTTTCGCCCCTGGCCTCGCTTAAGACCTCGGGGATGCTCAGCGCGGGCTCGACCTTGTAGGATTCGTCGCCCGTGAATTCATACGCCAAGCTGGGATAGTTCTTGAGGTAGCCCCTGGAAGTAGTCTTCCAGTTGAAGGCGCGGGTCTCGCCGGGCCAGACGATTATGGTCTGCCCGTCGGTGTCCCATTCCGTCTTGTCGGTCGTCACGTTGCGATTGTCAAGCGACGCAAGTATGCGGCTGTAATCGCGCTCGTTCATGACCTGGCCGCTCGCTGCCACAATCTCTTCGGGAGATGAGAAGCCCCATTTGATGACGTACCCGTTCTTCACGCTCATGTTGACGTCGGAAGAGAACCAGGTCATGGGGTTGAGGCCGGACTGCTCGAACCAGGACAGAGGATTGGGTATCTCACCCTGCTCCACCATGATCAAGCTGCCGTTCTCCACTAAGAAATAGCGGCGGGCGTTGGACATTCTCGGAGTGAGCGGCGAAGACGGTTCTTTGTCTTCGGCCAGCTCCTTCAGAGTCTCGCAGTAAGCAGCCCTTTTGGCGGGGTCGCTGCTGGGACTGCCGAACCCTTCGTAGCGCACGGTCGCTTCCGCGGTGTCGCTGTCAACGATAGCGACCCTCCAGTCTTCCGTCTCGTAGGGCGGAATGGAGGAGCAGGCGGAAAGCAAAAGCGCCAGAAAAGTCAAGCAAAGGACGTTACGCATAAGCTTTCTTATTTTTCAGTTACTTGGATCAGATAACGGAGAACATCGGCGTTCAAAACGCAGCGTCTCTTGAAATCGCTGACGGCCGCGGGCGGCATGGCGAAGTTGATCTGATAATAGAAGCCCTCGTTGCAGTGGGCGATGGGGTAGCACAGCACTTTCTGGCCGATCTCCTCGGTCTTCTCGATAGTGCCGCCAAAACGCTCGACATCCTTGGCAATCGTGGCGGTGACAGCGGCGAAACGCTCGCTGGCAGCGTCCGGATTGATGATGAACAAACATTCGTACTTATTCACTGGATTACCTCCTAGTTAGACGCGTCTCCGGTACTTGGAGCGCGCCAGTTATTTATTTCATTTATTGTTTTTTCTTCGTTAAGGGAGAGCCGCTTGGGAAGATCGCTAAGGTACTCGGTCATGGCCGCAACCATTGGCAGATCTTCAGCCGGGAAATCTTCCAGGACGCGGTCCGCCATGCGGCAGGAGCCGATCCCGGTCCCCATTCTCAAGCGAGGCACCTCCTCGGTTCCGAAGGCCTCGAGAACCGATCCCAGACCGTTGTGTCCTCCGGAACTTCCCTCCTTGCGGTACCTGAGTTTTCCCAGAGGGAGAAAACAGTCGTCAAGGATTATGAGAACTTCGTTCGGTTTGAGACCGCGGCTTTTGGCCACTCTGTAGGCCGCTTCGCCGCTAAGGTTCATGTAAGTTTTAGAAAGAACTAACAGTGGCTCGTCCGCGCTTTGACACCAGAGGTAATTTTTCCAGAAATAGCTTTTCCATTTAAGGCCGCTCTTTTCCCTCATCGCCTCCAGCGCCATTCTGCCAAGGTTGTGCCTAGTTCTGGCGTACTGCGCCAAAGGGTTCCCCAGGCCAATGATCGCGCGGATCATGAGATCACTTCTTGCCTTTCGGCGCTTCGGGCTCGGCTTCCTCTTCTTTCTTCTTGGCCGTGATGACTTCGGGTTCCTCGGGGCCTTCGCCTTCGGCGGCGGAAGCAGCGGAATCTTCAGCGGCGGAAGAAGCGATGACGACGACCGGGGTCTCCGGATCGGCCAGGATCTTCACGCCTTCGGGAACCTCTAAGTTAGCGACGCGCAGAACTTCGTGAAGCTTAAGGGGAGTGACGTCCACAGTGATGTCGTCAGGAATGCTGCCGGCTTTGCACTGTATTTCGACTTCGCGGAGGGTGACTTCCATGATGCCGCCGTAATTCTTGACGCCGTCCGCATCGCCGATGGTGATGATCGGAACGGAGACGGTGACGATCTCGTCGAGGTCGACGACCACGAAATCCACGTGCTGGATGTTGTGGGTAGCGCGGTGGCGCTGGATCTCTTTGATAAGCACGTTCACGACTTCGCCTTCGGCGTCCAGCGTAAGGACAGCGTGCTCGCTGTGCATCTGCTTCATCAGCTGGGTGAAATCGTGCAAATTAAGGGTGATGTTGATGTTTTTGCCGTGTCCGTAAACAACAGCGGGAACGTCGCCCTGAGTACGCATTCTGCGGGCTACAGAGCTTCCGCCGGCTGTTCTGCGGGCGCAGGACATCTTCAGTTCATTAGCCATGATTCTTCCTTAATATAGTTAAAATGTAATTGATTGATTGTTGCCTAAAAAAAGAAGGCACGCCCATTTTAGGCGTGCCATTCCGTAAGCTTAAGAGG